>Ga0310696_10005927_pt1 | contig 14626 bp, 13 predicted proteins | sample AusTroGonzalo_MG_4_FD_203885 | JGI IMG/M metagenome (GOLD analysis project Ga0310696, IMG submission 203885) | Bovine rumen microbial communities from tropical cattle in Woodstock, Queensland, Australia - Gonzalo_02 (v2) (version 2) | ecosystem: Host-associated > Mammals > Digestive system >...
TTTCAACGGCGACATCGACGCGTGTGTCGATGTCGAGATGCCCGAGCTTGCAAACGAGAAGGCGCTGCACGTCTATGCCTCCCACCCGATGTACATCTGCGTCGCGCTTGGAAGCAGGGAGATATTCGACGAGCTGGAAACGGCGCTCGAGGAAGTCTGCGACGACTTCCCGAAGTACATGCGGATGATCAACGAGCACCATTACGGCGTCCACAGCGAAATGTCCGCCTTCTCGCTAGAGGAGACGGAATGGCTCAACCAACGCATCAAGTCCGGGACTCCGGTGATGATAGACTTCTCGCCGTGGCCGTTCGATATTTTCGACAAGAACGGCAAGCCGACCGGTTTTGTCGCAGAGTTTCTCGCTGAGCTTTCCAAGAGGACCGGACTCGTCTTCATGCCGCAGCAGCAGACGGGCATACAGACGGCCGAGGCGAAGTTCATGCGAGGCGATACCGACCTCTGGGTTCCATATCCGGACAGTTCGAAGGAGGCGACGTTCGGAGCGCAGTCGGTGTTCACGATGTCGGTGCCTGAGTCTGTTGCGCAGTTCTACGGCGTCAAGGACGATTTCCAGGACTTCGAGCTTTTTGCAAAGCCAATAGTTCCGAGAGAGCTGATTTCCATTCTTCACAAGACCGTGAGCGGCATGGACGCAATCGACGTTCAGGAGATGTTCATGCGCGACGAGGCGGAGCACACGGTCGTGCACCGCGTTTTCGGTTTTACTAAGCAGGAGCTTATCTGGGCTTTCGTCGTGGTTGGTCTCGTTATCATGCTTGTTGTTGGCGCGTACGGCGCAATCATGCTGCGGCTTCTCAAGCGCGAGGCCGCGCGAGCGAACGCGGCGGCTCTGGTGGCGGAGGAGCACGCCCAGGCAAAGACGCGCTTCCTGGCGATGATGTCCCACGAACTGAGAACGCCGCTAAACGCCGTCATAGGCTTTGCTGAGTTCCTTGACCGTCCAGATACTGACATTGAGCATCGCAAGGAGTACACGGAAGGCATCCTCATGAGCTCAAACGCGCTTCTCGAGCTCATCAACGACATTCTGGACCTCTCAAAGCTCGAGGCGGGCGCGATGCACATGCGCGGAGGCATCTGCGACATGAACCAGCTGCTGAAGGAGCTGCCTGCGATATTTGGCTATCGCGTGCGCCGCCACGGCGTCAAGCTTCGTGTCGAAGCTCCGAAGGGTGGCGACTTGCCGCTTATCAGGCTGTCGCAGCAGGGCATGCGCCAGATTCTCATCAACCTCGTCGGAAATTCCGCGAAGTTCACCGAGCACGGCGAGATTGCGGTCGAGACGACGTGGAATGGAGAGGATAAATCTTTGCACATCGAAGTTCGCGACACTGGCATCGGCATTTCGCAGGACAAGATGGAAAAGCTTTTCGATCCTTTCGTGCAGGATATCGCAAGCCGCATGAAGGTGAGCGCAGGGGAGATCAAGGGTACAGGCCTCGGGCTTCCCATCGTGAAACGCATGGTGGAATCCGCAGAGGGAACGATACGTGCGGAAAGCACGCTCGGCAAGGGAACGCGTTTCTTCATCGACATTCCTAATCTCGAGGTCATCGAGGAACTGCCGTCCGTGCGTTCCGCCGGAGAGTCGCTCAAGATGGTCGTTCCGGAGCGCGTGCTAGTCGTGGACGACATGACGATGAACCGCAAGATCCTCGGCATACACCTTGCAAACCTGAAGATCAAGGACGTCCGCTTTGCCGATAACGGCGAGGTTGCGATAAAGGTGATGGACGAGTGGATACCCGATCTAGTCCTCACGGACATGTGGATGCCGAAGATGGACGGCACGCAGCTCGCCGAGGCCATGCGCCGCGACAGGAGGCTTGCGGAGATTCCGATAGTGGCGGTCACAGCCGACGTCGATGTAGGTTCGACATATGACATGAGTCTGTTCTCGAAGATTCTATCGAAGCCGGTCACGACCGAAAAGCTGCACGACCTTTTCGGAAAGGTGATCTGACATGCGGCTTCTCGTTTCATGCATTCCGTTTGACGGCGGCAAAAGCGGTATCTCCGTATATGTGCGCGAGACCGTTCGCGCCCTCGCCGCCGAAGGACATGAGCTTGTCCTGCTGGCGGAGCCGGCAGGACAAGCGAATGTAGAATGTAGAATTGAGAATGTAGAATGTAGGATGGAAATTATACATTCTCCATTCTACACTTTACATTCCCCAGTCTTTAGCATGCTCTGGCATCTCTTCGTTCTGCCGTTCTGGATATGGAAGCATCGCCGCGAATTCGACGGTTTCGTCATTTGCGCGGCGAACCGCCGCGTCTGCGCGTGGTATCCGCTCGTGACAACGGCGACGGTGCATGATCTTGCGAACTTTCACATTCCGGGGAAGTACTCTCGCCTCAGGATGTTCTATCTTGCGCACGTCTTGCCTTTCTTTGCGAAGAGGGCGCAGCATCTCGTCGCCGTAAGCGAAGCGACAAAGACCGACATGATGAAGTTCTGGGGCTGCCGCGACGAGGATGTGACGGTGCTTTACAACGGACTTTCGGGGGATGTCAAGTGTAAAGCTGAAAGTGTTTCAATTCGCAATTCTCAATTTTCAACTCTTCTCTACATCTCCCGCATCGAGCACCCGGGCAAGAACCACGTGAGGCTCATCGAGGCGTACGGCAAGCTGCCGCGCTCGCTTGCCGAGGCGCATCCGCTGGTGATCGTTGGATCGGACTGGAAAGACGCCGATGTCGTCCATGCGGCAGCCGATGCGTCGCCGCATTCCGATTTGATCAGGTTCACTGGTTTTGCTGACGGCGAGACGATTGAAAAGCTGTGGAGCGAGGCGGGCTTCTACATTTTCCCAAGCCTCTTCGAGGGTTTTGGCCTCTCGCTTATCGAGGCGATGGCGCGCAGAGTGCCTTGCGCCTGCTCGAACAACGGTTCGCTGGGCGAGATCGCTGGCGATGTCGCGATTACCTTCGACCCTTACGACGTCGAGGCTATCGCCACCGCGCTGCAGGCTCTGCTGGAAGAGTCGGCGGAGTCTCGCGCCGCACGCGTTGAGCGCGGGCTTGAGTGGATCAAGCGCTTCTCATGGCCAGACCACGCGAAAGGCTTGGCAAGGCTGATAGGAAGGAAACCATAGATGGAAACTACTTCTTTGTTCAAGATTCCTGTCGCGCGCGTTACCGAGGCCGAGGCAGTGGAGCGCATAGTCGCCTTTGCCAAGAAACGCAAGGCAGCCAAGCCTGCGTTCGTCGCGACGCTTAACGTCGATTTCGTCGCCAACGCCGTGAGCGGATGGCCGTTCGGCGGCAACGACGAGCTGTGGGGATATCTCAAGAATGCCGATTTCGTCACTGCCGACGGAATGCCGATCGTCTTGCTTTCAAAGCTGTTGCGCAAACCCTTGCCTGAGCGCGTGACTGGAGCGGACATGGTTCCTGCGATCTGCCGCCGCTGCGCGGAAGAGGGGATGTCGGTTTATGTCCTTGGAGGCGACCGCGACGCTGTATCCGAAGCGTTCGAGAAGTTGAAAATTGCAAATGGAGAATTGAGAATTGCCGGCGTTGACGATTCTTTTGTAAAGCTCGACCGGGACCAGCCCGAGATCATCGAGCGCATAAACGCCGCGAAGCCCGACATTCTTTTCGTCGCGCTCGGCAATCCGAAGCAAGAGCTTTGGATGGGCCGCAACGCGGCCAAGCTCGATGTCGGAGCGATGATCGGCATCGGCGGCACGTTTAATTTTATCGCGGGACGCGTGAAACGCGCGCCGCGATGGGTCCAGAAATGCGGCCTTGAATGGATATACCGCATCATCCAGGAACCGGGGCGCCTCTGGCGGCGCTATGCGTACGGGCTTGTCAAATATTCGTGGCTTTCGCTTAGGGCCGTTCTTGGAGGCTACAGATGATCTGCCGTCCCTGCGCTCATCGGGTTCGCGGCGTTTTTGCACCGTTATGAAAATCGCGCATGTCATAAGGCGTCTCTCGTTTGACGAGTGGGGCGGCACGGAGCAGGTGGTGTGGAACATCGCCAAGGCGCAGCTTCGCGCCGGGCACGACGTACGTATCTTCGCCACGACCGCGCTGTGCGCAACGGAGAGGGAGACGGTCGATGGAATCGAGATATTGAGGTTCCGTCCGATCTATCCGTGGTGGCCGATGCCGAAACGCATTGTTGACGAACTAGACAAGAAGGGCGGCAATCCATTTGTCCCTGGTCTTGGACGAGCGCTTCGCGACTGGAAGCCGGACGTCATACACTGCCATGCCATGGCTCGCATAGCGGAGTTGTGCCTGAGAGTAGGGGAGCGGTGCGTTGTTTCCCTGCATGGCGGAGGCGCCAACGTTCCACAGGCCGAGGCGAAGAGCCTTATGGCTCCTACGCGAGGCCGGTTGCCCTGGGGCAAGATGATAGATCTCGCGATGCGTTGGACTCGCCGCATACCAGAGGATTTCGGAGGCATCGTTTGCGTCGGCGAAGACGAATACGAGAAATACAGGACGCGCCACAAGCATGTCATGTTCTTGCCAAATGGCGTTGATACGGGGCTCTTCAAGTCGGTTGCATCTTCCAGGAATTCGAATCGCTCCAGCATCTCCAGAGTTCTTTGCGTTGCGCGAATCGACCGCCAGAAAAACCAGATGATGCTGGTTGAGTGGCTTGCGCGGCATCCAGAGGCAAGCGTCCGTCTCGTGGGGCCGGTCACTCAGCCTGACTACCGCGCCGAAATAGAGAAACGCGCTTTAGAACTTGGCGTTGCGGACCGCTTGTCGTTTACGGGGGCGCTTAAGCCTGGCAGCGAGGAACTTCTTGCCGAATACGGAAAGGCAGACGCGTTTGTCCTGCCTAGCCGTCACGAGCCGTTTGGCATCGTGGTTCTCGAGGCATGGGCCGCGGGCATTCCGGTGGTCGCAAGCGACGTTGGCGGACTTGGACGGCTCTGCGCGGCGCATCCCGGCGCGGCTCTTTTGTTCGCGCCAGGCGATCTTGATGCCCTTGATTCCGCCATGCGTCGTCTTTCATCGGAGCCTGGACTTTGCGATTCTCTCGTTTCCGCCGGACACACCGCTGCGTCCGGCTATGATTGGGGTGTGCTTGCCGACAGACTTGTTGCTTTTTATGGCGATATTTGATAAAATGTACTGCCAATAGCGATGGAAGTAGATTCTACAGAAAGCGAACAAGAGCAGATGCGGCGGCTTGTCGCATTTCAGAAGGTTGCCGGTTTGGTCCTTCTGAAATGGACATGGTTGTTTCTTGCTGTTTTTCTCTGCCTTTCCATTGCTTTTTCGCTTGTTCTCGTCGCGCATTTTTCCAAGAGCGGCCATAGATTCGACGCGAAGACCCAGCTGCTATACAATCCTCGGCAGATTTCCCGCATACAGAACATGAGCGAGAAGCAGCTCCTGACGGTTCTCAACAGGGCTTCCATCAAGCGCAAGGTCGGTGAGCATATGCCGATGGAGCGTAGCGAAAAGGAATGTCTTGGGATAGATCTTGAAATCGTGCAGGAGCGCAAGCCTCAGAATTTGTTCACTATTACGGCACATGCCCCTACATGGGAAGGCGCCGTGAAGAAGGTCAATACATACGCTGAGATGCTGATCGACGGCTATGTCGAATACCGCAAGCGCGATCTTGAGATATGGCGCGAATCCATAGAGCGTAGAAAGGGCATCATTCAGGGGCAGATAGCCGAAATCGAGAGCGAAGAAAACGTGCTTAAGGGCAAGGCTGGCGTCGCCGCGCCGGTTGAGATGCTTACGATGATAACGGGGTTGCTCACTGACCAGCGGCGGAATCTTTCCATGCTCGGGGTTCAGATCGCGAACGAGGAGCAGAAAAAGAAGAAGTACGAGGGCATTGTCGGCGCTTCTGGCGCGGCGCTTTCCGACAACGCGTCGATCATCCGTCGCAAGAGCGAAGAGATATCTGCGATCGACAAGGAGATTGCCAAGCTTCGCGAACTATATACCGACAAGAATCCGAAGGTGTCCGGAAAGCTTGAGGAACGTGCGCAGATGCTTGAGGAATACACGGCGTTTCTCAAGAAAAAGGGTATCGAGGGCGTAAACATCGAAGCCATCGACCACGTGGAGAAGGCGGCCGGCGACCTTGCCGAGACTGTTCTCAGGCTTGATGTCATTAGAGAGAACCAGCGCGCCCTGGAGCAGGAGATAAAGGCCAACGAGAAGCGTACCGAGGAGCTGACTGCCCTTATCCCGGCGTTCGACAGGTTGCGCGTCAAGCGTACCGATCTTGAGCAGACTATGCGCGATCTCGACGACCAGGTCGAGAACATTGCGTATCTCCTTATGTCGGTCCGCAACGACCTCCGCCAGATAGAGCGCGCAGGCGGCGCTGGCGACAAGAATCCGCTTTCGCCGAAGAACTTCGCCTTTGCAGCTGGCGGGGCTCTCATTTGCACGTTCAGCGTCGCTTTCTGGGTGCTTCTGCTGGAACTGGTGCTGGGAAAGGTTGTCGATGGCAGGGAGCTGAAGACATACGAAGAGATCGAGTATCTAGGTTCGATTCCGAAGCCGGGCGCGCTGCCGGAGATAGAAGAGAAAGACGTGCTTGGGGTCGTCGCGCTCAAGTTCATAAGCGCCGATCTGCCGCGAGGCATCGTGCTTGTATGCCGTCTTCCCGGGGCGGACGAGCAGCCGCAGTTCCGCGAGACGCTCGACTGGTCGCTTACGATGTCCGGCGACCGCACTTTCACGCTCGAAGTCGTCTCCAGTTCTGATTTCAAGCAGCCAGAGGGCGCGGAGACGATGCTCGGCACCATCAAGAAAGGCGATTCCGGATGGTTCCCCGTTGACAACCGCTACACGCTTGCGCCGACGGAGCTGCAGATGCTTCAGGCGGACCTTGCGACGCTGCGCGGAGAGTACGACCATGTTTTCATCCGCATGCAGGGAGGCGTCCGCCGCGGAGGCAGCTTCTTCAGCCAGCTGCTGGGCGTCTGCGACAGCGCATTGATAGTCGCCGGCTCCGGAACTACGCCGCGCAGCTGGCTCTCCTACGCCCGCAGGCACATAGTCGCCGCCGGAAAGCCGATGATGGGCCTTGCCGTGGGCGTGAAGAACAAGAGGGTCAAGGCAGAGATGGAGACCAAGTCATGAGATGTGCAGAGGCGATTTTCGCGACTGTAGTCCTGGCGCTGCTTCTTGCCGGGTGCTATTTCGAACGCTTGACGGGCGGCTACGATCAGATTTCAGAATTGAGCCATGCGACGGATGAGGACAGTTCCGTCATCGAGGAGTCCGGGCAGGACGAAGCCTCGCTTGCGAAGATCGACGCCCGCCTCAAGGAGATCGCGGCGGAGGTCGATCCCGTTTACAGGATGAACGCGGGCGACGAAATCGAGATTCGCGTGTATGGTCACGAAGACCTGTGCATGGTCACAAAGATCGGCCCTGACGGCACGATCGGATTCGCGTTCATGGGTCAGATTCAGCTGAGCGGGCTTACGATCGCAGAAGGGGCCGAGAAAATCAGGCTGGGCCTTGTACCGTACGTCAAGACCCCCGTGGTGAGCATAACCCTCAAGACGATTCTCAGCGAGAACGTGACGATTGCTGGCGCGTGCTCGAAGCCGGGCGTCTACGGCATTTCCAACTCGACGCGTCTGGCCGACATATACGCGATGGCCGGATCCAGCGCAAGCCGCCTCTTCAACGGCGTGCACGTCGATGTGGCGGACCTCGAACGTTCGCTCCTGGTCCGTGACGGCGAGGTGGTGCCCGTCGATTTCCGCAAGGCCATCGAACATGGAGACGGCCTTCACAACATCCGTCTGCGCAAGGGCGACTACGTGTTCATTGCCCAGAGAATGGAGGCTTCGGTCACGATCTGCGGCGAGATCAAGAATCCGCACAAGCGTCTCTTCGAGCCTGGCATGGGGCTTATCGAGACGCTTACCACGGCCGGCTGGATGCTTGAAACCCACTGGCACCACGTTATCATAATCCGCGACGGGTTTTCAAACCCGAAGATGTACAAGGTCGATGTCGACGGCATTCTCGCCGGCAAGCGCAGGAACGTTACGCTCAAGGCGGGCGACATCATCTACGTGCCGAAAGACAACGTATCCGAGTACAACGTGTTCGTGAGAAAGCTTCTGCCGACTGCCCAGTTGGTCGGCCTTGTCGTGCAGCCATACTCCACGCTCAACAAGCTCGACTGAGGCATGAAGTACGTAGTGTTTGCGATAGCCGCGCTTGGAGTGCCGCCGCTGACGCTGCTGCTGAGCCTCAATCCGAAATGGATGAAGTACGCCTTCTGGGGCATGGTCGCCGCGATGGCGGTATATCAGGGAACTTCCATCAACTTCTTTTCGCACGAGTTCTATCCCGGAACAGCGCGCGGAATGGAGGTCAGCCTCATCTATCTGCTCGACACCGCCATACTTGCCGCCGTCGCCTTTCGCGGCAAGATGAAGAAGTGGCTGCCGGACGGAGGCGCGAGGCTCTATCTTGTCTATTTCCTCCTCTGCATGCCGAGCCTTTTCGTCGCGGACGATCTTCTCATCTCGTGGCTTGAGGTGTGGAAGATGATCCTGATCTACCTCCACTTCCTGGCGGTGTATTCGTATCTTCGTGCGACGGACGACGTGAAATCCGTCCTGCAGGCGCTCCTGGCGTTCGTTATAGTGAACTGCCTGCTTGTCATCAAGGCGCACTATGCGGGCGTGTTCCAGCCGAGCGGCGTGTTTCCGCACCGCAACGGCATGGCGATGGGGATGATTCTTCTCGGACCTGTCTTCTTCGCGGCGTTTCTTACTTACGGACTTAGGACGTGGTTCGGTCGCTTCAGCGCACTCGCGTTCGCGCTGGCGTGCATTGCAACGCTCTGGTCGTATTCGCGCGGCGCAATCGCCATGATGCCTCTCGCGTACGGCATAACGACGCTGGCATGCTTTTACGAACGCAAGAACGGCATGAAGAAGTTCAAGCGCATTCTGCCGCTGCTGCTTGTCGGCGCTGTCGGCGTAGTGGCGATAATGCCGCGCATCGTGGAGCGCTTCATGAACGCGCCGAAGTCTTCTGGAGACACGCGCGTCGAGCTTGCGGCGTGCGCCAGGGAGATGATACGCGACAATCCTCTGACAGGCGTCGGCATAAACAACTGGAGCCTTAACATGGAGCCGACGCATCCGTACCAGGAACGGGCAAGCGAGGTCGTCGGCCGCGACCTCAACTACCGCGGCATAGTTGAGACTGTCTATCTTCTCGTATGCGCAGAGTGCGGAATACCGGCGTTGACGGCGATGCTCGTGTGGTTTATATGGTACTGGTTCCTGTGCCTGCGGCTTCTCAAGCGCCTGCGTAAGACGTCGTGCTTCTTCATCCCCGCCGGGCTTCTCGGCGGCCTTACAGCCAACTACCTTCAGAGCACCTTGGAATGGGTGCTGCGACAGCAGCTGAGTCTCATCTGCCTGATGTTCACCTTCGCGATGCTTTCGTACCTTCTCTTGAACAGCAAGAAACTTGCCGCCATGGAGGAAATGCCCGTAAAATGAAAACAACTCCAGATTTTGAATCTCTCCTGAAACGCCGCCTCGCCGCCATCCTGTGCGAAGGACCTGTCGTGGCTGCGGCGTTCGACTCCGACTTCGAGCGCCATCTCGCCGCGTTCGCCGCGTTTGCAAGGGAGAACCCGAACACGACGGTTCTGCTTCAGCTCGGCTACGAACACGAAACGCCGGAGCTGGCCGCCAAGCTCGGCGACATCGTCGCGGCGTTCCGCGATCAGGCGCCGGGCGCACGCGCCATCGCCCTTGGAAACAGCGAGCGGGAGTGCGCCTCGCTGGAGGCGTGCGGAGTGGAGACAAGGCTTGTTCACCAGAACGCGTTTCTAGACGAGCGTCGCTACCGCCCGATGGGCAGGAGCCGTCCGTACGACGCGGCGTATGTCGCGCGCCTTACGCCGTGCAAGCGGCATGAGCTGGTGCCGCCGGAACTATCCCCTAGGCTTCTTTTGATGGGCTGCGCCACGAAGATCTACGACTCCGAGCGCGGATATGCCGACATGGTCTATTCTCGCTACGCCGCCGCGAAGTTCCTTCCGACATTTTCAGGTGCGAGAATCTCAGAGTACCTCGGCCTCGCAAAGTGCGGGCTTGTCCTTTCCGCTCGCGAAGGGGCGTCGTTCTGCTCCAGCGAATATCTTCTCTGTGGACTTCCCGTAGTCGATACGCCCGCCCTCGGCGGACGAAGCGTGCTGTATCCCGAGGAGTTCGTCCAGTCCGTAGATTCCACTCCGGAGGCCGTCGGCGCCGGCGTGGAGCACTGGGTGCGCAATCGTCCCGACCCGTGGCGAATCCGCGCGGCGTGGCTGGAAAAGGCTCGCCCCCACCGCGAGGCGTTCGTCGCGCTAATGCGCGAGCTGACCGGAAAGCGCTGTCCGCGTCCTCCGCACAAGCTCGCCTTGCGCACGCCTCACCCTGACGCCCTCCATTCCTTTGCGATACAAGCTTATCTCGCCGCAAAGGCCATTGTCGCAAAATGAAACTAGACTTCGCGAAGAATACCAAGAGAAACATCGTAGCCGCCACGGTCAACAAGACGATCGGGCTTCTCTTTCCGTTCCTCAACAGGACGCTTTTCCTCTGGCTGATGGGGCCGCAGTATCTTGGCCTGAACGGACTGTTCACTTCGATTCTAGGCGTGCTGATGCTGGCCGACCTCGGCTTTGGCACCGCGGTCGTATGCTCGATGTACAAGCCGATTGCGGACGACGACCGCGATCTTGTGTGCGCGTATCTCAGGTTCTACCGCACAGTCTATAGATGGGTCGGCACCGTCATCTTCGTCGGCGGGCTGTGTCTCCTGCCGTTCTTGAGGAATCTCGTCCATGGCGACGTCCCCGCCGACATCGACCTGCACGTACTCTACCTCATCCATCTCGTCAATACGTCGGTGAGCTACTTCATGTTCGCATATCGCGGTTCGGTGCTTTCCGCGTACCACCGCAACGACGTACTGACTAACATCCACACCGCGACTTCGATAGCGCAGTATCTCGTCGTATTCCTGGTCCTGTTCCTGACTCGCAGCTACTACTGCTACATCGCGGTGACGGTCTTCTTCACCGTGGTCAACAACATCCTGACCATGCGCGAGTCGCGGCGCCTCTTCCCTGAGATAGAGCCTCGCGGCGAACTGGAAGAGGCGAAGCGCCGACAGGTCGTGTCGGACGTCAAGTCCATCTTCATGCACAAGGTCGGCGCGGTCATATCGAACTTCGTTGACAACATCGTAATATCTGCGTTCCTCGGGCTTGTCGCCGTCGCCGCATACGGCAACTACTACTACGTCGTCACATCCGTTACCGGACTTGTCTGGGCCGTTTACAATTCGATGACCGCCGGCTTCGGAAACAAGGTCTATACCGACACGAAGGAGTCCAACTTCGAGCTCTTTATGAAGGCGAATCGCATTACGCTCATAGTCGTCGCCGGATGCGCGGCAATGATGCTTGCGCTCTACCAGCCGTTCGTGCGGATATGGACGGGCAACAACCATGATCTGGTGCGTCATGCGCTGACCCCTCTTCTCATGGTGCTCTACTTCTGCGTAAACCAGTCGCGCCAGCCGCTCCTGACGTTCAAGGCCGCCGCGTCGCTCTGGCGCGAAGACCGCTGGAAGCCCATAGTCGCCGGCGCGGCGAACCTGACGATGAACATTTCGTTTGTGCTCTTCCTTCCGGATGACTACAAACTCGACGGCGTTATACTCTCGACGATACTTTCGTATGTCTTCATCCAGATGCCGTGGGAAGCGCACGTGGTCTTCTCCAAGTTCTTCGACAAGGCGCAGGGGCGCCGCTATTGGTGCACGCAGGCTGGCTTCGCCGTCGCGACCGTGGCGATATGCGCCGCCGCGTGGGGCGCGGTGCAGGCGGTGCCGCTTGCGGGACCTGTCGGCTTTGTAGTGGACGGAGCCGTCGCGGCGGCGGTCTCGGGCACGCTGGTTCTGTGCCTCTTCCGGCGCGACGTCGTCGCGATGCTCGGCAAGCTGCGCCGTCGCTGAATATTTGCTCTAGTTCATACCGGCAATTATGGTACAATACGCAACATAGGGGGACGCAGAGATGGAAAAGGGATTGTCTAGGAACAACTGGTGAAAGGACAAAGTTCGAAATGACGACAAAAGAAATCTCCGTTTTTGCAGTAATGCTTTTCGCTTTCTGGAATGGCATCTCTACCGCAAATGCCAACTTGTATCCATATTATTGTTCACGCTGCGGCAAGTCATTCTACAGCAATAGTCCTACCGAGAATTTTTGCAAAGACTGCTCAGGGCGGGCGAAACGGGCCGATTGGACAGATGGCAACCCAAATTATTCTTCTGACGTCAGATGGGAGGGTCGTCGCGAGGCACAACGCGTGAGCCACCAGAAACAACGCGAGCTTAGCAACACAATGTTCGGCATGGCCGATAACGTATTGCATCGGCAAAGGATTAGAGCGCAAATAACGCAACAGGCTGCGCAATCGGACTTTCAATTAAAAGACGAACTTCTGAGGAACATTGGGACTTTCCCAAGCGCAGTTCAAGCTGCAATCATGGAGATGGAACGGTGCAAAGCTCTATCGACGCTTTGCAACAGTTGCGGATCTCAGCAACGCGAAACGTATGATTCTATCGTCTCGATGGTGTCTCAGATTTCCTCAGGCACCGGACAAGCCGTAATCGAAAACTTCTGGAAATGTTTTTATGATGTTGTGGAACGCTCTATTGCCTTAAACAGGTCGGGCATGACCGATATTTCCAGTTACATCCAAGCGGGGTATTGCCAAGCAATCGCAATCATTGTAATGAAACCACTGGATCCTCAATATGAAGCGCACTATTCCAGAATAGAAACTCGACTTAATGAATATGCGCCTCGAGCTTCCCAAGCCGAGATTCAAAAAGCTCGAGACAAGTTCAATGATTTTTGCAAAAGCTATGAACAGAGGATATTGGGCGGCAATAACAAGAAGCCATTCGACCCTTCGACGCTTCCCCCTGGGGCAAGGCAATTGCGGGAAGAATTGTATGCACGTTATGGCGCGAACCAATCTCGGCAAACTGCACCACAATACATCAATAATTCACAGGTCAATTCCGACTATCGGATAACGTACGAAGATCTGGTGGAAATGTATAAGCAGCCTACATCGATGGCGCAGCAATTTGTGCCTCTTATGACAAAGGAAACGTATCTGCATGTGAGAAAGGAAGTCGAAGGCACTTATCGACAACTGATAGGGGTGTGGGCAAGCGAGTTGCCGACAATAGTTCCTGCAGATAAAATGAACAGATTCTGGAGCGACGCAAATTGGAATGTCGATGAGCAAACATTGCTTCAACGATTTTATTACGCGCTTTGCGCTGTCTATATCCTTGACGACAACTTTATACCCCACCTCAAGGAAAAATATAATAAATATGGGTATGTCCTTGACAAATTAGGCAACGGCAATAACCGATCGCCTCGTCCCTGACAATGCCGGCCGCACAAATTGGAGATGATGTAATAACGCAATCGTCAAAAGCACAAATCGTGAATGGGGAATTTGTGCAGTTGCCAACTGCACAATTGGTTGATAACGATTGTGATTGCGCGGTTTTCCCCTTGTTTTTGTCGCTTACGACGTTCACAAACCATGTTGAGATACTGAATCATGTAAACTCGATTGAAGAGCGGGTGTTCTATGTTCTTTACGCGGCACGGGAGCGACTGAATCAGATGGAATTGCGCAGAGCTTTTGCCGCACAGACGTATGACATGATTATGAGCAGGGAGAAGAAGATGTCCGCAAGCGGCATTACGGATGGCACTATGGATGGCACTATGGCACTAAGGATTGTTAGCGCCATTGAAAAGGATCCGTCCGTGACTATGGATCAGTTGTCGGAAAAACTGGGTATAGCAAGGCGATCACTTGTTCGGTATATGAACATTTTGCAAGATAATAAGCGAATAAGGCGAGTCGTCGGAAAGCGCTTCGGCCATTGGGAGGTGCTGGCATGACAGTGGCAAGGCGTAAAATCCTCATCGCAGGCATGGGCACCTCCCCGGCGGTACTTGCGAACGCCGTGTGGGCGCGAGATTGACGTGTAAGACTTTGCAGTTATGAGCGAGTATTGGTTGAGAGAGGCAAGGAAAGCGGAAACTGGTAGGGCGCGGATTCCAGTCGCGCCGCCAGAAATCGGTAGGGCGCGATCACCGAGCGCGCCGCATCATAAGGAAGGCAGTAGCATGGCAACGTGGGTGAAAGAGGAGATCGAGCTGAAGGACGGCACGAAGGTCGCCGCCCAGATGCCGATTTGCTACTGCTACGCCAACGCCAACAACGCCGCGGCGTTGGCCAACTGGAAGCGGCACCGTGAATGCCCTCATGCTGAGACGATCGTGGGTTGATGGAATCTGGAAATCGCTCGTCCGTGCTGTCCGTGCTTTTGGTATAATATCGTTATCGTAATTGAGGGCTGAAATGTCAAAGATATTCGACAACATTGAAACGAAGTTTGAAGAAGGGCTGCATGCGATTCCTGGATTTGGGGATCACAGGGGGCTGCTCAAGGTCGGGGTCACGTCCTTCAAGTCGCAGAGGAAGGCGTTCGAGCTGACGATGAATTGTGCGGA
>Ga0310696_10005928_pt1 | contig 14625 bp, 12 predicted proteins | sample AusTroGonzalo_MG_4_FD_203885 | JGI IMG/M metagenome (GOLD analysis project Ga0310696, IMG submission 203885) | Bovine rumen microbial communities from tropical cattle in Woodstock, Queensland, Australia - Gonzalo_02 (v2) (version 2) | ecosystem: Host-associated > Mammals > Digestive system >...
TTAATGGCATCACCTGCTTTAAGTGTACTTGGTACCGGCTTAAGCCTGATTTCATAATTGCCACGGTCAAAGGCAAATGTCTGAGGCGCATATCCGTCGGCCTCAAATACAAGGTCATGCTTAATGTCGGCTATTCCTGTAATCTGGAAATAACCGTCTCCCTCACTTACAATGCACTGTTTTACAATATTTCCGGCTTTATCCCGCTCCGATGCCTTTACAGGTCTGTACAGGATAGGATTTCCGTTAACATCCAGAATATGACCGTTCACTTTGCCTCCGTTCTCAGGTGCAGTCTCTACAGGACGATGCATCTGTTCCATATATGCCTTGAATTCCGGATTCTCACGTATCATCTCTGCAGCTCTCTCCATTTCGGCAGTCAAACCGGCATTCCTGTCTACCGGACCCCAGTTAGGACCAACGTTACGTTCAGGATCAGGCTCTGCCACTACAGGATCATAGACTGTAAGTGCAGTTGAAGCCAACCAGATTGCAGCAATAAGCGGTATGTATGCAAGCTTAAGCAACGCTCTGGGATTTGAATCACGGCGGTTAATCATGGATATTCTCTCCATGAGACTGCTGGCATGGAAGCTGTTGGTAAAGGGTACAGGCGCTGCTACCACCGCACGGTTTATGAGCACATCCTGATAGGCATCCATGTCATAGCCCGATTCTAAGACTCCGGCATCGGCCTCAAACTCATGCAGGCTGCACAGGTCACGACGCAGCATCCATATTGCGGGATTGAACCACTGTAACAGGGAGAGTATGTCAACAAAAAGCAGCTCGCGTGAGTGATGCTTTGCCACATGGATCTTCTCATGCGCCAGGATTGCACTGTTATCCAGATCAGAGGCCGGCAATACCACCCAGTTCATCCAGCTGAACGGCTGTATGTTGTCATCTGACACCATTATGGTCATGCCTGATGATTCAGATACCTTACGGCATCTCTTTATGATGGAGTGTACACGCAGATATGAGAATGCTATGCGGAACAGCACAAACAGCATTCCGGCCAGATATACCGCAATAACTATATGCAACCAGTTTATGCTGAAATGACCGGCACTGGCAGGCTGGATGGTCTGAGCATCCGACAGTTGCATGCCCTGATCGGAAAAGGCGGCGGCATGGTCAGTCTGATGATAGGTTGTAAGATGCTGGGCTTCGGCAGTCTGGGTGACAGTCTGCACTACATGTCTTTTAACCGTACATAACGGCAGTATGTAAGCGGCAAGCAGTGAAAGGACCAATACTACGCGCCCTACCCTGTGATATGTCTCTTTTCTTACAAACAGGTGGAACAAAAGCGAGAACACTGCAACAAGCATTGCCACCTTTAGCAAATAGGTCAGTACATCTGTACTCATAACTTTCCTTTCTCTTTAATTTCAATTATTTTCTTCAGTTCATCTACTGATATCTTGTCATCCTTAAGGAATGAAGAGACTACATGCGCATAAGAGCTGTTAAAGAACTCATCTATGATACCGCGAAGTCCAAACTTGCTGTACTCTTCACGGCTTACAATGGGGTAATACTCAAAGTTGGAACCAAATGCCTTATGGTCAATGAAACCGTCCGCCTGCAGGGTACGCACCTGATTGGACAGAGTATTGGTAGATGGTTTGGGCTCAGGATATTTATCCTGCAGGTCCTTAATGAACATCTTTCCGTATGTCCAGTAATACTCCATTATTATCTTTTCCTTACCAGTAAGCCTTCTCATGATTCTCAGTATTAATTATTTCCATTACAAAGAAACACAAATATCTCCAACTTGCAACACCATACCGCCAACTATCTCATAACTATAGACAAAAAAAGGCCGCCTTGCGTAAGGCGACCTTTTTTTATTGGGTAATAGAGATTTAGAAACCTCCGAAGCCACCCATCTGTGAGAAATCGAACTCCTCAACCTTAACACCGGCGGGAACCTCGAACATTGAAGCAGGAACCTCCTTTTCCTCGAACTTCTTGCAGGTTGAACCGAATGTACCCATCTCTGAGTTCATCTCGTTCTTGAGCTGGATGCCTTTGTAGATCCATACGGTCTGCTCCTGGGGACCCTGGAAGCCCTCAGTGGTCATAGAGTACTTGGTGCACTCCTTACCGGCAATGGTCTCCTTACCGAGCTCCTTGATATTGTTCTCCTTCTTAACCTCATCAGTCAGCTTGTTCCAGTTGATCTGAGCACGGCCACCGCCGAATCCCATACCACCGAATGAAGGGAACTTTGTAGCAGTCTTAGCCTCATCGTTGATGCGGATCTGAGCACCGTCCTTATCTGTGATAGTACGGGTCTTGCCTTCGCCGCCCATACCCATCATGCCACCACCTTCTGATACCTGAGCGGTCTTCAGTCCGTAGTTGTCAAAATAGTACTCGGTGATCATCTCATTACCCATCATCTCCATTGACATGGTGTAAACACCTGACTTAACTCCGTAAGGAGCATCGGCCGGAGCCTGGGCATTGGCCAGTGATACTACTGCCATGAGGGCAGCTGCCAAAAACATCTTTTTCATTTTTGTTTGTTTTTTAGTTATTAATTAGTAAAAGGTGAATTGTCAAAACAAATTCATTCTACTATCATATAACCGGTAAAAATGAAAGTTAAAAAGAAAATGTATTTTTTTTTGAATTTTTTTTGCGGGGTCAATCCAGTTCAACCTCTACCTCCTCCAGGTCATCATACTCATCATCATCACCGGGAAGGTCATCAAAATCAAACTCAAAGTCCGCACCGGCTGCCACCAGCTCATTATGCAGCTCACCGGCATCCTTGGAGCGGTGAACAATATGCTCGGTTTTCCAGGTGGCATCCAGTTTGTTGCTCTCACTGTTCAGCTCTTTCCACAGGATATCCTTGAGCTGCTGCAGTCCCAGTCCGCTTACTCCCGATATGAACACATGCGGGATATCGGCCGGAAGGTTGGGCTCCAGCATAGACATGAGCTCTTCATCAATAAGGTCACACTTGGTGATGGCCAGCACACGCTCCTTGTCAAGCATCTCAGGGTTGAACTGTGCAAGCTCATTGAGCAGTATCTCATATTCACGCGTTATGTCATCGGTGTCACCAGGGACCATGAACAGCAGCAATGAGTTGCGCTCAATATGACGCAGGAACCTGAGTCCAAGGCCCTTACCCTCACTGGCACCCTCAATGATACCTGGGATATCGGCCATGACAAAAGACTTGCCCTCGCGGTATGAAACGATACCCAGGTTGGGTTCCAGCGTAGTGAACGGATAGTTGGCAATCTTGGGCTTTGCGGCCGATATTGCCGACAGCAACGTGGATTTGCCTGCATTGGGGAATCCCACCAGACCTACATCGGCCAGCAGCTTGAGCTCAAGCACCACCATACGCTCCTGAGCGGGCTCACCGGGCTGTGCAAAACGGGGTGCCTGACGTGTGGCTGTACGGAAATGCCAGTTGCCCAGACCTCCGCGTCCGCCTTTGAGCAGTACCACCTCCTGACCGTCATCGGTGATGTCACACAGATACTCTCCGGTCTCGGCATCATATGCCACGGTTCCGCACGGCACCTCAATGATCACATTCTGACCATCCTTGCCAAAGCACTTGTTGCTGCCGCCGTTTCCGCCGTTCTCGGCAAAAGCGTGACGCTCATAACGCAGGTGCAGCAGCGTCCAGTAGTTGCGGTTACCCTTGAGTATAACGCTGCCGCCCTTGCCGCCGTCACCGCCGTCGGGACCGCCGTTGGGGATATACTTGTCATGACGCAGGTGCGCCGATCCTCTGCCGCCCTTGCCCGAGCGGCAAAATATCTTTACATAATCTACAAAATTGCTCTCTGCCATATTAAAAAGTCAAGTGGAATCAAAGTGACTCCACCTTCTCTATTATTTCCTGTATCATCTTGTCCTTGTCACCCTGGAAAGTAAACTCGGACAGCACACCCTCCTTACGGAACCACTCAATGAGCGGATGGGTCTGGGTGTAGTAGACGTTGAAACGTTTCTTTATTGTCTCTTCATTGTCATCAGAGCGTCCCTCTATCTTGGCCCTGTTAAGCAGGCGCTCCATAAGGACATCCTCACTGACAATAAGATTAAGTGTTACCGATATCTGCTCGCCACGCTCCTCAAGCATCTTTTTTAGAGCCTTGGCCTGAACTATGGTACGGGGGAATCCGTCAAAGATCACACCCGGGCCCTGACGCATGGTGTCATATACATCGGCCAGCATATCTATGATAAGGTCATCAGGAATGAGTTGTCCTTTCTCTATATATCCTTCGGCTATCTTTCCAAGCTCTGAGCCGGCCTTTATCTCGGCACGCAGCACATCACCTGTTGATATGTGATTGTAGCCGAATTTCTCTACAAGGGCAGCACTGTACGTTCCCTTTCCTGATCCGGGAGCGCCAAAAATAACTATGTTGTCCATATTTGTATAAGCGTAGATTTTACTTTACAATTTTATAAATATCGCGTGAATTTCTTCCAAATCCGTCATAATCAAGACCATAGCCCACAATGAATCCGTTAGGTATGTTAAGGGCCAGATACTTGAGGTTGATGTCAACCTTAAGCTTATCGGGTTTGCACAACAGTGCGCATACCTGAACTGATGCAGCCTTCTTGTCATGGAGTGAGTCCAGAACGTCACGCATGGTGTAGCCGGTATCCACGATATCCTCTACGATAATCACGTGACGGCCCTCTACATTCTCCTGCAGGCCCATAAGCTCCTTTACCTTTCCGGTAGTATCAGTACCTGAATAAGAAGCAACCTTTACGAATGATACATTACAGGGAACGCTTACGTTCTTGAGCAGGTCTGCCGCAAACATGAAAGAGCCGTTAAGGACACACAGGAACAGAGGTTCCTTATCCACATAATCACGGTTTATCTCTGATGCTACTCTCTTGATCTCTTTCAAAAGCTCCTCTTCCTTGATGAAAGGTTCAAAAATCCTGTCCTTTACCTGAATGGTTTCCATAAATGATTACGATTAATTATGCGAATATACTCAAAAAAGAGCGGCAATACGGTGAAACGTTCCATTTTTATAAGTAGCCAAAGCAATAATGGTCTATTTTTAACAAAATAAGCGTACATTTGCCATGTACAATTGCCAATCAATGGATAAAAAACTCATAGAGGAAAGCATTCAACAGCTGAGCCATGCAGCCGCATTAAGCAGTGTAACAAGCGTCACAGAGAGCATGGTAAGGCAGTTCATCAAACCCCGTGATCCCCAATCATACAAAGGAGATTACGGGCATGCCCTACTCTATGCCGGAAGCCTGGGAATGGCCGGTGCGGCTGTTCTGGCATCAAGGGCCTGCCTGAGGTCGGGCGTGGGGCTGCTTACGGTATGCACCCCGTCCTGCAACAATGTAATACTGCAGGTTTCTGTACCTGAGGCCATGACGGTATCTGATGATGACATGTACGCCAACACACTGCTGGAGCGCTACAAAGCCATTGGCGCAGGTCCCGGACTGGGACAGGGAGCGGCACAGGCCGCCCTTCTGGGACGCCTCATGAGATCGGCCTCATGCCCCATGGTACTGGATGCCGATGCCCTGAACATCATGTCACAGGAGCGTTCCCTGATGGAGGCCATACCCGCGGGATCAGTCATCACACCTCATCCGGGTGAGCTCAAGCGCCTGGTGGGCAACACATCCGGCCGCAAGGAGCTGATTGAGAAGGCTGCCCTGCTGGCTGCAGAGTACGGCATCACAGTGGTTGTAAAGGGTGCCCCCACGGTAACCGTATCGCCCAGTGGCACAGCATACGTAAACACCACAGGCAATCCCGGAATGGCAACAGGCGGATCCGGCGATGTACTTACAGGTATAACATTGGCTCTGCTTGCTCAGGGTCTTGACCAGGATCAGGCAGCCATCACGGCTGTCTACATACACGGACTGGCCGGAGATGCCGCAGCCGCCCAGTATGGCATGACCGCCATGACATCGGCCGATATAGCGGGCTGCCTGCCCCAGGTATGGCAACAAACGGAAAAAACAATATGACTATGAATATAAGGAATTCTGTAATAGTGCTGGGTATGGCACTGGGTATCACACCCGTTTGTGCCCAGGGAGTATCAGCCCCGTTCCAGCCGGGCATAACACAGGACGCGGTATCATACTGGCTGCCCAAGACACAGCTGACCATAGTGGTCAAGGTTCAGAAAGAGTCTTTCAAGCCGGGTGAGTTCTCACGTTATGCAGAGCGTTATCTGCGTCTGTCTGATGTTCGTGACAAGGCCGATGAGACATGGACCATATCTGACGTTCAGATAGTGTCAAACGGTGTACCCGATAAGGACAGGCTCTACACGTTGGTTTTCAACGCCAGCGGTCCCAGGCCAGCCATTGAGCTTACCAGAGACGGTATACTGAGTGCCGTAAACACCAACGGCACCGAGCCCACGCTCCAGACGGAGAAGCTTGCACAGGATGAACCCCAGAAGAGAGTCAACCCACAGGATTACATGACTGAGGAGATACTCATGGCCGGCTCCACAGCCAAGATGGCTGAGCTTACCGCCAAGGAGATATACAACATACGTGAGAGCCGCAACGCCATAACACGCGGCCAGGCAGATTACATACCTACTGACGGTGAGTCACTCAGGTTCATGCTAGAGTCACTGCAGACCCAGGAGGCTGCCCTGCTCACCCTGTTCAGCGGCACCACCGAGACACACTTTGAGACTTTCACCATCAATGTAACTCCCGGTGAGGCTATGACCAAGCAGCTGCTGTTCCGTTTCTCATCAAAGCTGGGAGTGCTGCCCGTGGATAACCTGGCCGGCGAACCGGTATGGATAGACGTCACCGACCGCAACATGACACAGGCCTACAACGCCAGTGCCGAAGCGCTTAAGAAAGCCGGTTCAAGCAAGAGCAAGAAAGAGGGTGCGTTCCTCTATTACCGCATCCCCGGACGTGCCGTAGTAAAGGTCTACAACAACCGTACGGTATTTACCGAGCAGGATCTGCAGATAGCCCAGTTTGGTAATGTTGAGGTTGTATCGGCCACCCTGATGGGCAAGCATGCCGATACCAAGATCAAGTTTGACACCACCACAGGCAACGTTCTGGAGATAAACGAGTAACATACACATCCCATAAAATCATCAGGGCGGCTCCACACTGGAACCGCCCTGACTTTTTATTGGCTTTAATGATGTCCGCCCTCTTTACAGGCAAGCATACCTTATGATGAACAGGATTGCAAGGATCCAGGTCATCAGGTTAATCTTCTTAGCCTTGCCGCAGATAACGTTCAGAACTACGTATGCAATCATACCCAGCATGATACCGTCTGAGATGCTGTATGCAAGAGGCATCATGATCATGCAGATGTAAGCAGGAATACTCTCTGAGAAGTCATTGAAATCTACATCAAGTATTGAAGTCATCATCATGCAACCTACCAGGATAAGGGCAGGAGCTGTGGCTGCTGACGGTATTGCAAGGAATATCGGAGCAAAGAACAGAGATATTGCAAAGCAGATTGCAACAGTGAATGATGTCAGGCCGGTACGGCCACCCTCTGCTACGCCTGATGCACTCTCAACGTATGTTGTAGTGGTGCTGGTACCAAAGATAGCACCGAATACGGTAGCGATGGCATCGGCCATAAGAACTTTCTTAACACCGGGGATGGTGCCGTCAGGGTTAATGGCATTGGCCTTCTTTGATACACCGATAACAGTACCGATGGTATCGAACATATCGATGAAGAGGAATGTGAACACAACAATCAGCATATCCTTGGTGAATATGTTGTGCCACTCAAACTTGCACAGGATAGGTGTTACATCCGGCACCTTGTCAACTACACCTCCGAATAAGGTAACAGCCTTCATTCCAGCGTCAAGGTTTTCATAATCAACCGGCTCCTGGAAGAACAGGCCGACTATTGAAGTTGCAATGATACCGATGAGCATAGCTCCACGAATCTTGAGGATCATCAATACAGAGGTAATTACCAGGCCGATGAGAGCCACGGCAGCAGTACCGTGCATGATATCACCAAGAGCTACAACTGTTCCGCCGCCACCTACAACGATATGAGCATTGTAAAGGCCGATGAATGCGATAAACAGACCGATACCGGCTGATACGGCACTCTTCATAGCCTTAGGAATGGCGTTGATGATAGCCTCACGGACATTGGTTACAGTGAGTAATATAAAGATGATACCCTCTATCAGGACAGCGGTCAAAGCAAACTGCCAGCTGTATCCCATAGTAAAGCATACGGTATATACAAAGAATGCGTTCAGGCCCAGGCCGGGAGCCAGAGCATAAGGCTTCTTTGCATATAATGCCATAATCAGAGTACCCACGATGGCTGCCAGTGCAGTTGCAGTGAACACAGAATCCTTAGGCATTCCCATGCCCTCCAGATCGCCAAAGATAAGCGGGTTAACAGCCAGAATGTAAGCCATTGTCAGAAATGTGGTCAGGCCGGCCACAATCTCTGTCCTTACGCTGTGCTTGGCGGGATCAAATCCCAATATTTTAAGGAAAGACATAATCCTGATGATTAATCAATACCTTATTATTCAAATTAGAACTCCCACTTAACACCAAGGCAGGGGTTTGTGCAGAAACCGCTCTGGCAGAAGTTGGCTGAAAGCTCAATCTCGGCACCTACATTCAGGTTGGGGCAGTCAAAGAACTGACCTACGTTGTACCAGATCTGAGGCTCAGAGAGGAAGCTGAAGAAGCTGTCTTCAGTACCCCAGTCAGTATAGTTACCCCACAGGTCAAAGAAGCCTGAGAACTTGAGGCCCTCAACGCCAAAGAGGTTGTTCATACCCCAAACACCTGAAAGCTGCAGGGGAAGCTTGCAATCATTCTCCTTACTGTAAAGCTTCAACAGAAGGCTAACGGTGAATGTATTTGAGAAATCAGCGTTGTGCATGAAATAATCGGCACCTAACAACCAGTTACGGGTGCTGCCAAGAGTACCGCCTAAATAACCGGCCTGCAACTCAACGTGTGCGCTAAGAGCTGCGAACTTTGAATCCTGCCAGAAGTTGAGGGCACGCTCAATCTCCATATATGTGCTTGTAGCACCATACATATCCTGATATTTACGCTGATCTGAAGTTGTGTAGTTGTAATCAACAAAGAAGAAGGTGCTTCCCCAATTGTCACTCTTAAACATCTCAAGAGTGGTTGTTGTGTACTTGCGGTTCTCACCGAAATCATAGAACACCTGTAAGTTTGTCTGTGCAAAAGCACCAACTGACAGCAGGGCAAAACCTGCAAAAGCTACGATTTTTTTCATATCAAAACTTTTTAGAGTTAATAAGAATATTGTTGAATAATAATTGTTATCCGTTGAACTTGGGATCATCATGCAGAGGCTTCTTGAAGTCCTCAGGCAGATCCTGACCCTCGGCTGTGGCACGCTTACCGCTTGTGTATTCACCTGTAAAGTGGAAGTCGTTACCGGGCAGTATTGCGTTCAGGATGATACCTACCAGAGCGGCAACAGCCAGACCTGACAGAGAAATCTTACCGAATGATACGCTGCCGGGACCAAAGTTGATACCTATGGCAAGTACCAGGATCAGTGCTGCGATAAGCACGTTACGGTTATTTGTAAAGTCAACCTTGTTCTCAACCAGGTTACGAACGCCGACGGCCGATATCATACCGTAGAGCACCAGAGATACACCACCTACTGTTGCCACAGGCATTGCGTAGATAATCTGGGCGAACTTGGGGCAGAATGAGAATACGATAGCCAGCAATGCTGCAATACGTACAACCTTGGGATCGAACACCTTGGTCAGGTTGAGCACGCCGGTATTCTCACCGTATGTAGTGTTGGCAGGAGCGCCGAACAGGGCTGCCAGAGCGGTAGCGCAGCCGTCACCCATAAGAGTGCGGTGCAGACCGGGATCTGCAATAAAGTTGCGGTTGCAGGTTGATGAGATGGCAGCTACATCACCTATATGCTCAATCATAGTTGCAATGGCAATAGGCATGATAGTGATGATGGCTGTGGTCAGGAATGCGCCGTCAGGCTTATTGATCACAGTACTCAGACCGGTATTGCTCCACTCAATGGGCAGACCGAACCATTTGGCCTCGGCAACCGCAGTGAAATCCACCTGACCGAAGCAAGCGGCTACGATGTAAGAACCGATAACACCCAGAATAATGGGAATGATCTTGATCATGCCCTTACCGAATATGTTGCATATAACGATGATTGCAATGGCAAGAAGTGCAATCCACCAGTTGTTCTGGCAGTTGTTGATGGCACTTGATGAGAGGATAAGACCAATCGATATGATGATAGGACCGGTTACTACGGGCGGGAAGAAACGCATGGTGCGGCGTACACCGTAGAACTTGAACAGGGCAGCCAGAACAAAGTAAAGCAGACCGGCGCAGAACACACCGATGCAGGCATAGGTAAGGGCTGCAGGAGCAAACTCACCGATGTACTCTAACTGATCAGCCTCAGACATTGAATCAAACACAGACTGGTTGAAGTTGGGGTCAAGGAACTTGGGCCCCATTGCTTTTACGGCACTGTAACCGCCCAGGAATGCGAATGAAGAACCCAGGAAAGCGGGAACTTTCATCTTTGTGAACAAATGGAAAATCAGTGTTCCGATACCTGCAAAGAGCAGTGTGGCTGAAACTGAAAGACCTGTAAGAAGCGGAACCAGAACGGTTGCGCCAAACATTGCGAACATGTGCTGACAACCAAGCACAAACATTTTACCCCCACCAAGGGCACTGGCATCATAAACGCCATCCTGTTTTAACTCCATGATTGACAATAATTTAGTTACAATTAATTTATTTTTTATTTGTAGTGTTAGCAAAAGTAGTCGCGCGTGCCTTATTGTAAAAGAAATTTCCGCGGAATTTTGGGAATTGTTGAAAACTTTCAAAAGAGAGTTGAAAACGCGCGCGACAGCCGTCTTTTTTGATCGGCAAAAACAGATGATGAATTGAAAAGAAATTATACTTTTGTGGCTCACACGTTTATGCTAATGCAGATACACTTCCAGATAGAATACCATACACGTTGGGGAGAGAATCTGGTTCTCAGTCTCAACATGCCCAACGGCACCACCATGTGCATTGTGATGTACAACAACGGTCAGGGAACCTGGTTTGCAGACCATGAGTTCGATGACGATATAGCCGCAGGCAACGCCACCTACCGTTACATGGTTCAGACCGACGGCAACATAACCCGCCGCGAAGAGGGCCCGCTCCACTCCATCCCCTGTACCAAAGCCAAACGCCTAGTGCTCTCTGACCGATGGAGAGAGGCTGACGGCAAGGAGATTGAGCAGCGTACCGTGACTATCCCCTATGTCCATCATAACAACCGCCCCCGCTGGAAAGGTGCAGGAACGGCCATTCCGGTCTTTTCACTCCGCACTGAGAAGGATTTTGGAATAGGACAGTTCACAGACCTCAAGCTGCTTGTAGACTGGGCTGCAGCCACAGGACAGAGCGTGATACAGACCCTGCCGGTAAATGACACCACCATGACCGGCACATGGCGTGACTCATACCCGTACAGCGCCAACTCATCATTTGCACTCAACCCCATCTACATTGACCTGGAGCTGGTAGGTACGCCGGATGACAAGGATTTTGTAAAACAGGCACAGAAACTGCGCAAGGAACTCAATGCCCTGCCGGCAGTTGACTATGAGCGTGTTTTCAAGCTTAAGAGCGAGTATCTGGACCGCCTCTATACCCAGTTGGGTGAAACCTGTTTCAAGACACAGGAGTTCAAGCGGTTCTTCAACGCCAACCGCAGCTGGCTTGAGCCCTATGCCCTCTACTGCTACCTGCGTGACAAATACTGCACAGCCAATTTCCGCCAATGGAAAGAGGCTGAGTACACCCCCGCCCTGCTTGAGAGATACTGCACTCCCGGCAGTGACAGCTACCAGCAGATAAGAAAGCATTATTTCATACAGTTCCACCTGGACCGACAGCTATCTGATGTAAAGAAATATGCAAACCGCAAGGGAATCCTGCTCAAGGGTGACATCCCCATAGGAGTGAACCGTGACAGTGCCGATGTATGGATCCATCCCGAGCTGTTCCACACTGACTGCCAGGCCGGCGCCCCGCCCGATGCCTTTGCCATAGACGGACAGCGCTGGGGTATGCCCACATACAACTGGGAGAAGATGGCCAGTGACGGTTATACCTGGTTTGTAGCACGTTTCCGCAAGATGGCTGATTACTTTGACGCATACCGCATAGACCACCTGTTAGGATTCTTCCGAATCTGGGAGGTACCCTTGAACTATAACAGCGGCCTCATGGGACGTTTCAACCCGGCCCTCACCTACACCCCACAGGAGATATGGGAGAGCGGATTCCCGTTCAACCCCGCACTGCATGCCCAGGCACCTGCCGGAACACCCCAGACCAACGTGCTGTTCCTGGAGGACACACACCGTCCCGGCACCTATCATCCGCGTATCAACGCCTTTGACACGCAGATGTTCAAGGAACTGGACAGTGACGCACAGGCTGCGTTCCGCCGTCTGCATGATGAATACTACTACAGCCGTAACAATGATTTCTGGAGCCGCTCCGCAATGTCCAAGCTGCCCGCCCTCATTGAGGCTACCGATATGCTTGTGTGCGGTGAGGACCTGGGCATGATACCGGCCTGTGTTCCCGATGTCATGGAGCGTCTGCGCATCATTGCCCTTGAGGTTCAGCGCATGCCCAAGAACATGGGCGTTACAGTATCGGACCCCGCCACCTACCCCTACATGTCTGTCTGCACCACATCAACGCATGACATGAGCGTGCTGCGTACCTGGATAGAGGACGAGATGGAGCCCAACCGCGTCATTACCGCCAAGAAAGCCACCACCGCCGCATGCACCAGTGTGATATCGGCCCACCTGGCATCACCCTCCATGCTGGCCATATTCCCGCTCCAGGACTGGCTCTCCATTAGTACCACGCTCCGCTACGCTGACCCCGCCCAGGAACGCATCAACGTCCCTGCAGACTCAAACAACTACTGGCGCTACCGCATGCATCTGACAATAGAGAAGCTCCTCACTGCCCGCAAGTTCAATGAAGAGATCCGCCAGATGCTCTACCTCTCCGGACGATAAACACAATACGAACAGTTCGTTTTGTGTTCTTTTTTTTGTAAATTCGCGGCTTGAAATTAGGAAGTTATGTTTGAAAATCTGTCAGAAAGACTTGAAAGGTCTCTAAAGATACTGAAAGGTGAAGGAAAAATCACCGAAGTCAATGTTGCCGAAACCCTTAAGGACGTACGCAAAGCCCTGCTTGATGCCGATGTCAACTACAAGGTAGCCAAGCAGTTCACTGACACAGTGAAGGAGAAGGCGCTGGGTATGAACGTACTCACATCACTGCGCCCCGGACAGCTCATGGTCAAGGTGGTTCATGATGAACTGGCCACACTCATGGGAGGCCAGGCCGTAGACATTGACGTAAAGGGACATCCCGCAGTCATTCTGATGGCCGGTCTGCAAGGTTCCGGTAAGACCACATTCAGCGCCAAACTGGCAAACCTGCTCAAGACCAAGCGCGCCAAGAAGCCCCTGCTTGCAGCCTGCGACGTGTACCGCCCCGCAGCCATAGACCAGTTAAAGGTACTGGGTGAGCAGATAGGCGTAACGGTATATACCGAAGAGGGTAACAACAAACCCGTTGAGATAGCACAGAACGCCATAAAGGAGGCCCGCGCCAAGGGTTATGACGTGGTAATCATCGATACCGCCGGCCGTCTGGCCATTGACGAGATGATGATGCAGGAGATAACCGCCATCAAGGAGGCCGTAAGCCCCAATGAGATACTCTTTGTGGTTGATGCCATGACCGGTCAGGATGCCGTGAACACAGCACGTGAGTTCAACGAGCGTCTGGACTTTAGCGGTGTGATACTGACCAAGCTGGACGGTGACACCCGCGGTGGTGCAGCCCTCTCAATACGCACAGTAGTAAACAAGCCCATCAAGTTTGTAGGTACAGGTGAGAAGATGGATGCATTTGATGTATTCCACCCCGACCGTATGGCCGACCGCATACTGGGCATGGGCGATATAGTATCGTTCGTAGAGCGTGCCCAGGAGCAGTTTGATGCCGAGCAGGCCAAGCGCCTGCAGAAAAAGATGGGCAAGGGCAAGTTTGACTTCAACGATTTCCTGGAGCAGATAGGCCAGATCAAGAAGATGGGTAACATGAAGGAGCTCATGGGAATGATACCCGGCATAGGCAAGGCCATCAAGGATATTGACATAGATGACAATGCGTTCAAGGGTATTGAGGCCATGATCTACTCCATGACCCCGCAGGAGCGCAGCAACCCAGAGCTTCTGGACAAGAGCCAGTCACGCAAGAACCGCATAGCCAAGGGCAGCGGCGTACCCTTGCAGGAGGTGAACCGCATGCTCAAGCAGTTTGACCAGACCCGCAAGATGATGAAGAACGTGGCCGGCGCCAAGCTTCCCAACCTGGGTGGAATGATGAGAAGATAAACATTACAGCATATGCAGTTAATAGACGGAAAGGCAGTAGCCGAACAGGTAAAACAGGAGATTGCAGCCCAGGTGG
>Ga0310696_10005929_pt1 | contig 14625 bp, 8 predicted proteins | sample AusTroGonzalo_MG_4_FD_203885 | JGI IMG/M metagenome (GOLD analysis project Ga0310696, IMG submission 203885) | Bovine rumen microbial communities from tropical cattle in Woodstock, Queensland, Australia - Gonzalo_02 (v2) (version 2) | ecosystem: Host-associated > Mammals > Digestive system >...
AGTTATCAGACTGTAAATGAACAGGCTTTATTTACAAAGGGTGACTCTTTTACTTTTTCGGATGCAACAGAAGCATTAAGTGATCTTACAAGCGAAACAGCTAACGTAACATTTTCGCCTAATACCGAAAACGAGAAGGGCCTACTTTTACTCTCGTTTGATATTGAAGTGTCAGGCGTGACCGACGCGACGCTTGAAAGTCTGAAGGTTACATATGGAGTGACTCAAGTAGATTCTGAGTCGGTTTCAAGCACGAATGTAATACCAACATTTGAATACAGTACAGCAAGAAAAATAACTGTATTGAGGGTTATCGACCCTGCATATGACCATAATGCATATGTTATAAATAGCTCTTACTTAAACAGCATAAATATTGAAATCAAAGTAACCAACTATACAACGTGGAGCGCTAATGTAGCACTGAAAAACTTCAAGGCTACAAAGGTTACTTTATCAAATTCTTTCTTTACTTCAGGTGGGAAAACACTCATTCATATTGATAACTTTCTTTATGCAAGAAACGGAAATGATTATTCCCTGCTAAGTAGTGAAATGAATTTGCACAAGTCGCAATCATGGCAGTTTGAAAACAGACTGTTTATTGTTGACGGTAATACTTATTGGATTTACGACGGTGAAAACGATGTTTTTGAGCCAGTATTAAACAGCTCATATGCAAAGATACCTTTAACAAGAATATCATGTTCGCCTGACAATGGTTCCGGTACATCATATGACGAGAAAAATCTTATGTCATATGGGTTTGAACAGCGGTTTTTAGTTGATTCAGAACATTCGACAGCTACTATTTTTCAGCTTATGTGGGGCAATTTGACAGAAGATCTTGTGACTGCCAAAGTAATGAACTCAAGCGGAGTGATGCAGCCCAAAGTTGAAGGTACGGATTTTTCAGTTGATAGAATTACCGGAAGGGTTACATTTGTTACTGCTCCCGGTGTAACGCCTGTATCTGGGGAAGATAACGTATATATTACGGCCTATCATATCCCTGATGCAGATTCAGTTATGTCTGTACCAGAATGTATAAATAAGTGTACTATTGGAACACTGTTCGGCGTAAATGGGGCAACGGACAGATTGTTTTTAAGTGGCAATCCTGAACACCCTAATATTGATTGGCACTCAGGACAGTATGATCCTACATATTTCCCTGATACATACTATTCAAAGCTGGGAAGGGACACATCTTCCATAGTTGGTTATTCGATGGTAAACAACTATCTTGCAGTACATAAAGATGAAAAGGAAACGGAACAGTCTGTATTTGTAAGAGAAGGCGATTTAATTACCACGGGTGAAAAAACAGGAACAGAAGGCCAGACAATATATGTGACTGAACCCGCGTTTAAACTTATAAACACTTTGCAAGGACCGGGTGCAATAGCAACATATACTTTTGGCAATATGCAGACAGAGCCTTTATTCCTTACAAGGTCAGGAATATTTGCTATTACGGCACAGGATATAACGGGCGAGAAGTATGCGCAAAATCGTTCATTCTACATAAACGGTGCCTTAACAAAAGAAAACGGACTTGAAGACGCTCATGCGATTGTTTACAAGGATATGTATTTCCTTTTCATAAACAATAACGTGTATGTGTTAGACGGCCTTCAGACATTACCGACCGCCAAGGATGAACCGTATGCAACCAGGCAGTATGTATGTTTTTATCTAACAAACTTACCTATTAACGTAGCCTGGATAGAAGATAACGTATTGTGGTTTGGTACTACCACAGGAAAGATATGTTCTTTCTATACGGACGAAACAAATTTGTCTTCATATAACGATGATGGCAACCCTATAGAAGCATGGTGGGAAACAGCCGATCTTGATGGAAGGTTATTTTACAAGAACAAAACCTTTAGATATGTTGCTTTAAGGCTTATATCTTACAGTTATTCCAAAATCAAAATATGGGCTAAAAGCCGTGGTATATGGACAAAAATCAAAGAACAAAACTTCTCTAATGAAGTCTTCAGATTTTCAACATTATGTTTTTCGCGGTTTACGTTTAACAACGATACTTCTGATCCTGTTATGTCGTCAAAACTAAGGGTTAAGAAAATTGATAAAGCAAGGTTTAAAGTTGAAAATTCTAATGTTAATGAACCGTTTGGATTACATGATTTAGCGCTTGAATATGTAGAGAACGGCAATTTTAAGGGGTGATTTAATGGGCTATTACGACTTTAAAACAAATTCAGAAAGCAGTCAAGCAGCACTGTATTTAGGTACATTTACAAGTGGCACCGAGATAGATGTTGCGTCAAAGTATTCAAGGTACGGTTCACTTACAGAAGATAATTTTGCTGTAGTACCGCAGGGTGGAAATACAACAGCTTCTTACTCAAAATCACACGTTATAAGTGGTAATACTCAAATGGCAGTACAGGGATTGGGAAAAGCCACATATACGTTTAGTACATCATACAATGCCTCTACAGGAAAGCTGACAATTACCAATACTGTTAATTCATATGAAAACGGTAGGCTGTATGATCCGGTGAGCGGAAACCCAAGTTTATGGTATAGCGCAAGCAATACTGCGTTTTTGAGCGCTAAAGTATATCTGCTTCCCAGCATAGAAAATGTTTCATAAGCAAAGGAGTATATTATGTCATTTACAAAAATCACAAGTTCGGATTTGGCAAATAAGGGTGTAATAGGTCTTCCTGACGTTCCCGGTTTATCAACATCAAATATGCAGAACAAACTTGAGGAAACCGCAAGGGATGTAATTATTCCAAAACATAATGGTCTTATAGATGAATTGGAAGCTGAGACGGCTGCGGAAAGTTTGGGCGCTACTGCTCCGACCGGAATGACAGGTAATACAATACAGGCTTTGTTAAATGAATTATCAGAAGATGCACATACTCATTCTAATAAGTCTGTGCTTGATAAATTCAGCGAAGAAGACGGTAAGCCGTTATATAACGGGAGTGCATTTGCCGGAGATATGCTTAAATCTGTTTACGATAATACAGATGCCGTAGAATCAGCAGGCGGTATAGCTGCATATGTAGCAAGCGCCATATCAAACAAGGTTGATAAAGTAGCGGGCAAAGGATTATCAGAGAATGATTTTACCAATACTCTTAAAAGCAAACTTGATGGAATAGCTGAAGGTGCAGAAGTCAACGTACAGAGTGATTGGAACCAGAGTGACAGTTCGGCAGATGACTTTATTAAGAACAAGCCTTCTTTTACACAGGTTCAGTCAGACTGGAATCAGTCAACGAACACAGAACCGGATTATATAAAGAATAAACCTACTCTTGGCACAGCATCAACTTTAGATGTACCTGTAAGCGGTAATGCTTCTACAAGTGAAGTTGTAAAAGGAGATGATACCCGTCTTACAGATTCAAGAAACGCAGCAGACGTTTATTCATGGGCTAAACAGGCTACAAAGCCTTCTTATAATGCATCGGAAGTAGGAGCAATACCGAGTACGGATAAAGGCGCTAACGGTGGTGTGGCAGAGCTTGACAGTTCAGGTAAAGTACCGTCATCGCAGTTGCCTTCTTATGTCGATGATGTTTTGGAGTATAACTCTTTATCTGACTTCCCTGCAACGGGTGAAACAGGAAAGATTTATATAGCCAAAGACACAAATAAGACATACAGATGGAGCGGTACGGCCTATGTAGAGATCAGCGAGAGCCTTGCATTAGGTGAGACATCTTCCACGGCTTATGCAGGAAACAAAGGTAAAGCCAATGCAGACGCTATAAGTGCAATTAAAGACGGCACTACAATAGACAGTTTTGGTGATGTTGAGACAGCATTATCAAATAAGGTTGACAAGAATGGTACTGACTCTCTTATGACTGCTGATGAACACACAAAGTTAAGCGGTATTGCAAGTGGGGCAGAGGTTAATGTTCAATCAGATTGGAATCAATCCTCATCATCGGCAGATGACTTTATTAAGAATAAACCGACTTTAGGTACAGCCGCCGCAAAAGACAGTACAAGCTCGATTTCAAGTGGCAGTACAGATTTGATCGAGAGTGGTTCTGTTTATACGGCCTTATCAGGCAAGCAGGACACTTTGTCCTTTGATAATGTACCAACAGAAAACTCAAATAATCCTGTTAAGTCCGGCGGAGTATATACAGCCCTCTCCACCAAAATCAGCACAGAAGCGTGTGAGCAGTTGATAGAGGATACTGTTGGATGGACGGGAAAGAATAGATTAAAGTGTACTTTGTCAAGCATTAAGGCAATCAATACATCGGGAACATGGAGTGGTAACAAGTACACGATAAACGGCACAGAGTATTCCATAACCGTGGGAGATGATGGTGATACTGTTGAGAAAATAACTGTCAATACCCCGTCATCATCTACGGCTAATGCTAATCTACTTTTAAATATGGCTATACCATTAGATACAGGCGAGAGCTACATTATATCTGATGGATTAGCTGAACATAATTCTAACAGATATATCCGAATAGGTAATGCTACAGATGAATTTGTGGCGAATACATCCGCAGGTGAATCTGAGTTTACCGCAACGGCTACCATGTCGGCTAAAGTATATGTTAAGAATGGGGCAACTGTCAGCAATCTTGACGTTTATCCCATGATACGCCGAGCAGATATTTCCGATTCCACCTTTGAACCCTACCACGCAAGCGTAGACGAGTGCAAAGCCGACAATTCCGTTATCGCTCCCGTAGAGGATGAAGCAACGGCATCACGGGCTTATGCAGTCGGAGACCATTCTATTCGTGACGGATCGTTTATAACATGGCAGAACGCAAAAGCACAGGACGCACAAATCAATAATGAGGACTATATAACTGAGGATATAGCGACTGTAATTAATAAGAGGTTGAATGTCTTATTTGTTAATTCATCATCTAATAAAACAACACATACACTTAATATTCCAAGTGGCAGGAAACTTTTGGTGATTAATGGAGCTGGAGCTACTCACCGAGCATTTATGGCATTTGTTTATACAAATTCATCGGGAGTAATAGATATATTGGAAATTGTTAAGGGAACAAATGTGACTTTCGATGGAACAGAAAATAATAAGTTCAAGTTTACCTATGAAGCAAGTGGTTATTCATATCTTAAAATAATAGACATGGGTAATAGTAATACAATAAATACTGATTACACATTAAGTTAGGAGGGAAAACAATGAAGTATTACGTTTTTGTAATTAGTAACGGAGCATTACAGGTCAATCAGATAACAGAATGGAATGACCTTGAGAGCGCAAAAACTGAATATTGGGGCAAGTGCCGTACTCTGAACAATGCACAGGACGTTAAGGAAGCTTATGTAGTTATACAGGATTCCGAGTTCAACGTGGTACAGGGTTACAAAGAGCGGATTGCTCACGAACAGGCATAATGAAACAAACAAGCCAAATTCTTTAATATAAAATTATTCAGCGGTTTATATTAAAGCATAGTTGAATAGGAGCAAACATGATGACAAACTTATCACGCCTCTCACTGAAGCGTACCACGATAGGTATTATTACCGCTCTCATGGGAACATTCTTAGGGGCTGTTCCTGTGAGAGCAGAAATCAATTACAACTTGCTATATCATTGGCAGTATCAGCCGAATAACGTCAAGATGAATTTGGTCAATCAGAACACTTCAATAAGGGTGGTCGATGATATTAGGTACGATGACCCAACATTGTTTGACGTGTACGGTCTGACTACGATGTATCTGTACCCTAATTCAACGTACGTCACCCACATAGACGTTCAAATGGAACAAGGGCATGAGGATTCATTAACACATGAAGTCGGACATTGCATATCGAACGCTAACCATTCGTTGTATTGGTGGTGTTTTAGACCCGAATTTGTGCAGATATGGCTTTCAGAACGGGATTGTGCTTATGCTCTAATGGCGCATGGTCACGATGATATAAGGGAGTATTTCGCAGACGCTTACGATTTGTATCTCAGATTTCCTCAGATACTCAAGAAACTTTGTCCGATGACTTACAACTATATGATTGTAGTGCTTAGAAATACATAAGGGGAATATAAATGGAAAACTTTGTAACAAGAGACGAACATCAAGAGTTCGCAAGGAGAATAGAAGACGAGAACAGCCGACAGAACAAACGGCTTGAGATCATTGAGGGCAAGCAGTCGCAGATTTCAGAGTTGGTTGTCTCTGTCAAAGTCCTTGCGACAAATGTTGAGAACATCGCAAAGGAGATAAACGAACAGGGTTTACGTCTGCGAGAGATTGAGGGCAAGCCTGCTAAGAGATGGGAAACTATTATTTCATGTATTATAACTGGTCTTGTGGGTGCAGCGATTTCTTACTTTTTGATGAAATGAAGGAATTTCTTTTAGGTATTTGGGGAGCAATAGGATTAATGGCGGTAATATTTGCCGTCTTTTATTTTGCCATTTTTATGGTGTATTGCATTGTTTATTTTGGGGGTCACTTGATGATATGAGTATTTTTCTTGCGGTAGTTGGTGGGGTTATATTCTCACTACTTGTATATATGGTTTTGTTACTGTTGGGCGTGGATTTATAGGAGAGGATTATATGAAGATTAATTGGGTAAAGAAATTAACGTCAAGAAAGTTTTGGTTATCAGTTGCATCGTTTGTATCAATGATGATCGTGTACTGTGGTGGTACAGAGAATAAAGCCACACAGACAGCGGCACTTATTATGGCTGGGGCAACAGTCATAGGTTATGTCATAGGAGAAGGGCTTGCGGATGCAGGCAATACAGAGGATGAGAATAAATGAATGGTATAGATATTTCAAAGTGGCAGAAGGGTATTGATCTATCCAAAGTGCCTTGCGATTTTGTGATTGTAAAGGCTACTCAGGGAGTCAGCTACACTTCCCCGGAATTTAAAAATCAAATATCACAGGCATTATCCCTTGGCAAATTGGTAGGCGTATATCATTATGCCGGTGGTGGTGGAGCGATAGCAGAAGCGGAGTATTTTCTTTCTGTAGTAAAAGACTATATCGGTAAGGCTATTCTTGTATTGGATTGGGAAGGGGAACAGAACCCCAACTTTGCTAATTCAGAATATGCGAAGGCATGGCTTGAATACGTCAGGCAGAAGACCGATATTATACCTTTTATCTACATGAGTAAGTCAGTATGCCGTCAGTATCAATGGGACCCGACATATCCCTTGTGGTGCGCTCAGTATAAAAATCAGCAGCCTACAAGCTATCAGGAGAACCCTTGGACAGATACAAAAGGATTTGGTGCATGGAGTGATTGCGTGATATTACAGTATTCCTCTAAGGGCAGATTAGACGGTTACAACCATAACCTTGACTTAGATAAGGCATACATAAATGAAGCACAATGGATAGCTTACGCACAGGGAGATATAGCCCCGGCAGATACATCAATTCGACCGACACTACGCAGGGGAGATCATAACGATTATGTAAAAGCATGGCAGACATACTTAAATGCACATGGCTATCAATGTGGAAACGCAGACGGGATATACGGTCAGAAGACACAGGATGCGGTTGTTAAGTACCAACAGGATCATGGTATGGAGAGCGGTTATATAGGTCCGCAGACATGGGCCACTATTGAATAAAAAGGGGGGAAAAGAAATGGCATACCAAAGAAATTACAAAGTTGTCTCAAAAAAGAACACGGGTAATAATCTTTATAGCGGTAACATGAAGGTTATTAACAACAGCAATGACAAAAAGGAGCAGGGTTACGATCTTACTACATCCTATAAAAGGAACACAACTAACCTGACTAATCGTGGCTATCCCAGCTCAAAAGACCCTATGGTTGGATCAAAGTCAATTCAGCAAGGATTATCAGATTACGGCCAGAGAAGTTTAAGCGGTGGATCATCAGGCGGCGGTTATGGTGGTGGCAGTTACGATGACTATGGATATGATGATTACGGTTATTATGATGACGGTGGGTTGGATGGAATAGCTTCCTTGTTGGCCGCATATCAGAGCAACTATGACAATTATCTTGCAGAGATGAGGGCAGCCGCACAGCAGGCATATGATCGTGGTATGGCATCACTGAATGATGCTTACAACAGTCAGATGACTTCATTATCTGACAATCTGAACAGCACTAAGGGACAGCTTCAAGACTCCTATAACCGGTCAAAGAACAGTATCAATTCTGATGCTGAAACATCTTTGAGGCAAGCATACATTAACAAGATGCTTTCAGAGCGTAATCTTGGTCAGATGATGAGCGCCCAGGGCTTATCCGGTGGTGCTACAGAAACATCAATGGCCAATATGCTTAATAACTATGGCAATGCAAGAAATAATATAAACACGACTGCTAACAAGAATCTGACTGAGCTTGAGGGCAATTACAATGACAGTTTGGCACAGGCTATACAGGCATATAATACAGCCGTAGCCAATACTAATGCACAGAAGACTCAGCAGGTAATGGCTCTTGAGAACGCTTTAGCCGGAAATGAAATGTCGGCTCTTTCAGATTATCAGTCGCTTATGCAGGCACAGAATAGTCAGTATCTTGATCTGTTGAAGACAGTGCTTAACAATCAGGCGAAGTACGATTATACTCGTACAAAGGCTAATAACTCGGTTAAGACGGCAGATGTAAAGCAGGCTTCACAGCCCATAACCAATACTAATTATGCGGCATTACAGGCACTTGCAAACGCACAGCAGGTACCGGGGCAGAGCGGTGCAACAATATCGCTCACCAGTCCTACTACGAACAATAATTACCTTGCACAGATTTTAGCGCAGTTAATATAACCATTAACGATGATATGTCACGGATGTTATGTCCGTGGCATATTTTGTATGGAGAAAAAGCATGAACTATAAGAACGCAGACGAAGAACGCATAAAGAAAAACCGACAGGCAATTGATGAATATAGAAAAACACTAACTAAGAAGACCAACCTTGAGAGTAAAACATACTCAGGCAAGGCTCTTGATAGATTAGCAAAGGGTCAGTATAGGAAGGTTCCTGAATTAAAGAAGACAGAGCAGAAGCAGACTCCCAAGCAGACGCAGACCAAGACACAGAGTTATGATACATCAGGCAATCTGAGAGACAGGGGCTTCTATGGTTCCACTAATAATGCGCCTATTGATTTTGATTATGTTACAAAGAATGATCCTTTTTTCAATAATGCATTAAAGACAGAGTACAAAGCTAAACATCAATCTTCCTTTGGCCCTGCGATAAATGGCGGCGTGAATGATAATGACGCTTACTATAAGCGCTTTGGTATGTCAAAAGACCAGGTGCTTAAACAGTACGAACAGTATCAGCAGGGGAAAGAGCGCCAATTTGCAGAGAGTCATCCTATATTAAATGCCTTAAAGGATTTACCGAGTGCGCCGAGTAGGGCTATGAGTGGGGCTGCTGCTATGGCTGCTCATAAGCTGTTTCCATATTCAGACCTTGATACTTTCCTTAATAATGATATGTTCATGCAGGAAACTAAGGACGTACAGAGAAGACGTGACTATACACAGGGTAGCAACAAGGTAAGTGATCGTGCTAAGATGGCGGCTAATATAGCCGGTAGCGGTGGTGATACTCTTACTAATATTGCCCTTTCAACATTGTTGGGTTCGCCTATGGGTATCGGTGATGCTGTAGCAGGGGTAGGTGCGACTATAGAACCGGCAAAGTGGGTACTTCCTGTACTTACTGGCGTTGAGTCTTATGGTAAGAATTCACAGGAAACAAAGCATGAGTTAGACAAGCAGGGCATAGATGATGAAACTGCTACAGACTATGCTAATTCGCAGGGTATTATGTGGGGTATTGTCGATGCGCTGACAGCAGGACAAGGCTCTAAGGCAGGAGAGGTTGCAAAGCAGACAGGCAAAATCTTACCTAATGTCTTAAAGGCTACAGGACGAGGCGCGGCGCTTGGTGGTGGTACACAGGCCATAAGCGAAGCTGTAAATAAAATAATCCTTGGAGATAAGGGATCATTTAATAACGATGTTCAGAGATACTTGTCACAGGGCATGACAGAACAGGAAGCAGGGATAAAAGCCTTTGAAAATGCTTTAGCTCGTGTTGGTGGTTCGGCCGCTTTAGGTGGTATTTTGGGTGGTGCTACAAGTCTTATTGCTGGTGGTGCAGGCCGTTTGATTAAAGGCAAGAATGTAACGCCTGATACTGACGACCTTAATAATATATTTGTCGGTCAGAGAAGAATAGGACAGAATGAGACACTTGGACTTCCTCAGAATGATTTATCTTCTATAGCACAGAATGAGCTTCCTGCATTAACCGGTCCGCGTCAAGCATTTCCTATGTCCGGTACACAGGGTGTAATTCCTATGCCCGGTACTAATGGAGTTATAGAGCTTCCCGAAACAGGAACACCGGTCACAAATAGTATAGTAAATGCTGCCGAAAATGCTACACGCAATCCGAGACTTATTATGCCTCTTGAGGGTGAAAAGAGAACACAGGCCCTTGAGGAACGTAAGGCTAATTCGCAGAGAATCAGACAGCTTAACAAGGATATTAAGGCACAGAAAAAAGTATATAAGAACGCTCCAAAGAAAGCAAAGAAGGCCGAGAAGCAGAAGTTAGATGCGCTTGAAACGGAGAAGACAGGGTTACAGTCTACCAACAAGAGAATAGGCAGACAGTTAGACGGTGCTATTATTCCTATGAAGGAAATCCTTGAGCAGAATAATAAGGATTTGTATGACAGGATTTACAAGCGTAATACAGGCTTGATGGATAATCTTAATTATGTAGCCAAACACGCAGGCGATACGGCAGAAGCCAAACAGCTTGCAAAGGATATTAAGAAGTCTATAGATGACTATGTTGAGACAGGGGATATAAACTCATTATACAGTCCTGAAACAATAGAAAAGATAAACAGGCTTGATGACCTTGCAAGGACAACGGATGCTGAGTATATCGGTCACTATAAGGATAATGCTTTATTCACCGATGAAAACGGTAATCCTTCTATTTGGAACGCTTTAGAGGGTGCAAGTGAAAACGATTTAGGCTTAACAGGTCAGATTGGAAAGCTCCATGACAGTCTATTCGACCTTGATCTTCAATACTTTGGAGTTGAAAAGCCTAAGAATGAGTTAGCTGTTATACCTGAAACTACAAGTATGCCTGTTGAACCTGTAGCCGATACGGAGCCATTATCTAATGAGCCTATACCTACTGAACCTATAGCTAATGACGGTCAGTTTACCCCGGAAGAATACAATGCGTTGTTGGAAGGAATGACAAGAGATAGTGGCGAAACTACAACAGATGGCCAGCTTACTCCGGAAGAAGTAACAGTATTACAGGATGTTGTAGACGGTAAGTATGATATTCCTGAAAATGGAAATGAAACACCCAATGTTAAACCGTCAGAGCCTACACCGCCTGATAAAGGCTATTGGCTCCGTATACTTGGTGATCCTGACTTCTTAGCAGAACAGGCGCAGGAACAGGGTGTAAAACCTCAAACGCTCGTAAGCTATGCTAATGCTAACCTTGGATTTAGTGATATGCCAAGGGTAACGCCTAGTGTCGGAAACGTACCGCCTAATAATGGTATGCCTCATGTTAATGGCACATTCCCTGGCGATAATCAGAAGACTTCACAGTATTATAAAAATACTATGCGCCGGACCGAAGAAAACGCCAAGATGAGCGACGAGGAATACCACGAGAAGTTTAACGAGAATGAGTACAAGTATACACCTTATACGGATGCAGAGAGTGAGAAGGAAGGTTACGACTTTATTAGTCGTGCCGGTGGACATGATGCGGCCGTAGAAAAGATACTTAACGGCAAGTTTGATGATGAGACTAAGCCATTCTCCCATGTAGAGGTTGATGCTACTCATATTCTTGCAGACAGAGCAGAAAAGGAAGCTAGGGAACTTGAAGCACAAGGGCTTGATGCTTCTGCTAAATGGCGTGAAGCTGACAGACTCCACAAGAAGTTAAGGGCAGAGCTTAATAGGTCCGCTGGTGCTATGCAGGCCAACCAAAAGTGGATTAAGAAAACACCTAGAGGCGCGCTTGATAACTTGGTTGCAGAGACAAACAAGGCTATCGACCGGAAAAAGACTAAGGGATATACCGAAATGGTTGATAATCTGGCCGATAAGGTAGAAGATGCGATCCTTAATAATGAAGGTAAAGCAAGAGAAGATGCAATCAAGAAGGCGTTTGTAGGAAGAAAAGATAAGAATTATAAGACGGATAAGTATGAGCAGATGGTACTTAACCTTGTTGGTGGTAAAGATGCTAACAAGAAAGGTTCCGCAAGCCTAGCAGAAGAAGCCGCTAAACTTATCAAGAAGGAAATGGGAACTTCTACTCTTTCAAGAAAAGATGAAAGAGCAATACTTAACCTTCTTGAAGAAGCCTCACGTTATGAGCAGGGAAGTAGATCATACAAAGAGTGTATAGCCCAGGCTATGAAGATATTTGATTCTAACCTGCCGTCTACTGTTGGTGATAAGGTTAAATCACTTTGGTATGACAATATGCTCTTTAGTATTAAGACCATGATGACCCGTAACTTAGGTGGTAACTTGGGTGCTAATGCTATTGAGAACTTGGCTACTCCTTTACAGGTCGGTGCCGACTGGTTAGCAAGCAAGGTAACAGGACAGAGATCAAGAACATTCTCAGGTAAAGCCATTACAGAAGGCGCTAAGGGAATGGGTAAAGGATTTAAAGACTGGTTCCTTGACGTTAAGAATGGTGTAAATACCACAAGAAGCGGTCAAGAGTCTATGGCAGATGCTTTAAATGCCGCTAAGACAACATTCAAGCCTGATTCGGATAATAAGATATTGGATTGGATAAACAAAGCTGGTTCCAAGTATGATCGTGTTGTCAGAAAGGGTATGGAAGTCGGCGACCGTCCTATATACGAGGCTAAGTATGCAGCTACTAAGGCTGAATTGCAGGCCGTAGTTGATAAGTTTGGTGAAGAAGGAATAAGAAAAGGTCTTCCGGAAGGCGATTACAGTCTTGATGATGTTATCGAACTGATAGCGGTTAATGATGCACTTGAAGCTGTATTACAGAATAATACCCACATGAAAGAGGGTATGAAAGCTGCTAGGAAATTCCTAAGCGAAACAAGTAGGTCAATGCTTGGAGCCGATATAGACTCAATGATTATGCCGTTTATTGAGGTTTCCGGTAACATGGCCGACAGATATTTCCAGTACACACCGTTCGGCATAGTTGGAAATGTGCTTAGATCAGTTTACGAGAAAAAGAAATACGGTTCAGTAAATCAGCGAAGAATGACAGGCGAAGCCGGAAGAAATGTACTTGGTGGACTCCTTGGACTTGGGGCGGCTGGTTTGGCATCGGCTGGTATGATAAGTGGTCCGTTTTCCGAAGACCCAGATGAGAAAAAGCGTCAGCAGCAGAATGATTATCAAGAGTATGCTTTACAGACACCGGACGGATCAGCGCAAAAAGATGTATCAGACATACCGATATTTGGTCCCAAGTTAAGGGAAACCAAGATGGAAATTGACGCCTTTAAGGAAGGTGGTATACCTGGGCTATTAAAAGCTATGCCAGGTGCAATAGGTTCAGCAACCCTTGACTCACTGTTCCAGGGATTAAACAAGGTAACTGGTGGTAGCAATAAATTTGGTAAAAGTAATAATGGTGATAACTACATAGGCAATGCAGCCGAAGCGCTTAAATCAATGCCGGGAAGCCTTACAATTCCTAGTATGGTTCGTCAGACGGCGCAATTCCTTGACCCTTATAAGAGGGACTTAGGCGACTATGGAACGAACGAGTATTACGTTAATTCCTTTATCAATGGTTTGCCGGTACTTAGACAGTTGTTACTTGATCCTAAGATAAACACAGCAGGTGAACCAGTAAAACAGTTTGGCGACGATAAGGGATTGCAGAGGTTTGTCGATGCTTATATCTCACCTTGGAAGACGACACACCCTAATGCTAATATTTCAGATGCACAGAAGTACGCAGATGAACTAAAGGCACAGACTAACGGCGAAGTAAATCCTCAGCCACAGGTATTTAATGCTAGTGACTTGAAGAAGATTAAAGGCTATGATCCTGATAAGTATACACATGAGGACCTTAGACAATTCCAGGATAGCTATTATAAGACTAATAATGAGCTTGCAGATTCTTTGATAGGTCAGGATTGGTTTAAGAATCTGGCGCCAGCTAAGCAGGGTAAATACCTTGATTTACTTTATTCGTCTAACAAGGATATACATAAGGAAGACTTTGTTAGAAAAGGCATGACCGACGCAGAGATAGAGGCCGCAAAAGATACATTGTTTACCGGTGATGATAAGTTGACTAAGATCATGCGTGATGACGACGATAAACACTCCGGTATGCTTGAATACTTTAAGAATAAGTCAGGGCTTGATACTCTTAACGAGAAGTATGATACAAGCATGGGATATGACACCTATGTTAAGTGGAATACGGACGCGGATAAGAAAGCTATGGGTGGAGCCGAGGCTTATGCTAAGAACTACCATGCTGCTAAAGAGCTTGATATGGACGTAGATCAGTATATCAAGAAGCAGGCAGAATATAATGGTGGTGCCGAGAAGT
>Ga0310696_10005930_pt1 | contig 14622 bp, 11 predicted proteins | sample AusTroGonzalo_MG_4_FD_203885 | JGI IMG/M metagenome (GOLD analysis project Ga0310696, IMG submission 203885) | Bovine rumen microbial communities from tropical cattle in Woodstock, Queensland, Australia - Gonzalo_02 (v2) (version 2) | ecosystem: Host-associated > Mammals > Digestive system >...
TCCGGGGGAAGGAAAAGACTTTTTTTCACGTGAAAAAAAGTCTTTTCCTTCCCCCGGTTCTCTTCCCCCCCGTTCCTCTTCGGCAAAATCAGAGCCCGAGCAGGCGGCGGGCGTTTTCGCGGGCGATCTTCTGGAAGGCGGCTTCGGAGAGGGCGCCTTTTTTCCGGAGGTCCAGCAGGAATCCCGCCAGGGGGAGCTCCTGATCGGCGCGGCAGATGTCGGTGCCGAAGCAGAGGCGGTCCTGAAACTCGTCGAGGAATTTTGCCGCGTAGTCGGGATCCCGGGCCAGGGCGTTGAAGCCGCTTCCGGCGGAGAGGTCGCCCCAGAGATTGGGGTGGCGCCGGAAGAGGGCGGGGACGGCGCCTTCGGCCCGCACGGGATACTTGGGGTAGCCGCCCCGGTCGTCGATCTTCTCCAGCGCGCCGATCTCGCTCCAGAAGGCGGGGCCGTGGCCCAGCAGGATCAGGTCGGGGAAGGTCCCGAGCACATAGTCCAGCTGGGGCAGGCCCGGATCGTCCACGAGGCCGTACTGGAAATTGACGCGGACCGTGTCGTCGAAGATGACGGGCAGGCCCGCCTTTTCGAACTGGCGGAAGAGATTCATTACCCGGGGATCCCTGAAGTGCATGTTGGGCATGAATTCCCCGACGCCGAGACAGCCCCGGGCCTTGAACCAGTCGATCCAGACCGAAAAATCGGTGTCGTCGCCGTTGTCGATGCCTCGGGGATCGATGTTGAAAAAGGGGACGAACCGGTTGGGGTGACGGCGGCAGATCTCCATGACTTCCTGATTGGACTGGGGCAGATAGGTCTCCGGTCCGATGAGGGGGAGCAGGATGCCCTTTTCGATCCCCAGTTCGTCATAGCGGCGCAGCACCTCCTCCGGCCTGCAGAAGGTCGTCCGCCCGTCCTGAGGCGGCGCGTCGAAGAGATAGGCGTGTGCGTGGATGTCGATGAACATGAGTCTTTTTCCTGAAGTTTTCTCCGGAGTATAATATAATCGGCGTTTCCCGATTATTCAAGCGGAGACCGGGGCAGCGGCGTGCCTGACCGGGCTATGATCTTACCTGTCGTTTTTGGTCAGGACGCAGCCGATTATGATCACCCATGCCGCCAGCATGAAAATTGCCTTGAAGAGTTCGAAAAACGCGGCGACGATCTTCATTTCGACACCTCCCTTTCCTTTGTTTTTCCGAAGCCTCGGCCGCAGAAGCCGGAAGTCCGCGTTCGGCTTTTTCACCTTTTACCCCATAATCTACTGCGTCACACTGTCAAAAGATGTCAGGCAAACGCGGAAATCGAAAAAAACGGAAATTTTCTTTTTCCCGGTATACTTGTCCGTCCGGTTTGTTATTTTAACAATAATTAATAATTAATAAATTACAATCAAAAAATTTTTTGATTGTGGCTGATTGAAAATCAAATAGATCTTTTTGAACCTGAAATGTGTAAAATGTTTCGGGGAGGTTGGTCATGCCCTGATCCAGCCTCCCTTTGAGGATAAAAAACCAGATAACCCGACAAAGGAGAAAAGCTCATGGAAAAAATCGACAAGGAAATGGAGACGAAGGAAATGGAAATGGAGACGATGGAGATGAAGTACAGGATCCGCCGCGTCCGCGAAGACCTGACGGGCGATCCCCTCGCCGCCGCCCGGCTGGTCAAGGCCGCCTGTGATGAAAACTGGACGGAGGTGGAAAAGCTGCTCGCCGCCGGAGCCGATCCCCGCATCTGCCGCTGGGGTGACGCGTACGGCGTGGAGTCGGCGCTGTACATGGCCCTGTCGGGCAAGCAGTTCGCGCTGGCCGCAAAACTCTACGACGCCGGCGACCGCCTGGACGATCTGGTCTCCGAAACGGAACTGCCTCTCCCGTGGGAGGTCCTGGACTTCCTTGCCGCGGAGATGCGCCGCGGCAGGAATTATTTCCACGACGGGAGCAAAACCCTCTCGGAGTGCTGCCGCTGCTCGGCCTTCGAGCAGATCGAAAAGCTCCTGCCGGAGGCCGGCCGGGAGGAGCTGGACAAAAGCATCGCGCCGACGGTCCGCGCCTGGATCCGGTACGGCGGCCGCGACGATGTCTATCCGGCGATCCTCGAGGATCTTCTTGCCCGCGGGGCCCGGCTCTCCGGGGCCGGAAAGGCTGAGCTCCTGGCGGATATCGGGACCCGCTTCGGCAGCTGCCCCGCGGTCATGCATCCCGGAAAAGAGAAAGTGGAAAGGATGGTCCGCCTGATCGAAAAGGCATGATCCCGGTCTTCCGGAACGCCATCGTCAAAAAAACGAAATCCAAAGAAAGGAAACGAATATGAGCACGATCACCGTTGGCCGCAATGTTTTCTACGGACTGAAGTCCGACTATCTCAACAACGTTCTCAAACTCCGGGACCGGTACGGGAGAGCTTTTCCCCGCAGCATCCGCAAGGCGGCGGTGAAGACCGGCTGCGGCCACACGCTGTGGTTCACCGAAGTCGATGGAGCCTGGAACAGATTCTTCCAGAGGGACGGCATCGAGTACATCCGGGAAAACAACCTGACCGGGCAGTGGCACGACACCGTCGATCAGGCCGCCCGGAGATTTTCCGAGGGGGAGAGCCCCGTGCGCTCGGTCATCTGCCGCTGGACCCAAAACGACGGCAACCGGTACTACGGAGAGTATCAGCTGGTCGAAGTCAATCGGGATTTCCGCATCTGGAAACGCATCGCCACGTCGGTCGAAATGGCCGTCGCCGCCTGATGCGGGCGGCCGGTCCCGCTCCGGGCAGAGGGCCGCCGTCAGCGGGCGAAGCGCTTCAGGACCGGCGCGACGAAGTCGGCACCCTCCGGCAGTTCGATCTTGTTGCGGTGGGCGGGGACGCTCCCGGCGCAGGATTCGGAAACGAAGACCGCGCCCCCGCGCTCCATGAAGGCCGTCAGCTGTTCCTGGAGGTACTTGCCGCGCAAGGTTTTTTTGCCGACGCCGGCGGGATCGCCCGCGACGACCAGCGCGTCCAGATGGCGGAGTTCGCCCAGATCCGCCTGATGGGAGGAGACGATCCGCAGATCCGCCTCCGGGCAGCGGTCGAGGGCGAGCATGATTTCGATGCGGCGGGCGTCGGGAAATCCCGAGGCCCAGCAGCCGACCCGGATCGGGCGGGAATCGGTCCGGGGGAACGCGAAGACGGGCTTGACGCCGGTCACGGCGTAGAAGCACCCCGCGACGATGGGGTACGTGCTCTCCCAGTATTCGGGGTGGAAGCCCGCGGCGATCACCTTGCCCTTGCCGAGCTGTCCGAAGATCATCGCCGCTTCGCCGAAGAAATTGCCCTCAGGTTTGTTGACGTAGCTCACGGTGTTCCGGTAGACGGCGAGGACCTCGCCGCTGCCGCCGTCGATCTCCTTGCCGGGGATCGGGATCGGTCCGCCCGAGTAGCGGACCCGATACCTCCCCGGGGCGATGTCCAGCACCTTGGCTCCGGCTTCGGAGAACTCGACCGTCAGGACCGCCTTCGCGCCGCCGGAGCGGGGCTTGCGGTTGAAGGGGAGCAGTTTCAGCCGTTCGGGATCATCGAGGGTACAGGCCATCCCGGCGCAGGTGCCGATATACGCGCCGCCCGAACGCACGAATTCGCGCACCTTCCGGGCGCCCTCCTCGCGGAGCGACTTGTACTGCCGCGGACTTTTTCCTCCCGGCATCACCAGGACGTCCATGCCCGCGAGTTTCCCCGCGCGGACATCAGTCCCGCTGACGCCGTGGAGTTCCAGTTGGGGTGCGTGGGAAATGAGCCGGATCCAGTGGTAGACGCCGTTGCCGGAACTGCCGGAATCAAGATAGAGCGCGACCTTGAGCCGCTTTTCCGGGTGTGCCGCTTCCGGGCCGGAAGCGCTTCCCGTCGAAGCGCACGAAACGGTGAAGAGCGCCGCCAGCGCGGCCGCGGCAAAACGCAGGGATCTTCCGGGGAACTTCATGACCTCATCCTCCCTCCGGCGTCATCCGGCGCTTATTTTTTCCGGCGGGGCCGGGCACTGAGGCGGTCGGCGGCGAAGTTTTCCAGATCCGTGACGCTGTCGCGGATCGAGCTGCCGGTAAAGGCCTTCGGCGGGAACAATCTGCATCCGGCCAGCAGTTCGGAAAACTCCTCCCCGCAGCGCTGCATCCCGCCGCCGCCGTTGGTCTGGAAGAGGCAGAGGAACTTCCCCTGGAACGCCGAGGCGTAGGTTGTCAAAAAAGTGCGCACCGGCGGCGCCATCGTGCCCCACCAGTTGGGGGTGCCGACGAAGATCACGTCGAACTGCGCCGGGTCGAATCCCTCGATCTGCCTGATCGGCCTGAGCTGTTTGCCGTAGCACTCGGGTTTCGCCTCGTCGCAGCAGGCGCGGTAGTCGGTGCTGTAAGGTTTCTCCGGCTTGATCTCGAAGAGCCGCGCATTCGTTTTCCGGGCGATGGTCTCCGCCGCGAAGCGGGTGTTGCCCTTGGGGCTCCACGAAAAGTAGACGACGGCGACCTTGTCCGTCGTGGTCTGGACCGACATCGCCCTGTCGGATCCGGCATGAAGCTGCGTGAGAAGCGCTCCCGCCGCGAGCAGCAGTGCGCCTTTCGGAAACATCTTTTTGTTCATTCTGAAATCCCTCCCGATTATTTGAAAGTTACCCGTTTGTCCTAATATATACCGCAAGTCCGTGTTTTGCAACGAGACCATCCTAAGTTATTTTGTAAAGTCAGTTTACAAAATAACTGGTTTTTCCGTAAAGTACGGTGTTGCCGGCCCGGGGCGGGCGGTGAAAAAGAATGTCTCGACGGCACACTTTGCCCACGGGAGGCGAGCGGGTCGCCCGCGAGCGCGCAGACCGAATGTGAATGAACCGGCAACCGAAGGGCAGCCGGATGCGCTCAAGTATTTGAGCGCAGATGAACGTAGGTCGAGCAGTAAGCCGCGGGTGAGGACGGGCAGAGCCCGGCCGAACGCAGGCGCGCAACTTCAGAAGGGAATTACCCCGAGATCCGCGCTTGCCGCGGGAAGGAACAAAAGGAGGGGGCCGGGGAGGGAAAACCGCGGAGCGGTTGTCTCTCTCCCGGCTGGACGGCCCGCGTTCAAACGACGGCCCGCATTAAATCGTCCTCTGCGGGGGCTGGGCGTTTTGAAAAGGGGCGGCCTTTATTTGCGCTCAGCCGAAGATCGACTTGAGTTTGTCCATGGTGATCGGTTTGAGGAGAACGCCGGTGAAGCCGTCGGAGGCGGCCTGGAGCCGCGCCTCGACGTCGGCGGTGACGAGGTACACCGGCAGGTGCGCGAGCTTCGCGTCGGCGCGGATGGCCCGCACCAGTTCGCAGCCGTCCATTTCGGGCATCCAGAGGTCGGAAAATACGAGATCGAACGCCGAGCCGCCTTGCAGCGCCGCCAGCGCCTCGCGGCCGTTTTCGGCCGTCGCGACATTGGTCGCGCCGATTTTCGCCAGCATGGCCTTGAGCACCGTGCGGTTGACCGCCGAGTCGTCCACGACGAGGATGCGGCACTGCGCGTTTTCCGCAAGCCCGTGCTCCCTGTGTTCCGAAGGGGCGGCCGGCGGCTCGACGGTCCGGACGTCCCGGAGCGTGACCGTAAAAGTCGAGCCCGCGCCGGGCTCGGAAGCGACCGTGAGCTCCCCGTTCATGAGCTGGGCGAGCTTCCGGCAGATGGGCAGTCCCAGCCCCGTGCCGTTGCGGTGGTTTTTGTCGGCGAGCTGGACGAACGGCTGGAGGATGCGGTCCATGTCCTCTTTTGCGATGCCCCTGCCCGTGTCCGCGACGGACAAAGTCAAGACGCCGTCCTGCCAGCGGACGCGGACCGTGATCCTGCCGCGGTCCGTGTACTTGTACGCGTTCGACAGCAGATTGAAGAGGATCTGACGGATGCGCTGGGGATCGACGCTCAGCCACGGCATCTCGTCGATCTCGGAATCGAGGATCAGCGACTTGCGGGCCCGGGCGAGTTCGCAGGCGGCGATGACGTCGCGGACCAGCGCCGGTATGTCGGTCGGCTCCTCGATGATCTCGAGCTTGCCGCTCTCCAGCTTCGACAGATCCAGGATGTCGTCCACGAGGCGCACGAGCACCTTGCCGCTCGACCGGATGGACGAGATGCAGCGGGCGCGCTCGGCCCCGTCGTCCACCCCCTGTTCCAGCAGTTCGGAGAACCCGACGATGGCGTTGAGCGGCGTCCGGATGTCGTGCGACACGGTCGAGAAGAACAGACTCTTGGCCTGCGCCGCCGCGCGTTCGGTCTCCAGCTGAGTCGCGTAGGTCTGCGCGAGCATCTCCTTTTGGTGCATCTCATCGCGCTCGTCCTCGAAAACGAACACGTGCAGAAGACAGCACCCGAAAAGGCTGCCGATCGAATACAGCGGCAGGAAGGCGTCCGCGAACTGGAGCGCGATCGCCGCCGTCATCGTGATGCCGAAGGCGAAGACCATCTTGTTGCGCCGCCGGATCGCGCCGCCCGTGCGCAGCAGCTTTGCGAGCGTCAGTCCCGAAGCGAAGAGGTTGACCGCGATCAGCAGCACGTACACCAGATGGCGCAGGGGACCTGCCGTATACGAGCCGTCGGCGGCGACGGAGAAGAGGACGGCGGTGAAACAGTTCACGGCGAGCGCGGCGGTGAAAAACGCCATCAGACCGTTCCCGGTCCACAGCAGATACCGGCGCAGCCGGCCTTTCATCTCCAGATAGACCACCATGTAGCGCATCCAGAGGCAGGCGGAGAGCACCATCGTGAAGAAGAAGAAGGTCGTGTCGGCGAAGAGAAGACGCGGAAACTTCAGTCCGGCGAATATGCCCCAGAGGATGTCCGACATGAAGAAAACGGACAGGCAGAGGAGAAAACGGCTGCACTCGCGGGCTCCCAGACGCGACTTGTCTTTACGCCAGTCGGCCATTTGCTGCCAGTTGACGATCAGGTGGACGCACAGCGCGATGGCGGCGACGGCCGAATACAGGCTGTAGTACTGCATGAAGTTCCTTGTTGTACCGATAGACGGCAATATTTCACGTACTGTATCACGCGCCGCACGAAATTGCAAATGCGGGGAGGGCGGATGTTTCTCCGCCCGCCCGGCGCCTCGGGGCGGGGGATCGGGGGTCCGTCAGGCGCTTCTCCGTTTGCGGAACTTGTTCACGATCAGCTGGACGAAGACGAAGAACACCGGGATCAGGATCGTTCCGATCACCACGGAGACGGTCATCCCGCCGAACACGGTGGTGCCCAGACAGCGGCGGCTGACGGAACAGGCTCCCGTGGCGACGACCAGGGGATACGTTCCCAGAACGAACGTGACCGCCGTCATCAGCACGGAACGGAAACGGAGTCTCGCCGCGTATTCCGCCGCTTCGTAAACGTCTTTGCCCGCATCGTGCTGCTCCTTGGCGAACTCCACGATCAGGATGGCCGTCTTGCAGGCGATGCCGAAGAGCAGCACGAATCCGACCTGGGTGTAGATGTTGTTTTCGATGCCCAGCAGCCAGAGCGAAGCGACCGCGCCGGCGAAGGCGATCGGCACCGACAGCACGACCGCGATGGGCAGCATCCAGCTTTCGTATTGGGCCACGAGGAAGAGATAGATGAAGAGCAGCGCCAGCGCGAACACGATGAACACCTGATTGCCGGCGAGCTTCTCCTGATAAGACATGTCGGACCACTCGAAGGAGAGCGACGGATCGACTTTGCGGACGATCCGCTCCATCTCGGCCATGGCCTGACCGGAGCTGTATCCGGGGGCGGGAGAACCGTTGATCGAGATCGCCTGATACATGTTGAAGCGCTGGAGATACTGCGGCACGAACCGGAACTCCGGCGTGACCAGCGTGCTGAGCGGGATCATCCTGCCGGAGGAACTGCGCAGATAGACGTTGCGGATGTCCGAAACGTCGTTGCGGTACTCCGGCGCCGACTGGTACTGGACTTTGTAGGCCTTGCCGTACTTGTTGAAATCGTTGACGTAAGTGTACCCGAAAGTGCCCTCCAGCGCGCTGGAGATCTCATCCACGGAGATGCCGAGCTTCATCGCCTTGGCGCGGTCGATCGGCAGATAGACCTGGGGCGAGGAGGCCCGGAACGAGGAGTAGACGCCCGAGAGCACAGGACTGGTGTTGGCCTCGGCCAGCACTTTGTTCAGCTTCTGCTGCAGCTGCTCCGGCGTCAGCGAGTTGGAGCGGTCCTGCAGCATCATCGAAAAACCGCTGACCGTCCCCAGCCCCTGGATCGTCGGCGAGCCGAACGCGGCGACCGAGGCGCTGGGGATGTCCTTGATGGAGTCGTAGAAGCGCGCCATCACCGCATCCTGCACATGGGCTTCGCCCTGCCGTTCCGACCAGTCCTTCAGCATCACGATGCCCAATGCGCAGTTGCTGGCGTTGACGTTGTTGATGAGGTTGAAGCCGGAAACGAACATGCAGTCCCTGACTTCGGGGATGCCCTCGACGGCCTTCCGCAGGCGGGAAACCACCTCTTCTGTGCGTTCCAGCGACGCGCCGTCGGGCAGCTGGACGGTGACGAAGAACGAACCCTGATCCTCGTCCGGGACGAACCCCGAGGGCAGCGCCTTGAAAAGCTCCACCGCCCCGAAGCTCATCGCGGCGTAAAGCACGATCACCAGCACGGACTTGCGGACCAGCGATCTCACGACCGCGCCGTATTTCGCGGTCATCCAGTCGAACATCGCGTCGAACCAGCGGAAGAGGATGAATTTCTTCCGGCTGCAGTCCACCGGTTTCAGGATCAGCGAGCAGAGCGCCGGGCTGAGCGTGAGGGCGTTGAGCGTCGAAAACGAGACCGCGACCGAGATCGTGATGCCGAACTGGCGGTACATCACCCCGGTGATGCCTGAGAGAAAACACACCGGCACGAACATGGCCAGAAGGACCAGCGTGGTGGCGATGCACGGCCCCGTGACCTGCCGCATGGTCCTGACCGCGGCGTCCCGGGCGCTCAAACCCTCCTCCTCCATGAGACGGCTGACGCTCTCGATCACCACGATGGCGTCGTCGACCACCACGCCGATGGCGAGGATCAGTCCGAAGAGCGTCACCAGATTGATGCTGAAGCCGATCACGTACAGCACCGCGAAGGTGCCGACAAGCGAGACCGGGATGGCGACGGTCGGGACCAGCGTCGCGCGCCAGTCCTGAAGGAAGATGTAGGTGACGAGCACCACCAGCAGCACCGCGACGATCAGCGTTTCCGCCACTTCGGAGATGGAGGACTTGATGAATTTCGTGGTGTCGTACTGGACGCCGTAAGCGAGATCGTTGGGGAACGAGTTTTTCTTGATCTCTTCCAGCCGCTGCCTGATTTTTTTGGCGATCTCGAGACCGTTGGCGTTGTTGCGCTGGTAGACCGCCAGCATGGCGGCGGGTTTCCCGTTCAGCGTGGAGACGCCGGAGTAGCTCTCGGCGCCCATTTCCACCTTGGCGATGTCCCTCAGGCGGATCTGCGAGCCGTCGGACTTGGCGCGGATGACGATGGCGCCGAACTCCTCCGGGTCGGACATGCGCCCCTGCGCCGTAACGGCGAAGCGGGTCTTCTGCCCCTTGGGGGCGGGACTTTCGCCGAGCGACCCCGCGGAGATCTGCACGTTCTGGGCGGAAATGGCGTTTTTGACGTCGTCCACCGTGATGCCCAGCGACGCCATGCGCATATTGTCCAGCCAGATACGCATGGCATAGGTGAGCGAGCCCAGCTGGCTGACATTGCCGACGCCGGGGATGCGGGCGATCTCGTCCTTGATGTAGATCGACATGAAATTGCTCAGTTCCTTGGCCTCATAAGCCCCGGCGGGCGAATAGACCGTGACGATCGCCAGCATGCTGCTCGACGCCTCCTTGGTGGTGACGCCCTGACGCTGCACGTCCTGAGGAAGCGAGGCCTCGGCCCAGTTCACCCGGTTCTGTGTGTTGACGGTGTTCTTGTCGCCGTCGGTGCCGATGTCGAAGTAGACCTTGATGGCGGCGGAGCCGTCCTCTGAGGCGGTGGAGGACATGTAGATCATGTCCTTGACCCCGTTGAGCTGGGATTCGATCGGCTGGATCACCGTGTCCATCACCGTGCGGGCGTCCGCGCCGGGATAGCTGGCGCTGATCTCGATCTGGGAGGGCGCGATGTCCGGGTAGAGCGTCACGGGAAGCGTGAAGAGCGCGATGATCCCGCCGAGCAGCAGGAGGATCGAAATGACGAGCGCGAACCGGGGCCGGGTGATGAAAAATTCACTGAACATGACAGGCCTCGATCATTTTTCCGCCGCGTTTTTCTTCCCGGGGGCGGCGGCCGCCGCCTTGTCGGCCTTTTGCGGCTGCGCCGCCTTCGAGGCGGTCTGCTGGGCCGTTATCGGCTTGACCACGTCGCCCGAACCGGCCTTCTGCAGTCCTTCCACGACCACGCGTTCGCCCGGCGCGAGACCTTCGAGCACGACCTGATAGCCGCCGTTCTTCATGCCTGGGACGATCTTGCGCCGCTCGATCCTGTTCTGCGCGTTGACCACGAAAACGAAGGTGCCGAGCTGTTCGCGCATGATCGCTTCCTGCTTGACCATGACCCGCTTTTTGAGCGGGGAGACCTGCACGACGACTTTGACGTACATGCCGGGCACCAGCAGATCCTTGGGATCCGCCGCAGTGGCCTGGATCTGGAGCGTGCCGTCCTGTACCATGTTGTTCCACGCGGAGATCCGGACCTTTTCGCCGTATTCCCTGCCGTTCTGGAGAAAGACCCTCACCTTGGGCGCGACCGTGACGTCCGTCTGGGAATCGGGATAGTTTTCGAATATCTTGAGCAGCGTGAGTTCGTCGAGCGAGAAATAGATCTTGACGTCGCCGGCGCGGGTGATGCGGGCGAGCGCACCGCTGGAGGGCCCCACCATATTGCCGACGCTGAAATTTTTGAAGCCGATGTAGCCGTCGAAGGGCGCGAGGATCTTCGTGTAATTGAGATCGACTTGTTTTTCTTTCAGCGCCGCTTCGGCGGATTTCAATTCGGCCTGGGCGGTCCGCAGGTTCATTTCCGCCTTGTCGTAACTGGTTTTGGCGGTGGCATTGGAGGATATGAGCTTTTTCTGCCGTTCGAATTCCATCTCGGAGTTCGTCAGCTGGGCTCTGGCTTTGTTGACGTCGGCCTCGGCCTTGTTGACCGCCGCCTCGTAGACCGCCGGGTCGATCTGGAAGAGTTTTGTCCCTTTTTTCACCAGTTCCCCTTCCTTGAAGTTGGCTTCGGTCAGGAAACCGGAAACGTTGGCGGAAAGATCGACCGTGTCGAATGCCTTGACTTCGCCGACCTCGGTGACGGAATCGGCGAAATCCATTTCGACGGCGGGTTCGACGACGACAGCGGGCACGGAAACCGTTTTGGTCTCCTCCTTGTCGCATCCCCCTGTCAGCATCAGTCCTCCCGCCGCCGCGACGGCCGCGGCGAAAACGAATCGATCCAAAAACATGATGAAACTCCTTTTCTGTTGAAATCCCGGTTGAAAAATCTGCATACTGTACACCCGTTTCGCCCGAATTTCAACCTGAAAAAGTTTTTTTTCTCGCGGAAACGGGATCCGGGCGGCGGGCCCTGCCGTTTTATTCGCCCAGGCCGCGGATGATGTAGAGCGCCCAGTATTCCCCGGTGTATTCGGCCACGGCGCCGAAGCCTTTTCCCAGGTCCTTGTAAAAGGCATTGCCGGAGATGATCTGTTTCTGCGTGCCCTCCCTGCCGTCGAACCGCAGGACGACCGTTTTTTTCGGCAGAGGCTCGAAGCCATTGGAGAGCAGGGCGGTCAAAAATCGCCTGTAAGGTTTGTCCGCGGCGTACAGACTTTTGATCCGCATGCCGCCGGTTCCCTCCGCGGCGACGGCGGCGTCTTCCGGCAGGGGTGGGAAGACCTTTTCGAAATCGAATCCCGCCCGGTCGTGATACATGCGGCGGATCATGTTCAGGTTGCGGGCAAGTTTCACATCCCGGACGCATGAAAAGATCCCGCCCCAGGCGAAGAGCAGCGTCAGGACGAGTGCCGGGATCCGCCAGCTTTTCCAGGTGCCGAAACGCAGGGCGAGGGCAAGCGGGAGGCAGCACCAGAGCTGCCAGATGGTTCCGGCGCCGGAGAGAAGAAAATTCAAAATGCCGATAATGGCTCCGATAAAAAATCCCGCCCGGGCCAGACGCTTTTCCCAACCCTCCGGCTGCACCGGGATCTCCGGGGCATTTTCATCTTTTTTCCGGCGGAAAAAGGCAATATAGAGGATCCCCTGTCCCGCCAGGGTCAGGGGAGTGAGCAAGATCAGCCAGACGACCTGAGCCGCGACGGCTCTGCGCCGGGGGCGGTAACCGTCTTTCGCGTATTCCCGGCGGATGTCGGCGGGCATGCGGCCGATGTCGTAAACTTTTTGCCCGCCGGTCCCCGGGAGCCGGACGGCGGCATACCGTTCGCGCAATTCCATCCGGTAATGCCAGCCGCTCCAGGTAAAGGCCGCGCTGAGCAGGCAAAACGTCAAAAATGCCGCGGAAGTCAGCAAAAACTGTTTCCGCTTCCGCAAAATGATGACGCAAAAGAGCCAGGTCAGCCACAAAACGAACAGAAGCGGCAACAGATATTTGCCGCTCTCGTAGATCCAGTTGAACATTTTTATGTCGAACGGGATATCCATAGGTTGTCCCTTTTATTTAAATTATCGTAAACCGAACCTTGCATTTGGGCTCCGTTCCCCCGGAACACCTTCCCTTATCGTAAAAACAAGAACCTTTCATTTTACCGGCAGCAGCCTCGGAGCGAGATCGGCCAGCGGCCGACGACTTCCCCGCCGCGGACGGCGTGGATCTCGTCGAAGAGGTTGACCGTGGGGTCGCAGTGGGAGACGACGAGTTCCACCCGGTCGCCCGGCGTGAAGGTGACCTTGCCGGGGGGGTAAGTGAGCCGGCCGTGTTCGTCGCCGAAGCTCCAGTCGTAGGCGATGTCGGTCCGGATCGTGCCGTTTTCGATCACCCGGGGCGGCGCGCCCGGCGTCACGTAGAGCGCCTTGGTTCCGGCGTCGATCGTTGCCAGGCCGGGGCGGTGACAGCTGATGACGCTTGCGACCAATCGAAGTGCGGGCGCGTAGGCGGGGCCGCCGTGTTCGACCGCCAGATATTCCGAATCCATCAGGCAGTAGGAGCCGACCTGGATATCGGTGAGTTCGGGGATTCCGAGATCGGCGGGCGCAGTTCCGGTGCCGGTCCCGGTGTAGATCCGGCAGGACGGGATCTCGCTGGCCAGCGTGCGGAAGACATGGGCTCCCGCGGACATGAGACGGGTGCTCTCCGCGGCGCGTTCGGCATAGGACTTGATGTGCTGGAGGTGTCCGGCGTAGCACTGCACGCCGTCGAGGACAAGCGTCGGAAACGACGCGGCGAAGCGTCCGAGCTCCGGCGCGTCGGCGAAAGAGACGCCGGTGCGTCCCATCTCCGGATCGGCGTCGATCAATACGTGGAGGGGGCGTTCGCGCGTCCCCTGGGCGGCGAGGAGCCGGATCTGTTCCGGATCATCGACAACAAGCTGCAGACCGGCGATGCGGCGGTTGAGTTCGCCGGTCCGGGCGATCTTCCACGGCGCGGTCACGGGGGAGGTGACGAGGATCTCCCCGATCCCGGCGTCGGCGAGTTTCTCCGCTTCGGAGAGTTTCGCGGCGCAGACGCCGACGCAGTTCCCGGCGGCCAGCTGACGGCGGGCGATCTCGGGGCACTTGTGGGTTTTGGCGTGGGGACGCAGTTTTTTGCCGCGGGCGGCCGCGTGATCGCGCATCGCGGCGAGGTTTTTCTCGAAAAGATCGAGATCCAGAATCAGTGACGGCGTATCCAGCTGGTTCCTGTGCATGAGACGATTCCTCCTTCGTACCGGCCGGATCCCCCCGGCGGTTTTTCCGACGGCTTTAAGTTAGCACGGCAAGCCGATTTTTCAAGCGCCGTGATCCTTTATCGGATGTTCTGTTTCCGACAAGGGCCGGTTTAATGCGGGCCATGCGGCAGATGAAGCGGCGCAAGCCGCTCTGTGAAAGACAGCACATCCACCCGCCGGAGGCGGCAGCTTCACGAGTGAGCGAAGTGAACGACTTCACAAGCGACCGAAGGGGGACGAAGAGCCGTGCGGCGAAGCCGCGCGGCACAAGTACCGCAAAGCGGAGCGTCTTCACAAGCAAGGCTTGTCGGGAAAGTGAAGATGTGAAGAAAAGGCTCCGCCTTTTGAGTGAAGTTGTGCTGTGCACTGTGAAGTGAAGCCTTGCGGCTTCGTTTCCACCAAAAAATAAAAGCCGCTCGAAAGCGGCTTGATTTTTTGGTGGAGCTGGTGGGAGTCGAACCCATGACCTATACGATGCGAACGTATCGCTCTAGCCAACTGAGCTACAGCCCCATTCATGTTGTCATTTAATATACTCCGCGTGTCCCGCGAAGTCAAATGCGTTTGGCGAAATATCGGCAAAAAACAGCTTCCGGACGGAGTGCGATGGAAAAATCCCGCCTTGCGTGCTATAATAGGCCGCAGACATTTCTCAACGACTTTGATTTCGGAGGCGGATCATGCACAAAGCGAAAATATTGACGGCCGTTCTGGCCGCGGGAACGATGTTCTTCACGGCGCACGGGAGGGAGGGCGGCCGGTTCTTCCTC
>Ga0310696_10005931_pt1 | contig 14622 bp, 13 predicted proteins | sample AusTroGonzalo_MG_4_FD_203885 | JGI IMG/M metagenome (GOLD analysis project Ga0310696, IMG submission 203885) | Bovine rumen microbial communities from tropical cattle in Woodstock, Queensland, Australia - Gonzalo_02 (v2) (version 2) | ecosystem: Host-associated > Mammals > Digestive system >...
GCGTTTTTTCAATGGCTTTGAACAGCAGATTGGTCCAACGGTTTCTGTCATACCATACCCCTGAACAAAAGCCATCCCCAATTGTGTATAGAATTTTTCGACTTCTGGTTTTGTAGCAGCACCACCCGCAACCAACAATCTGGCGCGACCACCAAAGATGGCACGAATTTGATTCAATACTTTATCAACCAATTTTCCCATTCCCATTGCTCGCAATACTTTTTGGTTATTCATAACGAAAGAAACCAATCCCCATTTCTTTTTTGCCTTGATACCATCAATAATTTTCTTGCGGAATATTTCCCACAACTTTGGCACTGCAGGTATAACCTGAGGTTTATATTGCGCGAAATCAGCCATAATTGCATTAGGATTAATTGTCGATTGCAACAAAATCCCCATACCGAAATGTAATGGCGCCAAAAAACCAACCGCAAAGCCAAACACATGGTAAAGAGGCAAAAACGCATAGAACATTTCACCTGGCTTTAACCATTGATTCAAATATTCCAAATTATCAGAACAAGAAACCAAATTAAAGTGTGACAAAGGCACAATCTTTGGTTGACCAGTTGACCCAGATGTAAATGATAATGTCGCAATATCTTTGTCTTTTAATGTATACGGTTTTAACTTAGCATCTGTATCTTTGTCTTTTGTTTGAATATCAAAGAATTCAAAATTCTTGGATTTGTAAAAGAAAGATTTTTCAGCACAAACTAATTTGCAACCTGTTCTTTCAGTCATATTATCGTATTCCGCCGGGGTTAAATTAGTATCCAACAACAACACAGTTCCACCCAAATACCAAATTGCAAACAGGGTTATTGGAAATTCCGGTAAATTGTGTGATAACAAACCAACAACATCCCCCGGCTTTACGCCCGCTTTTTTCAAAGTGGTTGCGCGTGCCTTTATCAAATTTGGCATTTCTTCAAAAGTGACATTTTCACGAACCAAAAACACAGTTTTTGGATTTCTTTTTACATTTTTTTCTAACAATTCATACATATTCATGTTCTACACCTTTTATTTTAAAACTTTAATAATTATTCATGTTTATTTGTATATTTACCATTTATTAGATTCTGACGAACAATATGATGTTTAACTTTTTGCGTACTGGTCATTGGCAAATCTTCCGTCGTCATGGCAAAATGCGTCACCCATTTATATGAAGCGACTTTTTTGTTTGCTTCGGCAACAGCAGCAGACAATTTTTCCATTGTCATCCCATCTTCAACTTGGAATACACCATATGTGACGGTTTTACCTTTAACTTTGTGTTCAAACACAGCGACATTTTTAACACCATCTATGTCCATAAACAGTGCTTCTAATTCATCAGGATAAACATTTTTACCGCTATCCAAAACAATCACTTGTTTTTTTCTTCCTGCAAAATGATATTGCTTGTTTTTATCCAGATAGACCAAATCGCCAGTGTTAAACCAACCATCTTTGTCAAACAGTTCCTTGTTCGCGGCATCATTATTCAAATAGCCTTTGAAAATATTTGGACCACGCACCCATAATGTTCCAACACCTGTTTCATCGGCATCCCTTATTGTGCATTCAGAACACCCAACTGGCGTTCCAAACGCAAAAGGCACACGATTTTTCACAGGTCTTGAACAACAAAACGGTCCAACAGTTTCTGTCATGCCGTATCCTTGAATAAAAGCGATTCCCAAAGATTCATAAAAACTTTCTACTTCGGGTTTTGTAGCTGCGCCACCTGCTATCATTAAACTGACACGACCACCAAAAACATCTTGGACAGGCTTTTGCACTTTGCGCACCAAAAAGCCCATACCAATATTTTTCAAAAACTTTTGATGTTTTAACACAGGTCCAACCAACCACCATTTATGCTGTGCCTTGATACCTTCGATAATCTTGTTACGAAAGACTTCCCAAAGGCGCGGCACCGCCGGTATACAATGTGGACGATAAGTTTTAAAATCATCCAAAATGTTCTTAGGATTGATTGTAGGCTGTAATAAAATACCCATATGGAAATGCATTGGTGCCAAAATTCCAGCAGCAAAACCGAACACATGATAAAGTGGCAAAAAACCATACATTATTTCGTTTTTATGAATCCATTGTCCCATATCCGCATAACAATCAGACGAAGTCTTTAAATTACCATGCGTCAATGGTACAACCTTTGGATTACCGGTTGAACCCGATGTAAACGATAATGTAGCAATATCATCAGCACTGGTTTTCACAGGCTTTATACGCGCATCTGTTTTGTCATCTTTTGTATTTATATCAAAGAATTTAAAATTCTTAGATTTATAAAAGAAAGATTTTTCAGCACATACAAACTTGCACCCGACTGTTTTGGTCATATTATCGTATTCAAAAGGTGTCAAATTAGTGTCCAACAACAACACAGTTCCACCCAAATACCAGATTGCGAAAAGCGTTATTGGAAATTCTGGAATATTGTGCGCCAACAACCCAATAACATCACCAGGGTGAACCCCGGCGTTATGTAAAGTAGTCGCACGTGCATGAATTAAATTCAGAACTTCCTTGAACGTTATTTTTTCGCGTACCAAATACAGGGCATTTGGCGACTGTTTCGCCACCTGCTCTAGAAACTGATACATGTTCATAACATAAAATCCTTGTTGTTTTTATATTGGACAAGGTGTATTATAATACTATAAAACAAAGATTGCAAATATGAAAATACTAACACTTAATATAAATTCAATTCGCGCCCATATAGAAAGCTTTATGGACATTTTAAAATCTGGGGAATACGACACCATAATGGTCCAAGAATTAAAGGTTGAAACCGCCAATTTTCCACACAATTTATTTGACGAATACGGGTATAATATAAAGGTTTTTGGTCAAAAATCATGGAACGGGGTCGCAACTTTTTCCAAATATTCTATGGAAGATGTGATTTTAGGTCTGCCAACATACCCTGATATAAACGCGCGTTTTTTGGAATGCGTCATTGACGGACATATTCGTGTTATAAATGTATATATGCCGAACGGTGATTGCACAGAATCGCCAAAGTTTCCTTATAAATTAGAATGGATGAACGCGTTTACTAAATATATCGCAAAATACCTGGACAGCGAAGAACCAGTCATAATCGGCGGTGATTTTAATGTGGCAATTACCGATAAAGATATATGGAATCCAAAAAATTACATCGGTTCATCAATTTCCGCCCCAGATGCCAGGGCAATTATGCAAAAATGGTTGGATTTTGGATGGGTTGACGCATGGCGTAAATTACACCCAGATACAATAGATTATACATGGTATGGATATCGTGGTCGTGATACAGTTGGCAACAAACAGGGCTTGCGTCTTGATTATTTTCTTTGCAACAAAACCGCGACAAAAATGATTAAAAATTGTGAAATAGATACGTCCCCCAGATTGCACGCCAAACCCACCGACCACTGTGGATTAATGCTGGAATTACGGGATTAATCCCCGACCCTGGCTAAATCATCATATTCGTGATATTTTGCACCGACAGTATCTCGGTATTCATATTCAGCAACTTTATCAGTGCTGTATTGTCCAAATAATTCACGCACTTTTTGCACCGTATTATCTATCATTTCTTGCGCGGTTTCATCCGCGTATTCAACCAATTTCAAATCATTATTTTTTAATTGTAAAAATTGCAGAATTGGTGTGATTGAAACATCTTTCATCTTTATCGAAAAACCACCATTTTGCATTATGAAACCTTCCAGCGCAATTTGTGGCATGGTCCCTTCCATTAACTGTTTTTTCGTTGGGGCACTGCCTGTTTTTATATCCATAACAACGCCGTCCCAAATTAAATCAGCACGTGCCCGCACATTACGTCCTGCGATATTTACAGACCCCAAAATTTCTTTATACTGAATTTGTTTATCTTTAAAAAATTCAGCCACAAAATTTGCAATTTCACAAAATCTTTTGTGCCAGAAATAAAATAGAATTGAATCTGGGGGTAAAACCTGCTTCGCCCGCGCATCCATTTCACCAATCAATTTTTCAGCATTAAAATCATGCGCATTTTCAATCACATCATGAACCAGATTTCCAAATTGTCGCGCATCTGGCAAAACCCAATAGTCATCTGTTTTCCGCAAGCGCAAAATATGTTTCACATAAAAAGCATATGGATTATGTATCAATAATTCTATTTCAGTCACATAAACATCGCTTTTATCAATTGGTGGTGTTGGTGGTGAATAATCAAGCGGTTCATATTCCACATCATCTATTTTACGAACGGAATTCAAAATATCATCCCCCAACAGTATATCGCCAACCGTAACACGAACGCGTGATAAAAATCGCGATTCTGTATTCAATGTCCCACCAGATTGTTTAGACCGCAACCAATAAACCGATTTTCCACAAGACAATATCATGAAATCGAGTGCCTGTAACGCGACCTTGCGGTTTGGTGACGGCAGCCCTATTTTTTCACTGATTTTTCGTGGCAACCAAGCATTTTCATAACCAACGGATGGAAACATTCCTTCGTTAAGCCCAGTTAAAATCACAACATCCGCTGTTTGCATACGCGATTCAATCGTTCCAATTACACATACACGACAATCTTCTGTTTTTGCTGGTCTAATTGAAACATTACCGATTGCATCCATAATGAAAGAACGCGCATCTGCCAAATTCAAAATAATATCATTAGCGGATAATATATCAGCTGTTTCTTTTATCGCATTCCATATTGGGATATCATTTTCGTTTTCAATATTAAAATTCGGCCGAAAATCATAATCATTGTTTTCATCAACAAATCGCACCAACATATTGAACAAATTATAATCGCTTTGTTCGTATAGTTTTTCAAAATCTTTTGGTGCGTTTTCCATCCAACAATCAAAAAGGTTTAATATCGCGCGCCCTAAATCAGTCATTGTCCCAGGTGTCCCAGATGAAAAATCAGCATCTATACACACACGCATCATTTCTGATTTTATTCGCTGATTCGCGGCAGCATCCGGCGTAATCACCAACACAGATTTATTTTGTGCTATTGCTTTTTTTGCAATCTGTGCCACACATTGGGCTTCTTCGCTTTCACGATTACATTCAATCAATTTACATGTTTGTAATTTATCCTTAACATGTTGTCCGCTGTTTCCAAAAGCGATATTCATAATGTCAAAACACCTGTTTTCTCCGACATCCAGTGTTTGCACATCTTTGACATCCAAACCTGTTTTCTGTAAAAATTTGTATTCATTATTATAAGGGTTAGTATCTAATACAAAATCTTCTTCTGCCCCAGATATTTTTCCAGATAAAATAATTTTACCGTTTTTTTGATTTGCTATCTCTGCCATTAAATCCGCAGTCGCAGGAACCGAAGCAGTTGAAGCACAAACAATCACACTATCATATTCACCCAAACGCTTTTTCCAAGATAAAATATCAGCATTTCTTTTTTGTGTCGTAGTTAATTTATCATTTGGTAATTGTTTCAAAATATCCAAAATACGCGCTTTGTTTTGAAAATGCATCGCATATTTATCATCTATGATTTCGGACCAATTTATATCATTTATATTTACACCTTCGTTTTCCAGATAATCTTGCATACGAATAAAATCATGTGCCAGCGGTAATGCAGTTGCTATATTTTTAACGCGCGCATCACCCGACAACAAACGCGCCAGAATAATAACGCGTTCCTGGTTAGATACAGTATCAGTATATTCTTTTCCATCTTCTTCAGCGCCATTTCCCAACGGAATTAAATTAGGTAAAACAACAGCATGTCCAATTTTTTGGACAATCATTTTTTCAACACTTCTTATCGCACGATTTGAAGGTAAAAAAATCAAAACACGCGAAAAATCATTTTTGTATTGGACAATTTCACCCCATAACGCATCCAGCATTTTTGATGGGTCAGAAACATTAAATACATTTTTATTTAACACCGATGATATTCCTTAATTCGTCCAATCCTGTTTTCTTTTCAGCAGATGTTTCTAAAATACATTCGACCATCGCAGGATGATTATCATGTTGTATTTTTACCTGTTCTGTTTCACGAACGCGTTTGTCTTTTTTAGTATACACAATTTGATAACAAATCCCATTATTATCACAGAAATCCATTAAATCTAAATCGCTATCTTTCACACCAACACGCGAATCTATCAATATAAAAAGCCGACGGAGCTGTGAACGATTTAACAAATATTCTTCCAATCTTTCAAGCCACTTCATCGCTTGTTCTTTTGACACACGCGCATATCCGTATCCCGGCAAATCTACAATCATAGATTTATCATTTATGTTAAAAAGATTTAAACTTTGTGTCCGCCCCGGCGTATTAGAAGTCCGCGCAATTTTTTCATTTACAATCGCATTTATCAGCGAAGATTTTCCAACATTACTGCGCCCGACAAAAGCATATTCAGCAAACCGTGTATTCGGCAAAGATTTAACATTTTCAAAAGAACCTACAAATTTTATCATGATTTTTTCACCAATTTTTTATACGCTTCTTTTTTTGAAATCCCAGTGCGCACCGCCAACTGTGCCGCAGCTGATTTAGTAGAATTCACAACAACATCGTTCACTATTTCACTTATTTCTTCATCTGTCATTTTTTTATCTGGCGCAGGCGCAACAACAATCACTATTTCCCCACGCGGTGGCTCTATGTTCACCAAATCTGCCGGATAGCCAATAATAGTTTCTTCATGAATTTTTGTAATTTCACGAACGATTGCTATTTTTCTTTCTGGCATAACAGATGCCAAAGTTTTAATTGTATTCATAACGCGATTTGGACTTTCATAATAAATAATAGTGTGACGAATTTTGTTATCTTCACGCAATTTTTTTTCATCAAAAAAACCACAGAAAGTAAATCTGTCTGTTGGAAAACCAGATAACACCAGCGCAGATATTGCCGCTGTTGGTCCAGGAACAACAAACACATCAACACCTGCATTGCGCGCCGCGCTTATGATACGAAAGCCCGGATCGCTTATTCCTGGCATTCCGGCATCAGATACAGTTGCGATTGCCATACCATTTTGTATTTTTTCAATCAACGATTCGCTTACCGCCCTTTCATTGTGTTCATGACACGATACAACTTTGGTTTTTATTCCAAAATGATGCGCCAGTTTTCCAAAAACACGCGTATCTTCAGCCGCAATTAAATCGACATTTTTCAAAATTTCGACAGCTCTTGGCGACAAATCAGACAAATTTCCAATTGGGGTGCCAATAATGTAAAGTCCTGATTGCATTTTAAATCCTTTTACATTAGAATAATAGCATATAAGGAGTGGGATTTTCAATGTATATGAATAAATTTTTAATTTTATTAGGGGTCTTATTGGCTGGATGCAGCGGGCAACACACTATGAAAACAACGCAAATTGGGACTTCTGCGCCGACAGATATTCAATCTGGATATCTTTATTCAACATCCATGTATGGCACAGATAGTTCAGGTCCATACGCAAATGTTGCTGTCCTTTTGCCGATGACTGGCGATGCCAAGATGGTTGGAAACGATATAAAAACATCTGTTGAAACGGCATTTTTGCGCAAAACAAAACAGAATATCAAGGTCTCTTTCTTTGATTTACCAAACGATAAATCTTCAAGATATGATGCGATACGCACTGCACTTAGCACTAACCCAAATGTTATAATTGGACCACTTTTTGCAGAAGATGTTGAAAATCTGCGCGACATGAAATCGTCACAAATACCTGTAATTTCATTTACATCGGATGTAAATGCATTGGGTGACAATGTTGTGACAACAAATTTAATCCCAACACAAAGCATTGAAACTATCGTTCGTCAAATGCAAAAAGACGGCGCACGAAACATGCTTGTTTTGGCGCCAAATGATAATTCTGGAAAACAAATGGCTGCGGTTGCCGACCGTGTTTCTTCTGCATACAATATGCCGATAAATGGATTGTTCTATTATCTGCCTGGTAATTCATATTCTATCAAAGATACAGCTCAAAGGGCGGCGATGTATAATGCGCGTGCTGCTGCTAATACCCGCGCCCGCGAAGTTTTATCGGATATTTTGGCCAAAGAATCTTTGTCACCCCAAGACAAACGAAATCTGCGCGCACAACTTGAAAAAATATCCCGCACAGAAACATTGGGCAGATTACCATATGACGCGATTTTATTCTTGGGCAATGGGGACGATTCAAAAACCTTGGCTTCGTTTTTACGTTATTACGGGGTCAGCAATCGCGATGCTGCATTTTACGGAACAACACTTTGGCACGGATCTGATATAGCATCTGATTTAACAATGAGTGGCGCAAAGTATGCAACTTTACCGGAAATTTCGACTAATTTCATCAGCCTTTATAATATGATGGCTGGCAAAGACCCTGATTATTTAGCGGCATTTGGATACGATGCGGCAAATCTGGCTTTGGGTATGTTGTATTCACCAAAGAATCAATCAGCTTATCTTTATGATCCAAACGGATATCTGGGGACCACGGGTGCATTTCGCCTTCAACCATCTGGCGAATCAGAACGCGCGTTGCGTATAATGGAATTAAATGGTTCTGGGAATGTTGCGACTATAAGTGATGCCCCAACAAACTTTTTAACACCACTGTATAACATCAGAACGACTAATCTGCGCGATGTTTCCGAACGCGAATTGGCTACATCCGGAATAAACCCTGGTGATTACATCAGCATACCTGATGAATTGCGCAGAAAATCTGCATACAGAACAACAACGATTGGCGCAAACGCAACATCTGATTACGGGATCAGTCAACAAACTTACGCTCCTGTTCAAATCTATGAATCAGAAAAAACCGAAGTTGTATCAAACCCAGAATACGAAACAGCCAAACCTGAAACGATTTCACGCTCATATATTGATGTAGTTGAAATCGAAGAATAAAAACAAAATGACAAAATTAAAATATTTTATCTTTGGGTTTCTTGTTTTTGTGATTGCTGGTTGTGTGTCTGCGTGTGGTTTTTCTGCACCATCACTTGAAGAAATGGTTGGACAAATGATTATGACTGGCTTTCATGGCGATGGCACAGACGAAACAGACGAAAATTTTATCGCAATTAAAGAACAAATAAAATCCGGTCAAATTGGTGGTGTTATTTTATTTGATGTAGATTTATCTGGTTTAATGGCGCGTGGCATGACCGCGACAGAAGCAAAAAAGCAAATATTTTCTTCAAATATAAAAAACATGGATCAGGTAAAAAAATTAAATGAAAACCTGCAATCAGTCGCACATACAAAATTGTTGATTGCTATTGACCAAGAAGGTGGCAATGTCCAAAGATTAAAACCGGGACACGGATTTGTCGCCATACCTTCTGCCAAAAAATTAGGAAATGGTGATACACAAAAAACTTACGAAATCGCGTATGATTTAGGAACAAGACTTAGCGATTTGGGATTCAATGTTAACTTTGCACCATTGTTGGATGTTGATGTGAATCCAAAATCACCTGCGATTGGTGCCAAAGACAGAAGCTTTTCCAGCGACCCAAAAATTGTCACAGAACACGGGGGCGCTTTTGCACGTGGCCTGGAAGAAGCAAAAATAGCTTATTCTTTTAAACATTTTCCTGGCCATGGTTCTGCCGGGAACGATACACATGCTGGCATCACAGACATAACAAAAACTTACCAAGATTATGAATTAAAACCATGGCAAGATTTATTAAAAAACGCATCGCCTTATACTATGGTTATGGTGGCACATGTTGTGAATAATAATTTTGACACCGTGCCCGCATCACTTTCTAAAAAGACAATTAATATGGTTCGCGACATGGGATTTGATGGTGTAATTGTATCTGATGATATGGATATGGGCGCCATAGCAAACGAATATGGCACTGAAACAGCGGTTGAAATGGCTATCAACGCAGGCAATGATATATTGGTATTTGGCAATAATCTAACATTTGATAAAAACCGTGGACGCGATATAAATAAGATGATTGTAGAAATGGTAAAAGATGGACGAATAAAGAAATCCAGGATTCGTGAATCTTACAATCGCATAAAGAAATTAAAGGAAAGATTGAGATAAGATTACACACGAATAAATGCTTGCGTTCGGGAAAAAAAGGTATATAATTACAAAGCTTTGAATTCATTGCGAGCATAGTTCAAAGGCTAGAATGCAAGCCTTCCAAGCTTGAAATGAGGGTTCGATTCCCTCTGCTCGCACCACGGATTTTCACCGCAGCGCAAGCAAGGGCTGAAAATCCAGTGTCGCGGCTTTGCGTCAGCAAAGACGGACAAAAAGTCCTGAAATTCAGGACATACTTAGTTCAGGGCGCGCGCCGGAGTCGGAGAGCCGGGGCAGACTGTAAATCTGTTGTCTTTGACTGAGGTGGTTCGACTCCACCCGCTCCCACCACAAAAACGACCCACTTTATGTGGGTCTTTTTTTGTGGTGTTCGCGGTTTAGTAAGAATCTCTTTGGTTTGACAAGCAGTAGATTTCACAAGTGGCAACGTAGTGAAATCGTTACGATTGCCGCGCAGCCGACACAAAAGTGTCGAGCGAGCGACTACGCAGATACACAATTAGAAAAATCATAAAAATGGAGTTTTTGTTCCCACGAATTTTTATAGATTTTTATTATTGTGTATCAAGGCGCCCCCGCTCCCACCAAAAGATACACCGCACCAAAATGGTGCGGTTTTTCTTTGGATTTCCAATATTTGCACAGGTTCGAAGAAAACGTATCTAGAAAATACTAATTTTTACCAATCTTCGAACAACCAAGATTTCCGAGTGTTTGCTCTGTTCGAATCCACGAGGCGTTTTATTGTTGCTTACTTTGCAGCTTTTCCCATACCGGTTGTATATTCAAATTCATCCAAAATTTATTTTCTGTTTCGGTCTTAGGTATTTCTGGATTGTTGTCTCTGATTGTTTTTACTGTGGTACGAACTTGGTCTTTCAATTTTGGATCAGCTTTTACAATCCTATCTGCTACAAGAAATACCCCACATAACATACTTTTTTCGTTTTTATACTTTATATCGTCTCTATACTTTATGTTATTCTCTTCGTTTAACCGTTTGAAATTGACATTGGTAAATTTAGTAAGAATTTGCACTGCTTCATAAGGATTCATTCTGCCCGATTCTACAAGTACGCTAAGCATATATAATCCCCATTCTGTTTGTAATCCACCGTTAAACAAGTTTTCCAGGGTCTCTTTTATTTTTGATTCCATTAAAATCTCCTTTTTATTGTTATAATTATACAATGCTATACAATTTTTTCAACTTTAATCATTCAACCATTTATCTTTAAACTCTTTCACCAGTTGCATCAAATCACTAAACTCTTGTTTGGTTTCTGCCCGATTAGTGCAAGCTGATTCCCACCAAAAGATACACCGCACTTCAAAAGTGCGGTTTTCCTTTGGATTTCTAATATTTGCACAGGTTCTATAATAGTGTTTTTACAAACGACCAATTTTTTTCTATTGTCAAACAATTTGAAAAAAACTATTTGAACTCATAAATAAATAATCTGTGTGGATATTTGATTCTTTTGTAAATCGTGTAGCCATGCCCGATATCTATAACATGCTTTGGTTTAAGACCTTTTATCTCAAAGTCCAATGATATTAACACCTTGATCTTGTCTTTATATTTTTGAATCATCGGCATAGTTGTTGGTCCTAGGTATGCAATCGCTACATCAAATTTCATATTTGTGTTGTCCAAGTATGCGAAAGCATCGCACCAAATGGTTTTATTGTTTTTACAATGTGATAATCTGTCTGCTGTTGTAGAAACAAATGCTGAAAAAGGCATGTTTTCCAGCGCACAAACATTGGCCTTAGTATCGCGAGCAATGGCTCGTGCCAAACCGCCGAATCCGGATCCTATTTCACAAATATTTTTTGCCTTTGGATACTTGGTTTTTATTTGTTCAACTACAAGCTGTCTTTCGTAATTATTACTCGCAACAAGCGGTGGCTGATGGCGTATGCTCGCACAATAAATATATTCAAATAGTTTGATTCCTAAATATAAATCAAATATAACTACTGCCACCAGTAAGGCATACACAAAAAAAGCAAACAACATTTTTATATACCTCTTGTAGAATAATTATACCATAAATTGAAATTTTATTCAATTTCACCTATTGGCGAAATTATAACCATTTTTCTTTATACGATTTCACCTGTTGTATTAAATCGGCAAATTCTTGTTTATTTTCTGCTCGATTAATGCAAGCATACTCCCACCAGAACAAAAAACGCACCCGACGGGTGCGTTTTCATTATTGTAAATACTATTAGAATATGCGACCAAAAACACCACCATCTAATGCCAATGTCAATAATATCCACCACCATGAACATTTAAGAACGTTTGTTAATTTCAATACGATAAATATAAGTGTAATCATTTTAGACTCCTTTTTGACACAATATGATTATATTCCGACTTATGATTTTTTGCAACAATCTATTTTATTTTTTGATGCCCATGATGTTGACTGGTTGGACGAGATTCATTCCACTTTTTTATCAATTCTTCTTTGTTATCAGCCCAAGTCTTTTGTATTTGTTTCATGATTTTTTGTATTGGCGATGGTATCCCCTTTTTCAATTCAGCCTTCATCGGTTCACAATTCAACAGCTTAAACCGACAGGTGACACTTTGATATGTCACTTTGAAATGTGGTTCTTCTGTTTCATTTGGATAAATTTCTATTTTGAACTTTACACGCGGGTCTTGCTTAACCTGAACCACCATACTAAAATTGCCACGCCCAGACGAATGAAATTCTGTCTTACGCGCTTCTAACACACCATCTGCAACCAGCAAATCATCCAAGTATTCAGATAAAGTTTTTTCTAAATCTTCCATTGTATTCCTATTTCACAGGCGGAAAGCAATTTTCACCGATTTCTGGGCAACACACCATCCAACCATTCCCGGCATCAGTATATGTTTCCCCGGCACAGCACCCATTTTTATCAGGACTTTCCCCATTTGGACAAGTTGCAAAAAATCCATTCCAATTTATAATCGTCCAATGCGCACCATAACCAAGCGCGCCACCAATTAAAAACGCACACAAAATCCAATACCAAAAATATGATTTTTTTGTCGGTTTTGTTGTTTGTTTTTCTGATTTTTTAATCGCTTTCTTTTTCATAATACCCCACCTATTCTTCTATGATTTTTTCCAATTGAATTATAAAATCTATTGCTGGGTTAGTCAACCGTTTCGCCTTTTCAATCATGCGTTCAGCTTCGGCTTGCATTTGCAATCTTTTATAAGTTTCAACGATTTCGATAGAATCTTGTTTATCTTCCAATTTATCATCATCCAAAGCGCGCGCGATTTCTAATTCTTGTTTAGCCAAATTTTTATATTTTTCCGAATTTTCAGGACAACCGCGTTCAGACAAATTCGCATAAACTTTCGCATTATCAATATGATCTTCTGGATTCATAGACCCACCAGGTCTTACCTGTTCATTTAACAGCATTTCAATTTTACCACATGTTGTTTCTGGTAATTTTCTTTCTTCAACTTTTGGTTGCGGTTGTGGCTTTGGTTGTCCAAATTCACGGTTTAAACAGTTCATTGAATAAACTTTATTTAATTGTGCAATAACATCGGCATCTGGTTCGTACTTATTTGTTTCAGATATTATTGCTTCTGATATTCTTTTACATTGTAATTCACTCATCCCAGATTTATTTACATGGTCAGAACCATTAATAATATAACCAAATATCGCACCAACCAAAAACAGCCCAACCATACCAATTATGCCGTATACGCGATTTTTCTTTTGTTCCGTTTTTGTTATGTTTAATTGTTTCATTTCTCTCTCCTTGGTATTGTTTATTTTACTATACCATTTTTGATGGTAATAATTCTATCGGCTTTTTTTGCCAAATTCATATCGTGTGTCACAAACAACATTGTCATTTTATTTTTACGCACTAAACTTAACAGCAAATCAAAAACCATTGATGCATGTTGTGGATCCAAAGAACCAGTCGGTTCATCAGCCAATAAAATTTCAGGATTATTCGCAATCGCACGCGCAATCGCAACGCGTTGCTGTTCCCCGCCAGACATCTCTGCCGGAAAATGTCCCGCCCTGTGTGAAACATTCGCGCTTTGTAATAATTTCATAGCACGCGGACATGCAACATCTTCTTTGACACCCGCAGCCATCATTGGCAAAACAACATTTTCCAATGCTGTGAAATCAGACAGCAAATTATGTTTTTGATAAACAAATCCAATTTTTTTACGACGCAACAAAGTTCGTGTTTCTTCGTTGATTTTATCAATTGGCAGACCGTTTATAAAAATATCACCACTGGTCGGTTTATCCAACAACCCAACACATTGTAATAATGTAGTTTTCCCAGAACCGCTTTGTCCAACCAGCGCAACTATTTCGCCACGATACAAATCAAATCCACCACCATGTAGAACTTTTAATGGCTGACCCGCTTCGACAAAAGTTTTTTTAATATCGCGAACGGACATCACTATATCTTTTCTGGTTATTTTCGATAAAGTATTCAATATGCTTGCCATGT
>Ga0310696_10005932_pt1 | contig 14620 bp, 13 predicted proteins | sample AusTroGonzalo_MG_4_FD_203885 | JGI IMG/M metagenome (GOLD analysis project Ga0310696, IMG submission 203885) | Bovine rumen microbial communities from tropical cattle in Woodstock, Queensland, Australia - Gonzalo_02 (v2) (version 2) | ecosystem: Host-associated > Mammals > Digestive system >...
CTGAGCCAGAATCAAACTCTCAGAAAAAAATGTTACGAGTATTTTTGTGTCCGCTCCTCACAAGCGTCTTGCTGTTTTCTCGACAACCGGATTTCAAGGATCTGCCCGCCCTTTCGGCGGACGAGTGTGTAGTATATCAAAAAACCCACCGCCAGCGCAAGGGGGTATTTTAAAAAAAATTTTTAGGGACGATAAAAGACTTTCCAGAGGAAAAGACCGCGCCCTGGAGCCGTTTCAACACGCGCCGTCCTCGGCGTCTTGGCCTCGAGAAGCTCACGCACCGCATCCGGCTTCTCGTTTCCCTTTCCAACGGAAATCAGAAAGCCGACCATCGAGCGCACCTGCTTGTAGAGAAAACCGTCGCCGCGCACGATGAACACGTACCTGTGCCCGGACTTCCTTATGTCGAACGAGAATATGTTCCTAACAGTAGATTCAAGCTCCCTGTTCGGATTCGCCGCGAACGAGACAAAGTCGTGGCGTCCAACGAAATGCCGCGCCGCCGCACGCATCGCCTCCAAGTCGAGGGGTCGGTGGCAGAACGTCCAGTACGGCGCAAGATGCGGCGGCATGATGTCCGCTTGGTATAGCTGGTAGCGATACTCCTTCGACTTCGCGGAAAGCCTTGCGTCAAAATCCTCTTTCGCGTACGACGCGCGAAGTATGCGTATGGCGTCAGGCAGACGCGCGTTCATCGCCCTGACCAGGTTCTTCGGAGGGATTGGCTTGCCGAGATGGAAGTGGCCGACAAAGCCCTTGGCGTGCACGCCGGCGTCGGTGCGCGACGAACCGAACACCCTAACATGCGCACCTTCAAGGCTCGCAAGGACATCCTCGACGACCTGCTGTATTCCGACGGCGTTCTCCTGATACTGCCAGCCGGAATACGATGTGCCGTCGTAGGCGATGACTACCTTGTACTTTCTCAACTGCCCCACTCCCCCCGCTACTTCGCAAAAAGCTTCTTCATGTCTCCTACGCGCGACTTGTCCGCGACAAGCACGGCGTCGCGCGTCGCGACGACGACGAGATTCTTCACCCCAAGCAGCGAGACGCCGACTCCGTTCGAGACGCAGATGTTTTCTTCCGCATCGACGAGCCTGCATTCTCCGTCGCAGACGTTGCCTTTGTCGTCGTGCGGGAAGTGCCTGTCAAACGCGGCGTATCCGCCAACATCGTCCCATCCGCAATCTACGGGCACGACCTCCACGCGCGGCAGCTTCTCCATTACCGCGTAGTCGAACGAGATGCGCGGCAGTGAATCGTAAAGCTTCTTGAGCGAAGCTGGCGAGATGCGCCCCGACTCGTATGCCGCGAATACGGCGAGAAACTCTGGCGCATGCGCCTCAAACGCGGCCCGAAAGACAGACGAGCGGGCGATGAACATTCCGGCGTTCCAGAGGAAACCTCTCTTAAGGTAAGAGCGCGCCTTGGAGGCGGTAGGCTTCTCGAAGAAGCATCCCGATTTCGGATCTACATAGCCGTATCCAGTCGCCGGATGGTCGGGACGTATCCCCAGCGTGACGACCGTGTCCTTCGCCTTGGCACGGGCGACGGCCTTGCGCAGCGCGGCGCGAAAAGCCGCCGGGCGCGTAATGAGCTGGTCGGCGGGGAAGAACGCCAGCACCGGGTCGCCCGCCGCGCCGGCCGCGGCTTTGGCGACGCCTAGCGCGACCGCCGCGCACGTATCGCGGCGCATCGGCTCGCCAACGACGTTTCCAGACGGAACCTCCGGCAACTCCCTGCGCGTCGTCGCGGCAAGCGCGGCGGACGTCACGACAAACACATCCGCGTTTCCGGCAAAGCCGGCAAGTCGTTCAACGGACTGCCTGATGAGGCTCTTGCCGCCGAATATCTTGAGAAACTGCTTCGGCCTCTCGGGCGTGGAGAGCGGCCAGAAGCGTTCGCCGCTTCCGCCGGCAAGGATTATCGCCCGCATGTCTTTCGCTCTATTCTTCATGTTTTGGAATTATACCAAATCGCCACGCTTTATGATAGTCCGCCGGCAGGAGATGCCAGAAATGCGGTGACGGCTTGACACCGTCTGCGTCGTGCCGTATAATACTGCACAAAGTCCAAATTAAAAAACAGAGGCATACGCAAAAGAATGACGATCACATACCAGGTCAAGAACTCAATATACGTCAATCTCACGAACAGATGTCCGTGCGCATGTACGTTTTGCCTGCGAAACAACGGATCTGGCGTCTATGGATCGGACTCGCTTTGGCTTGAGCGCGAGCCGACGGTCGAGGAAATAGAGGAAAGCCTCGGAGGCTGGAGCTACTCTCGATTCCGCGAAGTCGTATTCTGCGGATACGGCGAACCGACGGAGCGACTCGACGACCTTCTTGCCGTCTCCGCCTGGCTGAAGGGACGCGATCCGGCGCTCAGAATACGCGTAAACACGAACGGGCTCTCCGACCTCATCAACGGCAGGTCGACCGCAGAGGCGTTTAGGGGCAAAGTGGACTGCCTTTCCATAAGCCTCAACACCGACGACCCCGCCGAATATCTCGCCGTGTGCCGTCCAAAGTTCGGTAGCGCGGCGTACCCTGCGCTTCTAAAGTTTGCAGAGGAATCCGCGGCGGTCGTGCCAGAGGTCGTGATGACCGTGGTCGGCGAGCCGGTGACCGACGCCGCGAAGCAGTCGCGATGCCGCGCACTCGCGGAGAGGCTCGGCGCACGCCTGCGGATCCGTCCCTTCGAAACTTGAAGCAACCTGATTTCAGAGCACGGTGAAATTCGATCTGCACATACACTCCTGCCTCTCGCCATGCGCGAGCCTGGAAATGTCGCCGGCGGAGATAGTCCGCCGTGCGGTCGCGGCCGGCATTGACGGCATCGCGCTAACGGACCACCAGAGCGCGCGAAACTGCCCGGCGATCGCCGAGTGCGCACGAAGGGCCGGGCTTAAATGCCTGTTCGGAATGGAAGCGCAGACCGCGGAGGAAGTCCACACGCTCGCCCTCTTCGACACTGTCGAGCAGGCGCTCGCGATGACGGACTGGATATACGCAGCCCTGCCAAAGCGCGTGAACGACCCGGAGACGTTCGGCGACCAGCCCGTAGTCACGTGGGACGACGACATCGTGGAGCTGGAGTGGCGCATTCTTGCGATGGGCTGCCGCCGCACGATTCCGGAGACTTCCGCAAAAGTGCGGGAGCTAGGCGGGCTCTACATCGCAGCGCACATCGACCGTCCAAACTTCTCGGTGATATCCGGCCTGGGCGCAGTGCCGGAAGGATGCTTCGACGCAATAGAACTTTCGCGCACGGCCGACGAGGCCGCATGGCTGCCGCGCTCTGCCGGGCTAGCCGCGACACGCTCGTCCGACGCGCACAACGCCGACGATGTCGCACGGGTCTGGACCGAGGCCGACTGCGAATTCTCCGTGGCCGGGCTCAAGAAGGCGTTCGCGGCGAAAGCGACAACGCTTTCGCCGCGACTGACCGCGTTCTGACGCGGCGAACACGTCGCCAACGTCTCCTTAGAGAACGGCGTTCATGCGCTCGATGGACTCGAGGACGTTCTCGCGCGAGTTGAACGCGGAGATGCGGATGTAGCCCTCGCCGGCCGCGCCGAAGCCCGCGCCCGGGGTCGTCACGACGTTCGCCTCCTTTAGAAGCTTGTCGAAGAACTCCCAGCTGTCGCCCTTCACGTTCGCCCAGATGTAAGGCGAATCCACGCCGCCCGACGCCTCGTAGCCCTTCGCGACAAGCGCCTCTCGGATGAGCTTCGCGTTGCCGAGGTAGAAATCTATCGTGGCCTTCGTCTCCGCACGCCCCTCCGGCGTATAGATCGCCTCGGCGCCGCGCTGCGTGACGTAGCTCGCACCGTTGAACTTCGTCGTCTGGCGACGCGTCCACATCGGCTTCAGCGGAACGGCCGCGCCGTTGGAATCGTACGCGACGAGCTCTTCCGGAACAACCGTGTAGCCGCAGCGGATTCCAGTGAAGCCTGCGGTCTTCGAGTAGGAGCGGAACTCCATCGCGCACGTCCTCGCGCCCTTGCAAGCGAATATGGAATGCGGGATGCCCGGCGTGCGGATGAACGCCTCGTACGCGGCGTCGAAAAGGATGAGCCGCTTGTTCGCGTTGGCCCAATCGACCCACTTCTGGAGCTGCTCGAGCGTCGCGACCGCGCCCGTCGGGTTGTTCGGGTAGCAGAGATAGACGACATCCGCGTCGCATCCCTCGGGCCCTGGCACGAAGCCGTTGGCCGCATTGCAGGGCAGAAGCTGGATGTTGCCGCGCCCCGCCATTATGTTCGTATCGACATAGACGGGATACACCGGGTCGCCTACCGCGATCTTCACGTCGTTCGCAAAAAGCTCCTGGACGTTGCCGCAGTCGCACTTCGCGCCGTCTGAGACGAGTATCTCGTCCGGCCTGATGTCGATGCCTTTCGCATTGTAGTCGAACTCCGCGATCTTTTCGCGAAGAAAAGCGTAGCCCTGCTCCGGACCATAGCCGTGGAAGCGCTCGCGGCCGGCTTCGTCATCGACCGCCTTGTGCATCGCGGCTATTACGCTCGGAGCCAGCGGCTCAGTCACGTCGCCGATGCCGAGCCTTATCACTTTCGCGCCTGGATTGGCCGCCTGGTGCGCCGAAACGCGATGGGCGATCTCCGCGAATAGATACGTTGGCTTTACCTTGGCATAGTTTTCATTTACGTGAAGCATTGTCTTCTTCCTCCTTTTTTGGCAGAAAGCCCGGAATGGCCGCCAGCATTGTGTAGAAAAGCGTCAGAACCGCCGCAGACCGCAGCGGGCAGTCGCCGAAACTGTGAATATACGTCGATGTGGCCGCCGCAAGAATGCAGAACGCCGGCGCAGGAAGGGCGAAAAGCGCCGTAGGCTTGGGCGGGGCCTTGCGCGAATCGGTGAATCGAGCCGCCTTTGCGAGCTGCTTCCAGATCGTGGCAACGGGCGCAAGCAGCATGATCACAAGAGCGACCATCGCGCCAAAGCCGACAATGCCATGCTCCGCGAGGAACTGGAGAGAGTCGTTGTGCACGTTCGCGCCACCGAAAACCTGGCGCACGCGAAGTTCCTCGTCAGTCATCTTGAGATGGGCGAAGTGCTTGTACCCCCAGCCGCCGCATCCGAACAGGATGTGCTCCTTCCACAGCTCCGTGGCCACCCTGACATGATGCTGAGCCTTGCCAGTCATTCTGACGAGCACCGTGTCGGCGTCGAGCGTGTCGATCTCCTTCTGAAGTCCGTCTGGAAGCGATACGAGCGCAAAGAACGTCAGAAGCGACACAATGCCAAGCGCGATCGTCCCGCGGCGCACCTTGTCGCCGCGCCTGAGGCGATGCGTGAACGAGATGAAGGCATGGATGAAGAATATCGCCAGAAGAATCGTAGAGGCAAGAATGGCCGCACGTGAGAGCGTGTTCAGCGCGGCGAAGAAGAACACCACGGCAGGCACCATGTAGAAGTGGCGCTTCCAGAACCTTGCATGAGCGGAGCCCTGAGAATTCGCAGTGCCGCCTGCTCGCCACGCCGCGACGTCTTCGCAGGACCGCCGCCACAGGGCGACTGCAATTCCAAAGAGTGCGGTGAAGTAGTCGCCCGCGGCATTGACATACTTGAACGAAGAGAAGAACTGTGCCGCCCACTTTTTGTCCGGGCGAGGCGTCCACAATGGCCCAGGGGCATCGGTCGCCGTCTGCACGAAGCCCAGGATCGCAAGGGCGAATCCATTCCACACCACAAGTTTCATGAGCATCCGCTTGCCGCGGCGCCTAAGCCCGTGTTTCGTCGCCACCATGGCCGAAAGAGCCGTCGCAAACCACAGGAACACGTGGAAGTGATCCATCCTGTTTACGCAGAATGGCAGAAACTTGATCGGCGGATCGGGAGAGATGCCCTGCGCGATGACCGCTCTGTCGCAATTGACGCAAAGCCCGTTGTTGACGAAAGGAATCGCCAACAGCACGAGAAGCCCCACCGCCGTCCAGACGAGAGGATCCTTTTTCATGTCATCCCAGACCCTGGCGCGCGCCTCGTACGATGTCTCGGTCCCCGCCTTCTGCGGAAACGCGATCAACATCTCTATGAGGAAAAGGAAAAGCCACGGAATCGTTGTCGCCATGACATCGAGCCTTGACCCTCCGTACAGCCACGCGACGACAGTAACCATCGCCGCCACGATAATGACAGGTATGCTATCGAAAAACGACCGCACGTTCCACCACCTTTCCTACTGCATCTTCTTCTGAGACTTTTCCGACAGGTACTCCAGCAACATAAAGCGTGAACTCCCCGTCGCCACCACAAAGAGCAATGTCCGCGTCCTTCGCCTCGCCAGGCCCGTTCACCGCGCACCCCATCACGGCAACCCTCGGCAGAGGCGCACCGTTGCGCGACGGATCGCGCCCCAGCACATCCAGGGCCTCTTCCACCTGTGTCGCCACGCGCGCGACATCGACCTTCGTCCGGCCGCACGTGGGGCAGCTAGTGACGGCGGGGCCCGGGGCCCTCAGCCCGAGCGCACGGAGTATCTCGAGGCCGACGCGGACCTCCTTCTCCGGCTTCGCCGTCAGCGACACGCGGATAGTGTCGCCGATTCCATCCGAAAGCAGAACGCCCATCGCGACGGAACTGCGGACCGTGCCCGGAATGAGCGTGCCGGCCTCGGTGACTCCCAGATGCAATGGACAATCCGTCTTCTCCGCAAGCTCGCGGTACGCCTCGATCGTCTTCGCCGCGCTAGACGCCTTGGCCGATATCGCGACATCGCCGAAGCCTTCGCCTTCGAGTATCTTCAGGTGCTTTAGCGCGGAGGAAACCAGAGTCTCCCCATTCTCCAGGGAACCGCAGTTCACGCCTATGCGGATAGGCACGCCCTTCTCCTTGGCGGCGCGCACCACGGCCTGGACCTTTTCGCGAGAGCCTATGTTGCCTGGGTTTATCCGAAGCGCATCCGCCCCGTTCGCGACAGCCGCAAGGGCGCACTTGTAGTCGAACTGCACGTCGGCGACAATCGGTATCGGCGAGCTGCGCCTGACTTCGCCTAGCACCCTTGCCGACTCTTCGTCGGGAACGGCCACGCGGAATATGTCGCACCCAGCCTCAGCGCAACGCAAAAGCTGCGCAGCAAGCGCCTCGGCGTCGTGCGGATCGACGTTTGCCATCGTCTGCACGCTTATCGGGGCTCCCCCGCCGACGGAAACGCCGCCTACCTTAATTTCTCGCGTTGTCCGTCGCATTCGTGGAAGCGGCCTCCTGTACCTTGGCATCGGGCGTGTACGTATGAATCCTCCAGCTTCTCCAGCTGTCCTTGACGATCAAAAGAGCCATGGACGCCATGAGAACGACCATGAAGAAGAGCGAGACGTACTTTACAACGCACTCCGGAACCCTCCGGCGAAAGACGAGCGCGAAAAGCGCGAACATGATAAGGCCTCCGTCAAGTACCGGAATCGGCATCAGATTGAGGACCGCCAGGTTCACGTTGAGGAAGCGAAGGAACCCAAGCCCGTCCCACGGGCTACGCCGCATAGAACGGTAGATGCCCTCGGCAATCATGACGGGCCCGCCAAGGGCACCGGCCGTTGCCTTCGCCTCCTTCGGCGTGACAAGGCCCTTGAGAATGCGGAATATGGACGACGCATCCCAGGCAAGCTGCTTCCACGGGTTTCGCGCCGGCATCCACGCAACGGCGTTTTCGTGGTTCGTTGTCGAGAGAGCCTTTATGAAGTACGCTCCAGAGATTTCGTCCATCTCAGGAGTGACCTTTATGGGAGGCAGGGTCTCGCCGTTTCGCACGCATACGAAATCGACTGCCTTGCCGCCGGAAATCTGGACCTCGGTCTGCAGCTCCGCCCACGTAGCCACTGGGCGCCCCCCTACCGACACGACCACGTCGCCCGTCTGAAGCCCGGCCTTCTCCGCAGGGCTCCCTGGCAGCACTCCGCCCAGCTCCGCCGGGATCTGCCCGAACCTCGCACCCGGCACTAGCGCAAGAAGAAACGCCAGGACGACCGCAAGCACGATGTTCATGCCAGGCCCCGCAACGGCGACAAGGATCTCCTTCCACGCCGGGATCTTCTCCCGTTCCCCGCTAACCGTTCCCCCCTCCAGCGCTTTCGTCCCTTCAGGATCGACGTCTGGGATGGACACGTAGCCGCCAAGCGGTATTGCGGAAAGACGGTATTCGACGCCGTTGCGGACGTACTTCCAGAGAACTGGACCGAACCCTATCGAAAACGCCTCGACCCGAAGGCCAAGTTTCAGGGCGACGATGAAGTGCCCGAATTCATGCACGAGAATCGCAAGCGCGAAAAGCAGCACGCAGGCGACTATATATACAGCTGTGACGATGATACCCATTTTTTCGGTTCTTTTATTGCCTCTTCAAGAATGTTCGGTATGTCAGTGTAGCGGATTCGCCCCTCAAGGAACTCCTTCACGGCAAACTCGTCCGCAACCGAGAGCGCCGCCGGCGCAAGCCCCCCCAAGCGCATCGCCGCACGAGCGAGCGCAACGCACGGAAAGCGCCGTTCGTCGAGAGGACGGAACGTCAGCGCGGCGACTTTTGCAAGATCAAGCGCCTCGCGCTCCGCCGGCAGTCGATCTGGCCACGAAAGCGCGTACTGGATGGCGACTCGCATGTCTGGCGGAGAAAGCTGAGCAAGCGTCGAGCCGTCCTCGAAAGTGACAAGGCTGTGCACTATCGACTCTGGATGCACCACGACGTCGATGTTTTCGACGGGGATCTCGAACAGCCTGCACGCCTCGATCACCTCAAAGCCCTTGTTCATCATCGTAGATGAATCGACCGTCACCTTAGGCCCCATCTTCCAGCGCGGATGCGCAAGCGCATCGGCCGGCGCAACGGACGCGAGATCCTCCGGTCCATCGAGGAACGGCCCGCCGGACGCCGTAAGCGTCAGCCTCGCGACAGACTTGCGCGGCGAACCCTGCATGCACTGGAAAATCGCGGAATGCTCGCTGTCGACAGGGATGATCTTGACGCCCTTCTCCTTTGCCAGCCGCATGACTGGCTCGCCGGCCATCACCATTACTTCCTTCGTCGCAAGCGCGACGTCCATGCCCCTCTCTATCGCCGCGAACGTCGGCTTGAGACCGGACGCGCCGACCGTCGCCATGAGGCAGACGTCCGCCTCGTTCTCCTCGACAGCCCGCATCGCCGCGTCTTCGCCGACATACGCCTTCGCGCCGAATTCACGAGCCAGCGATTCGCACTTCTCCCGAGAACGGAGCGCGGCGACGGCAACGACGCGAAAGGCATCAGGGTGCGAACGGACCACATCCGCCGCGCTCATGCCAATCGATCCTGTCGCGCCAACTATTACGATTCGCTTCACGTTCTGCGTATTATACCATAAGTGCGCCTGTAAGTTCCGAAACAGAATTGAAACCGTGGCGCGCGCAGTAGTCCACAATGCCGTCGAAGACCTCCGAAACAACACCGGGATTCGAGAAGATCGCCGTGCCAACCGCTACAGCCGTCGCGCCCGCGAGGAAGAACTCTATCGCATCTTTCGCCTCGTATATTCCGCCCATCGCAAGGATCGGCAACTTGGTCGCCTTGTGCGCGTCATAGACAACCTTGACCGCAGCGGGGTGTATTCCCCGCCCGGAAAGCCCGCCCGTCCTGTTTGCAAGCACCGGCCGACGATTTTCAATGTCTATCACCATGGCGGGAATCGTGTTGATCATGGAAAGAGCGTCCGCTCCCGCGTCTTCGCACGCCTTTACGTACGGCACGATTGACGGCACGTTCGGCGCAAGCTTTACGATTAGCGGCATATTAGTCGCCGCGCGGACGGCCGAGACGACTTCAAAAAGCACCTTGGGATCCTGTCCGAAGGTGTGCCCGCCTGCTTTTACGTTGGGACACGACACGTTCATCTCCACCGCATCGACCGCATCGCCTAGCCGCCGCGCCACTTCGGCATACTCGTCGACAGACCCACCCCATATGTTCGCGATGACCGGAACGCCGCCCGCCTGCTCCCGATATGCGGGAAGCGTGTGCGAAACGAAATGCTCGACGCCAGTCCCCTGAAGGCCAATCGCGTTGACAAGGCCGCCAGGGACTTCGGCGTGACGCGGCATGGCGTTGCCCGGCCATGGATCGACGCGGATGCCTTTGGCCGTCACCGCGCCGAGCTTCGAGTAATCCACGGCGCCGATGTACTCAGTGCCGTAGCCGAACGTCCCGCTCGCCGTGGCTATCGGCGTTCGCATCTTCAATCCGCCAAGATCGACCGCCATGTCAAAGGGGACAGACCCCAGTTTTTTTACTTGAGTGTTCATGCTCTTCACTATTGCGCGGAAAGTGGAGCGGGCGATGGGAATCGAACCCACGTAAGAAGCTTGGGAAGCTCCTATTCTGCCATTGAATTACGCCCGCAGAACAAAATAACCTTGGCGGAGAGAGAGGGATTCGAACCCCCGATACCCTTGCGGGTATGCATGATTTCGAGTCATGTGCATTCAACCAGGCTCTGCCATCTCTCCAAACAAGGTCAATAGTATAGCAAAAGCACTGTGGAAAAGTCAAACCGCCAACTGAAGCAGCAAAGATTTCCAAAGTGAGCTTTGACATGGACAGTCCCGTTTGGTAAAATCTACCCAACAAACAAAAAAGGCAACAAGGACGATCAAAAATATGCCGAACAGGTTCAAGTTCACAATGAAGGCATGGCCTCTAGTAGCCGCGATCACAATAGGCTTGTGCTTTCTCACGAAAACGGTCGCCGAATGGTTTGGCGTAGAGCTGCCAGACCAGCAGAACGTGGAGATCATGCGCCAATATGGTCTTCACTGCTTCGACTCGCTTCGCAACTTCACGATCTTCGCTGTCCTTCTTGCACAGGTTCTCGTTTTGCTGCCGGTCGTCGAGGAATTCATATTTCGCTGGCTGCTATTCAAGTTTCCCACAAGGTTTTTGTCAAGGCATATAGATGGAAGTGCATGGCAAGTTGCGGAAATGGCGATTCTCGCTGTTTCGTCGGCGCTGTTCTCTGCGGCGCACTACATTGCGCAGCCATTCCCCGACTCGGCGTTCATTGCGCTGTTCTTCTTCGGGCTTGCACAATGCTGGATCTATGGGAGAACCGACCGCATCTGGTGTTCGATGCTAAACCACTCGCTCTTCAACCTCACGAATCTCGTACTGCTTTTCGTCGTCCCGCAATAGCGAAAGCTGCGAGCATTATGTGGAATGAAGCATAAGATCATCGTCGCAGTCCGTTTTCTGGCCATGTTAATCGCGGCCTCTACGGTCGTCGCCGCAGTGACGTTTCTGTCCATAGGCTGGATGGACGAGGGAACCGACGTCTATCCAGGCGGGACGGTTCTGCGCAATGCCGCCGGCGAGGTGATGCGCGTATCGCTCGGCGAAGGCGACGTCGATTGCCGCCCGTACTACACGGCCGACCCGGAAGACTGGATAGTAAAAGCGCTGGTCGCGGCAGAAGACGGAACGTATTGGAGCCATTGCGGGGTCCGACCCTTCAGCATCCTCAGGGCCGCATTCCAGAACATCGTCTGGCGTCGCCGCATATCTGGCGCCTCTACCATTACAATGCAGACCGTGCGTCTCATCAAGCCGCATCCGAAGACGTTATGGTGGAAGATGAAGGAAGCCGTGATGGCCATTAAGATGGAATGCGCGAAGGACAAGACATGGATACTTTCGCAATACCTAAACCGCGCACCGTACGGATCCAACTTCATCGGCATAGAGGCGGCGGCGAACGGCTGGTTCGGCAAGGGCGCGAAAGACCTGGGAATCGGCGAGGCCGCGATGCTCGCCGGGATGGTCCAGGCTCCTAGCCGGTTCCGTCCCGACAGGGGAATGGAAAGAGCGCTCAAGCGCCGCGACTATGTGCTGGACAGAATGGAGAAGCTTGGCTTTGCCACTAAGGACCAGGTCGATGGCGCGCGATCAGTGCGCCCCGTAGTCTGCCGCGCACCACGCCCCTTCCGCCATCCTTTCTACTGCGACTGGGCACTGCACAAACTTGGCATTGGCCGCGACGCCCAACGGCACGGCGGAGACATCGTCACCGCGCTCGACGAAGACGTGCAGTCGCTTTGCGAAAGCGCAGTGGCGGATGCCGAGCGTTCCGGCGGGTATTCCGTAGCCGCCGTCGTGATGCGCGCAGATACGGGAGACGTCGTCGCTCTCGCGTGCAGCGGCAACTACTTTGACAATGCTGACGGACAGGTGAACACAGCGTGCTCGCCCCGTCCCGCAGGTTCGACGCTAAAGCCATTTCTAGTCGCCCACGCCATGGACCGGGGCCTTGCCACGCCAGAGGAGCGAATCGCCGACACCCCGGTTGCATACAAGGGGTACCGTCCCGCGAACTTCGACGCCCGCCATCGCGGACTCGTCTCCGTTCGCGACGCGCTCGTCCTTTCGCTCAACGTTCCGTTCGTGCGTCTCCTCGCGAAGGTTGGCGTCGGCGAATTCGGCGAGACCCTCGCGTCGCTAGGATTTTCCCGCGCCGGCGGCAATGGCTCGGAGCCTGGACTCGGACTCGCCATTGGAAACGCCGAAGTGTCGCTTGTTGAGCTTGTCGCCGCCTACGCGACGATTGCGCGCGGCGGAATCTACATTCCGCCAAAAGCACTTATAGGGCGTTCTCGCCTAGAGCGCCACGTACCAGGCCCCGTTCGCGTATTCTCCGATGGAGCGTGCTACCTCGTCTCGGACATGATGTCCGGCAATGAACGCAGTGCCGCCGCGCTTGGACACGTCGCCGATGTCGCGGCTCCACGTTTCGCGTGGAAGACCGGCACGAGCGCAGCATATCGCGATGCATGGACCGTCGCATGGAACCCGCAATACGTTATTGGCGTATGGTGCGGACACAAGTTCGGCGGCTTCGGGGACAAGGCGCTTGTCGGCGCAAAGGCCGCCGCACCCGTTGCATGGCGCATCGCGCGCGCACTCTATCCCGGGAACGACGGCCCGTGGTTCGTGGAGCCTAGCGAAATAGTGCACCGGCGCGTGTGCTCCCTCACTGGACTCCCTGCGAACGGCGACTGTCCGAACACAGAAGACGGACGCTCTCTCGCAGGACGCAGCAGCGCTAAGCAGTGCGCCGTACACTGCCGCGATCTGGCAGGCAACGTAATTGAACGGCGCGAAACGTCGCTTTCCATATCAAAGCCGGAAGACGGCGCAGTATTCTGCCTTGCACAAGGCTCGGAAAAGCAGACGGTCGTCTGCCGAGCGATGGGGACAGACCCCGATGCGAGGCTTTGGTGGTTTGCCGACGGACAATTTGCCGGCGAATCAAAAGGTGCCGCACCGCTTCAGATTACCCTTGCATCCGGCGACCACTCCATCGCCTGCTCGACCGATGACGGCGCAACCGCCACCGTTCACGTCACCATCAAAGCATCGCTCTGCCCCTAACGGGTTTCCTGACCACGACTATTTTGGGGCATTGCACCGAACAAGGCACGACGAGTATTTCTTCACGTCGGGATTCCTTCTCGTCTGTCCACACCAGGCAAAGTCACCGTCGAATACTAGTCCCGTTGTCCCGTCGTAGATCTGCCTGCGCTTTTCCTTGAACGTTTTGGCATCAAGGACGACGAGAAGCCCCTTGCCCTTGTACATGCTGAGGAAGAGCTCTCCGTCGCGATACTTGATCGTCTCAATGCCGAGTTTGACCTCGACGTTGTCGAGAACGACGGAATTGACGAGATTGAAGTCTCGGCTGAGATGGTGCATGCGTACTTGCGTCGGGGATATGTCCTGCGGCCGCAGGCATCCGACGACGAACGATCCGTCCGGCAACATCGCCAGCGACCCCGCCCTGTCGTTGATCGGCAGAACGTGCTTCGCCCTGAGTGCCAGGGTTGCCGCGTCGTATTCGTTCACCTGAAGCCTGCAGTCTGGAGTGGTCTTCCCGCCGGTCTTGTTCTGCATCGGGCACACCGCCACGTAGAGAACGCCGTCCCTAACCTCGCATCCGGCGTTGTGGCCATCCACGTCGGCTCGGGCGACGATCTTTCCCGCGAGGTCCGTCCGCAGTATCTGGCGCGTGTGCGCCCACCAGATATTCGTGCCGCCGTCCCACCAGACATCCTGCAAATGTCCGGCATACTCCCCCGCCAGCTCGATCCTGTCCGTGTCGGGCATTCTTCCGGCATGGCATTTCACTACAGACGACGACGCCAGGGCCAACGCCACCATTGCAACATATGTACACTTGGTTTTCATGCGCCTAGTATATCATTTCCCCGTCTCGACTTCAACGCAGAGTCTACCGCCCTTCCCCTTGGGGTCTGTCCTCGCCGATCTTAATGAGCGCGAACTAGTTCCGCATGTCAATACAGAAATCCAAAAAGCCAAAGCGGAATCTTGTTTCCGAATCCGACTTCTGTGTCGTCGTTTACGACGAATGAATTCGGCAAGTCCTTTATCTGGTCAAAGCCCTTTCGCGCTCCGCCAATCTCGAACAGGTACTTGCCGTCCACCAGAAAGTCGCCTTTCTCCGGCGCAACCACCTCATGGCCGCCAGCACGCACCTGCGAAGCGAAGAATGTCTCCCTTGCCGTTCCAACGTCCGGGCTGGACACAAGGGCGGTCATGAGGAGACATTCTTCGCTTCGCA
>Ga0310696_10005938_pt1 | contig 14612 bp, 14 predicted proteins | sample AusTroGonzalo_MG_4_FD_203885 | JGI IMG/M metagenome (GOLD analysis project Ga0310696, IMG submission 203885) | Bovine rumen microbial communities from tropical cattle in Woodstock, Queensland, Australia - Gonzalo_02 (v2) (version 2) | ecosystem: Host-associated > Mammals > Digestive system >...
CCGCCCTTGGCCGCGACGCGTCGGCGCTTGTCGAGGCGCGAACTCTCCTTGTGCCAAGCGAAAGGTCTTCAACTTTCAACTTTCAACTTTCAACTTTCAACTCTCAATCCGACCTTGTTCTTCTCGCGAACGGCGTCCGCGCGGCGGCAGAAAAGCTCGGTGAGGCCATTGGTGCGACCTACTCGGCTGACATGCTTGACGCGCTTTTTTCCCGCTTCTGTGTCGGGAAGTGATTTGGCGTTTGCCATAATATGCTATAAATGCTATAATTAAACCAAACTTGAGGAAGGTCAATCCCTAACATGGCGACATTTCAGTATATTGCTAAAGATGCGTCGGGCAACGAGACGCGCGGACAGATCGAAGCCGGTGACCGCAACTCTGCTATCGCGGCGGTTCGCGCGCAGGGACTTTTCCCGACGGCGCTTGGCGAGGTGAAGCGCACGGCGTCTACGCCTGCCGCGGCTCCAAAGAAAGCTCCTCCCAAGAGGGGTGGTCCAGCCCCCGCCCCGGCGGCGAAGAAGGGCGGCGGCCTTAACGCAAGCATCAACATCAAGCTTCCGAGTTGGTTGCAGGGCAAGATCAAGACGAAGGTCCTCACGCAGTTCACCCGCCAGCTCGCGACGCTCGTGAACGCCGGTCTTCCGCTTATGCGCGGCATCGAGGTTTTGAAGCGCCAGATGAAGGACGCGCAGATGAAGGACGCCCTCGAGGGAATAGGCGAGAACATCGCGGCCGGCGGCACGTTCTCCGAGTCGCTGACGGCGTATCCGAAGATCTTCGACAACCTCTATGTCAACATGGTGAAGGCAGGCGAGGCGGGCGGCGTCCTTGAAGTGGTCCTCGGCCGTCTTGCCGAGTTCGCGGAGAAGAACGAGAAGATCAAGAACAAGGTGAAGGGCGCGATGATCTACCCAGTCGTGGTTCTCTTTGCGGCGGTCGGCATCACGGCGTTTCTCCTTCTAACCGTAATTCCGAAGTTCAAGCAGGTGTTCAATGACATGCTTGGCGGCGCGGAGTTGCCAGGAATCACGCAGTTTGTCATGGACACCTCCGAGTGGGTGCAGCACAACTACCTCGTTATCGGCATCGGCGTCATTGTGCTGTTTGTCCTCAAGAAGATCATTGGCAAGACCGAGAAGGGCGCGACGGCGTTTGACTGGCTGTCGCTGAGGATGCCGGTCACGGGGACGCTCATTCAGCGCACCGCCGTCTCGCGCGTTACCCGTACGCTCGGAACGCTTCTTTCCTCCGGCGTTCCGATTCTCCAGTCGCTGATGATCGTCCGCGACACGACCGGCAACAGAATCGTCTCCAACGCACTGCAGAGCGTCCATGATGCGGTGAAGGAGGGCGAAGGCATGACCGCGCCGCTCGCGCAGTGCTGGGTGTTCCCTCCGATGGTCGTCTCGATGGTCGAAGTCGGCGAGGAGACGGGCGCGCTTGCTGAGATGCTTACGCGAATCGCCAACACCTACGACGACGAAGTCGACAACGCTGTCGCCGGCATGACGGCCGCGATCGAGCCGGCTCTCATCATCGTGCTCGCCGTCGTCGTCGGCACGATCGTCGTCGCGATGTTCCTGCCGATGATCAAGATCATCCAGTCCGTATCGGGAGGCGGCGCCTGATGAAGAAGCGCGGCTTTACTTTGATTGAACTATTAGTCGTCGTTGCCGTACTGGTGACGTTGATGTCTATTGTGTTCAAGCTCAGTTCGATTGGATCTGATGCGGACAGCCGCAACCGTACAATTGTCCGCATGCAACGCCTCGAGAACTGCCTTTCTGGATATTATGCAGCATTTGGCAGCTATCCGCCCGTCAGGCAGCATAATTCACGTGACATCTATCGAAAGACCACTATGCATGGCGGAGAGAAATCTAACGAACGGAATGAGGATATCTGGGATTGGGATCCGGAGAAGTTCGAGAAGTGGTGTTCGACAGGCGACAAGAAATACTACCAGCAGAAGGAGGCGGCTGCTTGGAATCAGGTGAAGCGCGCCTGCAAGGCGCAGCCCGTCGATTGCCGATTCCCATATCCGCAGGGCTATCGCGAGGTAATTAGGCTTGTCTCGGAGGAGCTGCGCGAAAAAGCGATGTCTGGCGACGAGGAGTACAAGAAGTTTTGGGAAGACGAGAACCGCAGGGCGAAGCTGGAGGCCGGATTCGACGACGGTGGGTCGGGCGATGGTGGCACTGGGCGGTTCAGCAAATGGAGAGACGACCCGGAGTGGGAGGACGTTCAGGTTTTCAGGTTTGGGCTGATGAGCTATCTTGTGCCGCGCTATCTCGTCATGATAAACGGTGCGGAGGATTTCCTTGATTTCGCGCAGTGGGAGGACAACAACAATCTCCCCTGCGATCCGTTCACGGGCATCATGTACAAGAATTGGCAAGAAGTCAAGAACGATGCCGACAGCACGCTTCCAAGCGATCTTGCACGGCTTGCCAACATTCCCTCGCAGGCTGTCTGCGCTCGCTGGATGCCAAATCTCGAGGGTATCTGCTCGTGCAACCACAACTTGTCTCTTTTCGGCATAAACATCAAGAATAGCGACGGATCTGAACTTAACAGCGACAATCCCGACATCGAGATATTTTCGCCCGGACGTCAAGGCGGCACAAAGGACCAGTACATTCTCGATGGAATAACTATCAGAGACGGGTGGTGGCGCGAGTTCTACTACTATTCGCCGGAGCCATACCAAACGTATACGCTGTGGAGTGCCGGCAAAAACGGGCGGACTTTCCCGTCGTGGGTTTCGCGTGTTCAGCTGGGCGCCAAGCCAAGTCGGTGTATCGCCGTTTGGACGGTTGACGACGTTGTCCACATGAGCAATTGACAGGAGGTGTAATTATCAATGAAAAGGGGTTTTACTCTTATTGAAATATTGGTTGTCATTGGAATAATCGCCATTCTTATGGGCGTGGGGATTGGCACCTATGCCGGCGTGACAAAGGCGGCGGAGAAGAGGCGCTGTCAGGAGCTTGTCGCGAATACGGCGACCGCTCTGACAGCACTCTTTCAGAGGAAGGGCTCTTGGCCAGAGGTGCTCTTGAGGGATGGCTCAAAGGATGGCGAGCTGAACGAAACGGTTGCATATCCTCTTGCAAAGGGGGGCTATATGTCCCTTACAGCGGAGGACGGCAAGCTTGTCGGCTATGACTGCTTTGGCATAGTCTCGCCTTGGGCTACAACTCATATCAAACGACGCGGCTCATCGGCATCCCTTGGCGACAGGGTCGGCGTTGGAACGCTCAGGGACCATATACTCCACTATGCGCTTGATCTCGACGGAGACGGCATAATAGAGGGCGCATCTGTTGGCGGCGAGTCGGTGGACATCCGCGCAACTGTGGCAGTATGGTGCTGTGGCCAGGACGGTAAGATAGAGCCGTACTCCAGCGGACTTCACAAAGACGACGTATATAGCTGGACTTATGGTCAGACACAGGGTGTGAAATGATGAAAAGGGGTTTTACTATAGTCGAATTGATGGTGGTCATCGGGATCATCGGCATTCTGCTTGGCATTGTGACAACGGCGGCGGCTAGTGCGATCAAACAGGCTCGCGCTCGCAAGGCGGAGGCTTGCTGCGTTCTTGTCCAGCAGGGCCTAGCAACCTACTATGCGCAACATGCGCGGTGGCCAGGGTCTATAGGGGATCGCATCCACAGCGGACAGTTGGGTGTCCGCAGCAATGAAGAGGGCACTAGCAGACAGAGCGACAACAACAAGTACGTGCTTGATGCAACGGAAGTAAAGGATATGATTTTCAAGCTGGTCAGCGAGGCGAAGAACGGGAATCCCATGATGGATATCTCTGGGCTATATGTCTCCGACAAGTCTGGCGAGAAAGGCGACAAGAATCACGGGCTCGACTTTATGGATGCCGTGCGTGGCACGAAACGCCATCCTGTGGGGATGAGGGCTTCTCAAATGCATTTCGGCTATCCGGAAGTCGACCATGGGTGGTTCCGTCGATTTAAGATTGTCTATTCGATTCCGACTGATGAAATGAAGGTCATGCAGCAATGACGAAAAGGGGATTTACTCTTGTCGAACTGATCCTCGTGATGGCAATCATGGGGCTGCTTGGCACTATTTCCGTCGGCGGTTATCGAGCCATGCAGCGGGGCATGGAGGAGCGAGGCACCATGCAGAACGTCAATGAGTTCATCCGTTCTGCATATCAGCGTGCGCAGATAGACCGTCAGCCGGTGAACGTCTATTTTTGGAATGAAATGCTTCGCAAGGATACCGATGACGACACCCCGATTGTTGTCGGTAAGGCAGTGGCCGTCCGTCGTGCCGGACGGCTTTCGGACGTTACGTCTGCCTATCTCTATGATGAATTCGGCGATCTCGGGCTGTACACTTCTTCGGATTCGGAAGAAGACGAATCATCGTCGGAAGAGACAGTAGAGAAGGGGGACGACATGTTCCTGTACCGCATCAGGAGCACCGAGTCGAAGATGGAGCGCAGCATCGTAAGCCAATCGGCTAGGCACAGGAGTTACAGCAATGAAAGACTGTTGGAATCGGGGGCGTCGGGTAAAATTACGTCGTTCGCCTTCATAGTTATCGATGCGAACGGCGTATCATGGGAACGCGGCGATGCCTATGGGTTTGAATTTGCTGAGATTCAGCTGCCACACAACTTCATATTCGGTTCTGATTCGGATCGCCCAAAAAACACAGCGAATTCAATTAAGGAGATTGGCACCATCATGCGCTTCAGGGCGGGTGGGAATACCGGAAGTGGTTCAACGTCTGGCATTTCAGGCACGTCGACGATAGAGATCTCGAACATCCGTCCCTCAAAGGACGGGACGCTCAAGGCCCAAACGGTTGGCATGAGCAAAAGTCCTGATAGCAGGCGACGCTGACGAACATGAAAAAAGCATTTACATTGATGGAGGTAAACCTCGCCATTCTCGTTATGGCGACGGGCATTCTTTCCATTGTGGGCCTTTATTCATTCGGGTTTCGCGAAAACCGGCAGAGCGCGGAAGACGTGGCCGCCGCAGCCTATGCCGATGCGGTTCTCTCCCCGCTTATGATGGCGATTTCTGCGACAAACGTGACATGGGAGCAGTTCAGAAAGCTTGATAGCTACCCAGACTCCAGGGGCTGGGCAGCCTACATAAACCAGTCGGCAGGACTCGTCACAAGCGACCCAGACCCTACTGCACGGGGCGTATATAACCATGTAAAGAGCTCGCTTGGTGACCAGGGGAATGTCCTTTCGTGGCCAACAACCTCTTCTGGCGGGCTCAAGGCGGGCGTCGTCCTGATGCACGAGCGCGATAGCGCCGTGGTTCGGCTGTCCTTCCGGGCGACGAAGATGCCGGCGTTGCTGCTGGCGGCGCCTATGTACTACACGGAAGTTCGATTCCAGGGAACGGTGGAACAGGGGGCAGGGACAAAATGAGGAGAGGTTTCACCATACTTGAACTTCTTGTCGCGGCGCTTCTCCTCGGGATGCTCGTGACGGTTCTTACCATGATTTTCAACCAGTCATCCATCGCATGGCGCACTGGTGTCGCCGGGGTTGCAGATCTTGACGAGGTTCGCGACAACATGTCTTCTCTCCGTGAGGAGGCCGATAACATCTATGTGTGGAATGGCGAACCTCATCGCCTGCTCGGACTTTGGAATGACCAGGACAAGTTGCGTACACGTGCGATTGATGCTGATGGCGAGGCGGGCGAAAAGGCGTTGTTCCTCAGGGGCAAGGGCAACTTTTCCGATGACATGAAACTGTCTGACATTCATGTTATCTCGATTGGCGCCGGTGCCGGCAGCGTGGGAATCGACACCTATACAGTCAATGTGATAAGCGCAGGGCCGGACAGGAATTTTGAAACGACATATGACAATATCATGAGCTTCCCCGATGACTTCGACCTATAGCAAGAGAGGATTTACGCTCGTCGAGCTTCTGGTGGTGGTCGGCATGATCGCCATCCTCATTGCCGCACTGACGACATCCATGGCCGCCGCTCAGGAGCGCGCGCGCATCCAGAAGGCGACGAGCGACGTAAAGGTCATCTCCCAGGCGATTCTCGCCTACGAGAACTATGCGCGCGGCCAGAAGTACGAACTCGAGCCGATGGATAAAAAGGACGCAAACCGCAGTTCGCTTGGTTTTCTGCTTGGAATGGAGAATGCGGACAGCGGAGGCAAGATTCCGGTACTTGTCATGGCGGCACTTCGCGCGGGCAGCGACATCCGCGATCCTTGGGGCACGACGTACAAGGTCACGATCAAGAAAGGCGACGCCAATGTCAAGATCGAAAGTGCCTCGGGCTCTCTCAGTACGGGCTACTTCCTGCCCAACTTCTACCGACTTTCCGCGAAGGAGCGCCAATGAAACGCAGCGGTTCAGCTCTTTTGATAGTTCTTGGCATGATGGCCTTCATGATCGTTTCGGCCGTCGCGTTCTCCGCTTATATGCGCAGGGCCCGTCTTCCGTCGAGCTACTTGCGCAGTTCCGGTGCGTCGCGATTGTTGGCCAAAGCCGCGCTCGCCAGGGCAATCGATGCCGTGGACAAGTCAATCGCCAACAACCCGCATCCTGGCGTAGGGCACATGTCCTCTGGTGAAGTCGGCAGCAACCGCTGGAACTATAGGGTTCTGTGTACTACGAACGATCTTCTTTATGGCATTGCGAATGTCTCGGTTCTAACGCTCGAGGGTCTTGCGTACATACCGCCGCCGCTTGTCAACGACGTGCGCTATATGGCGCAGCACACCGAAACGGCCACTTGGCATCAGCTTGGCTTCGACGCCGGGCGCTATGCTTTTTGCGCAGTCGACGTGTCTGACTATTTTGACGTAAACCGCATGGCGGCAGACACGGCACGATCCTCCTCTCCTGGTCGTCGGGTCTCGCTTGCCTATTTGTTCGAAAGTGACAGGCACAAGGGTTCCGGTTCTGGTGCCAAGGCCTGGGACGAATTCATGACGAATTATCGGACGATAGATGAAGACACGCTGTCGTTCAAGTACGATTCGAAAGTTCCTCTCGTGTCGGTGGCCGACCTGAATCTTGCGCTCGGCGACAGAAGCATAGGTGGATTGTGGAGCCCTTTCTGCAAATATATTTCGCCGTCCGACAGGTCTGGCAGTGGCGGTGGCTTTTATGGAGCAAAGGGAGAAGACGACTACAAATTGATCCGGCGCATGACATTTGTAACGGACAGCTGGTTCCCGGATAAGGGCAATGCTGCGTCGGGCGATGCTTCGGATGATGAAGAAGAGGAGAGCGACTACGACGAGATATACGACCTAAACGATCCGCAGTGCCAGCCGTTCACGGCGCAGCTGCTTGGAGGCGCCGGCGGCCCCAGGTCAATCAACACGACAACGATTCTTGACATAATGTCGAGCGGGCAGAAGGCAAAGGTCAGGCTTCTCGACTCTATGCCTACCGTGGGCCTTGTCGCGCTCTTTGACTATCTTGACAGGGATCACGTGCCGGTGTCCCTTGCCTGCCCTACGCTCGAGAGGGCGCCCATGGTCTGCGGGCTCAAGCCTACTGTCGCTGGTGTCGAATTCGCGCTCAAGCTCGACGAGGATCAGGCCAAGAAGATTACAGACGAGCAGGGCAATGTCCTTGATCCCAAGGTGATGACGACAAGGGAAAGGTCTGTCTATGCCACCTATGAGTATAAGATTGATCCGAAGTTCGCCACATCTCTTGGGGGGCTAAACCTACAGACGCTCCTCGCCTATCCATTCGCACACGACGATGCCGTTGCCGACACAACCTTTGATGTTGAAGCCAGAGCAACGCTATTTTTCTCCATAGACTCCGATCCCGTGCTGCTGCGCACGGGGAACAATAACGACATAATACATGTGCGCAGCAAGGACGGCTTTGCGGGCGGTTCCGAAAAGGGGCTTGTGTCGGCCAATGGAACGATCGTGGTTCCGTTTCAGGCTAAGTCCGGCTTCGACTTTGCCGCGGAAGAAATGTCCAAGGAGGATGATGCGCTATTTGATATACCGCTCCAGAGCGTTCGGCTCGCCGGTTCCGAGGTGGACAGAGAGTCCATTGCCCGCATTCGCTACAAGTGGACCCAGAAATGGAACGACGAAACTCAGAGCTATTCAAACCAGACGAAACCTGACAATGCCGCGATTGACAATGCACACTGCGGGATCTGCCCCCTAAGTTCGAAGGGAGAGCCCGACGCCGACTTCAAGAATGACGGGGAATTTCTCAAGATTGTCACTGGAGAGAATGCCGCGAAGTCGAAGGTAACTATGAAAATGGCGCTCGCGGTGCGAGTTGCCGACAGCAACGGCAAGACCGTAGATCTCGTTCCCGCACATACCAAAGACGACAAGACGTTCAATAATGTCAACAACTCCGTACAGTTCGAGAATAGTCTTGCCGGCAGCCCTTACCCTCTGATGCTTTTCGAGCTGTCCAACGTTAAATTTGAGTTTTCTCCAACTGGACTTGAGTCCGCAAAAACCGCCAAGCCCGCGCAGCTGACGCCACAAGCCGTCCGTGTTGACGATCCGCGCTACAACTACGCTCCAGAAAGCTGGTACGACGCCAAAGGCGACATCTCGAAGGATACATGGCTTAAGGAATGCGGGCGTGACAAACGGGATGGTGACATCTTCCTCGCGACAAGCGATCAGGGCTATCTCCAGTCGATCTACGAATTGGCGTTCCTGCCGCGCTTCTCTGACCTCAAGTCTGTCGGCGGCAATGTGCATCTTGGGTATCTTAAGAATCCGGATGATGGGCGAGAGGCGATTGTCGAGAAGAGCGTCAAAACACCAGCCAACGCCGATCTTATGTGGCGTACCTATCGTCCGTTCGCGACGGTTGACAGCAAAAACGACGGCGACTTTGACGACTTCGAGGGGCTCGGCTTCACGAGCGCGGGAACCGGCTTCAAGGTGAATCCCTACTCGACGTCGACTAACGTTCTTATGGCTGTTTTCGCCAACACGCCCGTCGATTGGCGCATGGCATCGACGAACAACAGCGACATAGGCGTTCAGGCGCGCCGCAAGATGGATGCAGCTACGTTCAACCGCGACTATGCGTGGAACGAGTATTCCACAGACTCCAAGTTCGCCTGGTCAGACCTTGAAGCTGTCGCGGGGCAGTTCATGCAGAAGATGTGGGCGAGTCAGAACTGGAAGGAGGCCTGGCGCAATCTTGGATGGCGATATAATCCCAAAGATCCCGATCGCTTCTGCGGGATTACGCTGAGTGAAGACGGCGAGAGACCAGAGCTCTGGGGTGTCGACCGCAAGTTCTTCTATGGCTTCTGGCGCGACTGCTTCGCGGCGAGGCAGCAGCTGTTCCTCATATTCGTCCGAGCCGAGCCAATGATGATGGGCTCGGGCTTTGCCTGGTCGTCGACTCATCAGCTTGGTGCGCGCGCAGTGGCGCTCGTATGGCGTGATCCGTCTAAGACTACGACGGCTGCGCAAGGGAGCGCGAGTATGGGATATCCGCACCGCACAAGGATTTTGTTCTACCGTCAACTGGAATAAGTCATGAAAAAGGCATTCACGCTCGTTGAGCTCATAGTAGTCGTCGGCATCATCTGCATACTTGCCGCCATTCTCATCGCGTCGTTTGGCGGGGGGACCGAATCGGCCCGCAATGCCCTCTGCCTGACGAACATGCGCAATCTCGCCGCGGCTTGCCAGACGTACGGAATGGCGCACGGGTACTATCCGGCTGCTGGATCTTTTGAGAAGCTTGGCCTAGATGAAAGCGACGGCATCAAAAATGTCAAGCGTAAATACTACGAGAGGCGTGGTTGGCTCAGTTGGAATTCGCAAAACGCCTATGCGTCGGCACCGCAGTCGCATGTTGCCTCCTACGATTGGTTTACGAGTTGCTACAACCAGAACAGGGAGATTCGTGAGTATGCGCTGACGAACGGAGCACTTTGGAAATACGTGTCTGCCAATAGAAATATCTTCGTGTGTCCATGCCATAAGCGTGCTTGCGATTTTCCTCGCCAGCCGCTTTGGAGCTATGTGATGAACTCTTATTTTTGCTGGGACAAGACAAAGGGCTCGCGGGCGATGGACGAGGGATATTGGGGCATAGAGTACGGAAAGCTCTCGAGAGCCGATAGGCGGCTTTTGTTTGCAGAGATACCGTTTACGAACTGGATTTCGAATCCGCCAAAGGATACTGATGCTTCATCTGGCACGGCGACAGACTGCACGCTTCAATACGCTGCTGCTGACGGTGGTGAATACATAGGGTTCAACCACAAGGGCGGCAAGAAGCTTAAGTTTGCCCACGTTGTTTTCGCTGATGGGCATGTAGACAAGATTGTGCTTCCAGAGTCGGGGTTGACAGTGAGCAAGGCGAAAGACCTGACGGAATGGCTCTGCAGGGGCAAGGACATCTCATATGACGGGACAGACTACAAGGAGCTCCAGAAGAATTGACGCAATGTTTTCGATAATGATAGTCGACGACCACCCGATGGTCAGGGAGGGCTTGGCCGCGATGCTCGAAAGCGAGCACGACTTTAGCGTGAGCGCCCTTGCCGCTACAGGCGAAGAGGCGGTCGCCATTGCGGGACTTTCGAAGCCAGACGTGGTCCTTAGCGACATCAGGATGCCGGGCATTGACGGCTTTGGCGTCCTCGCCAAGCTCCGAGAGCTTCATCCAGACATACGCGTGCTCTTGATGGCGGGTATGCCTCTCAAGGAGGAGGAGGCGAGAGCGAGGGAAGAGGGTGCGAAAGGATATCTCCCGAAGAACGTGGACCAGGACCGTCTCGTTGCCGCAATTCGCGCAATCGCAGCCGATGGGCCTGATTTTGTCTGCGAGGAGTTCCAGACCGCGCCGTCGACGCTTACCGCCCGAGAGCTCGACGTTCTCAAAGAAGTCGCGAGCGGCAAGCAACGCGATGCAATTGCCGCTTCGCTTGGAATCGGAGCTGAGTCCGTGAAGACGCACCTTAAGGGCATTATGACGAAGCTCGGCTGCCCCAACGCGACGAGCGCCGTCTCGCGGGCATACGAACTTGGAATTCTCCGGGCCTAATACATGGGGGAACTATGAAAAAGGCGTTTCTAGTTCTTGTCGTCCTCGTTGGCCTTCTGGTCGCCGCCGATTTCGTCATTGTCAAGTTTTGGCCAGATACGAAGGCTGGCGAATACGCCGTGGTCGGGCGCGACACTGCGGTGGAGTGGTATGGCGTTACGAAGGACTTCTGGCTTGAGCAGTGGCATCGCTTCCGTCCCGAGGAATCCGAGCCACAGGTCGCCGAACAGCCAAAGGCCGAGAATGAGGCAGCAAAGGAGTCAAAGGCCGAAGAACCGGCAAAGAACGCAGAGTTGCCAAAGCCGATCGTCGACCTCTCCAAGCCGTGGAAGGGGCTTGATCCCGAGAACTGGTACTGTGGTAAGAAGCTAACCGAGAGTTCGTTCGACGGGAAGATTGTCATGGTCTATGTGTTCAGCGAGTCGAGCGAGGACAGCGTGGCGCTTTTGCCGCGTATCGAGAACGTGTGGTCGGCGTATAAGTCGAAGCCGCTCGTCGTCCTTGGCTCGCATCGCGGCGGAAAGTCCGCGAAGGCCGCGAACATCATAAAGAAGGCGAAGGTGACATTTCCGGTCTACGAGGGTGCGGGGCGCACGCAGGAGCCCAGCGCCGGAGGCCGCTATCCAATTGTCTATGTAGTTGACGACGCGGGTCGCATGATCTATCGCGGACGCAGTGACCTCGAGGCGACTGAGGCAATTGTCACGGCGATTCCAAACGTCGGCAAGAGCTCCACCACAGGCAAGCGCCGCAAGGGCGCGAAATGACTGACGCACACTGCCATGTTTCATGCGGCGACTCGTCTGTGCGCGAGTTGCTGATTGGGCGTGACTTCTTCGGCGTCCATCCCTGGGAGACACTTGACGAGATGACCAGGACGGGCGGGACAACCGAGACGAGTCGCGCATTAGTCCCAGATGTCTCATCTCTCCCTGCGCTTCTCGCCTCCCTTCGCTCAGAACTCCTCGCTCACCCCAACGCCGGCGTTGGCGAGATCGGTCTTGATCGCCTGAAAAGTCGCGACATCCCGCCTCTTATGCGCGAGGTCTTCGAGGCGCAGCTTGCGCTTGCTCTGGGACTTGGTCGCCCCGTTGTTCTTCACGGCGCGAAGTGCTGGGGACAGGTGGTGGCGGTGGTGAAGAGGATGATTGGCGTTGGACTTGCGACGAGTGACGGGCGACAGGCGTTTTTGTTTCATGGGTTCTCTCGATCTGACGGGCTTATTCCAGAAATTGTCAAGCTCAATGGTTTTATTTCAGTGGGACCGGCCGTTTTGAACGATCACGCCGTGAATTACCGCGAGCTGGTTAAGAAGATCCCCCTCGGCCGTCTCCTCGTCGAAACCGACAGGACTTCTTCTTCGGACTCACCCTCGATTTCCGACATCCTTGCCAAGACGGCAGATATTCTCCATCTCTCTGTCGCGGAGCTTGAGCGGATTACCGATGAAAACGCCGACCGATTCCTTGGCGTTGTGTGATATAATACGTGTCATGAATGGTGCGATATCTCCTTGCTGTCTTACAATTGCCGGAAGTGATTCCGGTGGCAATGCCGGCGTTCAGGCGGATTTGCGCGCTTTTCACGCCTATGGGCTTCATGGTTGCACTGTCTTTGCTGCGCTGACGGCGCAGAATCCGGCGGGAGTTTCTGCGATACACGCCGTTCCTGCAGGTTTTGTCGCTGCGCAGCTTGACGCGGTTCTTGATGTCTATGAGATTCACGCTCTTAAGACGGGGATGCTTGCCGACCCTGCGGCCATTGAAGTCGTCGCTGACAGGATTGCTTCGCATCCTGAGATTGCAAAGGTGATAGATCCTGTGATGATTGCGACGAGCGGTGCGCGGCTTGTGTCTGACGATGCAGTTGCAGCTCTCACGAAGTGCCTTCTTCCGCTTGCTACGCTCGTCACGCCGAACTTGCCCGAGGCCGAAGCGCTTTGCGGAGTTGCTGTTGACCCGACAGAAGGTCGCGCGGCTGATTCGGCTCATGCGAGGGAACTTGCCGCCCGGCTTCACGAGAAGTTCGGCTGTGCCGTGCTTGTGAAGGGCGGCCATGGTTCTGGCGCGACGGCGGTTGACGTTCTGTTTGACGGAAAGTCATTTGAGGAGTTTTCGATGCCGTGGGTTGCCAATCCCGTTTCCACTCACGGTACCGGCTGTTCGCTTGCGGCAGCGCTTGCTGCAGAGCTTGCGCTTAGCCGAGATCTTTCCGCAGCTGTGCGCGGCGCGAAAGCGTACGTGCATGACGCGATAGCGCGGTCGTATCTTGTTGGCGAGAACTGCGGCGTTCTTGGCTTCGCCCCGCGCGCATAGATTTCGCGTTAAGCGCCGGCACCCACTTTAGTGACTTCAATTTTAACGCCCCATTTTTAACGCCCCAAATTTAACGATATCGCCGTAACAGATAGCTGCTCCAGCTCCAGCTCCAGCTATCGCATTCTTATAAGAATTCAATGCGGAAAATTCTCAAGCCATGGTTATCCTCTTGTTTCTTGGCAGGTTGTGAGAGTGGGGAAGGGGGCTTTATGATGCAATGAGAGTTATTTAGGCAACACGAAATTCTCGGTCATGCCATGCCCGATGTCTTGACCATTTGAAATCCAATATTTTTTCTGGCGCAGTCTTGATTAGTGGCAATGATTTTGTCCGACAAGCTGTCTTGATGCCGGATTTCTTGATTGAGGATCTCGGTCTTAAGGTAAAACTACTTTCCCGAGCGTCGCCGTCGCTTAGGCATCTTGCGCCTATTCTTGCCGTTGCCTATGTGCCTTGCGCCGCTTCCTGTTGTCGCTTAGGTGTCTTGCGACTCCGTTCGTCTCGCCATATTTGAGAATTCTATGCGGAAAATTCTTGAGGTGCCTCGGCTCGTCGAGCAGCACCGTCTCCGGGGAGAGTATGTGGTCGAGCTTCTTGAACACGCGGTCGAAGACTGGTTCGGGGCCTGAAAGTATTTCCTCCACGACTGCGTGCCGCGGCGTATCGTCGAGAAGGGCGGCGGTGGGAGTAGGGTCCTTCGTGCCTGTCGCCTGCCGGAGGCGTATCGCCATCGCCTTGTAGCGCATGAGCGTCTTGTACTTTGGCGAGAGTTCCGGCAGGTTCTCCTTGAGCCACCCGCGGATCCCGCCGTTGCGCCCGACGACTTCGCCCGACTCGTCGAACCGCAGGCAGTTGTCGACATAGCACTCGAGGTCGTGCAGCATCCCGCCCAGGCGGATCATCGCCTCGCGCGAGTCCTTGCGCTCGTTCCACGCGGCGAGAAGGGCGTCGGGGGTGGGCATCGGTGATGTCGTGGTGCGGCGCGAGAGCTTGCGCCTTGCGGCCGCGAGCTCGCGGCGGCGGGCCTTCTCGCGGGCGTAGTAGAAGGGGCGGCGGACTATCCGAAGGTCGCGCATGAGCTCGCGCTTCATGCGGTCGCGCTCCCTCGGGCTCGAGAGCTTCTTGACCTCGTCGCGCATGAGGATCCCGATGTCCATCGCGATGCAGACGCCGAGGATGAGGGGGTTGAAGGTCGAGTCGAAGTACGTGCTGGCGTTCCGCCGCTCGAACCAGGC
>Ga0310696_10005939_pt1 | contig 14610 bp, 6 predicted proteins | sample AusTroGonzalo_MG_4_FD_203885 | JGI IMG/M metagenome (GOLD analysis project Ga0310696, IMG submission 203885) | Bovine rumen microbial communities from tropical cattle in Woodstock, Queensland, Australia - Gonzalo_02 (v2) (version 2) | ecosystem: Host-associated > Mammals > Digestive system >...
AAGGGACGCGAAACATATCGCGAAAGCCGACTGCGTTTTGCAGTCGGCTTTCATCTCGCGCAAGGTGCCGAAGGCACGTTGCATATCGCGCGGCGCTCCGCGCCGCCTCCGCCTCACGCCATCCCGAGTTTCTTTTTCAAAAACTGTCCCGTATAGGACCTCGGATTGCGGGCGACCTCTTCGGGCGTGCCTTCGGCGACGAGGGTACCGCCGGCGTCTCCGCCCTCCGGACCGAGGTCAATGATATGGTCGGCGGTCTTGATGAGGTCGAGATTGTGCTCGATCACCAATACCGTATTCCCGGCGTCCACAAGCCGCTGAAGGACCTCGATCAGCTGCGCGACGTCGGCGGTATGAAGTCCCGTCGTCGGCTCGTCGAGGACGTAGATCGTCCGTCCCGTCGCCCGTTTCGAGAGTTCGGTCGCCAACTTCACGCGCTGCGCCTCGCCCCCCGAGAGCGTCGTCGAGGATTGCCCGAGTTTCAGGTATCCGAGCCCCACGTCATAGAGCGTTTGCAGTTTGCGCGTGATCATCGGGATCCCGTCGAAGAAGGAGAGCGCCTCCTCCACCGAGAGTTCGAGCACCTCGTAGATGTTCTTTCCTTTATACCGTACTTCGAGCGTGTCGCGGTTGTAGCGCATCCCGTGACAGACGTCGCACTTCACGTAAACGTCGGGGAGGAAATGCATCTCGATCTTTTTCACCCCGTCGCCCTCGCAGGCTTCGCACCGCCCGCCGCGGACGTTGAAACTGAACCGCCCGGGTCCGTACCCGCGCGACTTCGCGTCGGGGGTTTTCGTGAACAGCGTGCGGATATCTCCGAACAGACCCGTGTAGGTCGCCGGGTTTGAGCGCGGCGTGCGCCCGATCGGGCTTTGGTCTATATCGATCACCTTGTCGAGATTCCCGATCCCGTCGACCCCGTCGCACTTGCCGGGATAGGCGTTTGCCCGGTTCAGTTCGCGCGCCAGCGTCCGGTACAGGATCATATTCACCAGGGTCGATTTGCCCGACCCCGACACCCCCGTCACCGCGGTAAAGGTGCCGAGCGGGATCGACACGTCGATCGATTTCAGGTTGTTTTCCCGCGCGCCGCGGATCGTCAGGCGCGCGCCGTTGCCCGGTCTTCGCTCGGCGGGGACGGGGATCGTTTTCCGCCCCGACAGATAGTCGCCCGTGATCGACTTCGTGCAGGCGGCGATCTCGGCGGGCGTTCCCGCCGCCACGACCTCGCCCCCGTGGATGCCCGCGCCGGGACCGATATCGACGATATAGTCGGCGGCTTCCATCGTCTCCTCGTCGTGCTCGACCACGATCACCGAGTTCCCGACGTCGCGCAGTTTTTTCAGGGTCGCGATCAGTTTTCCGTTGTCGCGCTGGTGAAGACCGATGCTCGGCTCGTCGAGGATATAGAGCACCCCGACCAACGCCGACCCGATCTGGGTCGCCAACCGGATGCGCTGCGCCTCGCCGCCCGAGAGCGTTCCCGCTTTCCGCGCGAGGGTCAGGTAGTCGAGCCCCACGCTGTAAAGAAATCCGAGCCGCGCGCGGATCTCTTTTAAGATCTCGTGCGCGATCTTTTCCTCGGTCTCGGTCAGTTGCAGACGGTTCACGAAATCGAGCATCCCCGATACCGAAAGCCGGGTGATCTCGTCGATATTCAGCCCGCCGACCGTCACGGCGAGCATCTCGGGCGAGAGCCGCGCCCCGTGACAGACGGGGCAGGGGATCTCCTCGACGAACTCCTGGTAGTAATCTCCGCCCATCATCGCCATCCGGCGTTCGACGGTCGGGATCAGACCGGCGTAGGCGGAGAGCTGCCGTTTCGCCGCCTTGCCGAAGTACCGCACGACGTCGTATTTTTTGTCGCCCGAACCGTACATCAGGACGCGGTACTGCTCGTCGGTGAAGTCTCTTACCGGGGTGTCGAGCGAAAAGCCGTACTCGCGCCCGACGGCGGAGAGCAAAGGTCCCGTCCACGACTCCTCCTCCAGACTTTTGAACCCGTTGCAGACGATCGCCCCGTCGCGGAGCGAGAGCGACTTATCCGGGATCAGTTTGTCGGCGGAGATCGTCTGCAGGTCGCCGATCCCCGAACAGTTCGGGCAGGCGCCGTAGGGGTTGTTGAACGAAAACATCCGGGGTTCGAGTTCCCCGAAAGAGATATTGTGCTCTTCGCACGCGTATTTCTGCGAGAAGGTCAGGTCGTCGGGGGCGCTCTCGCCCTCGCGCGCCACGACCGAGACCGTCACCCGCCCGTCCGAGAGTTTCAGCGCCGACTCGACCGAATCCGAGAGCCGCGCCCGCACCCCTTCGCGCATCACGAGACGGTCGAGCACGACCTCTACGTCGTGCTTCTTGTTTTTGTCGAGCTTGATCTCCTCCGAGAGATCGTAGAGACTTCCGTCGACGCGCACCCGGACGTAGCCGCCCTTCTTCGCGTCGGACAGCACCTTTTCGTGCGTGCCTTTTTGCCCGCGCACCAGCGGCGCAAGGACGAGAAAACGCGTCCCTTCGGGCAGCGAGAGGATCTTTTCGACGATCTGATCCTGGCTCGTCTGCCGAATCTCCTTGCCGCAGATCGGACAGTGCGGGATCCCGATCCGCGCGTAGAGCAGCCGCAGATAGTCGTAGATCTCGGTCACCGTCCCGACGGTCGAGCGCGGGTTCTTCGAGGTCGTTTTCTGATCGATCGAGATCGAGGGCGAAAGCCCCTCGATCATATCCACGTCGGGCTTGTCCATCTGCCCGAGAAACATCCGCGCGTAGGACGAGAGCGATTCGACGAAACGCCGATGCCCCTCGGCGTGCAGCGTGTCGAAGGCAAGCGACGACTTGCCCGACCCCGAAAGCCCGGTGAAGACCACCAGCTTCTCTCTCGGGATCGTGAGCGATATATTCTTCAGGTTGTTTTCCCGGGCGCCCCGGATGACGATCTCGCGCATTTTTCGTCCTTCCCATCGCGTTTTTTTACAAGCGCCCCCCGCTCGATTCGCGGGGGTCTTTTCGCGGTTTCACCCGTCCGGCGACGCCGGAACGCAAAACCGCCTACCTTTCTATTATATCACCTTTTGCGGCAAAACGCCATACCCCGTCCGAAAAAAGCGACGAAAAATCCCGCCGGGCGCGCCCGGCGGGGAAGATCGGTCCCGCCGCGCCGTTCGTTTCCTTTTATATATATCGGGTGCGCACGTAAAGCCGGGGCGCGTACCGCCCCCGCGCCGCTTCCGTGAACGCCGCCGGAACTGCCTCCGAAAACTTTTTCCCCGTTTTTTGAAAAAAAGGGTTGACAAACCGTTTTTGTTTTGCTACAATAATAAACTGCATTAAAATCGCTTAATCTGTGCTTTTCGCCCCTTTTCCCCGGCAAAAGAATCATTGTAAACTTTCTGTGAACATTGTAAAAAGACTGAAAATTTTGCAATGATTTCTATAAGAAATCGGGGGGAGCCGGACGGAGGCAAAGAGAGAGCGCGGTCCCCGTGGGAAGCGCAAAAATGAAGAAGGAGTGTTTCTTTCTATGCAACTGAAATCCCAGTATTTCGGGAAAACCGAGCGGAAGAGTTTTTCCAAGATCGAGGACGTCCTCGAAATGCCGAACCTCATCGAGGTACAGAAGAAATCGTTCAAGTGGTTTCTTGACGTCGGCATGGACGAGGTGCTGCGCGACGCGTCGCCGGTCGTCGACTTTATGGGGAAGACGCAGGTCGATTTCGTCAGCTATTCGATCGACCCGAATCCCCGGTATTCGGTCGAGGAGTGCAAGGAGCGCGACGTCACCTACGAGGCGCCCTTCAAGGTCTGCGTCCGCGTGACCAATATGGAGACGCACGACATCAAGCAGCACGAGATCTTTATGGGGAACTTCCCCCTGATGACCGACAACGGCACCTTCGTCATCAACGGGGCGGAGCGCGTCGTCGTTTCTCAGCTCGTCCGTTCGCCCGGGATGTACTACGACTCCGCGGTGGACAAGACCGGAAAACACAGCTACACCAGCACGGTGATCCCGTATCACGGCGCTTGGCTGGAATATGAGACCGACTCTTCGGATACTTTCTGGGTCAAGATCGACAAGAACCGGAAGATCCCGGTGACGGTCCTGATTCGCGCGCTCGGCGCCGAGACCGACGCCGACATCATCGACGCCTTCGGCGAGGAGGAGTATTTCACCGCCACCTTCACGAAGGACGAGTCGAACCGTCGGGCGATGGACAACAAGACCACGCCGGGCGAAGAAGCGCTGAAAGAGATCTATATGAAGATGCGCCCGGGCGAGCCGCCGCTCGTCGAGAGCGCCCGTACCCTGTTGCAGAACACCTTCTTCGATACCAAACGCTACGACCTCGCCCCCGTCGGACGCTACAAGTTCGATAAGAAGACGGCGCTCGGCGAGCGCATCGTCGGCTTCCGTCTCGCCGACGCGGCGGTCAGCCCGGTGACGGGAGAAGTCGTCGCCGAGAAGGATACGATGCTCACCCCCGAACTCGCGACCGCGATCGAGGAGGCGTGCGTGACCTCCGTCCGCGTCTACGACGAGCAGGGCAGAGCCGTCAAGGTCTTCTCGAACGACGCCGTCCGCCCCGAGTGGGTGCTCGGTTACGACCTCTCCGACTGCGGTATCCGCGAGAAGGTGCGTCTCTCGGTCCTCAACGCGATCATCGAGGACGTCGAGGGCGGTATCCTGAACCCCGACGGGATCAAAGAGGAGGCGAAGCGCCGCCGCTTTGAACTCTCGCCCCAGCATATCACGAAAGAGGATATCTACGCCTCGATCAACTATCTGATCTGCCTTTCGCACGGCATCGGTCGGATCGACGATATCGACCACCTCGGCAACCGTCGGCTCCGCTCGGTCGGCGAACTGCTCCAGAATCAGATCCGCATCGGCTTTGCCCGGATGGAGAAGAACATCAAGGAGCGGATGTCGGTGCACGACAGCGAGGAGATGACCCCGCAGACGCTCATCAACACCCGTCCGGTGGCGACGGCGATCCGCGAGTTCTTCGGTTCTTCGCCGCTCTCGCAGTTTATGGATCAGAACAACCCGCTCGCCGAACTGACCCACAAGCGCCGTCTTTCGGCGCTCGGTCCCGGCGGTCTGTCCCGCGACCGCGCCTCCTTCGACGTCCGCGACGTGCACTATACCCAGTACGGCAGAATGTGCCCGATCGAAACGCCTGAAGGACCGAACATCGGTCTGATCTCCTATCTTGCCACCTACGCCCGCATCAACGAGTACGGATTCCTCGAGGCGCCCTACCGCAAGGTGAAGGACGGCGTCGTGACGAAAGAGGTCGAATACATGACCGCCGACGTCGAGGACCGTTATATCGTCGCGCAGGCGAACGAGCCGCTGACCGAGGACGGACATTTCGTCAACGCCCGCGTCATCGCCCGCGATAAGTCCGAGATCGTCGAGGTCGAGGCGGGGAAGATCAGTTATATGGACGCCTCGCCCAAGATGCTGGTCTCGGTCGCCACGGCGATGATCCCGTTCCTTGAGAACGACGACAACACCCGTGCGCTGATGGGCTCCAACATGCAGAAGCAGGCGGTGCCGCTGATGACCACCGAGGCGCCGATCGTCGCGACCGGTATGGAATACAAAGCGGCGCTCGACTCGGGCGCGGTCGTCATCGCGAACGAGGGCGGCGTCGTCGAGCGCGTCGCGAGCGACGAGGTCGTCATCCTGACCGACAGCGGTCGGAAGGACGTCTATAATTTCCTGAAGTTCAAACGCTCCAACCAGGGCACCTCGGTCAACCAGCGCCCCGTCGTCTCGCAGGGCGAACGGGTCGAGAAGGGTCAGGTGATCGCCGACGGTCCCGCGACGGCGAACGGCGAGATCGCGCTCGGAAAGAACGCGCTGATCGGCTTTATGACCTGGGAGGGCTACAACTACGAGGACGCCGTCCTTCTGAACGAGCGTCTCGTCCGCGAGGACGTTTATACTTCGATCCACGTCGAGGAATACTCGATCGAAGCGCGCGACACCAAACTCGGACCGCAGGAGATCACCCGCGAGATCCCGAACGTCGGCGACGACGCGCTGAAGGATCTGGACGGCGACGGTATCGTCAAGATCGGTACCGAAGTGCGCGCCGGCGATATCCTCGTCGGCAAGGTCACGCCGAAGGGCGAGACCGAACTCACCCCCGAGGAGCGTCTGCTCCGCGCGATCTTCGGCGAGAAGGCGCGCGAGGTGCGCGATTCCTCGCTCCGGCTCCCGCACGGCGAGTCGGGCGTCGTCGTGGACGTCAAGATCTACGACAGAAGCAACTCCGACGATCTCGCTCCCGGCGTCAATAAGGTCGTCCGCGTCTATATCGCCCAGAAGAGAAAGATCTCGGTCGGCGATAAGATGGCGGGCCGTCACGGAAACAAGGGCGTCGTTTCGCGGATCCTGCCTCCCGAGGATATGCCGTTCCTTGAGAACGGAACCCCCCTCGATATCGTTCTGAACCCGCTGGGCGTTCCGTCCCGTATGAACATCGGACAGGTACTCGAGGTCCACCTCGGCATCGCCTCGAAGATCCTCGGGCTCAAGATCGCGACCCCCGTCTTTGACGGCGCCAACGAGCGCGACATCATCGAGTGTCTGCGCGAGGCGCACTACTGCCGCGACATCCGTCCCGGCGAGAGCGTCAAGGGGAAGGCGTGCTTCATCGAGGTCACAAACGACGAGGGCAACCCCGACCTGCAGAGGATCGACCAGTCGATCGTCGACGACGAGGAGAAACTGCGCGAACTGATGAAGACCGAGAAGGTCGTCGTCATCGACGGTAAGCAGACTCTCTACGACGGCAGGACCGGCGAACCTTTCGACAACCCCGTCACGGTCGGCATTATGTACTATCTCAAACTGCACCATCTGGTCGACGATAAGATCCACGCCCGCTCGAACGGTCCGTACAGTCTCGTGACCCAGCAGCCTCTCGGCGGTAAAGCGCAGTTCGGCGGACAGCGGTTCGGCGAAATGGAGGTCTGGGCGCTCGAAGCCTACGGCGCGGCGTACACCCTTCAGGAGATCCTGACCGTCAAGAGCGACGACGTCACCGGACGCGTCAAGACCTACGAGGCGATCGTCAAGGGGCAGAACATCCCGACGCCGGGCATCCCCGAATCCTTCAAAGTCCTGATCAAAGAACTGCAATCCCTTGCCCTGAACATCCGCGTTCTCGATGCCGACGGCAACGAGATCGCGCTCTCCGAACTCTCCGAGGACGATATCCCCTCCGCCATCACGCAGCTGAGTGAAGTGGACGCGGCGGTGGACGGCGAAGCCGAGGAGTACGACGATGAGGAAGCGTCCGACGAGGACGGCGACTTCGACGACGAGTACGAAGACGACGGCGAATTCGACGACGAGGACGCCGAGTACGAGTCGGAGGACGGCTCCGACGGATTCGGCGACGACGGGGAATGACCCCGCGTCACCGGATCACACAAATTGAGAGTTGAGAGGGGAACAATACAGTTTTATGGAAAGAAACGTTTTTGATTCCATTCAGATCGGTCTGGCGTCTCCCGAGATGATCCGCAGCTGGTCGCACGGCGAGGTGACCAAGGCGGAGACCATCAACTACCGTACCCTGAAAGCCGAGGTCGGAGGACTGTTCTGCGAACGGATCTTCGGGCCGACGAAGGACTGGGAGTGTATGTGCGGCAAGTACAAACGGGTGCGCGCCGTCGGAAAGATCTGCGAAAAGTGCCACGTCGAGGTCACGACCAAAAAGGTCCGCCGCGAACGGATGGGTCACATCGAACTCGCGACGCCGGTCTCGCACATCTGGTATTTCCGCGCCATCCCGTCCCGGATGGGGCTTCTGCTCGATATGTCGCCGAAACTCCTCGAGCGGGTGCTCTACTACGTGCGGTATATCGTCATCGATCCCGGCACGACGCCTCTTGAGAAGAAACAGCTTCTCACCGAGGAGGAGTATCACAGCTACTACGAGAAATACGAGGACGATTTCCGCGCGGGAATGGGCGCCGAGGCGATCAAGGAACTGCTGCAGGAGATCGATATCGAGCAGCTTTCCCACGATCTGAAAGAGGAACTGCTCGTCGCGACGGGGCAAAAGAAACTCCGGATCATCAAGCGGCTCGAGGTCGTCGAGGCGTTCCGCAAGTCGAACAACCGTCCCGAGTGGATGATCCTCGACTGTCTCCCGGTCATTCCTCCCGATATCCGTCCGATGGTTCAGCTTGACGGCGGGCGTTTCGCCGCCTCCGACCTGAACGAACTTTACCGTCGTGTGATCAACCGGAACAACCGTCTGAAAAAGATGCTCGAGGTCGGCGCTCCCGAGATCATCATCCGCAACGAAAAGCGGATGCTGCAGGAGTTCGTCGACGCCCTGATCGACAACGGCAAGAGAGGGAAGGCGGTCACCGGCGCGTCGAACCGCGCTCTGAAATCGCTTTCCGAAATGCTCCGCGGTAAACAGGGGCGCTTCCGTCAGAACCTGCTCGGCAAGCGCGTCGACTATTCCGGCCGTTCGGTTATCGTTGTCGGACCGGATCTGAAGATCTATCAATGCGGTCTCCCGAAGGAAATGGCGCTCGAACTCTTCCGTCCCTTCGTTATGAAGCGGCTGCTCGAGACCCAGAAGGCGACCTCCATCAAGGACGCGAAGAAGAAGGTCGACCGCGTCTTCCCCGAAGTCTGGGACGCGCTCGAGTTCGTCATCCGCGAACATCCCGTGCTGCTCAACCGCGCGCCGACGCTGCACCGCCTGTCGATCCAGGCGTTCGAGCCGGTGCTCGTCGAGGGGCGCGCCATCCGTCTGCATCCGCTCGTCTGTAAGGCGTTCAACGCCGACTTCGACGGCGACCAGATGCCGGTGCACCTTCCGCTGTCCGCCGAGGCGCAGGCGGAGGCCCGCTTCCTGATGCTCTCCGCAAACAACCTCCTGAAGCCGGTCAACGGCAGAGCCGTCACCGTTCCCTCGCAGGATATGGTGCTCGGTTCCTACTATCTGACGATCGAGCGTCCGGGCGAACCCGGGGAGGGCAAGATCTTCCGCGACGTGAACGAGGCGATGATGGCGTACGAAAACGGCGTCATCGGCATCCACGCGCCGATCAAGGTCCGGATCGAGAAGGAGATCGACGGCGTCAAGCACGAAAAACTGATCGACGCCACGATGGGGCGGCTGATCTTCAACAGCAAACTGCCGCAGGATCTCGGTTACGTCGACCGCACCGATCCCGACAAACTGCTCGATCTCGAGATCGACTTCCCGACCACCTCGAAGAAACTCGAGGAGATCGTCGACCGCACGATCAAACTGCACGGCTTCCCCGAAGCGGCGAAGGTGCTCGACGACATCAAGTCGATGGGTTACAAGTATTCGACCAAGTCGTCTCTTTCGATCTCGGTCTACGATATGACCATCCCGCCCGAAAAGCAGGAACTGCTCGCCGAGGCGAACGATCGGATCGGCGAGATCCGCGAACTCTACCTCGACGGCGAACTCTCCGACGAGGAGCGCTACGAGCGGGTCGTCCAGATCTGGAAGGAGACCACCGATAAGGTCACCGACAAAATGAACGCCGGCTTCGACAAGTACAACGCGATCAATATGATCTGCACTTCGGGAGCGCGCGGATCCATCAAACAGATGAGACAGCTCGCCTCGATGCGCGGACTGATGTTCGCGACCAACGGTAAAACGATGGAGATCCCGATCACCTCGAACTTCCGGGAAGGGATGAAGATCTTCGAGTACTTCATCGGCGCGAAATCCTCGCGTAAATCGCTGTCTGATACCGCGCTCCGTACTGCCGACTCGGGTTACCTGACCCGGCGTCTGGTCGACGTTTCGCACGACGTTATCGTCCGCGAACTCGACTGCGGCACGACCGACGGCATCGTCGTCAGCGACATTCTGAAGGACGACGCTACCGACCACAGCGTCGTCGAGACGCTGAAAGAGCGGCTCGTCGGACGCTTCACGATCGACGACGTGTCGGATCCCGAGTCGGGCGAACTGATCGTTCCGGCGAACACGATGATCTCGGAGGCGCAGGCGGACGCGATCATCGCCGCAGGGATCAAAGAGGTGCTCGTCCGCACCGTCCTGCGCTGCCGTGCGAAACGCGGCGTCTGCGCGCATTGCTACGGTTCGGATATGGCGTCCGGAAAACTCGTCAGCATCGGCGAGGCGGTCGGTATCATCGCCGCGCAGTCGATCGGCGAACCGGGTACCCAGCTGACGATGAGAACCTTCCACACCGGCGGTATCGCGGGTTCCGATATTACGCAGGGTCTTCCCCGCGTTGAGGAACTGTTCGAGGCGCGTCGGCCGAAGAAGCCCGCCATCGTTTCCGAGTACAACGGCGTGGCGCATATCCTGCAGGATAAGCGGCTCTCGACCATCGAGATCGAGGCGTCGGGCGACCATCCCGAACTCGACGGCGGCAAGAAGCAGTACGAGGTGCCGTTCGGTATGAAGATCATCGTCGCCGACGGCGACTACGTCGCTGCCGGTATGCCGCTGACCGAGGGACATCTGGCTCCCGCTGATATCCTCCGTCTCAAGGGCGTCGACGCGGTCTACGACTATATCGTCCGCGAGGTGCAGAAGGTGTACCGCGGCGAGGACGTCGATATCAACGATAAGCACATCGAGGTCATTACCCGCGAAATGACGAGAAAGGTCAAGATCGAGGATCCGGGCGACACCCAGCTTCTCGTCGGCTCGATCGTCGACGTGCTCGAGTTCCGTGAGGAGAACGAGGAGATCGACCGTCGGATCGCGGCGGGCGAGAAGGAACTCCGCAAGGCGGTTTCGGCTCCCGTTCTGCACGGCATCACCAAGGCGGCTCTTATGACCGAGTCGTTCCTGTCCGCCGCGTCCTTCCAGGAGACCACCAAGGTTCTGACCGAGGCGGCGATCCACGGAAAGACCGACCGGCTGCTCGGACTCAAAGAGAACGTCATTATCGGTAAACTCATTCCCGCCGGTACCGGTCTCGAATACTACCGGAGCATCGGCGTCGTCGAGAACGCCGACAAACCCGACGTCTCCGAGGAGGTCTTCGACGAGGAGATGGCGGAGGAGATGGAGACCGTCAATATCTGACGGAAACCGATCCGGAATCCCGCGGAGAGAGCGTCGCAGCTCTCTCCGCTCTCTTTTTTCTTCCGAAAGAGGGAAAAAACGCCGCTTTTTCATATATATAATAAAAAAACTCTTGACAAATCGCTTTGAACCGTGGTAAAATAAGAAACGCACGAAAAGGGCGTACTATGCCCATATCGTCTTTTTATCCGTTATATCGCGGCGGATGGTGACCGCCGGGACTATAAACAATATTTTTTGAAGAAGGAGGAAAACAATGCCGACTTTTAACCAACTCGTCAAGAACGGAAGAGAAAAACCGGTTTACAAATCGAAAGCCCCCGTTCTGCAGAAGGGCGTCAACACGCTGAAGAATCAGCCGATCGACCTGTCCGCTCCGCAGAAGAGAGGCGTTTGCACGAAGGTAACGACCGTCTCTCCGAAAAAGCCGAACTCCGCGCTCCGTAAGATCGCGAGAGTCCGTCTGACGAACGGGATGGAAGCGACGACCTATATCCCCGGTATCGGACACAACCTGCAGGAACACTCGGTTGTTCTGATCCGCGGCGGCCGTGTCCGCGATCTCCCCGGCGTACGGTATCACATCATCCGCGGCACCCTGGACGCACAGGGCGTTGCCAACCGGATGCAGGGCCGCTCCAAATACGGAGCCAAGCGCCCGAAGAAAAAGTAATCCCCCGATCCCCGGTGGGATCAGCCGTGCCGTCCTCGCGCAGTTGTAAATAGTAGAAAAATATTGTTTATAGATTACCGAGTTGATGAGCACTTGCGGAAATTGATTTTTTCGAGTACCTGTGAGAACACAGAATAATTGTGAAGGAGGGAAGTACAGTGCCGAGAAGAGGTCAAATTTCAAAAAGAGAAGTTTTGCCGGATCCGATGTACCATTCTGAGTTAGTCACCAAACTCATCAATAACATCATGCTGGACGGCAAAAAGGGCGTCGCGCAGAAGATCGTTTACAGCGCGTTTGCCCAGATCGAAGCGAAGCAGGGCGTAAACGCGCTGGAGGTGTTCACCGCCGCGCTTGAAAACGTAATGCCCGTTCTGGAAGTCAAGGCGCGCCGCGTCGGCGGTTCCAACTACCAGGTTCCGATGGAGGTCCGTCCCGAAAGACGGCAGACCCTCGGACTCCGCTGGATCGTCGCGTATGCGCGATCCCGCTCGGAGAAGACCATGGCGGAACGTCTCGCCAACGAGATCATGGACGCCAAGGCGGGAATGGGCGGCGCCTTCAAGAAGAAGGAAGACACCCACCGTATGGCGGAAGCGAACAAGGCGTTCGCGCATTACAGATTCTGATTCGCACCGCGTAAGAGGAGTTTTTCAGAATGCCGAGAGAATATTCGCTTGCCCATACCCGCAATATCGGGATCATGGCGCATATCGACGCCGGAAAGACGACGACCACCGAGCGGATCCTGTTCTACACCGGACGGATCCACCGGATCGGCGAAACGCACGACGGCGGCGCTACCATGGACTGGATGGTTCAGGAGCAGGAGCGTGGGATCACCATCACCTCTGCCGCGACCACCTGTTACTGGGCGCCTACGCGCTACCACAACGATCCCGTAGCCACCAAGGAAAATACCCACCGTATCAACATCATCGACACCCCGGGACACGTCGACTTCACCGTTGAGGTCGAGCGGTCGCTTCGCGTGCTTGACGGTTCGGTTACCGTCTTCTGCGCGAAGGGCGGCGTCGAGCCCCAGTCCGAGACCGTCTGGCGGCAGGCGGACGAGTACAAGGTCCCCCGGATGGCGTACGTCAACAAGATGGACATCACCGGCGCCGACTTCTTCCGCGTGATCCGCATGATGACCGAGCGTCTGCACACCAACCCGGTTCCGATCATGCTCCCGATCGGTAAGGAAAACACCTTCCGCGGGATCGTCGATCTGATGACGATGGAAGCCGACGTGTACTACGACGACCTCGGAAAGGATATGCGCGTCGAGGCGATCCCCGCCGATATGGCGGATCTTGCGCAGGAATACCACGACAAGATGGTGGAATCGATCGCCGAAACCGACGAGGAACTGTTCGAGAAATACTGCAACGGCGAGGAGATCTCGATCGACGACCTGAAGGCGGCGCTCCGCAAGGCGACGATCGCCAACCAGATCGTTCCGGTCTGCTGCGGAACGTCCTACAAAAACAAGGGCGTGCAGAAACTTCTCGACGCCGTCGTCGACTATCTCCCCTCGCCGCTCGACATCCCCGCGATCAAGGGCGTCAACCCCAAGACCGAGGAGGAGGATGAGCGTCACCCCGGGGACGACGAACCGTTCTCGGCGCTCGCGTTCAAGATCATGACCGACCCCTACGTCGGAAAACTCTGCTTCTTCCGCGTGTACTCCGGCACCCTGACCAAGGGCTGCGAGATCTACAACTCGACGAAGAACAAGTACGAGCGTTTCGGGCGGATCCTGATGATGCACGCAAACGACAGAACCGATATCGACACCGTTTACACGGGCGACATCGCGGCGGTCGTCGGCGTGAAGAGCACGACCACGGGCGACACGCTCTGCGACGAGAAGCACCCGATCATTCTTGAATCGATGGTCTTCCCGGAGCCGGTTATCCGCGTCGCCATAGAGCCGAAGACCAAGGCGGGGCAGGAAAAGATGGGCATCGCTCTCGCGAAACTCGCGGAGGAAGACCCGACTTTCCGCACCTACACCGACGAGGAGACCGGACAGACCATCATCGCCGGGATGGGCGAACTTCATCTCGAGATCATCGTCGACCGTCTTCTCCGCGAATTCAAGGTCGAGGCAAACGTCGGCAACCCGCAGGTCGCCTACAAAGAGACGATCCGCAAGGCGGTCGATCAGGAGACCAAGTACGCGCGTCAGTCGGGCGGTAAAGGTCAGTACGGTCACGTCAAGATCAAAATCGAGCCGAACGAGCCCGGCAAGGGATACGAGTTCATCAACGCCGTCACGGGCGGCGTCATTCCGAAGGAGTTCATTCCTGCGGTCGACGCCGGCGTTCAGGGCGCGATGCAGGCGGGCGTGCTCGCCGGCTACAACGTCGTGGACGTGAAAGTGACGCTGTACGACGGCTCCTACCACGAGGTCGACTCTTCCGAAATGGCGTTCAAGATCGCCGGTTCGATGGCGTTCAAGGAAGCGATGCGGAAGGCGGATCCCGTGCTCACCGAGCCGATCATGAAGGTCTCGGTCACCACCCCGGACGACTACCTCGGCGACGTTATCGGCGACCTCAACTCCCGCCGCGGACAGATCGAGTCGATGGAACCGATCGCCGGCGGCCAGCAGGTCAAGGCGAACGTTCCGCTCTCCGAGATGTTCGGCTACGCCACCGCGCTCCGTTCCCGGACGCAGGGACGCGGCGTCTACTCGATGGAGCCCGGACATTTCGCCGAAGTGCCGAAGTCGCTGCAGGAAGAGATCATCAAGGTCCGTTCCAAGGCGTAAGAACCCCGATTTAACAACACGGTTTCCGTGCGTTAAATAACCAGAACAAAAATAATTTTATGGAG
>Ga0310696_10005940_pt1 | contig 14610 bp, 15 predicted proteins | sample AusTroGonzalo_MG_4_FD_203885 | JGI IMG/M metagenome (GOLD analysis project Ga0310696, IMG submission 203885) | Bovine rumen microbial communities from tropical cattle in Woodstock, Queensland, Australia - Gonzalo_02 (v2) (version 2) | ecosystem: Host-associated > Mammals > Digestive system >...
GCTGGCACCAGTGGACTTGATGGAGTGGTACACGACACAGATTCTGGCAGATATGGGTATCCCGCAGGAATTTAAGCAGACTACATTCCAGGTCGTTGCTCCTTCTATGGGTCTTCGTATGTTTGAGCGCCAGTGGATTATGTATGCCAAGTCTCTGCATAAGTTCACTAACTGGCTAGGACAGAAGGTATGTGATATCGAGAATATCGAAAACATGAGAGTCGATCTGGATGTCACCAGCTTTGTTGAAGACGATATGAATAAGCAAGTCTTGCTGTCGTTGATGCAAGGTGGCGTTATTGCCAAGACCAACGTTCTTAAACGCCTTGGTGTCGATTTCCAGAAAGACCTCGATCAGCGTATGCAGGAACAGAAGGCAGAACAAGAAGCTGCTATGGATATGCAGACGCAGGATGCTGGTCAGCAGATGGTACAGTCTGTCCTACCACCTCCTGGTTCTCTTGGTGTAAATGCAGCCGGTATGGCAATGCAGGCAGCCATGGGCGGTGGTGGCGAAGGTCAGCCAGCAGGTCCAGCAGCACCTGCAGCTCCGGCAGCACCAGCTGGTGCAGGCGCAGCTCCTGGTGGCGCAGCGCAGCCTGGTACACCAGAACAGATGTGGCAACAGGCAAACGATATAGCCAACCAACTATATGCCGCGCCGCCTAATGTAAGAAGAAGTGAATTGGTAAATCTGAAGTCTACCAATCCGCAGATGCACTCGTTCGTCAAGTCCATCCTTGAACAAATGGAACAGCAGGTGTCTTCTGATGCTGTTGCACAAAGCAAGACACCACAAGGTTGATTATGAGATATAGCGATTCCAAGAAACTAGCTGCGGCTCCAAAAACGCCAAGTGCTACACCAACAAACTCTATTCCAAAGAGTACAGTTGGTGCTGTAAATATGCCAAAACAGACAACATTGTCTAATACGCCAATGGTTGGTGCCGCACAGGCAAAAACGCCAACAGCGAATCCTGCTCCAACCACTAACGCGCTTCCAAATATCAATACTGCTACTGCTGTGCAGGATAGAGTTAACTCCTGGACTAATAATGGACCAGCTAACCAGAATAATATGTTCAATAAGCCGAATTACTGGTCCAAAGAATCTATAACTAAAGCGACACAACAGCCAAAGCAACCACAACAGCCACAACCAGCACAGCAACAGAATCAGCAGGGTGCAATAACCCGCAGCGTTTATCCTATGGGACAGGGTAGCAATAGTACAGCACCAGCTCCAAAGCCGATGAATGAAGCTGAGCGCATGGTTAACAGTCTCAATTATGGTTATAAAAACCAGCCTACCTCTGAGCAGTTAAGTGCGCTATCTCCAGAACATAGGCAGATGGTGGAGAAAGCCATGCAGGAAAAAGGCATGATGGTAGCTCCAGATGCTTTTAAAGATGCTGAATCTACCAAGAATTTCGTCAATGGTATGGAGGGTAATGTCAGAGCCAATACAAGTACCTCACAGCAGATCAATGACGTTGGTATTATTGATGGCGCTCTAAATAAGATATTTGGCAAAGATGTACCAGAGGAGGATAAAGCTAGATTATTCCAAACATTCAAGCAAAATAATCCTCAATGGTTCCCATCTTTAGTTACTGCTGTTAAGAATGGTTCTCCAGATGCTCTTAAAGAGTTGCAGAAGATGATGGGTGACGGCAGCTCTAATGCAAATTATTTCTCACCAGAAGAAAAGCAGCAACTTATGAGTGCAGCCCAGTCTGCATCCTGGAATGCCATTAAGAGCGATCCATTAACTAATCTTCCAAAAATAGCTGGTTTGTTCTTGCGTAGCAAAGGGTGGAATGGTGCTGCTGATTTCGCAGAGAATCCAGTCGGTTTCTATGGCAGTGCGTTGGCATTGTTATTCGGTGGCGGTATGCTATTAGCCGGTGGCGATGAAGAAGAACAGCCACAGCAACAGCAAGCCTATGCCAGACAGCCTGCCGGTTATTACAAAATTCCATATACGTGATGATATGAAAAAGATAGCACAAGTAACAAATACGCCAGCTCCAGCACCACAACCTGTGCAGCCAGCCAGACCTACCATGATGAATGGTACACAGAAGTGGATTTCTAATGGCTTAGATAAAGTGCGTAACTTTACTGGCTCTCCACTGGGTATGGGACTAGGACTGGGAGCGGTCGGTGCTGGTCTGGGTTATGGGCTGTGGAAAAGCATGGTAAGTACTGGTGGTTCTTTAGCTCGTATACCAATTCGCAAGATGACTGGTATGTCTGATGAAGAGTACGACCAGGCTATGGATGAATTCGCACAGGATAATCGTTACAAATGGCTTATTCCCGGTGCTATGGGTTTAGCATTGGGAGGCGGCTATCTAGGATTCAAGGCTTTAGGCACACAAAAGGGGCGTGGCTTATTACATTGGGGATCCAAGACAGCCTCTCTTCATAAAGAAGCAGATGAATTATGGACTTATGGTGGTTATGTTCCTGATATAGATTTTAGCAAAGTTATTAATTCCCGTGACGCAAAATCTATGTTCACCAACGATCCACAATTACAGAACGATCCATATGTCCGTAATATGGGACTGGCTATTATAAATGATGCCTCTAATCGCGCTGGCTGTACCAACCCCACATTAGGTAATATTTATGATAGTACCCGAGATAAGATGCACAGCAAACTATCTCTGGCTGGTGTAACTGGTATAGCGGCTAATACTATGTTGGCTAATGCCACGGCTCATCTATTTACTTCTGCAGTTGGAGCAGTAGTTCCGTTATCTCCAGAAATGCGCAGAACCATAATTGACGGATCTACTTGGGCGACAGCTGTTAAATCAATACTTACATAAGGATATAATATATGAATTATAACGAATGGAAACAGATGCAGAAAACAGCAGGCTGGTCTGCGCTTGGCAAAATAGTTGCTACTGGCTTATCCGGTATGTCTGATGTTACCGGTTGGCTAGCTACTTCCTTGTTAGCAGCTGCTGCCGGTATCGGTGGAGCAGCTGGTTTCGCTGGTGCAAAACTTAATGCCCACGATAAACAAGACATCGATACTATTCAAAAAGAATACGAGAACGAGCGTCTTAAGGCAGATCTTGGTTATCTACAAGCTAAACTCAATAATGAGTATGCACAATCCGAGAATGCCAGCAAACCCAAAGCTGCAAGGATATTCGCATGAGTGATGCCGATTTTGGGCATGTTGTCTCTTCCCAAGAGGCTATGCTAACAGATACACCGAATCAGCAACAAAATTCTACTTCTGGTGTAATTTCAGATATCGGTAATGCCCTTTGGTATTATCATAATGAAGGCACTATCAGAGGTATCCCTGTTGCTGACGATTCCATAGGCCTTCCTATTGATAGAGAAGACCTACTTGACGTGGCCTTTATCTTAAGGCGTACTCCGAGATCGAAGATATTTTGGATGTCGCCAGAGGATGAAGAGTCAATTAAACTGTATGATAAACTGCTCAATGCTCAGGCAGAGGGGCGGCTTGTTATTATAGATGAATTAAAACAGTATGATATGAATAAGTGCAAGTTCATGGTGTGGCTTCGTTACGACGAATTGCTATACGAACTGAACCCACGCTTTGAATACCTCAGAGAGGAATTACAGAATGGATAAACAAGCATTGACAGTACCTGGCGGAGCAACCAGAGCTGGCATTGGTGCTGCTGCTAGACATATTGGCAATACCATGAAACCTGTTGGTAAGGCCGGTATATGGGCACTTCTAACAGGTCTCGGCATGTGGGGTGCTAACAAGGCAGGAGAGAGTACAGGTAATGTAATTGGCTCCCATAATGCCAATGAGGATTCTGGCCGTTTTGTTTTTGGTAATCCAAAGGATGGTTTGGGTGGCGCGAGCTATTGGAACACTATAAATCCAATATCTGGGCTCCTAGGAGATCGTGATCGTATCCCAGAGTGGTGGGGAAAGATGTTCCCAAAAACGGAAACAGGGCAGCAGATCGCTGGTATATCCTTTAAATCTGGCGCAATAGCGTTACTAACTGCTGGACTAGTCGGTGGTTATCGTACTTTGAAGCACTATGGCGAGATGGAAGATCTGGAATCCGCAGATAGACCTGGTAAAGATCTAGCTGGACATCTATCCACTACATTTACTGGTAAGATGAATACCAATAATGTTAAGAAACCGCAGAAAAAGAAAGCGGCTGACGAGGATAGTGGTAGCGGTTATAGAGCACAATATCCAGATTCTTTAGCATGGACTAATCTACTGGGTTCTGCGATACCACTAGGAGCTTCTCTTCTGGCGGCTGCGGCGACATATAAATACACTGATAAGTATTTCGATAAGCAGCGTAACGATGCTCTTACCAAATCCATTGCCAAGAAAGATAAAGCTGTAAAGGATCTTATAGCTACCAGAGCACGTTTGGCAAAGGGTACGTTGAATAACGCAGAATCTAAACAGCTCTCGGGTCCCGGTGTATCTATCGAGGATGCCTACACAAAAGATGCTTCTCTAGATAAGCAAGCACTTATAAGAGAAACAGCACAGTTGCTTGGTTTGATGGGTTCTGCTGCTGTTCTTGCGTCAGCTATTGGTTCTTATGCTTATTTCTCTGCAAGTGATGAGAATAATCTAAAGTACAAAGCTTATAAGAAAGCGCTTCGCGAGTACGCCAAGAATAAGTCTGGTATTACACCGGTAACTATTCTTCCAAAAGATTCTCAAGCATATTTCGATTCTATAAATGGTGATAAGGGAGCAGCCAAAGCACCTGCACCTCCTCGTGATCAATTAGCACTCGATACGGATTCATTGAATCGTCCGATATCAATTAGTATATAAATAACCTAATCTAACACATAAGGAAATTGACTTATGACTAAGAAAGAAATGCTACTGAAAGTAGCAAGCCTAGACAGAGCTCCTCTGTTTCTTGCTAATGTTTGTGCCGCAACTCGCGCAGCTATGCAGAAAACAGCAAGCCCGATCTCCGATATGGCCGGAAATCTTGTATCTAACGTGTATCTGCCATATGCTGGTGGTGTGGCTTCCAATGTTGGTCAGCTAGCTGGTATGGTTTCTGACCCAACAACTGAAGCTGAAGAAGCGATCATGGATCGTAATTCTGGAACCGGCTTCCTCCCAGGTGTTGGTGCCTATCGTCTAGAACGTCGTCTTAAAAGACAGAACCTAGATGACCAGGGCGGTACGCCTCACTATTGGTCTCAGAACTTCGGTGGCTTGACCTCTGGTCTTCTGGCTGGTGGTGCTGGTGCCGGTATTGGTGCTGGCGTTGGTGCATTGACGGGCGCGCTGTCTGGCACTGGTGCTGGTGAAGGCGCTGGTAAGGGTGCTGGTGTTGGCGCACTCGCAGGTCTTGGCACCTACGGTCTAGCACAGCTTGCTAGTGCTATTGCTGCTGGTGTACGTCGTAGACGCACTAGAGAAGAGCAGAAAGCCTATGCTAATAGCGGTACAGCGGCTGAATGGCTCGTACCGGGCGCAGCAACCTATGGCCGTCTGAAATCTATCGGACGTGCTATCGGCGATTCCGAAGAGCGCATTAAAGGCTGAACAAGCTGATACAAAGCTCTCCCATAAATCGGGAGAGCTTTGACTTCAAATAACCATGATTGATTATTACAGAACAGCTTTAACTAAATACGCTGCCGTTGATAGTCCTATAACGCGCAGCGTTTATCCTATGGGTGTTGGTTCGTCACCAAAGCCAGCGCCTACACCAGATACGCCCTATGATCCGGTTGTCGCACAAATAAGAAAAAATCAAGATGACGCATACTGGCAAGGTGCCGTAGAAGGATTCAACGACGGCTATTTAAAGGCCATGAAAGGTGACGGCTGGCGCGGGCTAGCACGTGGTTCCTTAAATACCACAGCAGAAGTTATTGATAGCGTGTCAGATCTAGCTGGTGATGCGTTGACGAATCCGGGTGTTCTGTATGGCAAGATAAAATCTCTAGCAACTGGTGATAAATCAACCGAAGAAAAGTTTGTTAAGGCCCGAGACTTTATAAACAAGAAGCTGCCTGGTGGCTATGTTGTTCATAAATTGACAGATGGGCTACGTTGGTTAGCTGCACGTAAGGGACTAGATCCTAAAGAATTAGATCCGGAAGATTATAAATTAAGTGAATACGCTGGTAACGGCGCGGTTTATGCTACCGAGGCTGCTTTAACAGGTAAAGCATTTGGTGCATTAAAGGGTTGGCCATGGTTACGTCGTTTGCTTATAACAGAGGAAGCCGTTCGTGCAGCAAATGCAGCAACACGTGGGGCAGAGGGTGTGGTAGATCAAGTTGCCGCAGAAACAGAAGCTCAGCGTAAACTACAAGAACAGTATCAGAAGAAGTTAACACGCATTCAACAAGGCATAGGTACAGCTGCCGGTATGGGAATAGCTGGTCTTGGTACCTATGGAATAACATCTGTAATACCCGGACTACGCAAGAAAAGAGCATTAAGATTGTTGATATCTAGTTTAGCAGCTATACCTGGTGGTTATGTTGGCTACAAAGCATCAACACCCAAATAAGGACTAACAATGCCAGATACACCTAATATCCAAAATATAATGCGAGCACAGCAGAAGTTTATTGCTAATACACTCGCACAAAAGAATATCAAAGTTTTTCGTATGGATGATTATCCAACCATACGTAAGATATTATTTGACAATGTAAAGAATGCCATTAGCGAGCGTTTTCCACTATATAATGAACGCTACACACTCGCTATCGAAGATGTAGATTACGATGATCCAGAGGATATCGACATTGCCAAACAAAAACAGGCTATTCTTGAGGGTAATTCTTGTAGTCGTAGATTGCGCGGAACATGGGTTTTGCGTGACGCTAAAACCGATAAAGTCGTATCCAAGACTCGTCGAATGACTCTGATGCAGGTACCATATATTACAGATAGAGGAACCTTTATCAGAAATGGTCACGAATATGCCTTCTCTAATATCATGCGAATGGAACCTGGAGTATATACAAAGCAGCGCGACGATGAAATCTCGGCACAGTTTAATATCAAGAAAGGTACAGGTGCGGGCTTCAATATGTTCCTTGCACCAAATACTGGTATCTTCAAGATAAAACGCGAAACAACGTCTGCACCTGCTTACACTGTTCTTCGCGATATGGGTGTTACTGATGATCAGATGAAAGAAGCATGGGGTCAGGAGCTATTTGACAAGAACAAAGCGGCAGGCTCTGACGATAAGGCTAGACAGGCCGCTGATAAGATTTATAATATGTGAGGTATTTAGCATGAACGTAGGAACGATACGTAATTCGATGATAAAACGGGCTGCTAGCCTTATATTTTATGAAGGCGAGGACGATGGAATACCTGCGCAGCCTAATTACACTTATAGAGTCATTCCTAATGGTGAGCCAACTCCAGAACACATTCGTCTGATGATGAAATATCTTAGAGAAGGTAATATGTTTGTTCCTAAAGGTTGGACACTTGAAGGTGAGCCAACAGAATAACACATATGACGAGAAAGCTATAGCAGCAGCTAATTAAATATACAATATGTAAGGACATATTATGAATTTAGAAACAGTCTATACAGCAGCTATGACAAAGACCGCAGCAGCAGATGTTGCTGGTCAGGTTGTTAATAAAGTGCCTTGGTATAAACTCATAGGACCAACCATTAAAGGCATACCTGGCTGGATTGGTAAACATCCAAAAACAAGCGGTAGCATAGGACTTATTCTTGCATCTTTTGGTCTTGGTACTTTGGGTGGTTATCGTCAAGGTCAGGAAGATGTGGCACAGACAAATCAGGATTCCGCACCAGATCCGATGTTGGAAGCTTTTAAGAAGTTCCCAAATATGGGTAAACAAAACTGGATAAGTACGGCAGCCGGTCTTGGCGCTGGTGCTGCAACCGGCGTTGGCCTACATCAAGCTCTTAAAGCTGTACCAGGTCTCAAGAAACGCAAGATCCTCAGAGCAACGTTAGCGACACTAGGTGGTGGCGGAGCTGGTTATCTGGCATGGCGTGCTGCTGATAATTATCAAAACGCAAGCAATAACAATCAAACCGCATAAGGAATTATATACATGACCTCTCGTACAATATTCTATCTAACAGCTATTGCACAGGCTGATGCTATGGAAAAACAGGCAAGCCGTAAAGAAGCTGTAAAAGCCATCGTTGCACAAACGATGAACAAACAGGCTGCTCCGGAATGGCTTACAAATGCTTATAATACAGCCAAAGGTGCTGTGCAAAATTATGGCAATACAATTGCACAGAATTTCAAAGACAATCCTTGGGGCACAGCAGCCACCGGTCTTGGTGCAGCTGGCTTGATTTATGGTGGAACCAGATTGATTCCTGGTCTGCGTAAGCGTCGTGGTTTGAGCGCTGCTCTGAGTGGTATCGGTGCAGCAGCTGCTCTACCGTTTGCTGGTCAGGTTACCAATTATGCGCAGCAAGGTTACAACGTAGCAAGCAACTTCACAAAGGATCTTTATAATAGATTGACCAATAAATCTAAATATCCTGTACAGCCTGTTACTAAAGCTATCGGCTTGGGCACCAATCAACCACTCCCACAGTCGCCTGTGGCTAGCCTGTTCCCACAGAATCCGTCTTCTCCTAGACAGTAATAAGGCGTGATACGCATATAGTATATGTAAGGAGTTATTACATGACTTATAAAGAATTCAGTAACCTAGTTAAGCAGGCAGCTGCACAGGCTGGCTTTTCCATGCCTGGTGATGCTGGTAATGCCCTATCACCTGCTCCAGCTGCTATGCCTATAAAGAAACAGGATCCACTGGCAGCAGCTGGCGCGGCCCCTGCTGAACCAGAAGCACCACAAGATCCAATCACAGCATTGTCTTCCTCTTTGGATAAGATAACTGCAGTGGCTAACAAACAGGTAGCACAGAATGCACCTTCGCAGCCACCACAGCAGCCATCTATTGCAGCACAGGTTCCACCTATGCCAGCTGGCGATGCTATTCCAAAAGCAGCAAATAAACAAGCAAATTATACAGGAGATACTATGAATTATCTAGACGTACAGAGACTCAGAAATGAAGTCGCAGCTGATATGTGCAAACAGGCTGGTCGCGTTGAAGGCGTTGCTACCAGAAGCATGTATCCAATGGGCCAGGGTGCGAACACTCGCGGCGTTGAAAAGAAAGACATCGATCCGCCAAAGAAGAAAAAAGACTACAGCAAAGCCATTAGCGTTGGCAAGAATGTAGGTATTGGCGCCGGTATCGGCGCACTTGGTGGAGCGGTATCTGGCGCACTTTCTAAGAAAAAAGAAGGTGAAAGCAGAACTAAGAAGGTTCTGAAGCATATGGCTATTGGCGCGGGTATCGGCGGAGCCGCAGGTGGCGTTGGTGGCGAGCTCGCAGATACCGATGCAGCAAAGGCCGCTATCGCATGGATCAAGAACAGACTGGCGAAGAAACAGTCTAAAGTAGAAGCTCCCGGCAATGTTGTCCCTGGCCCGATCTCAAATCGTTTTATAGGTGGTAATGGCCGTCAGGTCTTCCCGATCTAACATAAAGGATTAATAATATGACTTATCTCGAATTCCAAGCTGCTAGAGCAGCTATGTTGAAGCAGGCTTCCATGGATGAGGCTATGGCTCGTAAATACTATGCGCAGAATGCTCTGCCAGATGCTGGCGTTGGTGCTGCTATTGGCGCCGGTGTCGGTGGTCTTGCGGGTCTCATTGGACCTCGTAAAAATCGTCTAAAACGTGCTCTGATCCTCGCTGCTGGCGGCGGTCTAGCCGGCGGTCTGGGAGCAGGTATCACAAGTTATGCTACTGGCAATAGCCTTAGTCTAAATGATGCTGTTCGTGACAATCTGCAGGATATGTATCAGCTAGCTAAGGACAAATACAGAGATCGCCAGATTCAGAACGGTACTCGTAATCCCAACGAGGGTAAGGCTTGATAATGGGCTATAGGCATACATGCCAAATGCTCAAGACAGCTGGGCTGTTCGACTTCCTGAAAGCCGATAATAATCTCGGTCAGAGAAGCGAACGAGCAGCCCAGTATAATGATCCACCATATCAGAGTTCCTGGGACCCCGATATGATTGGGTTTGATGGCACAGAGTTCGCCTATGACACAACAGCGCTCAACAAGACGCTAGATACGACGTTGAGGAAGCATTATGCCAAATTGTTGGCACAGGCATATCTCAAGTCTACAGGCAAAAAGTTAGCCAATCCAGAAAGCAAAATTTCCCCACGCTATAGCTATATGGTAGGACGCGCAGCGAATGTCGATCCGGCTATATATAATAAACTAAACCAGTATTATAAAGACAATCTTGGTGGCTGGAGTAGCGTAGGTAAAGATGTAAGTCCAGGACTGGCAGCGGATGCTGTAGATATGGCAAATCAGGTTCCATTTGTTCCTCTTGATAAAGAACCTGGCGAATCCGATACCAATCCTCCCAAAATGACTGTGGCTAGACCACTTAGATTGATACAGGGATAATTATGCAAGAATCTGGCATATATAGTTTCTATAAACATGCTGGTGCCGTTAACGACAATCTGGCTAGCTGGTTATCGCTAGCGTATACTCCAACATTGCTAACAGCCATGACAAGTGCTGATGCTGCTGTACGCGCTTCTAGGCAGCCGAAGGGTGCTACTGATAAACAGATTCGTGAGTTTAATAAGCATCCAGGTTGGGCATGGTTTCCTGGTCAAGGTTTATATAGAGATATGCTGCGTGAAAAACGCGTTATGCCAGGTCCACGTGGAGAAAAGCATATAACTGCATACACACTGTCTCCTGCCATGTCTGTTTTGATCGGCGCTATTGCCGGTGCTGGTGGTGGTGCAGCTTATGGCACCTATAAAGGACAAGGCGATAGATATCTACTGCCTGGAATCGGTATAGGTGCTGGCGCTGGTCTGTTGGCACACATCGGTGGCGGTCTTGTGGGTGCTATGACACCTCGCAGAACCAAAGAAGATCAGAAGAAATATCTGGAGAGTAGCACACTACCCGAGTGGTTTATTCCAGGTGTCGGTGGCTATAACGCAGCAAAGACATTAGGGCTGCAGATAGAAGATTCTGATGCAGTGGAAGCCAAACGTAAGATGCGTAAACAAGCATGGTCGCTATTTGGTAATGCCTCGGCGCCAAAACAGATGACTAATCAGTATAATGACGCTAATGCTAAACGTATTCGTAAAATAATAGCGGATCAGTTTGGATTAGCCGATGGCGAAGTTTATGATTCTCAGACCTGGGATGATCTGAATGCCGATGATCTTGATCGCGTGGAGACAATAATGTCTCTCGAAGAACGCTTTAACAAAGCATATGAAGATGCTGAATATGAGAAAGCCAGAACGGTAGGCGATATGGTTGCATTATTTAGAAACAACAGATATTCGCAGCCTAAGCCGATAACACTCAATAAGGCACAAGAAGCGATTCTGGCAAATTTCAATCAATACAGGACGTCCAATGAACTGCTTGCTGCATTAGAGAATGCAGAAGATAAAAGAGTTTAACAACAAGCTATACGAGTAGTATATAATCGCCCTCAACTCGTTTGGGGGCTTTTTGTTGTATAGTAATTACGTTCAGTCTATTATAAGATTTCAGGAGATTACTGCATGAATGAACCTATTATGAATACTACTCCGCAAACCACTGAAGATGTTAGCTCAGTGAAATTGCGTAAAGATAAGCCACAGAGAACAGCCCAAGATTGGGTTCGCGATATGAGAATGTCTGCTGCGGTGAACAGAACAAATACCGGAGTAGAAACAGAACAAGTTACACCTGATTTATTACTAGCAACTTCCAGAAAATTACTTGGAATCTCCAAACGAGAGCAGGAACCAGATCCGAAGGACTCTCTAGCGTTTCAGCGTTTTTATGGGCCAGAGATGTTGTTCCAGGAACGTATTCTTCGTGACGGTGGCAAACTAGCTCGTAACATTCTATGGAAAGCCACCAATAGAGGCAATTTGGATTTCATGCCAGTCAATGCGCTGGATAAACATATATCATCTGTGTTCTACGATTCCAAACTAGCACAGATGATGGATGGCTCGTCTCCGCTTGAAACCATCGACTCTGCATATAAGACTACACGCATTGGCGAAGGTGGTGTTTCCTCTATGGATTCTGCACCAGAAGAAATGCGTACTGTGCAGCCTTCCTATTTTGGTTTTATAGATCCAGTACGTTCTCCAGAGTCTTATAGAGTCGGTCTGGATGTTTATATGACAAAGAATGTGATGAAGGGCACAGACGGTAAGCTCTATCAGAAGTTTATAGATGCCAAAACCGGTAAAGAAGTTCTATTGGATTCCGAGACAGCTGCCAATTCTGTAATAGCCGCCCCTGAAATGCGTAATGCCAAGACCAAATCTATTTTTGCACTTGGCGGTCCAACTGGTGTGCGTATTGTTCCTCGTGACTCTGTGCAGTATTACCTACCGCGAGCAGATGAGGCTTACTCTGCGGCGTCTAACTTGGTTACAATGTTGTCTGGCGTTAAAGAGATGCGTCTGCAGATGGGTTGCCTGCATCCAGATACACAAGTTCTTACCATTGATAAAAAGAACCTCATTACAGTTGATAAAGCTCAGGTTACACGAGATGGTAGAATTCCTGGTTCTACAAAAGATGGAGACTCTAAAGTATATGATATAAGAACCACTGTTGCTAAATTCCCGCCAAAACGTAACTGGTTCTATAAAATCGTGCTCAGATCTGGTAGATCTCTTATCACATCTGCCGACCATAGATGGCCTGTTATTCGTAACGGTGAATACAAACTATTACAGGCATCTAAACTCAAACAGGGTGATAAAGCGCTGCGTACCACATTTAAAGATGTGGTTTCAAGACGTACTTTTGTAAATGGCATCCTTGTTAATAAAAATATAGCTACAGTTATGGGCTATATTGCTAGATCGCTTGCTGAGCCGGATAATGAGAAAATGCGTATCTCTGTTCCAGAAGATAGATACGATTTTGTGTTGCGTCAACTGGCACGTCTTGGATTTACCGAAGGTTTTAATACCTATTACATGAATTATAATTTCTGTATTGGTATCCGAGATCCGAAGTTCAAGGCATTCCTTAAAGCAGAATTTGGCACAGACGACAGAGAGAAGAAGATCCCAGCATTTATTATGTCAGCGGGTGCCAGTATAGTTGCTGCCTTCCTTGATGGCTATACAACTGATCCAACAAAAGTTGGCAAGGATTCTGCAGATGATATATGGATACTGGAGATACCTAATCAGCGTATGCGCGACTCACTAGCTTTCCTGTTTGCCAGAATAGAAACAGATACGCTTTATAGAGATACTACGGTAGACGGTAAACCGATACTTGCGTTGAAGCTAAATACTATGCTTCCTATGTATAAAGACATGATTCTGGATGAGATTATCGCTATAAATACCGGTATATCTTCTCCAATAATGGTGGATATCGACATAGATGATAATCTGTATGCGGTAGCTAATGGAATAGTTACACATAACTCTAAATATCCATTACAGGCAATCAGCGTTCAGAACAGAGAAGCTCCTCTTGTTCGCGGCTTGGATGAAGCATCGGGCAAAGATATGCACTCGTTGATTGGTAAATATCTTGGTGCTAGATTTGCTACTAAAGATGGTATTGTTACTGCGGTACGAAAAGACAGAATAGACGTGCAGTATGCAGATGGTTCTAAAGGAAGTATTGGTCTATATGTCAACTTCCCGATGAATGCAAAGGGCTTCATCAATAACACACCACAAATTAAAGCCGGACAGTCTTTCAAGAAAGGACAATGTCTTGCCAGCTCGAATTATACAGATAAAGATGGTGTTGCTGCACTCGGTACAAATCTGCGTTCTGCTTGGATGTCTTGGAAAGGCGGTACATATGAAGATGCTATCGTTATAAGTGAATCCGCTGCCAAGAAACTTACAAGCGATACGATGTATAAAACTTCTGTTGACCTGGATAAAACTGTTAAACTTGGTAAGCAGAATTATATAACGTGGAAACCAGGCGAGTTTACCAAAGAGCAGATGGAAAATCTGGATGCTAACGGTATAGTCAAACCTGGTACAATTCTTCGCAAAGATGATCCAATGATTCTGGCAGTTAGAATGACAGAACCAAGTCCGGGTACTATGGGTAAACGTATTCTGACTGATATGACAGAACGTTGGGAGCATGACCACGAGGGTGTTGTTACTGATGTTGTTAAGACCAGAAAAGGCATCAAGGTTTATGCTACTGTCACAGCACCTGTAGAAGTTGGCGATAAGCTTAGCGGTAACTATGGTAACAAAGGCGAGGTGTCGCAGATAATACCAGATGACCAGATGCCAAGAGATAAGAATGGTAATCCAATTGACATCATCCTGAGTCCTCTGGGTTTGATATCGCGTACAAATCCATCACAGCTGTATGAAGCACAACTTGGTAAAATCGCTGCTAAGACCGGTAAGCCCGTTGTAGTTCCACAGTTTATGGATGGCTCCTTGGCTGAATTTGTTCGTGACCAGTTAAAACAGAATCATCTAAAAGCTGACGAAACGCTAACAGATCCGGAAACCG
>Ga0310696_10005941_pt1 | contig 14609 bp, 17 predicted proteins | sample AusTroGonzalo_MG_4_FD_203885 | JGI IMG/M metagenome (GOLD analysis project Ga0310696, IMG submission 203885) | Bovine rumen microbial communities from tropical cattle in Woodstock, Queensland, Australia - Gonzalo_02 (v2) (version 2) | ecosystem: Host-associated > Mammals > Digestive system >...
CAGCCCCGGGGCAACTCCCTTCTTTACATAGTCAACTATGTGCAGGTCATCTATAGCTATGCTCTCGAACATGAATGTATACGAAGGGTATTTCTTTATCATCTTCTCATACTGGGGATTGGCGCCCATAACCCTTGCTGCATGCCTGAGCTGTGGAGAAGTTGCTATGTCGAGCCTTCCTGAAGTAGCAAGTACTATACCGCCGTGATAGAAGCCGGCGCATACGAGCGAGCCGTCCATCTTCTCGGCAAACTCCACGTATTTTGCGGCTGAGAGCCTTTTAAGTATCTCCGCCTCTGCCGTCTCGGGAAGCTGATCCATGTTGAAGAATTTAGAGTACGGCCGGAGGACTATGTTCGCGTCGGTCAGTGGTCCGGGAAGATTGCTGTTCTTCAAATCAAGAACGAGCCCTCTGCAGTCGCGGAGAGCCCTATCAAATCTGTTCCAATCTTCTTTTGTAACGCTGTTGCTATAATGGAGCACGCATAGGCTACCACTCTGTTCGGCGAGCAGGTATTCCATGACTCCGGCTTCAGGCAGCCTGTTGCTGATGGCGTATTGCATACATGCGTTTATATCGGGTACGCCGTCAGGTTTCATGTGGTCAGGAGCATGGTCTATGACCGCCTGCAGGTATCTGATTATAGGTAACATGGACAGGCCTCCTGTTCTATGCCCTGGATACCGTACCCGGAACTATCGGAACGATCTCCTCTACTATGTTGAGCTTCGGGTTTATCTGCTTTGTTTCCTTCGTTTCCATTATAAGGGCCTCATCCTCTTTGCTGATCTGAGGCTTGTCAAGGACCTTCATCATGGAAGCACGCTTAATGGCTGCGGCATTGCGCATCTTCTTACGGCTGCTGATGCCCGCTGCCCACTTCACCACGGTGCAGATGAGGGTGATACACTGTATAAGGAATATAACTGCTATCGCTGTAACGAATATAAGGCACAGTATCCATAATGGCGAGGAGAATATCTCCTTTGCGTTCGCAAGGATGGTCTCGGTCTCAGGCATGGGTTCTGCCGCCATGAAAATCATATTGTTTGTAGTCATAGTAAAACTCCTTCCCCGTGCAGAAGTTTCCCTGCACGTTTACCTTAATATGCACCCGTACCCGCAAAGAGAACTGTTTTGGGGCAGGACCGCATATTCCCTTACGCAAATAATAAAAAGGGAGGCAGATATATGCGTAGAATAATCAAACTGTTAATGGCACTGACACTTGCTGTAGCAATGGTGCTGACAACGGGAGTAACAACAGAAACCAAGGCAATGACCTACTCGGTCAAGAGCAACGTGATGATCGTCGGGCAGACGATGGACGCAAGCGAGCTCGGTACCGCACTTACCAAGTCGGCAAAGGTGACCAGCTCGAAGAAAAAAGTCATAGCCGTCAAGGGCACGACGCTTACGGCGAAGAAAGCCGGAAAGACAACGATCACCATCAAGCAGAACGGCAAGTCACAAAAGTATACCGTGACGGTCAAGAAGCCCTCGATAAAGGTCAACATGCTGGACGTGGGACAAGGAGATGCGTTCCTCATCCAGACCGGAAGCGCCACGGTACTCATCGACACAGGCGAGTACAAATATTACGACCAGCTGAAGAGCCAGCTCAAGCAGCTCGGAGTTGACAAGATCGACGCCCTGATAGTTTCTCACTTTGATACGGACCATTTCGGTTCGGCTCAGTCGGTATTAAGGGATTATGCAAAAGACGGAGTCTTCGTTCACCCGACAAGGCCTTCTACCTCGCAGACTTACAAGTATCTCATGGATGCCGTAGCGAAATACGGATACAAGGAGATTGTTCTTACAGGCAAGGATGAAGGAAAGGTCGTAAAAGAAATCTCGCTTGACGGAATGGTGTTTACACTCCTGGCGGCTGACGAAGGCGAGGATACCAACGATTCAAGCCTGGTACTCAGAATGACCTATGGCAAATCGTCATGGCTTTTTACTGGCGACGCATCATCGTCAGTGCTTAATAAGGTAATGGATGAATATCCTAGCCTTATCAAGGCAGACGTCCTCAAGGTTTCCCATCATGGCAGCGACTATTCAAACCCCGTGCTGTTCATAAAGAACGTAGGCGCTAAGATGGCACTTATCAGCGTAGGCAAGGATAATGATTACGGACATCCTACGGCAAACGTCCTCAAGCGTCTGCAGACCTATATAAGCGACATCTACAGGACTGATACCGATGAGATGGTATCGGTCACATATAACGGAAAGTATTCCGTTGAGAAGACGGGAAAGAATACCGGTTCATCTGATACCGTGACACCCACTGAATACACTGTGATCGGGAACAAGAACAGCAAGGTCTATCACAGTCCTGACTGCACGAGCCTTCCGATAGAGAAAAACAGGGTGTATTTCGATAGTGCGGCAGATGCCGAAGAAGCCGGATACCATGCATGCGGAATGTGCGGCGGCTGAGATTAGGAAAGAATGAAAAGAAAACCATCCGATTATACGGATGGTTTTTTGATTGCCATGTGGTGCCCTAGGGTGTGCTTTTTGGATATCTGCTGGGGCATATTGGGGCTGTATAATATAAATTTAGCCGCTCCATAGGGCAGAAAGGGAAGTATTATGAGAAAAGGTAAGTTATTATCAGCAGTAATGGCGTTGGCCCTTGTACTGGCCGTGGCACTGTCAATCGCACCGACGCAGGGTATCAAGGCGATGAACACACCTCAAAGCTTAGAGGGTGAAATTGACTTCACTAAAGTTAAGACAACCATATCCCTTGCGGATAACGGAGGGCTCTTTGAGCTTCTGAAAAAAGACGTGATCAACTGGCATATTAACGTAATATTCAAGGTCACAGTGGAAAACAACACTCCCGAAAAACTTTATATTTCAGGCGTACCTGCTGAAATGATGGGGGAATCCAGTATCTCCATAAAACCGGGAAAGAAGAAAACTATTACGATTTCCGGCCTTTCTACGATAGGCGAGATCGTACAGTACAGCGTGCCTACGGAGGCACAGGTACTGAAACTCTTGAACGGGAAAAGTGTTACCGTCAAGACATCTCCCCACGTGCTGCGCTTTAGGGTAAATTCCGCAGGCTGGACTGGAGAAGCGCCTGATTATATAGGTGACTATACGCTGACGGTTACCAGCGGAGACGTGGACGTTGTGCATTGATATTGACAACCGGTAACGATAAAGGGCTGTATCTTCGTTTCTGAAAATGCAGCCCTTTTATTGTGCTTAAATATCATATATAGGTCTTGGTTATTCTACCGGGATCTTTCATATGGGTTCAAGGTACGTCACGCTCTTCCCATGATTTACGGCGTACCTTATCTCCATCTCTGTGCTCTCTCCTATGTATCCGCCCACGTTTACCACGAAAATGCCGTCCGACATGTCTATCCTCTGCCTGTGCATCTTTGCCAGCTCGTCCTTCACCTTTTTCCGTTCTGCAACGTCCATGTCGTCCCACTTCCTGCCGTTAGGAAGGCTTCCGAAAAGCTCGGGCCCCATAACTATGCAACCCTCTGCGGTAAGCCTCTGCCTTGCCTCCATGAAGGCATCCTTGAAGCGTATGCTGCCGCACAGTGTTATCACCGGATATCTCTTTTCCTGAGCCGTAAGCTGTTCCATGCCTTTTCCCTATCTCTCTTCTTCATCCCGGGTATCAGCTGACTTGACGGGAGCTGCGGGATGTATGGTCGTCCTGAAATGGAAGCACTGGATGTTGTACCCTCCAGCACCGAATGTCTGGACATGAGCTGTTCCCTTTGTTCCGTAAATGTAGCCGTTGAGGTCACCCTTCGCTCCGACCTTTAATGCCGAAGCGTCGGTTATCTGGCCGACTATCTCGTTCGTCCTGTCGATTATGAAATCGTATTTGCGGTTATACTCGGCGTGGACCTCCTTTTCGAGCTTGGCCCTGCATTCATCGTACTTGCCGATAATATAGTGCTGTGCGTATTCCCACTCGCCGTCGGCAACCTTCACCTTCTGTGAATAGGACCTGCCGCGGCTGTCAGTGAACTTTTCGTACTTGTAGGTCCCGTGGATCTTATTATAGTGTTCCGAAGAGAGCGCGTTGATCTCCTCATGGAGCTGCTCGTATTCGGGTGAGCCGTACCTCATATCCGAAAGCCGCCTGTGCATATCAAAGAGCTTTGCCGACTCCTCGCATGCCGCCTTTATAGCCTTGTCGTAGTAGCTGAGGCACCTTTCCTCCCATTTATCAAGGAATTCGGTTATGGCAGGCACGTTCCTGCTCGCAGACTTCTGCTGCTCCTGCACGAGAGTGTCTTTCCATTTCACAAGAGCTTCCCCGGCTTCCCTTATATCGCGTTCGGTATACTTAATATCCGATTCGTGGTAATAGTAAGGGTTGTCTTTCCAGCCGCTTGCCTGCGCCTTCAGTATCCTGTCCATTTTCTTGTTAAGCTTGTCGAGTTCCTTTTCCTTGCCCTCGATACGCTTCATTATGAAGTCAATGCTTGCCATGCCCGTCTCCTTGTCTTCCGGCACCAGCCGGACTGTTATTTGGTGTAGTATCTGTGCAGGCCGTCCATGTAAGGCTCTTCAACTAAGTCTTTCTTGGCGAAGTAGCTCGACTTGCATCCGTACGAACAGAAGAACAGGTAATCATGCAGCCTTCCGCTCTCAAGGACCTCGTCTACTGCCTGCCTTGTCTCATCGGTCACCTTGACCTTGTCGTACCAGCCGTCCCATACGGGAGTGAACTGATCTTTCTCAAATATGACCGCTTCGATACTATTCGGGAAACCGCTGCTTGCCACCCTTGCAAGAACGCAGCTTACCACGTTCTTCTTCTGCTCGATGGTTCCCTCGCCGGCTTCCGCCTCGGTTATCCTATACAGCATCTCTTTCTCTTCGGCCGTTACTTCTACGGCATTCTTTTTCTTCTCCGCAGGAGCAGGTGCTGCGGATGCGTAAGTAGTGCCTGATTTTTGATTGCGGAGGGTTATCCCGACAGATCCTAAGACCTTTTCCGATGCCTCCAGCAGGCGCTTATATGTTCTATAGCTGATATATGGCGTATCCTCATTTGCCGTTTCTTCCGGCATTTCTTCAACACTCTCGTCAATACTGGTTTCCGTAGTTGCGTTAGTGGCGGCGGTACCGTCTGCATTTTCCTTTGCCGAGATCGGAGTGACAGGAAGTAATCCGACCACGAGTGCAAGCAGTACAGCCTTGAACAATGTTTTCACTTTTATACCTTTTTTACCTTTCTGTGGTCCGCCGGTATCGGGCGGAACTGTTTCAAGTTACAATGATAATATGCAGGCGGAAAGCCCGAATCAGCATTTCCCGAAAGGATGAGCCCTTGAAAATAGGCAAAAGTGCAAAAAGAAACACGGCAGAAGCCTTGCGGATACTGCCGTGTCATCTGTAAGCAACAAACTTTGCGGGGGTGGTTTCACAGCCCGGCCAGTCTGGTGATCGCGTCTTTTGATATCAGATCGTAATGCTCTGCGGCATATGCATAAAGCATGTCCTTCGGCCTTACCGTGATGACAGCCTTGCCTGGTGCGGTATACTCGCCGACGGCCGAGAGCATCGGCCTGGCGTCAAGGCCTGCGTTTATATAGAGCTCGTAGTCGCCCTCCTTGTTCTTATACAGGATGCTGTCCTTCTTCTTCTCATCCGGAAGGACGCTGTCGAGGGCCGTGCAGACTTCGAGTGCCCTGTCGAACATTGTCGTCTTCACGCATACGGCAAGGGGTATGTCGATATCGGGATCCTCGTCGTCTTCCTCATCGTCCATATCATCTTCGAAATCGTCTTCGTAGCAGTCATCGTCTATCTCACAGCTTTCGATATCTATGCCCAATGCTTCAGCCATATGCTGGAGCAGGGAGTTCGCAAACTCGGGTGAGTCAAGGTTAACGGGAGGCGAGGTGAGCATCTCGCCGTCATTCTCGGTTGCCTGTCTTATCTCGCCCTGGAGCGTCATTATGATGCCGTCCTCTATCGTAGTTACCAGGACGACGCCGTTGAAATAAATACCGAGCTGTTCCACCGTGTACCTTGTTACGGAAGGTATAGCGTTTATGCGGTACTGCTCAGATGTCTCGAACTGCCTGCGGCTAAGGCCCATCTTGTTGAATTCGCTGTACATGACCTCTACCGATATCGCATCATCGTCTTTCTTAACTATCCTCATATCTGCGGCACCTCCTTTTCGGTTGACGGGTATCTGTATACTGCTTGATATGCTTCAGTTTTACCTTCATTTTGTATAACCCCCTCATATATCCCGATGGCCTTCAGTTCTTTCAGCGCAGAGAGCTGCTCATGTGTCATATCGTCCTTGTCGGACTTCATATAGCTGTCAGTCCACAGCGATATACAGCCTGTCATGCTGCAGAGCCACGGGATGACATCGAAGTAGTAATCCGGAGGGACCATGCTGTAGAGCTCTTCCCTTGTCACTCCCATCTGCCTGCAGGCTATAGCTATCAGCTTCTCCTGATGCGAGGGTACGGCGTATTCTACCCGCCCGTCGCTGAACATTACCACTTCAAGATAGTGGGGGAATGTCTTTTTATGCTCCAGCATATCGAATTCAGATTCAAGGGTGTATCCCATTTTTTCGGCTATCCGAAATAAGTGATTGAAACTGCCTGTCACACAGTCATGCGTTTCCGCAATAAGTGGTTGGAACCACCATCATCACATTATTCCAGTTTCCGCGTTCATCCATCCCGGTTATTATCACACTCCCAAAGGAGCAGTTTTCCCGAATGTGTCCAGCGGCTTTACTTCCCCGCAGTCTACGGGTAGCTCGTTTGCCTTCAGTTACTTTATGCAACCGTCTTTAGGAGGCGGATTGCTTCGTTTCTTATGTTGGCCGCAGCATTAACATCACGGTCATGTATTACTCCGCATTCGGGACATACCCATCTGCGGACTTTCAGGTCTTTTGTATCCGTATTGCGGTATCCGCAGCAGCTGCAGATCTGTGAGGACGGATACCATCTGTCGATTCTTACGAGCTGTCCTCCGTTCCATGAGAGCTTATACTCCAGCATAGTGGTGAACATCCCGTATCCATTGTCCATGGTCGCTTTGCCAAGGCCATATCCCTTGTTGGAAATAGACTTCATGTCAATGTCTTCGATACCTACGACATCATAGTTATCTGCAAGCGACCTTGACAGCTTATGCAGATGATCCAGCCTCTGATGCTTTACCTTTGCCTGCAGTCTTGCTACTTTGCGGTGCTGTTTCCACCAGCCCTCTGATTTGCGTTCTCCTTTACGGGAGCCTGTCTTTCTGGACAGCCTGCGCTGCTGCCTTGCCAGCTTCGCTTGGCTCTCACGGAACCAGTGCGGCATATCGGCACAGCTGCCTTCAGAATCGACATACAACCCGTCAGACTTGTAATCAAGCCCGAGGAACATTGGCTTTTTTACTGCCTTGACAGTTATGTCAGCTTCATACTTGTAATTTATGCTTATATAGAAGCTCCCATCAGGTTCAAGGCTTACCGTTGCAAAATTAACTTTCGCGTTGTCCGGCAGATGAAGCCCGCGGACTTTTATCCACCCTATAATGGGGAGTTTTATCTTTTTAAGATCTTCTCCTATATGGATATTTGCATTATGTGTTGTGGTATATGCCTGTCTTCCTTTCTTGCTATGGAACTTTGGATATCCGGTTTCATGCTTAAAGAATTTCTGAAAGGCGGTATCCACCTGCCTGCAGGCATATTTAAGCGCCTGTGAGTCCGCGCCCTTCAGCCATGTGAGATACTTTTTCATCTTTGGCAGGAGATTCTGCATGAACACATATGACATATGTTCCTTGCGGCGCTCATATATCTTATTGTTGCGTTCAAGCATATGGTTATAGATATATCTGCAACAGCTGAACGTATGTTTCATGGCAGATGCCTGCATCCTATTCGGGTACGCCCTGCACTTCGCCGCACAGTTGATCGTAGCCATCTGGAACCTCCTTCCGTTAGTAGTTTCTACATCTAATATGCCTGTTCGTTGGCCAGGACGGTTTTCCGGGGAATGGGTTTCAACCAACCTGTATTATCTGCAAGCTGTGGTTTTCAACCACTTATTGCGGTTAGCAATTTTTTCTCCTTATCCCTATTCTACACTAAATCTCGCGGAATGACAAGCATCACAGGCAGGAATCGTCGAATTCCGGTCCGCCGTTTTCCTTTACGGGCTGTTCGTCAGCCTTTATGCCGTATCTTTCCGCCCATGCCTTAAGGTTCTTCTTAAGGCTTGACTTCTCGTAGTCGGTCTTGTTGTCCGCCATAAGCTCGTTCCTGAAGGCTGAGCATCCCGCAGACCTTCTGCAGACTGCGAAATTGTAGTCTACCAGCAGGAAGGGCCAGCCGTTAACGGTGAAGTTGTTGCCGGGTACGAGCCCGGAGTCTCCGAGGGAGCTGATCCTTAACACGGGACGGATTTCAGCCGACTCGTCGGGGTGAAGCCCGTGTGAGTTTATAGTCCCGTTTTCGTCAACCGTCATTATCCTCAGGCCTGTGTCGCCTTTTGCCGTAAGCCACCATTCAACCGTGGTGCCGGGGGCGCACGGGTTCTCCAGTTTAAGCATTTCATTGTCCATGCCCATCATTATCACGGCGTCCTCAAGCGAGGGTATCGTGACCGATGACACGCAGATGGATCTGTCTGTTCCATTTATCTTCATTTCTGTTTCTCCTATCAATGTTCTAATACTGTCATGTAAATCTTAGGCCGTGTATCTCCAGCACGAAATACTGCACGCCTTCCTCTGCTCCCCATTCGGGTCTGCCTGTCCCGACCCTTATCGAGCAGGTGGCTTTGAACCAGGGTGATGATGCGCTGTATCCGTTTCGGAATATGACCTCTCTCGTGCAGGAATCACCGGGAGTATCGAATACCGGTGTGACGCTCAGGTCATCAGGCAGGGCTCTCAGGCTTGACGGCCAGAGCTTCCTGAACCTTGATGCGTAGTAGTAGCTGAGCTTCCTGTATTCTTCCTTCTTCTCTCCGCTGAGTATCATGTCATACCATTTCTTCTTTATGGGAAGTACCAGCATGTAAGCCTCCTTTATCTTGCGTCGTCATCATCGGAGAAGATATACTCTTCCTCAAACCCGTCGCCCTCCCAGTAGATTGAATGGGTCTCGGAAAGGTCTTTGAAGAAGTTGCGGCTGTCGCTCATGCCGCATCCTGCCTTTGCAAGCTGGTCGGCTGCCTCATTGCCTTCAACTCCTGTGTGTGCGTCTACGTGCACGAACTTTATCACTGCGCCGTTTTCCCTGCACTTGGCAACGAAGTCTGCGTAATCTGCCGTATATTCTTTGTTAGCCTTCCATTCCCTGTTCGCCCATGATCCGATGCCCTGATAGTCATGGTGTATTATTATCGGCATGCCGGGAAGCTCTGACATGATATTCTTTATTGCGAGTGTTGATGCCGCAACTTCTCCTTCGACGTTCCTTCCGCCGTCGACCATCTCGGCGCCGCCGAAATAGGCACGGGGCATCCTTTCGTCGTCTATGTACACGCCGTAGCCGTAGATGTTGGTCTCGGCGTTGAAGCTGCCGTCAACCCATGCGTGTACCGCGCCGTCATCTGAAACGGCTTCGGTAACGGTTCCGTCGGGCTGGACCTGCTTGACGGGCGCTTCCTGTATGCCTCCCGCCATGAACTGCTCAGCCTCTTCCTGTGTCTCGAACTTCTTATATATCGCACCCTTGTGCTTATGGACGGAAGCCTTGCACTCATCCCATGTCCTGAAGATGCCCTTGGTCCTTCCTTCCCTTACTGCGTAATAACCAGCCATGGTATTCCTCCCCTCAGCAGGATTCCTTTGCCTGCCATATGTCCGTAATATGTACTCCGCGCCCGTAAAGACACGCCTTAAGGGCAGTCTCGGATTTCATTCTTTCCGTGCCTGCCTATCCTAATATGTACCATTCCGCCGTTGCCACGCTGTCCCCGAAAGGCCCGTTCAGGTCAGAAGTTACGGCAGGCTGCATATTACAGGCGTGTATAACACAATAATTCTATGTATAATAAAAGGAGGTAGCTTTTATGATTAACAAAATTGAAAATGAGTTCGGAAACAAGATCGGTGGCAGCCGCAGGGACATGTGGAATCCTGCAGGGCTTGACATCAACGACGCTTCGCAGATGAACGATGCCGAGAGGGCTGAGTACATCAAGAAGGACAACATCTGGGCAAAGCCTGACTACCAGGCGCTTAAGGACGAAGGACGTGCCATAGAGGCCGTATACTTTATCAAGCAGCTCAGGGATTCCCTTGCGGCAAAGCCAACTTACGGGAACGGTGACTTCTATATCGAAGTGATCGGAAAGATAAGGGACCTCGCGATGAACGTCAAGACTGTCGCTGACGTTGACTGTTTCAAGAATCTCATCTTAAAGGACCCCTACTGGGTTGAACAGGGCGGCACAAGATGGAGCGTAAAAGTCACTGAGGCGGTATGGACTGCAGGAAGAAGCTTCTTCAGCAAGATGCAGACATCATCGGGCGAATGCAGGTCAGAGATCAGAAAGAAGAAGTTCCTCTATTCGGAGGACGAGAAGATCTTTGCCGAGTCAAGGTCTACCATCACCGTTAGGACTGACGCCTACAATCAGTTCATCCCGACCGGTGACATCAACGACAGCGGGAAGGATTCCATGGTTAAGACCAGTGAGTGGCAGCGTATCAGAGCTAACGGCATAAGCCCTGCGGACGGAAACGCCATACCTGAAGGCAAGTACATCCTCATCATGGGATACTCCTTCGTAGGGGCATTCGATACGGCAGAGGAGGCAAAGGAAAGAGCGATAGCAATGGCAAAGCTTGCTAAATCCATGACTCCCCAGCCTGAGAAGAGAAAGGGCAAGAAGACTTTCTGCTATGCTGTCCTTGACAACATCGTGCAGACTGAGACCGCTGAGGGAAAATCCGGCGAAGACTTCATAAACGACTTCGGTTTTTATGGAGGCGAGTTCGGCAACTGGCTCAACAATGACGAGCGTCAGAAGAACCTTGACATGAGCTACGTCTCATTCAGGAACATCGCAAGGGCGCTCAACATTCCCGAGTCGGCAGTATCCATCACCGGCAAGCTCAGCATCGCGTTCGGTGCAAGAGGCAAGGGCAACGCGCTGGCACATTTTGAGCCGCTTCGAAAGGTCATAAACCTGACCAAGCTCAGGGGTGCGGGTTCGCTTGCGCACGAGTACGGACATGCCATTGACTTTATCGTGGCTTCGCTGTACGGATGCGGCAAATCGTTCATGGAGACTGCGGATCAGTTCCGTTACTTCAGGCACATCCCTTCCGAGGTACAGAGTATCAAGAAGGTAGTGAACGCAATGCTCTACACTCCCGAAGGCGGAAAGACCCAGTACTGGAAGAACTCATCAAAGATGGGTGCACTTTATTCCAAGCAGGGCGGCTATTGGGACAGCTGCGTAGAGATGTGGGCAAGGGCTTTCGCCTGCTACGTCAGGGATAAGCTTGAAGCTCTCGGGATCACTGACGGATACCTCAGCGGACACAGCGACCTTGCCATAGGAATCGACACTGACGGGTCAGTCGTAAAGGCTTACCCTGAGGGCGAGGAAAGGACAAGGATCAATGCGGCGTTCGACGAATTCTTCGATGAGATCCGTCCTGTCCTGACAGGAAAGGCTGAGTGCAAGAACGAGGCCGAGCTGACAGGCTCATCCGTAAGAATGGCCTGTGACATCTGAAACTAAAAACAAAGACCTTCTACCGTTTATCGGCAGAGGGTCTTTTTATGTGCCATAACGCACGTATTTGCCCTTATTTCCCGTTTTTATATCTAAGTGGCATAAATATACCCCCGCATAGTTTACGGGGGCGTATGAGCCTTTACAGGCATTCTTCGTCTAATCCTTTATCTTCTTCAGTCCTGCTGCCTGCTTCCCTTTCGGGAGGAAGGAACTTCTCGGGTATGTTGAGCTGTTTCATGAAGTCACGGAGCTGGCTGTCGGTCACGCGGTAATCCATCGGGCCGAGCACCTCGTAATTTCCCCTGCCCTTGTAGTTCGTGGGCGAGAACTGGGCAACCCCGAACATATAGTCATCGAGCATCTCCATGGCAGCCCTGATGGGCGCCATCCTGATGAAGTCGCTTGCACTCCTGCAGCTGCCGTAATGCGTCTTTACGAATTCCTTCATATGAGGATTGTCGGCGAAACGCTCTATGTTGATTATCCTTCCGTAGTAGGCCTCCTTATCGGTAGGGTTCACGTTGATCTTAAGGAAGTCTATGCACCCAGGAGCCGTGGCCATCTCCCTTAAGAGTATGCCTCCGTTTACGGCAGGTTCGGGATCCTTTGGCGATACCCAGGGCGACACCATCTCTACTTCATGTGCCTTTGCCCATTCCCTTGCTATCTTCAACGGGAGCGAGTGGCTGTAGTTATTGGGCGCTCCCCTGTACTCTCCGTTGATGAACACGTTCTGATATATGCCGTCAGCATAGACCGAATACTCGATGGGTTCGTTCATTATCGCATATCTCTCGCTGAGAGCCGTGAAGCCCCGTCCGCCGAAGGTGACAGGACAGCCTGGCGTCATCGGAGGGTTCTCGGACAGAATCCTTATCACAGGCCTTATCCCGCAGTATTCTCCGCGTACTACCACGCCGTTCGGGATGGCTTCGCCCTTGCCGGTCGCAGCGGCACAGAACATCTCGTTCTGCCCTGCATCCCTGAGCCACCATTTCTCACTGGTCTCGGGTATGAAGTCCTTATATTTCTCAAGCTGCTCTATCGAGAGCAGTTCTATGCTGTGTATCTTCATGCCTCTTCCTTCTCCTTATATCTCATATGCCTCGGCCACGTCGGGAGCCTCTGCCTGCACGGGCTGTTCCTGCTCTTCCGCTACGAGCTCTTCCTCCTGCACGGGTTCCTCTATCTTTATGCCGGTCTTATCGAGCATCTCATCCAGCATGATCTCAATATTGTCGTAAGTGGTATGGCACAGCAGGGGTGAGCCGTTCGGAGGACAGCTTGCGAGGATGGCGATATCTTCCGTGAGCATCTCGTAAGCACAGCCGTTCATGTTGAACTTGTCATCCACCTCAAGGGTTACGCCTTCAGGCGTGGTAGGATCCGTTATGCCGATGGCATACCTCAAGCCTGCAGGAGTGTCGGGGCTACACCACGCGATGGTGCCGTCACTTGCCACACATGGGCGTGCGCCGACCTCGTTCTCGGGACCTGCGAGCCACCACAGCGTCGGGGCTCCGGCAAGCCTTTCGGGGCCGAGGAGCTCAGCCGTGTTAAGGGTCAGCAGGCCTACGATGTTTATCCTGATACTTGCCTGTTCAGCTTTCATTTTTCATGCCTCCTTCCTGGTAGTCCTTTCTGCTCCCAATATGCCCTGTTTCTGCGGTTTGAGGCGTAATACAAAAAGAAGGCCTGTTGAAAGGCCTCCTTTTAAGTTATGTTCTGCTGGTATCAGCTCCTGTATGCGCAGGTATTGTCGAGGAACATGTTTCTCTGCTGTGCTATCTCGCCTGACTGAAGCTCCTTGTATTCCTGCTCGAATACGTAGGTTCTTGAGTCGATCATGTCGAGATAATGAACGAGCATTGCCTCTTCCGATGAAGGGATCGCAACTGCTCCCCATTCGCGTTTGCCGTGGTGGGCCGCTATGACATGGAGAAGCGCATCAGTCTTCTGAGGACTTACCTGGTTGGCGATACAGGCCTGTCTTACGAGCTCCATCCCGAGATAGGTATGCCCGAAAAGCATTCCCTCGGTGGTATACACGCTCTGGCCCATTTCATCGGTAACGAGCTCCTTCACCTTTCCGATATCATGCAGGATGGTGCCTGCAAAAAGGATGTCGGTGTCGGCTATGGAGTAAACGGTTGCCAGCGACTTAGCTGCCCTTACCATCCTGAGAAGATGCCAGATGAGCCCTCCTCTTACGTTATGGTGGATAGACTTCGCAGCGCCCCATATAAGGAGCTTGTCCCTGTAGGTCTCGAATATCTGCTTCACGGCAGCCTTCAGTGCTTCATCGTTAAGTCCCTCAGCAACACCCATAAGCTCATTGAAACCCTCTGCGGGGTCTTCGGGAGCCATGGGCAGATACTGCGAGATATCCGCATTAGGCGAAGGGGGCCCTATGAAATTGATGGTATAGCTGGGCTCTCCGTTGTAAAGGGATACCGCAATGGCGAAATTTGCCAGTGAACCCTTGGATACGGGAAGCTCCGATATTGCAGTGTCCCACTTCCTTGCCACGATATCCCTTTCGCCGTCGGTAAGGGTAAGGGTTACGTAGGGGGTGTTCTTCTTTGTAAGCTTCTCCTCTACGTCCCTGATCAGTAAAGTTACATTGTAGCCGAGGGCTGTGTTTTCGCCCGGCTTCATCATAGATATAATGTCCATATATATCTACCTCCTCTTTAATTTTATCGGATTCAATATGTCCTCATATTTCATTTTGGCAAGGGGCATCGGGCTGTCTGTCCAGATATTGAGACTGGCGTGCATATTCGTCCTTGAATAAATTAAAAAAGGAGGATCATGAGATGATCGAATTGAAGTGCCCCAACTGTGGGGAAGTATTTACGGCAGACGAG
>Ga0310696_10005942_pt1 | contig 14608 bp, 10 predicted proteins | sample AusTroGonzalo_MG_4_FD_203885 | JGI IMG/M metagenome (GOLD analysis project Ga0310696, IMG submission 203885) | Bovine rumen microbial communities from tropical cattle in Woodstock, Queensland, Australia - Gonzalo_02 (v2) (version 2) | ecosystem: Host-associated > Mammals > Digestive system >...
ACGTCCCAGGAGGCGCCCGATAGCGCTGATAGCTATGAAAATCAAATTCAAACCGACGATGAAAACCGCGGTTTTGATGATCCAGAATCACAGACGGTCATCTTTGATGATGATGATTTGTTGACTGATGGAAACGACCAGAAAATAGATAACGGAAATGAAACAGGCGTTTTGACCGGTTTTGCCTCAGATACAGCTACGGCATTGCGAAAGAAAACAACGAAGGCTGGTGAGGATGAATTGGATATGGACGTAGAAGTAGCCAATGAAGTAGAACAAGCTACTGGCGAACAAACAGAAGTGGCTATTGAAGAGCTGGAGCCTTATGATCCTAAACGCGATTTGGAGAATTACCACTTCCCTTCACTCAATCTCCTGAAAGAGTATGCTGAAGACGGCAAACCATATATTGATATGGAGGAGCAAACGGCCAATAAGAACCGTATTGTTGAGGTGCTACGTAACTTTGGTATTGAAATTGTAGGTATCAAGGCTACGGTAGGTCCTACCATTACTCTTTATGAAATTACGCCTGCTCCTGGTGTGCGTATCTCTAAGATTCGTGGTCTTGAAGATGATATCGCACTTTCGCTCAAGGCATTGGGTATCCGTATTATCGCACCAATTCCTGGTAAGGGAACTATTGGTGTTGAGGTTCCTAACGCCAAGGCTAATATGGTGTCGATGCGTAGCGTGCTCGATTCAAAGAAATTCCAGGAAACGACGATGGACCTGCCTTGCGCAATGGGTAAGACGATTACCAATGAGGTATTTATGTTTGACTTGGCAAAGGCTCCACACTTGCTTGTTGCTGGTGCTACCGGTCAGGGTAAATCTGTCGGCTTGAATGCCATTCTCACCTCTTTATTATATAAGAAGCATCCGGCCGAGATGAAAATTGTGCTGGTTGACCCGAAAATGGTTGAGTTTAGTATTTATGCTAAGATTGCCAATCATTTCTTGGCCAAGGTTCCCGATGATAGCGCCTCTCCGATTATCACCGATACCTCGAAAGTGGTGCGTACTCTCCAGAGCCTCTGTGTTGAGATGGATGCTCGCTACGAACTTCTGATGGCTGCTGGTGAGCGTAATATCAAGGATTATAACCGCAAGTTCATTGCTCGTAAACTGAATCCCGAGAAAGGTCATAAGTTTATGCCGTATATCGTGGTGGTAATTGACGAGTATGGTGACTTGATTATGACTGCCGGTAAGGAAATAGAGTTGCCTATAGCCCGTATTGCCCAGAAAGCACGTGCCGTAGGTATTCACATGATTATTGCTACACAGCGTCCTACCACTAATATTATTACTGGTACCATTAAGGCCAACTTCCCTGCTCGTATTGCCTTCAAGGTAAGTCAGGGTATCGACTCTAAGACCATTCTTGACCGTATGGGCGCCCAGCAACTGATTGGTCGTGGTGATATGCTTTACTTGCAGGGTAATGATCCTGTGCGTGTACAGTGTGCATTTGTTGACACGCCTGAGGTTGATGAGATCAATCAGTTTATTGCTTCGCAGCAGGGGTATCCAGAGCCTTACGAATTGCCTGAACCCGCTATTGAAGGTAGCGATGAAATGGGAATGGATAGCTCGGATGTCGATTTGTCGCATCTGGATCCAATGTTTGAGGATGCAGCTCGCTTGATTGTTCAGAGTGGTAGCGGTTCTACCAGTCTTATTCAGCGTAAATTCTCAATTGGCTATAACCGTGCTGGTCGTTTGATGGACCTGATGGAAAAAGCCGGTGTAGTAGGCGCTGCTCACGGTAGTAAGCCTCGTGAAGTACTTATTCAGGATGAACTGTCGCTGGAGCAACTTCTGAATTCATTGAGAAGATAATTTAATCACATAAAAACTGAAACGACATGAAACGTATAATCTTAATGATATTGGTCATACTTTGTCCGATTTCATTTGTCTTTGCGCAGAGTGCTAAGGACGTGCTCGATAAGTGTGCGGCCACCGTGAGTGCAAAGGATGGTGTGCGCGCTTCGTTTACCATTGAGAGCGCACAACATAATATCAGTGGTGAGATTGCCGTGAAAGGCAATAAGTTCTATGCTACAACCCCGTTGGCAACGATGTGGTTTGACGGCAAGACACAGTGGACATATATGAAGAGAAACGATGAGGTGAACGTGACCAATCCTACTGAAGCGCAGTTGCAGGCCATCAACCCCTACAACTTCATCCACATGTATAAGAAAGGCTACAAGTATACTATGAATTCATCGGCTAATGCATATAGCGTGCATCTTACTGCCGAGAATGCTCAGCAGAAAGTTGCCGAGTTGTTTATCACGGTCGATAAGAAATCATATGCTCCAACGGAGGTGAAGATGTTGAGTGGTAACAAGTGGACCACCTTCCATATTCGTGACCTGAAACCTACCAAACTACAGGATAGCCAGTTCCGCTTTAATTCTAAAGATTTTCCTTCGGCTGAGGTTATTGACCTGAGATAATTGGGACGTTTGAATAGGAGCAGTTATTGATGGTTTGAACCCAACTTTTATGTTGTTTGAATACAATTTTTTTTAATTATAAGAATTAAGGGAACGCACTGTGATCATATAAAAACAATGAATAGATTACAACTTTTTCGCTTGCTGCGCAAAAACAATCAGTTGAGCTACCGCCGTTCTCCGGCTTTCGAGCAAAGTCTGATTGCTAAAGTGTTGATGATGATTGGTGGCGGATTCTTCGTACTATACCTTATAATATATGGTACGTTATTTGCACATCTCGCCACCCAAGATGATAAACCAGGCATGATTATTGGTCTTTTGCCTATCATGATGCTGATTGATTTTGGCTTGCGTTTCATGGTTCAGCAAACACCTTCCATGCTGGTCAAACCCTATTTGTTGCTGCCTTTGCCGCGCAATAGCATCATCGAGAGTTTCCTGTTCAGTTCGGTGCTCAGCATCTATAATTTGTTGTGGCTTGCTTTCTTCCTTCCCTACGCATTTGTAGTGGGCATGGGAGGTCATGGTTGGCATGTTGCGTTGGCTTTGTTAATCAGTGGTGAACTGATGATAATGGTCAATAGCCAGTTCTATCTGATGGTTCGCACTCTTATTCATCGCACTTTGCTTTGGTGGATATTGCCCATTGTGGTCTATGGCTGCTACTTTGCTCTGCTATTTTTAGCCGATAATTATAAGCTGGCAGAGCATTTCATGGATGGGTTGATGGATTTTGGCGATACTTACTGGCATTTGCCATTGTCTATGTTACTGCTTGCTGGTCTGTTCGTTTTGAATCGAAAGATGCAGTTTGCATTTGTCTATGAAGAAATCTCCAACAACGACAAAAGCTCGACCAAGCCAGTACGCGTACACTCCTTCAGCTTGCTGGAACGCTTTGGCGAATTGGGTGAATACATGAAGCTAGAGGTGAAGAGTATTGAACGTAACAAAGCCGTTCGTTCAAGGTTTATCATGAGCACGTCGATGATTGTCATCTTCTCTGCATTGATTGCCTATACTCCAATGTATGACGGTCTGATGATGCGTAATTTTTGGTGCTACTATTGCTTTAGCCTCTTTGGCATGACCACGTTGGTGAAGATTATGTCGTTTGAAGGCAACTATATCGACCTGCTCATGGTGCAACGCGAAAATATTCTTACGCTACTGAAGGCGAAGTATTATACCCAATGCATCATGTTGGTATTGCCCTTCCTCATCATGCTTCCCGCTGTGATTGAGGGTAAGTTCACGGTGCTGATGATGTTAGCTTATATGTTGCTTTCTAGTGGTATGCTTTATTTCATGCTGTTCCAGTTGGCCGTTTATAATAAGCAAACTCTACCGCTCAATCAGAAAGTAACGGGTAAAGGCTCTATGGAGAATGGTTTGCAGCTCATTATTGAGTTGGTAGGCATGTTCCTGCCCCTTTGCTTCATGTCAGTACTTTTGCTGTTTATGAACGAAAATGCTGCCTATATCGTGGTGATCATTATCGGACTTCTGTTTACCGTTGCTCATCCCTTGTGGCTTCGTAATATTTACCACCGCATGATGAAACGCAAGTACGAAAATCTCGAAGGTTTCATTTCTTCGCGGTGATGAAGTTGAGTTTTTCAGAGAGTAGTCAAAATATTTTATCGAAATAAATCAATTAATTATTTAATAAGTAAAATTATTCAGTTTTTCTTGCTCAATTTAAAATAAATTAAGTATCTTTGTAGCCGATTAATTGTTAGATATGGATAAAAAACTATTATTTCCCGACTACATATTTGAATCGAGTTGGGAGGTATGCAACAAAGTAGGCGGTATTTATACCGTACTCTCCACTCGTGCAAAGACACTACAAGAGAAACTGCGGGATAGGATGATTTTCGTTGGTCCAGATTTCTGGCAAGACCACGAAAGCCTTTATTTCAAAGAAGACAAGTCGCTCTTTGCTGAATGGCAATGGAAGGCTAAGGAACAGCAGCTGAACGTAAGAGTTGGCCGGTGGACCGTGCCCGGTGAGCCTATGGCTATTCTTGTAGACTTTAAACCGTTTTTTGAGCAGAAGAATGATATTTATACTTGGTTATGGGAAAACTACCAGGTAGATTCATTGCATGCTTATGGCGATTACGATGAAGCCTCTATGTTCTCTTATGCAGCAGCCAAGGTGGTAGAAAGTTTCTACAGCCATTTTGAACTGCAGGATAAGAAGGTTGTCTATCACGCTAATGAATGGATGTGTGGTTTGGGTGCTCTCTATCTGAACAAGATGGTTCCCCAGATAGCCACTGTGTTTACGACCCATGCCACCAGCATTGGCCGTTCTATTGCTGGAAATCAGAAACCTCTGTACGACTATCTGTTTGCTTACAATGGCGACCAGATGGCCGACGAGCTGAATATGCAGAGCAAACACTCTATTGAGAAACAGACCGCCCACCATGTGGATTGCTTTACCACGGTGAGCGATATTACGGCTCATGAATGTGTAGAGCTGCTTGATAAGCCTGTCGACGTGGTACTGCCCAATGGTTTCGACAACAGTTTCGTACCCAAGGCAGCCGCCTTTACCCGTAAGCGCAAATTAGCTCGTCGTAAGATGTTGGATGTGGCAAACGCTTTGTTGGGCGAACAACTAGATGACGACACGCTTATCGTATCGACTTCTGGCCGTTACGAGTTCCGCAATAAGGGCATTGATGTGTTTGTAGAAGCGATGAACCGTTTGCTGCGCGACCGTGATTTGAAGAAGAAAGTTTTGGCGTTTATCGTCGTGCCCGGTTGGGTAGGGGAGCCGCGTGAGGATTTGAAAGAGCGTTTGGCCAATCCTGCTCAGTACACCACGCCCCTTGAGGTGCCTCAGGTTACGCATTGGCTTCACAATATGGGCCACGACAATGTGCTCAATATGATGAAGTTCTACGACATGCACAACCGTCATGAGGACAATGTAAAGGTTATTTTCCTGCCTTGTTATCTCGATGGTAAGGACGGCATTCTCAACCTGTCGTATTACGATGTGGTGCTGGGCAATGATCTTTGCATCTACCCGTCATACTACGAGCCTTGGGGCTATACGCCGCTGGAGGCTGTGGCTTTCAAGGTGCCCTGTATCACTACCGATTTGGCAGGTTTTGGCCTATGGGCTAATACCGAGTTCGGTCACAATGGTGAGATTGAAGACGGCGTGAAGGTTATCCATCGCACCGACTACAATTATAGTGAGGTTGCCGATATCATCAAAGATACCGTTGCCTATTATTCTGGTCTCAGCGACAAGCAGGTTGAGTCCTGCCGCAAAAACGCTGAGAAACTCTCTAAGAAAGCTCTTTGGAGCCAATTCATCAAGTATTATGAGCAAGCCTACGACATTGCTTTGCAGCATGCCGAAGCGCGAGTGAATGAAAAAGAAATGATTTAAAATAACAATAAAACATTAGTTAACTATGAAGATTAAAGCTGACTACACGAATGCTCCCCAATGGCGGGAACTGATTGTTAAATCGAGTCTTCCCGAAGAACTGAAGTGTCTTGACGAGATTGCCCATAACCTGTGGTGGGTATGGAACTATGAGGCTCGCGACCTGTTTCGTGACCTTGATCCCGACCTCTATCATGAAGTAAAGCACAATCCCGTAATGCTGTTGGAGCGCCTGAGCCTCACACGCAAGGAAGAGATTGTAAAGGACAAAGCCTTGATGAAGCGCATCAAGAATGTCTATGAGCTGTTCCGTGCTTATGTCGATGTGAAGCCCGATGCCAATCGTCCCTCAGTAGCTTATTTCTCTATGGAATATGGTATGCATTCAGCCTTGAAGATTTATTCTGGTGGCTTGGGCATGCTGGCTGGCGACTACCTGAAGGAGGCTTCAGATTCTAATGTCGATATGGTGGCTATCGGCTTCCTGTATCGTTTTGGCTATTTTACACAGAGTCTGTCTATGGACGGTCAGCAGATTGCCCAGTACGAGGCTCAGAACTTCACCTCTCTGCCCATTGAGCGTGTGCTTGATGAGAATGGCAACCCCATAGTGGTTGATGTGCCTTACACCAACTATCAGGTTCATGCCTATATTTGGGTGGTGAATGTTGGTCGCATCAAGCTCTATCTGCTTGATACCGACAACGAGATGAACTCAGAGTTCGACAAGCCCATTACCCACACCCTCTATGGTGGCGACTGGGAGAACCGTTTGAAGCAGGAAATCCTGCTTGGTATTGGCGGTGTGCTTACCCTGAAGAAACTGGGCATCAAGAAAGAGATTTACCACTGCAATGAGGGTCATGCTGCCCTTTGCAACCTGCAGCGTTTGTGCGACTATATCGATGAGGGTCTTACCTTCAACCAGGCTATGGAGTTGGTACGCGCCAGCGGTCTTTATACTGTTCACACTCCTGTACCTGCTGGTCACGACTATTTCGACGAGGGCCTGTTTGGCAAGTATATGGGTGGTTATCCCCAGAAGCTTGGCATCAGCTGGGACGAGTTCATCGGTATGGGTCGTACCAATCCCGATGACCACGGCGAGAAGTTCTGCATGAGTACCTTCGCTTGCAACACTTGTCAGGAAATCAACGGCGTATCTAAACTGCACGGTTGGGTTTCACAGCAAATGTTTGCTGGTATCTGGAAGGGCTACTATCCCGAAGAGAACCACGTGGGCTATGTGACCAATGGTGTGCACTTCCCCACATGGGCTGCAACCGAGTGGCGCAAGGTATATGAGAAGTACTTCGATAAGAACTTCATGAACGACCAGTCAAACCAGAGCATCTGGGAGGGTATCTATAATGTGCCCGATGAAGAGGTTTGGGCTACTCGCATGGCATTGAAGCAAAAGCTCGTAGACTATATCCGCAACCAGTTCCGTGATACTTGGTTGCGCAACCAAGGCGACCCTTCTCGCGTGCTTTCTCTGCTCGACCGCATCAACCCCAATGCGCTGATCATTGGTTTCTGCCGTCGTTTTGCTACCTACAAGCGTGCACACTTGCTGTTCACCGATCTCGATCGTTTGTCTAAGATTGTGAACGATCCCGAACATCCCGTTCAGTTCCTCTTTGCCGGTAAGGCTCACCCCGCCGATGGTGCTGGTCAGGGTCTTATCAAGAAGATCTATGAGATTAGTCAGCGTCCAGAGTTCCTGGGCAAGATTATCTTCCTTGAGGACTATGACTTCCTGCTGGCTCGTCGTTTGGTGAGCGGTGTGGATATCTGGATGAATACTCCGACCCGTCCGTTGGAGGCTTCTGGTACATCAGGCGAGAAGGCCGAGATGAACGGCGTAGTCAACCTGTCTGTGAAAGACGGTTGGTGGCTTGAGGGCTATCGTGAGGGTGCCGGTTGGGCGCTGACCGAGAAGCGTTCGTTCGAGAACCAGGGCTATCAGGATCAGCTCGATGCAGCAACCATCTACTCGCTGCTTGAGAACGAGATTATTCCTCTCTATTACGATAAGGATAAGAAGGGAATCAGCAAGGGTTGGATCAAGGTTATCAAGAACTCGATTGCCCAGATTGCTCCTCACTACACCATGAAGCGTCAGCTCGACGACTACTACGATAAGTTCTACATCAAGGAGGCTAAGCGTTTCAAGGAAATCTCTAAGAACAACTACCAGTTGGCCAAGGAGATCGCCCTGTGGAAGGAAACCGTTGCTGAGCGTTGGGATGCTATCAACGTGGTGAAGGCTGAATGGACCTATCCTTCTGCTGGTATTCTGACTGGCGAGAAATACACCTTGCGTTATGTGATCAACGAGCAGGGCCTCGACGATGCCGTTGCCTTGGAGAAGGTAAATATCTACACCAATTCCGAGGGCGAAGACAGCATCTTTAGCATCGAGCCTTTGAAGATGGTGGCAAAGGATGGCAACAACTATACCTTCGAGGCTGAGTTGGCTCCCAAGCAGGCTGGTCAGTATCGTAGTGCAGTTCGCATGTATCCTAAGAACAAGAACCTGCCTCACCGTCAGGACTTCTGCTATGTGAAGTGGTTGGAGTTGCCCACCAACTTCTAATCCGCTTTACTTGACAATTGATAATTCATAGAACTGTTGCCTGTTTACTTTACTGTGGCAGGCAACAGTTTTCAACATTCAGTACACTCATGAAAATTGGAGATAAAGTAAGATTTTTAAACGAGCCGGGTGGCGGTCGTGTATCAGGATTCAAGGACAAGAACATCGTGCTCGTTGAAGACGAGGACGGCTTCGAGGTGCCTATGCTGCTCAACGAAGTGGTGGTGATTGGCGAAGAGAACTATGATACCCTGCATGTGGTCGAGATGAAGCAGAAAAGTAAGACGGCCGAAAAGCAGGTGGAGACCGAGCCAGCCGAACGCCCCATCACTTTCAAGCCCATGCCCGAACAGCGCAAGGGTGGTGAACAGTTGTCGGCCTATCTGGCCTTTGTGCCCATCGACCCCAAGGAACTGTCGCAAACGCGTTTCGAGTCTTACTTCATCAACGATTCCAATTACTACCTGCGTTTCACCTACCTCACAGCCGAGGGCAATAGCTGGCAACTGAGAACCACGGCCGAGGTGGAACCCAACATGAAATTGTTCCTCGACGAGTTTGGTCGTGACCAACTGAACGAGCTAGAGCATGTCTGCATACAAGTGCTTGCCTACAAGCGTGAAAAGCCCTTCATGCTGAAGCCTGCCATCGACGTGCAGTTCCGCGTCGACACGGTGAAGTTCTACAAGTTGCATGCCTTCCAGCAGAACGATTTCTTCGAGCAGCCTGCCCTTATCTATACCATTGTAGAGAAAGACCAAGTGGCCAAGCCGCTGTTTGTGGATCCCCGCCAGCTGAAGCAACAACTCTTTCAGAAGAAAGGCGAAGAGATTCCCGCTTCGCGCCCATTGGTACGCCCTTCGGCTAAGAATGACGGAACCATTGTTGTTGACCTGCATGCCGACGAGATTTTGGAGAGCACCAATGGGATGGAGGCGGTCGATATCCTGAACTATCAGCTCGACGTGTTCCGCAAGAAACTGCAGGAGTATGCTTCGAAGAAAGGCACCCGCATCGTGTTTATTCACGGCAAGGGTGAGGGCGTGCTTCGTCAGGCTATCATCAACGATCTGCGCTATCGTTTTAAGCAATATACTTATCAGGACGCATCGTTCCAGGAGTATGGCTATGGAGCCACGCAGGTCACTATCAAGTAGTTCGCAAGAACCCAGTAACTCACACTAAAAACCATTAGCATTATGTCATTAGGATTTTGGCTCGGCGGCATTATCGGTTGGGCAGCTTTAGGTCCCGTAGGAGGCATAGTAGGTGCCTTTTTAGGCCACACTTTTTTCAAGGGCGAAAACGACCCCATCAGTTCCAACTATATGGGCAGGAACGAACAGGAAACACAGGAAGGAGAACGTAACAGTTTCCTGCTGTCAATGCTTGTTCTGGCTTCTTACGTCATCAAGGCCGACGGTCGCATCATGCATTCCGAGATGGAGTTTGTGCGCCAGTTCCTGCGTGCTAATTTTGGTGAGATTGCTGTGGACCAAGGTGACCAGATCCTGCGCCGTTTGTTCGAATCTGCCAAGCAGCAGGGTGACGAGCGTTTCAAACGTCAGATTCAGGACAGTTGCTTGCAGGTAAGCTTCAACATGGAGTATAGTGAGCGTTTGCAACTGCTCAATTTCCTCTGCATGATTGCCGAGGCCGATGGTAGTGTCGATGAGACAGAAGTTGTGGCCTTGAAGGAGATTGCTGCTTGGATGCAGATGCCTGAGAGCGAGATTGATACGTTGCTTCATTTGAAGGGTGACACCCTCGAGGATGCCTACAAGGTATTGGGTGTAAGTCCTGATGCTACGGAGTGGGAAATCAAGACGGCTTATCGTAAGTTGGTGCTCCAGCATCATCCCGATCGTGTAGCCAAATTGGGTGAGGATGTGCGTCAGGCAGCTGAAAAGAAGTTCAAGGAGATTAGTGCAGCCAAGGAACGCATCTGGAAGGCAAGGGGATATTAGGGATTGGGCTAATTCAATTGACAATTCTTGCTTTGGCAAGCGTCACCCTAACTGGATGCCAATGGATAATGGCTAATTGATAATTCAACAAATAACATGAAACAACCGGCGATTCAAGTGCCTGAAGGACTCGATGAGGTGCTGCTGCATGCGTGTTGCGCACCTTGCTCGTCGGCCATTGTAGAATGGCTGATGAATCACGGTGTTCGTGTTACGGTTTTCTATTTTAACCCGAATATTTGGCCGCGCGAGGAATATGAGATTCGTAAGAACGAGAGTAAGCGGCATGCCGAGAACCTGGGTATTCGGTGGATTGATGGCGACTACGATCACAACGCTTGGTGCGAGCACATAAAAGGCTTGGAGAACGAGCCTGAACGTGGTTCACGCTGTCAGGAATGTTTTGCGTTTCGACTCACACAGACGGCACGGAAGGCGCAGGAATTAGGTATTCGATATTTCGCAACCACGTTGGCCTCCAGTCGCTGGAAAAGTCTGGAACAGATTGAGCGTGCTGGCCACTTGGCTGAGGCTGTGGTCAATGGTCCCCAAAGCAAGGACTCTGCTGAGGAACAACCAAATACCGTTTGTTTCTGGGCACAAAACTGGCGCAAGGGAGGCCTGCAGGAACGTCGCAATCAACTGTTGCGCGAATACAATTTCTACAACCAACAGTACTGCGGCTGCGAGTTCTCGGTGCCTAGTCAGATGACGCCAACCAAAGCCATCATTCGTGAGCTGATGCGACAGGAAAAGCAGAAAAACAAGGATGAACTTCCTGCTATGTCGGCTGAGATTGTGAGTGGCCTGAAACGTGCGCTTGCTTTCAATCAGATTATTATGGCATATTGGCCTTTGCCTGATGAGGTCGATATCCGTCCCTTGATTGAAGAGCTGACTGCTCAAGGCAAGATTATCCTGCTGCCAAAGATTACGGGCTATGGAATGATGGAACTGCGCCGTTATACTTCTCCTGCCGACCTTGTTGAAGGTCCTTTCCATGTCATGGAACCTGTGGGTAAGCCCTTTGAACACTATCATCTGATTGATGTGGCCCTTGTGCCAGGAGTTGCTTTCGATGCCGTTGGCCATCGTTTGGGGCGTGGCAAGGGCTATTACGACCGCTTCTTGGCTGCTCATCCGCGAATTTATAAGGTTGGCGTGTATTTCCCCTTCCAGCTTCTTACTTCCGTACCTTTCGAGGAGCACGACGTTCGGATGAATGCCTGATTTTCCTTTTTTAAATTCTTACATTCTTTAATTTTTACATTTTCTTGCCTCTGACCTTCGGTCGAAGGTACTTTCGCTCGACAATAAAATCAAAAAAATCATTTTTTGTTTTGTATTGTCCTCGCTTATTTGTACCTTTGCACCCCAATAATTGCAATTACAAAAAAGTTTATGTTCGAAAATTTGAGCGAACGGCTTGAAAGGTCGTTCAAGATACTGAAAGGTGAGGGTAAAATCACCGAGATTAATGTGGCCGAGACTTTGAAGGATGTGCGTCGCGCTTTGCTTGATGCCGACGTGAACTTCAAGGTGGCAAAATCGTTTACCGACAATGTGAAGCAGAAGGCCTTGGGCATGAATGTACTCACCGCCATCAAGCCTAGTCAGTTGATGGTGAAGATTGTGCACGACGAGCTTACCCAGCTGATGGGTGGCAAGGCCGTAGAGCTGAAACTCGAGAACCGCCCGGCTATCATCCTCATGTCTGGTTTGCAGGGTTCAGGTAAAACCACCTTCACCGGCAAACTGGCTAAGATGCTCAAGGACCGTCAGCACAAGAATCCGTTGTTGGTAGCCTGCGACGTATATCGTCCCGCTGCTATCGAGCAGTTGAAGGTTGTTGGTCAGACTGTGGGTGTCGATGTGTATACCGAGGAAGGCAACAAGAACGTGGTAGAGATTGCTCAGAACGCCATCCGCAAGGCCAAGCAGGAAAGCTACAACGTGGTGATTGTCGATACGGCTGGTCGTTTGGCTGTTGATGAGGAGATGATGAACGAGATCTCGAACCTGAAGCAGGCCATCAATCCCGATCAGACTCTGTTTGTGGTCGACTCGATGACCGGTCAGGATGCCGTGAACACCGCCAAGGAGTTCAACGACCGTTTGGATTTCGATGGCGTGGTGCTCACCAAGCTCGATGGCGATACCCGTGGTGGTGCAGCCCTCTCTATCCGCACCGTGGTTACCAAGCCTATCATGTTCGTAGGTACGGGCGAGAAGATGGAAGCCATCGACGTGTTCCATCCCGAACGAATGGCCGACCGTATCCTGGGAATGGGCGACGTGGTGTCGTTGGTAGAGCGTGCACAGCAGCAGTTCGACGAGGAAGAGGCCAAGCGCCTGGAGAAGAAAATCCGTAAGAACAAGTTCGACTTCAACGACTTCATGGGTCAGATTCAGCAAATCAAGAAGATGGGTAACATCAAGGATCTGGCCAGCATGATTCCTGGTGTGGGCAAGGCCATCAAGGATGTGGATATCGATGACAACGCCTTCAAGGGCATCGAGGCCATCATCAACTCCATGACCCCCAAGGAACGTGCCAATCCCGATATCATCAATCAGAGCCGCCGCCTGCGCATAGCCAAGGGCTCGGGCACCAAGATTGAGGATGTGAACCGACTGATGAAACAGTTCGACCAGACGCGCAAGATGATGAAGATGGTCACTGGCATGGACAGAAGCAAGATGATGCAGATGGCCGCTGCCATGAAGAATATGAAGGGAAATAATCCCCTTGGATAAAGGGGTAATAGGGGTCTGAACAAGCGCAGACCCCATATTTATTTTTAAAGGGTCGATGTTCGCTTGTTCAGACCCCCAATCCCCTGACTCAGGGGACAAAGATATGCAACTGATTGACGGAAAAGCAACGGCAGCCGCCATCAAGGCCGAGATTGCCGAGGAAGTGAAAAAGATTGTGGAGAACGGAGGCAAACAGCCCCATCTGGCAGCCGTATTGGTGGGCCACGACGGAGGCTCTGAAACCTATGTAAAGAACAAGGTGCTGGCTTGCGAGGCCTGCGGCTTCAAGTCGACCCTCATTCGCTTTGAGGACGATATCACCGAAGCCGAACTGCTGGCTTGTGTCGACAAGCTGAACAACGATCCCGACGTGGATGGTTTCATTGTGCAGCTGCCCTTGCCCAAGCATATCGATGAGCAGAAGATTATCGAGGCCATCGACTATCGCAAGGATGTCGACGGTTTCCATCCCATCAACGTGGGTCGCATGGCCATTGGTCTGCCTTGCTTCATCTCAGCTACTCCGCTGGGCATCATCACCCTGTTGAAGCGCTACGGCATTGAGACCTCGGGCAAGAAATGCGTCATTCTCGGCCGTTCCAATATCGTGGGCAAGCCCATGGCTCAGCTCATGATGCAGAAGCAGTATGGCGACTCTACGGTTACCGTGTGCCACTCTCGTTCCAAGACCCTGAAGGAGGAGTGTCGCGCTGCCGATATTATCATCGCAGCCATTGGCAGTCCTGAGTTCGTGACCGCCGACATGGTGAAGGAAGGCGCAGTCATCGTCGATGTAGGTACCACCCGCGTTCCCGATGCTTCGCGCAAGAGCGGCTTCCGTCTTACTGGCGACGTGAAGTTCGACGAGGTAGCTCCGAAGTGCTCTTATATCACGCCCGTGCCGGGTGGAGTAGGGCCGATGACCATCTGCTCGCTGATGAAGAACACGCTCGCAGCAGGAAAGAAAGAATACTATCGCTAAAGTTTTGATTGTCTAAGGAATATAGGAATGAAGGAATACTTTACATAACAATAAGGTTCCACTATTCCTAAATTCCTTAGAATAAAAAATATGACTTCCGAAGATTATTATAAGCAGGGCAATGAAGCCCGAAAGCGCAGTCAATGGCATGAAGCCATCAACTGCTATATCAAGGCTATAGAGCTTGATCCTGAAAGCCCTGCCGTAGAAGCCAAGAAGATGTTGGACGACATCATGGCCTTCTACTGTAAGGATATGTATAATCCATGATGTGATAGGCTTCGCGTTGAGCCGATAAGATTGTAGGGATGATAGAAGTAATGTTGACGCTCTTTGCCATCGTAGTGGTAGGCTACGTGGCAGGGAAACTGGACTATATGGGCGGCACCTTCGACAAACGACTGTCGAAAT
>Ga0310696_10005944_pt1 | contig 14603 bp, 8 predicted proteins | sample AusTroGonzalo_MG_4_FD_203885 | JGI IMG/M metagenome (GOLD analysis project Ga0310696, IMG submission 203885) | Bovine rumen microbial communities from tropical cattle in Woodstock, Queensland, Australia - Gonzalo_02 (v2) (version 2) | ecosystem: Host-associated > Mammals > Digestive system >...
AGCGCGTTTGACTTCTTTGGAACGAATTTTTTGACGTTTTGCTTTGCTCTTCTGCGATCGCTGCGACTCATAGAAAAATCTCCGTTGTTTTATATCGAAAAATCTACTATTTTAAAGGCTAGTCGGATGAAATTATGAACGAAAATACTCTAAATAAGCTGAAAATTACGGCTAAAGGCTGTGCATCCAACGTGCTTTCGCGCGTGGAGCTGTCCATGGTGCAGTCCAAGCTCAAAACCAAGTTCCAATTGCTCGGGCAAAAGGTTTACGAGGCTATCCGTGAAGGCCGTCTGGACGAAATCAAGGACGACCCGTCCGCTGTCGAAACGGTAGGTGCCATTTTCGAAATCCAAAAGCAGGTTGCAGAGCTCGAACAAAAATTGAACAAATCCGAAGGTTCTAGTGAAAAAGCTTGAGGTCCACATTTATCCGAACAAGGATTCGCGCGGGAAAACTGTTACTTTCTCGGTTAGAAAAGCAATTATTTACTTTGTCTTAACTATCTGTGCAATCCTTGGATTCATTATGTTCTCGCCAGTGCAAATTGTGGAGAATTTGTCTAACGGCAACCTGATGGATGTCTATCACCAGAATTCGGTCATCAAGGACGAAATCAAGAAAATCCGTACCGTGGTCGATACGACGATTTTGAAGGTTGAAGAAACACGTGTTGTCCGCGATAGTACACTCAAATTGGGTGGCCTTGGTTTCACGCTTGAAAATGTTCCTGAAGACGAGTCTCCGAAAAAGAATTTGCATGCAATGAGGTCTACATTCCGCAAGACGCTGAACAAGCTTGAGGCTGATTCTGCGCTTGCCGCGCATGTCCCGGTGTTGCATCCGCTCAAGAATCATCACGATATCAAGGCTCGTTTTGAAATGGTTTTCGATGCGTTCACGGATCAGGAACTCCCGCACAGAGGTGTGGACTTTTTGGCTGCTGAAGGCGATACGGTCTACGCGCCGGGTGCCGGTACCGTTGTCGAGGTTCGCAAGCATCGTGGCTTTGGGCTTTCGATGAAGATTGAGCACATGGAACATGTGAAGACGTTCTATGCGCATCTCGGTGAAACGCTTGTGAAGCAAGGCGCTAAAGTTCGCCGTGGCGATCCGATTGCTCTCATTGGCAAGAGTGGACTCCAGTCGAGTCTCGGCCTGCATTACGAAATCCGCGTGAACGGAACGCCTGTCAACCCGGAAGATTACTTTATTACAAAGTAGTTTTTTGTTAATAGCTTTTGGTTACAAATATTCCAACCAGCCGATTTGTTCAACGGCGGTAGTTATCAACAGCAATGGCCATGCGTTATCGAAAAAACGCCCAGTGTGTTTTCCGGTGAATATGTTGTACATAAATACCAGCGAAAGCGTCATGACGATACCCGCGATAACTCGGGAAAGAGAGGCTCCCGGCGTTATGAAAAATCCAGGATAGCTCGCCAAGAATAAGCCCGCTGATGCTTTAGATAAACAAAATCCGGTGATGCCCAAGTCTAAAGTTCTTTTCTTTTGGCGCAGATAGCTCCATGAGTAAGCTATAATAATGCCGACGACTGCGCTTGCGTAAGGAATGTATGGCAAGATTTCAAGGGTACTGATTGTTTTGAGAGCTTCTGATGAACCAAAGTGCTTATTTTGCAAGAAAAAAGCAATTTGTTTTGCCACATAAGCGCCTCCAAAAACAGTGAATAGCGGCCACAATCCAATGGCTCTTTTGAGTTTTTCCTCTTCTTCTTGGAGTTCCTTTTTCTTTTTTTCAATAGGCTCAAGTTCGTCTATCCTTTTTTCGACGATTGCAATGCGTTCTTCGGACTCTGCTTTTTCGGCAGCGTCCAGCTCGTCATAAAGTTCATCGTACGAGAGTTTGCAAATGCGTTTCTTGAACGCTTCCAGAGATTCTTCGGCTTGAGTCTTTTCTTCTTTCATGCGAATGAATTTACAAAATTGTCAATCGACCGATTTGTTCAAGAGCAAGTGAAATTAAAACTAACGGGATGGCGCTTTTGAATAAAAATCCTTTGTACTTGTCTGCGTGATAGTTGTAGAAGTAGAAGATGGATAAAGCGGTGATGATACTCGAAATGATACGCGAAACAATCGGTCCTGGCGTCACGAAAAATCCGTAATAGTGACCAAAAACGAGTCCGACTAGACCGTTTGCGATGAAAAAGACGGAAATTGCCTCCGAGATCACGATATGTCCAAATTCTTTTATTTTATTAATATCAAAGAAAGAACTTCCTTTTTGGCCCCAAATGGAAAAGAAATAAAGTGTTAGGCAAACGATAGTACACGAATAAGAATAATAGGGAAGGTAGTCCGTAAATGTGGCTGGGTGCGGAGTGGCGCCAAGCATTCGTTTGATAATGGCTACGAACAAGTAAACATACTCGGTAACACATCCTCCAAGCCCCAAAAAAACAAAGAGCAGGGTTTTGGCGAGGCCCCGGAATGCCTTTTTTTGCGTTTTCTCCCATTCGCGGAGTTCCTTAGCGACGATGTCTTTACGTTCCGGTGTCGGGTCGTCCTTGACGGCTTCCCATTCTTTTTCGAGTCGCCCGAGCGTAAAGTTTTGAACTCGCTTCTCGTACTTTTCTAAGGATGCTTCGTCTGTTGGAAACGGTTTTTGATTCATTGCAGATTAATTTAATTAAACGTTAGTTATTGGTCAATAGTTATTCTCTAAGCTCTAAGTTCTGCCAACTAAAACATTACTGGATCCTTCACTACGTTCAGGATGACGAAAGCGTTGACGTCATTCCTCTTCGAGACATGACTGCATCGGCTCGACAATAAGAATGAGTGAACTCATTTTGCTGCTCTCGCCTTGCACGTCATTCTGAGAGAAACGAAGAATCCAGTGACTATTCCCTCCCCCCCCCTACTTCCGAATTCTATTCTAGTAACTCCGAACTAGTAACTCCCAATTGTACTTTCGCTACGCTCATTTACCAAATTTTCGCACATTTCTCTTACAATTCCCCCACTTTTCCCTAACCACTAACCACTAGCCACCAACCACTTATCTATATTTATAGTCCCCAGGCTTTGCAATGCGGGCAGGCGGTACTTTCCGTCAAGAAACATTGGAAGCTCGGATGCGGCCCATACTTTTGGGCTGGTCTTGGGGATATCTATCAAGTTTTGCTTTACCCTTTAGGAGTTTTAATGGCAAATAAGTGTAAGCGCGGAATCTTGATTAGTAAAACACCGTACGAAAAGCGCATCGCCATCATGGAAGATGGTGAACTTGCGGAATTGGTTGTTGAAGGTGTTTCGTCTAATCGAGTTCTGGGCAATATTTATAAGGGTGTCGTCCAGAAGGTGCTTCCAGCGCTCAAGGCGGCATTCATTGACATTGGTCTTGAGAAGGCCGGCTTCTTGCATCAGGAAGACGCCATGGACCGCAACGAGCTGTTGCGCCGCGAATATGGTGACGATGATGACGAAGGCGATGCTTCTAAGGAAATTTCGATCGACGAAATTCTCCAGGAAGGCCAAGAAATCATGGTGCAGGTGGTCAAGGAACCGATTAGCACCAAGGGTGCCCGTTTGACGACACACTTGAGCTTTGCTGGTCGCTTCTTGGTCTGCATGCCCGGTACAAATTTCGTCGGCGTGTCCAAGCGCGAACGCGATCCGGTCAAGCGCCGCGAGTTCAAGAAGGTCGTCCGCCGTCTCAAGGGTCGCGACGTGGGCTACATCGTCCGCACCAACGGCCTCAACGAATCCGAATTCGAAATCAACAAGCAGATGCGCGAACTCGAAAGCAAGTGGGAACAGACGAAGTACAACTTCGAAACCATGCCGCCCGAGACCTGCATCTACGAAGAATCCGATTCCATCGAACAGACAGTGCGCGAATACTTCGGCGATAACACGGACTACGTGTATATCGACAACCGTGACGAGTACTTCGCTCTCCGCGAATACCTGAAGGTCCTCTCTCCGGATAAGCTCGACAAGGTCAAGCTCTGGAGCTCCAGCGAAAGCTTGTTCGAATACTTCAAGATCGAAAACGACTATGCACGCTCCCTGCAGCGTCAGGTCCCGCTTCCGCGCGGTGGCAACCTCGTCATCGAACAGACCGAAGCTCTCGTGTCCATCGACGTGAACACGGGTCCGAAGGTACACGGCAAGGACCAGGGCAAGATCATTCTCGAAACGAACCTCGACGCTTGCCACGAAATCGCAAAGCAGTTGCGCCTCCGCGATGTAGGTGGTCTCATCATTATCGACTTCATCGACATGGAAACCGATGAAGACCGCGAAGCCGTCTATCAGGAATTCCGCAAGGCAATACGCCGCGACAAGGCCCCGATTAGCCCTGCCCCGATCAGCCAGTTCGGCCTCATGGAAGTCACCCGCAAGCGCGTCCGCGTGAACCTGATGACCGAGAAGACCGAGTGCTGCCCCGTGTGCAACGGCAGCGGCCGCATCGCGACGCTCGAATCGACTCTCGGCATGATTGACCGCTGGCTCGCCCGTGCGCACGCCAAGGGCCGTCTCCGTGAAGTTACCCTCGTTGTGAGCGCCCAGGTCATCGATGTTCTTTGCAAGGACCTGAACCGAATGTTCAACTATCTGGAATACAAGCATAACATCAAGATTTCCCTCGTGGAAGATGAATATGCCCACATCAACCAATTCTGGATGTACGACAAGTCAGGCGAAGACATCACAGACTTGTACAACTTTGCATAAGTTGTCGCCACAGCGATTCACGCTTTAAACGTAAAAAGTCCCGGCTTGGCCGGGACTTTTTCGCTTTGTCCTCAAAAATACGCATAAAAAAAGCGCCCGCTATGCAGGCGCCTTTAGAGAGATGAAGATTTTCTAGTCATTCAAGTCGATGTCGAATCCCTTTGTCTTTCCGTGGCGTACGCCCCAAAGGAAATCTTGCGTGCGGTTAACGACAACCCTGTGTCCGACTTTAATTTTGTACGAAAGTCTTGCAATGTAAACCCCCGTACCTACCAATCTTCCTTCTTTCGATTTCATGTTCCATGCAAGGAACAGTTTGCCATCATTATTGCCGTCAAGACAGTTCCCCTTATAGAGGGAGTCCGTACATGAAAGGGCAGCCGTGGTGCTGTTCACGAATATGCCAAGACTCGTAAAGTACATGGTCTTGTATTCAAGTCTTGTCTTTTCCGCTAGAGCCTTCGTTACTTTAGTGATGGTTGAGGAGTTGCCGTTTGCAATTTCCCTGATATCATCGACCGTGATGATTTCGCCCTCGAGGGCGTTCATGATTTCGTCGCCGAGATGGTATTGCTTGTTCACGGCATCCTTGCCTTTTTCCTTGATGAGGTCTGTTAAAGTCTTGCCTTCTTTTTCAATAATCTCCGCGTTGGCATTCTTGATGGCGGATTCCAAATTCGTAATTTCGTCTTTCACCATGCTCGAAATACTCAAGTCTCCAAGGTAATGCCCTTGTGATCCATAAATTTCCGAGACTTCCTTGGCGGTCATCGGCCTGTCAGTCTTAACAACCTTTGGTACAGTCGGATCCTTGCTTCTGATAATCGCCTGCGAGGAATCCGATTCGCCGATGAGCACGACCGGCGGACTTGTTACGACGACATTCTGTTCGCCTGAAATACGGACGAACGGATTGCGCGGATCGGTACTCCTGTGAAGAAGGTCCATATGAACGCCCTCAACCATCTTGATGGAATCGCCCATGACAGGGATGCTTTCCTTGTCGTTGCTGGAACTTCTGAAAATCAGTTTCCATTTGGATTTCGATACCTTGACGAGAATGTCCGGCACGATATCGTTTCTGATTTCGTCCGTCTTTTTGAAGTAATAGGTGAAGAAGCTTGCATCATTTTCATTTTCGCAATCCAAGCCTTCACTAAACGTCAGCATGAGAACGGTCGAACCGTCGTCGCTGTACGAAATGTCTGCAGCCGTAATGACGGGACCAATGGAATCAGTAAGGTCACTTGTCAAGTTGATGCTTGTTGGGCTCGCGCCCTCCTTGTATGTCCAGAATGGCGTAATTTTTCCGCTATAGACAGATTCAGCACCACCAGTAAACGGAACGGATCCGAAGCCGCCGTTTGCGGTAATAATCATGGAACTATCGGCATCGTTTGTCTTGACATTTTCTTTTTTGAGGGTCGCAAACTTTTCGCCAAATTCCAGTGCCACGGAATCCATCTGGACCACGTTTGCATTTATTCGTCCTGCCGGCTTGGAAAGCTTTGCATAGACACTGTCACCACGTCCGTCACCATCTCTGTCGAAGATGAACGCATATACGACTTGCGGTACAGGCGGCTCCATGAACGTAATATTTTTCCAGATGGCCTGCTGCGATTCGTCCGCACTGGAGACAATGAGCTTGATGTCCTGAACAGGAGCAATCGCCTTGATGTAGAACGTACCCTTGCCGTCTTTGAGCGTGATTGCGGTAATCGGGTTTCCGTTTTCATCGCAAGGAATAACCGCAGTATTGTTCGTGGTGATATAGACCATGTCGTCAAACGTAGCCCAATCTTCGACAAAGGCGACATTTACGGTATAGCGTGTATTGACCCACTTGCCAAGCGTATCGACAGTTCCGTCAACGTCATTGCCTATGAGCGTCCACTTGTTCCGATTATCGACACGGGCGTAATTGATTGTGGGAGAGTCGTACTTGTCGATGGTGAACCAGATATCGTCACTCTGGGATTCATCCTTTTGCAACGAGAAACGCAACTGGTACGTTCCTGGCGGGAGCGTGCGTTTTTGTCTGATTTCTTCGGTATTGATGGTGAATCCGGTATAGCCCGGCTTGATGGTGATTCCACCAAACCAGACGCCCACGCTGTCAAGAGGGACGCCTTCGGCGTAGGCACCGCTACCAAACAGCATGAAGTTCGAGGGAGCCTCGACTGTATCCTTGATCGTCGCGTTAGAAGAGAAGTCGCATGCAAGAGCCTGTTCACGGACAATCTGGTAAATCTTGTAATCAAGAAGACCGTTTGCCGAAAGATCCTGGTAGAACATGCTCGCTTCGGTCTTCAAGTCGATGGAGGTTCTCATCATGAAGTTCGAAGACGATGTATGGCGTTCGGCATAGAAAATGTGGAACGGATAGTTCGCACCTTCGATAAGTCCGAGCGTGTCTAGGTCAACAGCTCCCGATACTTGAGCATGTTGTCCGCCGATATCGACGACGAGCCTGTTGTTGATGAACACCCAGACATCGTCATCGCCGAGAAATTCGAAGTACTGGCCAGGAACGTATTCGAACGTTGCCTGGATTTTCATGGTAAAGCCGAAGTTATGTCTCTTGTTTCGGGCTGCGATGTTGTCGAAGAACGGGTTTTCGATCGTTCTTTCTTCATCGAGGTACTGGAAGTCGTCCAAAAGGAAAAGGCCACCTTCGGGACTGTTGTTGTCCTTCTGTCCGAGCCAGAGACCACCGGTATCAAGACTAAGTTCGATAGAACGGCAGGTGGCGTTTGAATAAACCTTGCCATTTTTCTCGGTTATGACTTGAGGCACGAACCATCCGTTGATGTGGGTCGTTAGCTTGCACTCTTCAGGGAAGGCCGCCGCCTGCACCGGAAGGCCGTTGGGACCAAGAGTCTGTTCGACCATACCGCGCATGTAGCCGCGTCTCTGAGAATCGGTTGCATTGGATCCCCCGCACCCGCCGGAGCCGAAGTCGTTGCTCACTGCGTAAATCGGGTTACTGTAATAGAGATCCTTTGCTCCGTTTCCGTAAGAAGCCGTCGTCGTGGAATCACGCCTGTTCACGGTAACCCTGATGTCGCCATCGCCCATTTCGCCATGCAGCCAGTCGAACATCATGACGGGGAGCTTTTTCGTAGGGCATTCGCCCAAGATTCCCGGATACTTGGCAGAAACAGCCGGTGCGCCGGCCTTGTTCGCCTTGACCCAAATTGTGTCGGACTCGGCAGCAACTTGATCCAGCGAGAGCCATATGCTTTGCACTGTCGGGTTGATCTTGGTATAGAAGTTGTCACCCACGTAGTCATATCCGATAGTCTGCTTGAAATAGACCTGGAAGGAGCCTTCGGGCGGGGTAATTCTTGCTTCGAACCATCCGCAATAATTCTTGAGGGTCGTCATTTTTGTGGAATCGCCACCAGCGACAAAAAGGATGGCGGACGTGTTCGTCCACGGTGCAAAGAAACGTATGACTTTTCTCTTGTTTTGGGTCGTAGCTCCTCCGCCCGGGCCTGTCGGGCCGCCTGGACGAGTTTCTCCGCCTGGAGCCGTAGATGGCGGCGTAATTGGATTTGGACTGTTCGCAACTGTGGCACCGGCATCGGTAATGGTAATGATGATGTCGTTTGCTACAGGCTCCGGACCTTCGAGGGGCGAAACGGTTGCAACGGTAGCACCCATGCAATTGCGGTTCGTGTAAAACACGAGCGTGGGGCTGTTCGCTTCCTCCATGTTCGTCTTAAGGTAAAATGAACCATCTCCGTAACTGCTAAGCGCCGTGCACCTGCCGTTCTGCGTCTGAGTGCGACCGGTTCGAGCATTCGTAGTTGTCGTCCGGACCTGAACGTAAAGACTTGTTCCACTAGACTGGGTGGATTCATTTTTTACAAGAATGGAATAATCGACCGCCAAAGATGGCGTTACCGTACACAAGAGTGTAAACAATAAATATGAGACAATTTTTTTTACCCGCATCCACGACTCCCTGAACACTTTTGTACTTGTCTATAACCTTACTGAAAATACATTTTATCTTGTGATTTTTATCAAATTTTTTTTCCAAGATTGTAAAATAAATTGTGAAGAGTGCAACACTTAGGGGTTCGAACTCTTAGGCGGGGGAAAAGTTCCGTTTTTTGGACTTTTCAATAAAAAAAGGCGCCCGGAGGCGCCCATAAAAGTTTCGAATCAAGACTTACTTGTTTATGTCAAAATCGACGACAGCCAGGTTACCATGCCTAAATCCCCAGAGGAAGTCCTGCGTGCGTTTGGTGATTCTCTTGCCGTTGACGATGAGGCGGATTTCGAGGCGGGCGATATAGACGCCGGTACCAGCGAGACGCCCTTCCTTGGAGCGCATATTCCAGGCCAGGTAGAGGTGCCCGTTATTGCCGAGACAGTTCACGGCTCCGTCTGTCTTGAATATGTCGTCGTTACAAGCAATCATGCCCGCATCGCTATTGACAAAATGCCCAAGGCTTGTGTAGTAGGTCGTCTTGTAGCTGAGTTCCGTCTTGTCGGCCATGGATTCGGCGATGGTCTTGATGTCGTCCTCGGTACCATGCATGTAATTGATCAAGTTGTTCTTTGTCAAGAGACCGTTATCGAATGCATTGACGATGACATCGCTCAAACCGAATCTTTCCTTGGCTTCCTTGGGCGTAATTTCGTTCCTGTCCATCATCGCAATGACGGCTTCAAGAGTGACGGTTGTCGATGGCATTCCGTTATTGATGGCTTCCTTGTCCTCAAGAACAGTCGTCGTCTTTACAACTTTCGCGATTTCGCTGATTTCGTTCTTGACAAGTTCGGACATATTCATGTCGCCAAGATAATGGCCTTGCGTACCATAAATCTCGCCGACCTGGTTTGCGGTGAGCGGTCGGTCGCTCTCGACAAGAATCGGAACTGTAGCCGAATCGCTACGGACGATTTCCTTGGTTTTTTCGAAGTTGGGCGAATCCTTGTCCATGGTCACGACGGCCGGACTTGTAACGGTAATCCGCTGTTCACCCGTGATGCGCACCCAGGGATTTTTTTCGTGAGCCGGGACTCCGGCAAGGTCAACTGCTTGGCCGCCTTCGGAAGGAGGCTTGATGCGTACGGAATCCCCGACAATGGGCAGAATGTCGTTGATGGATTTTTTCGAATAAATAAGCCTCCAGCGGTTGCTGAGCAAGGTCGATACGTAATCCGCATCCTGGATTGTCGTCGTTAATGCGCCGCCACCGTAGCAACGGAAAGCAAACAAGCTGGACGAAGCGTTCTTTGCATCGATTCCTTCACTGAAGGTGAGCGTAAGCTGCGTCTTGCCGTCATCCGTGTAGCCGATTTCTGCAGCCATGATGATTGGCCCAATGCCATCGCCCAAGAGGCCATCTACGGCGAAATTGGATTTTTCATGGTCCTCGGGGTTCGTGTAGGTGTACCAAACGCTGGTCTTTCCAAAGTAGGGTTCCGCAGAGCCACCCGTAGAAATCGCGGTGCCGAATCCATCGCCGTCGGCAACAATCGAAATGGTCAGATCCCCGTCCTTGTAGTTGACCTTTGGAAGCTCATAATGCGTGGAACCGAATGTAAACTTGAGCGAGTCCAATGTGCTATTGCCACCAAGCGGTTTCGAGAACTGGATCCAGACGCTATCGCCGCGCCCATCGCCGTTCCTGTCATAAATGAAGGCGGTCTCGATTTGCGGCACAGGAGGTTCTGCAATGTTGATTTCAGTCCACCTGATGCTCTTGTTCTTTGCAGACGCAGTTGAAACTTCAATCGCGGCATCCGTTACAGCACCCGTCGCCTTGACATAGAAAGTGTTCTTTCCGTTCATGAGCACAATTTCCCCATTCTCAAGCGGATTGCCGAGAGAATCGCATGGAATGAGTTTCGGATCTGTCGTGGTCACCTTGGCGACAATGCCGCTATAGCTCGCGGCCCAGTCTTCGACGTAGGTCACGTTGATAGGATAGATGCGGCCCGCCCAAAGTTTTTCGCTCTTGTTCATGTTGATTGGAATTGCCAAGCTGCTAATGTTACGATTAACATCGTTTCCGAGAGGCTTCCAGTACTTGTTGTAGTAGATCGTATCCTGGTTGACGATATCTACGACAAAATAATTGGAATCGATAATGTCGGCAAAGGCTATGTTCGGAAGTTCCGTGGGCGGAATCGTGAAATACACGTCTTTGTACTGTGTCGGGTTAGTCTTCAGCGAAACACGGATATAATAGGTTCCCGGCGGAAGCGCCTGCATGCGGGCTATAGCCGTCGTTTTGATAGAGAGCATCGTGAAATCGTTCGAAACGATAATGCCGCTATAATAGACGGAGTCCAACTTGCTCAAGGCGACGCCTGTCATCGGAAGGCTTTTCCCGAACAACGTAAAGTTCGAAGGCCCGCGTTCCGTGCGCTTTGTTTCGGAGTTTGCGGAGAAGTCGCAGGCAAGCGTCTTTTCGCGGATGTTCTGCCATACTTCCTTTTTGATGTACGTTGAATCTGTCGAAAGATCCGTGAGGAACATGTCAGACTCCACCTTCAGGTCGATGGACGTCCTCATCATGAAGTTCGACTGCGTGCGTTTACGCTCGGCATAGAAAATATGGAACGGATAAGTTTCTCCCGGCGTAAGTCCGAGATCGTCCAAGTTAACGGACTTCATGACTTTCCTATGCTGTCCCCCGATATCGACGACAAGTTTGTTGTTGATAAACACCCAAACGTCATCATCGCCGTTGAATTCGAAATACTGTCCCTTGACGTAGACGAATTCCGCCTGGATCTTCATGGCGAATCCGTAATTGTGGAAACCAGGAATGTCGTTTCCGCCGCTGATGGAGTCGTAGTGCGGGTTTTCGATGGTGTGGGCGCTATCGAGCCAGCGGAAGTCGTCCAGCAGGAACAGTCCGCGTTCCGGGCTCTCGTCGTCTTTTTGCCCAAGCCAGAAACCGTCGTCCGTGAGCGTGAGTTCGAGGTCACGGCAGGTGACGTTCGTATATTGCTGGCCGTTCTTTTCGGCAACGACTTCGGGGAGGAACCAGTTGTTGAGGTGCGTGGAGTTCTTGCAGTTGCTGGGGAAGTCCTTTGCCATCACGGGTACGCCGTTCGGGCCCAGTTGCTTTTCGACCATCCCCGTCATCGGGGAGCCCTCGCAGCCGCCTTGTCCAAAGTCTTCGTTCGTTCCCGTACCGAACATGGGCACATTGCGTTCGTCAAAGCCTGTACGTCCGGCACCTTTCTTGTGGTCGTAGAGTCCGTCTTTCGAACCGTCTGAGTTCACGGACCCGTCATACCAGTCGAACATCATCACGGGGAGAATCTTGGGGAGACATTCGCCGAGAACTCCCGGATATTCCGTGAAGATTTCAGGCGCACTGTAGGGATAGGCGACAACCCAGACCGTATCGCTCAAAGCCATGACTGAATCTAGGCTAATCGGCTTCACCTCGGTTTCATCTTCCGTCGGGCCTTCCAATCCGATAAACGTTGTTCCGATAGTCTGCTTGAAATAGACATTTGCCGTGTCCGTAGTTTTGGGAATTCTGCTTTCGAACCAGCCGCAATACGGCGAACCGACAGGAATCATGTAGTTTTCCACGCCATTCAGGAACATGATGGCATTCGTATTTGTCCACGGCGTGAGGAAGCGAATGTGCCTCTTGGGTTTCGGGGTAATTACAGGCTTTGTTTCGGAATACGTCAATGTATCTTCGTCAAGGACAATCCAAACTTCCAGCTTGGTCTTGTTCGTTCCGTCGGCGTAATCCGCATCCCTGTACTCAGGGAACAGTTCCCCGAGGAGAGGCTTGTTGTTGGGGCTCAGATCCGTGCGGCATGAGTTGCCGTTACATCCAAGCCCAAACTGCAGTCTGCGCACATCCTTTTTGCCGTCTGCCAGGCGCTCGTTGGTAAACTCGATGGTAAACGTGCTGTCTTCGCCCTTTTCCAGCGACTTATACACAAAATTGCTTTCGTTGTCTGCGTAGTACAAAACATTGCCATCATATATGACATGCGCAATCGCAACCGTCTGCGCTAAAGCGCAGGCACTTAAAAATGCCAAACACACCAAAACCCTGCAAATAAGTCCACTGAACCTCATCCGCGACTCCTAGATTACCTATTTCCCCTAATCCCATAGTGCTGCCCATACACATTCGTCAAATATAAAAATAAAGTGCCGATGTCAATAGGCTTGGTTCGCAAAAGAACGATTTTGTAGGAGTTTTTCGATGTTTTGCCGTTAAGTAAAATAAAATAAACAAAAAACACGCTAGGGGAGTTGGTTATTGGTCGTTGGTCTTTAGTCATTGGTTAAGAGTTGGATCTAACGAAAGTCCTTTCCTACTTGAGAAAAAAAATCCTACTTTTACATTGTAAATTCAAAATGGAGACTAAAATGAATCGTGTTTACCTCGTTGCGACGGCTGCCGATAAGATGGAAGCCAAAGTCCAAGAAATTGTCGATGCCGTTACCAAGGCAGGCCTCATCGCCTCGGTTTACAAGCCGCTCGATGTCGTGAATGCAGCTGATAGCGTCGAAGAAATCAAGGCTGGCAAGTCCGCCGTGCTCATGGAGAAGATTTGCGCCGATTTCCTCAAGCAGGACTTTGATGCAGTCGATGCCGTGGTCGTGGAAGGCGCAACAGGCATGAACGACGTCATTGCACACAAGTATAACGATGATCTCGCTTCCGCTCTCGACGCCAAGGTCTTTGCCGATGGCGAAGATGCCGAACTATTTTGTCCAAAACGTTTGCTCCGCTGCGAAAAATGCCTCGCCGGCGACCTCGCCGAGCCGGCAGCCGAACGCCGCGTAAGCCAGGCCATGTTCCGCGCAAGCCTCCTCTCTAAGGCTTCCAAGTGCGTCAAGCGCATCGTGCTCCCGGAAGGTTCTGAACCGCGTACCGTGCAAGCCGCATGTCTCGCTGTCGAACGCAACATTGCCGTGCCGGTGCTCATTGGCAAGAAAGAAGAAATCGAAGCTACCGCAAAGTCTGTGGGCGTGAAGCTCCCGGCCAACATCGAAATTATCGAACCGAGCGCAGAACTTGCCGAAAAGTACGTGCCGACTCTCGTGGAACTCCGCAAGGCTAAGGGCATGACTCCGGAATCTGCACGCGCCGCTCTTTCTGACAACGTAATGCTTGCAACGATGATGCTCAAGTTCGGCGAAGTCGATGGCCTCGTTTCCGGCGCCATCCACTCCACGGCAGATACGCTCCGCCCGGCCCTCCAGATTATCCGCACCGCTCCGGGCGTCAAGTCCGTAAGTTCCGTGTTCTTCATGTGCATGAAGGACAAGACCTACATCTACGGCGACTGCGCCATCAACCTGAACCCGCTCGCCGAAGAACTTGCCGATATCGCCCTCCAGTGCGACGACACCGCAAAGGCTTTCGGCCTCCCGAGCCGCGTGGCGATGCTCTCTTACAGCACCATCAATTCGGGCAAGGGCCCGGATGCAGACCTCGTCGTAGCCGCTACGGCTGCTGCCAAGGCCGCCCGCCCGGAAATGCTCGTCGATGGCCCGCTCCAGTACGATGCAGCAACCGTCCCGAGCGTGGGCGCCCTCAAGGCCCCGAACAGCCCGGTTGCCGGCAAGGCTACCGTGTTCGTGTTCCCGGACCTCTCTGCCGGTAACATCGGCTACAAGGCCGTACAGCGCAGTGCCCATGGCACAATCGCTATCGGCCCGATGCTCCAAGGCTTGGCCAAGCCGGTGAACGACCTCTCCCGCGGCGCCCTCGTCGAAGACATCGTCTATACGATCGCCCTCACCGCCGTACAGGCTCAAAAGTAAGAGACCTCTCGCTCTTTGCACTTGTCTCCCCGGCCGTCATCCTTGACCGACGACGGGGAAACCATTAAAAAAGCGGACTTTCAAGGTCCGCTTTTTTTGTGTGAATTGCGAGTGC
>Ga0310696_10005945_pt1 | contig 14603 bp, 11 predicted proteins | sample AusTroGonzalo_MG_4_FD_203885 | JGI IMG/M metagenome (GOLD analysis project Ga0310696, IMG submission 203885) | Bovine rumen microbial communities from tropical cattle in Woodstock, Queensland, Australia - Gonzalo_02 (v2) (version 2) | ecosystem: Host-associated > Mammals > Digestive system >...
GGGTCTGGAGAGCGGCTTCGAGAGCGATGTGAGAAGCGCTGCGGCCCATGAGCTTGATGAAGTGCCAGTACTTCTGAGCGGAGTTGGCATCGCGCATGATGTTGCCGATGAGTTCGGAATAGGTCTTCACGGCGGTGTCGAAACCGAAGGAAGTTTCGATGTATTCGTTCTTGAGGTCGCCGTCGATGGTCTTCGGGCAGCCGCAAACCACGCAGCTTGCGCCGTTGGCCTGGAAATATTCACCGAGAACAGCAGCGTTCGTGTTGGAGTCGTCACCACCGATGATCACGATAGCGTCGAGCTTCTGGGCCTTGGCAACAGCCATGCACTTCTTGAACTGTTCTTCGGTTTCGAGCTTGGTACGGCCGGACTGGATGATGTCGAATCCGCCAGTGTTGCGGTAAGCGTCCATGATCTTTTCGTTGATCACGATGAACTTGCCGTTCTCGAGGCCGGACGGGCCACCGAGGAAGCCGAGGAGCTTGCTCTTGGGGCTGATGCTCTTGATACCGTCGAAGATACCCGCAATCACGTTGTGTCCACCAGGAGCCTGGCCGCCGGAGAGCACCACGCCCACGTTGAGGGCTTTACCGGCAGCAGCCTTGGTAGCCTTCTTCATGGAAATGTACGGTGCACCGTAGGTGTTCGGGAACAGAGCCTTGATCTTGGCCTGGTCACGGACGGATTCGGTGGGCTTGCCCTTTACGAGAGCAACTTTGAGAGCGCCGTCGCGGAGAGCGGCGGGGAGTTTCGGCTGGTAGGCCTTGCGGGCCTTGCCGAGGACGGACAGATTGTCAGCCATTGTTTCTTCCTTTTGAAGTTTGCCCGGCAATTGCGGGTTTTTGGTTAAATAATTTTCAGAGCTAAATATAGGAAAATAGAATTAAGAACTTAGTACTTAGAGCCTAGAAATTGTAAATAATTAAAAGGATTTTTTTTCTGGAGACGCAGGCATCGTTGGTTCGCAAGGTGAGTGAATGAAAAATATCGTGTGATATTCGTCAAGTTTTTGTATCAATATTTTAAACTTTCTGCAAAAAAGAAGATTTTTTTGCTATATATGCGGCGCGCGAGAAAAAAGTTATGATGCGCGCTAGTCATCACAAACCAATTATTGCAGCACAAACAGAAGGTGAAAATATGAATATTCTTGTATGGGGATCCGATACAATTCTCGGACACGGGCTACTTTCCATGCTCAAGGATATAAAGGAGGGGATCTTTTCTCCTGCTGGGAATATCGAAATTGGTGAAATTTTTGCTTGTGATGCGGATTCCGATTCCGAAACGATCGACGAAGCTTGCGCAAACGCTGACTTTGTTTTCAATACCTCTTATGGGTTCATGTCTGACAAACTTATCGAGAGTCTTGACGTCCATAACAATACGTGCCCCGTACTTCTGAGCAATTCCGTTCACGATGTGAAACGCTTCCATGAGTATGCTCAGAACAACAACGTGACGATTCTAGAGTGGGCTCCGAATTACGATATGGAACTTCTGAGCGTCGAAGCTCAAGTTTATGACATGCTCGGCGCGCTGCAATGCGCATAATTTAGACGAAAGATATTTCAGGCGGCCTTTGAGCCGCCTTTTTTGTTTAGCTATTCCAGCATGAGTTCGTTCGGGATGGCGCCCTCCATGCAGAGAAGCCTTCTTTTTAGGCCCACGCCAAGGGCATAACCGCTCAGGCGCCCGCGGCTGTCAATCACACGGTGGCAGGGAATGATGACTTGGAGTGGATTCCGGTGCAGAACGTTCCCGACGGCGCGAACGGCTTGCGGATGGCCTACGGCTTCGGCAATTTGTTTGTAAGTCCATGTCTTGCCGTAAGGAATCTGGCGCGTGACTTCGAGAACTTTTTTCTGGAAGTCGGTGCCGTAGATTTTTATTGGAATGGAAAACTCGCAGATTTTGCCTGCGAGGTACAAATTAAGCTCGTTCACCGCCTTGCGGTAGGCGTTGCGGATGCGGCTATGTATGTCTATTTCCCTGTCGGAGCCGGCATAGGCGCATGCCTGCACGTTGCCCTGGGTCGTTTTTATTTCGTTTGAAGTTTCCCGAAATTTAAGACTACAAAGTTTCGATCCCTCGAAGATAAAGGTCCATTCGCCCCAGACGTTCCGGTGGCTTATCTTTGTAAATTTCGGGTCATTAAACTTCATAACATGCGGTATTTCTCCTAGCGCAAGGGATATTCCTTGTATTCCTGCACGCCGAATTCTTCCTTGAGGTAATCCCAGCGCACGAGGCGGTTTTTCCAATAATACTTGCGGTACAAGCGACGGGCGACACGGCTCGTTAATTCGTACGGAATCGTGTGGTGGTCATCGGCAACGCTTTCCATCGAAATGCGGAAGTCGAGTTCGCCGTTCACGACATCTACGGTTTCACCAACTTGCACATCTGGAATGTGGCTTACGTCAACCATCGTCGCGTCCATGCATACGCGTCCGAGAATCGGGCAGAGCTGTCCGCGGATAAAGACGAATCCCTTGTTGTATTCGCCACGGAGGTAGCCATCGCCGTAACCGATGGCGATCGTTGCAATGCGGGTGAGCTGTTGGGCGGCCCAGTAGCCGCCGTAGCTGACCGTTTCGCCCGGCTTCACGTCGTGCACGTGGCGGATTGTCGATTTGATTTTCATGACGGGCTTGATGGGCCACGGGGAAGGTGCTGCTCCCATGCAGTTGTAGCCGTAAAGCGCAAGACCCGGACGGACCATGTCAAAGTGGCTTTCGGGGTGCGTAAGGGTGCCTGCGGAACTGGAACAGTGGCAGATGGCCGGACGGAGTCCGTCTGCATCGAGTACATCGACGAGGCGCGAGAATCGCTGGATCTGGATTTCCGTTTTCGGGTTGCCCGGCATGTCGGCAGTGGCGAGATGCGTGAACATCCCTTCGAACTTGAGATGCTTGAGGGTAAGTGCCGCGCGGATGTTGTTAAAGTCTTCGGCATCGAATCCGTAACGGTTCATGCCCGTGTCGATTGCGAGATGAGCCTTGCAGGTCGTTCCTGTTTCGCCAAGGAACTGGTCAAAGGCTACGGCTGTGCGGAGGTCCGTAATCGCAGCCGTAAGTTGGAACTCGACGAAGTAAGCAAAATCTGCCGGCGTACAGGGGCCGAGTACGAGTATCGGCAAGTCCATGCCGTACTGGCGAAGCAACATGCCTTCGCTGATATGGGCGACTCCCAAATAGTCCGCACCGCCGAATTTAGCGGCGAATGAGCAGGCTAGGCTTCCGTGGCCGTAGGAGTCCGCCTTGACAGGGAGCAGAATCTTTGTGGAAGAGGGAATCTGGCTTCGGATGAATTTGATATTGTTGCAGAGGGCGTCTAGGTTGATTTCAATCCAGTTCGGGCGAGCAATCTTATTTAAATCGGGTGGAGTAGCTAAAAGTTTCATGATAATGGAAATATAGGTAAGTCTTTTGAAAATAGGCCGCATGAATGCCTCAAAACAGCTCGTTTTTTTGTTTTTTTTGAAATTACGCACTTGAAAGGGTTGAAAATCGTTGATAGCATGTAAAATATCTCAAGTTTTAGAAAATCTTTACATACTTTGTATGAATGGCTCGGAAGCTTACGTATTGGCGGGCTCGAAGCGTGGAATTGTCACATGTTTACGGTGCAGAGCCGTTTTTGACATCAATGTTCTAAAATGGAATAAAATATCTTGATATAAGTTTTGTAAAAATCGGAAACGTTAAAAAAGTTGAAAATCACGCGCAATCCCAATAACTACGGACATTGTCTTATTTTGTCAGAGTTTACATTTCTCCATATGAAAAAATGTTTACTTTTTTGAGTACTCCAGACGATTTTTTTATTGATAATTTATGGATGTGTAAGGGTGATATTCATTCCTTAGTTCAGATAAAGAAATGATGGGATGGATAAAGTAATTCTCTTATTGGATGGTTTTGAATTTCTGACATTGTTGTTATTTGCGCTTTGATTCGCGCTTTCAACTTGCGTATGAATTTACGCAAAGTGTCTGTGCGATAACTTCGTGAAACAGTGCTTTTGATGGGCTTACCTGAAGAGTCCTGTTCTGGAGTTTTGTCTTTGCAATGTAACGCCTCGTCTTCGAGGTGGTTACTGAGATTTTGTCCAAAATTACTTAACCCCACAATTCTCAAATGGAGGATAAAACAATGAAAACGAAAAAACAAATACAGGAAGAGTTCATCGCGTCCCTGATGCCCGACTCCGACAAGAGAATGGTGCGCATTGCAAGTGCATCTTTGATTGTCGCCTTGTCGCTTGGCTTTTGGGCGACGACGTATGAACGGATTATCGACGACGTTATCTTTGATACGGCGCCAAAGCCGGAATTGGGCGTGTCCATCAATATTAAGCCACCGCCGCCGCCACCAAAGGAGGTGAAAAGGATTAAACCGAAAGCCCCGTCAAAGTCTGATCAGAACTTGACTAAGAAACCAGGTGGAAGCGGAAAACAGGCGGGACGTGGAAAGCCAAAGTCTCCACAAAGCATGGGTCTTCTCAAAATTCTTGAATCGCGAACAAATGACGCAAGCCACAACGCCTTTGCTGCTTTGGGTAAAGATTTCAAAAACGACTTGGATAAGTTAGATCGTATCACAGGCTTTAAGACATCTGGAAAACATGAAATCGGAGCTTCTCGCCCTGGCAAGGTGAATGCCGGTTTCAATGAGGGCTATGCGGCTGGTGGTGCAGGTGGTATCGGAGGTATGTTTGATGGCATGCTTGGTAATTCAAAAGGTCGCCTTGCGCCATCGGGTTTGAAGGGACATATTACGACTCCCAAGCCAAATCAAATCGACATGGGTTCGGGCGGTGGTTCCCGTTCTGCGTCTGACATCATGAAGGTCGTGCGTCAGCGGACTCCTGGACTTCGCCATATCTACAACAAGCATTTGAAGAAAAATCCAGGATTCCAGGGCAAGGTCACTCTACGGTTTACGATTGCGCCGGGCGGCGAGATTTTAAACATTACGGTGGTCTCCTCTACGACGAATTATGGAGTATTCGATAACGAAATCAGGGAGGCCGTTGGTCGCTGGACATTTACAAAGATTAAATCGGGAAATACGACAGTGACGATCCCATTTACCTTTACGGAGTGACCATTTGGAGTAGAATAAAGAGAAATAGATTTGTAAATTTAAGTCGGCGATTTTATCGTCGGCTTTCTATGCTATTTAAAGGGTATTGATTTTATGAAAGATCCTCGCATTACACAGCTCGCTGAAAATTTGATCAACAACGCCATTGTGCTCAAGGCTGGCGAAAACATTTTGATTGAAACAACCGATACGCCGGATGAGCTTTCGACGGAACTTGTTAAGGCTGTTGCCAAAGTTGGCGGTAACGCTTTTGTTCACAATTTTAATAGTCGTGTGCGCCGCGAAGTGATTCGCAGTGCTTCTGAAGAGCAGATGAAACTTTCCGCTGATCTTGCGATGAACGAAATGAAACAGATGCAGGCTTACCTATCCATTCGAGCTACGAATAACGCGATGGAAAATTGTGACATCGACGACAAGAAAATGCTTGCGTACAGAACCATCATGCAAGATGTTTTGAATTACCGCGTGAACAATACGCGCTGGTGCGTGCTCCGCTGGCCGAATCCGTCCATGGCCCAAGCGGCAAAAATGAGCACGGAAGCGTTCGAGGACTTTTATTTCAAGGCGTGCCTTGCCGATTATCCGAAAATGGCTGCCGCGGCCAGTCATCTCGTTGATCTCATGAATCGTACAGACAAGGTGCGTCTTGTGGCGCCCGATACCGATATCACGTTCAGCATCAAGGATATTCCGGCGGTGCCGTGCTGCGGCAACATGAACATTCCCGACGGCGAAGTCTATACGGCACCGGTGCAGGGGAGTATCGAAGGCGTTATTCACTACAATACGCCGACTTTGTACGAAGGCAAGCAGTTTAGCAATATCCGTCTCGTTTTCAAGCAAGGCAAAATTGTCGAAGCGACTTGCGAAACGGGAGACAACAAGAGTCTGAACGCCATTTTCGATACGGATGAAGGCGCTCGATACGTGGGGGAATTTGCTGTAGGCTTCAACCCGTTCGTGCTTTCTCCGATGTGCGACATTTTGTTTGACGAAAAAATTGCCGGTTCTATTCACTTTACGCCAGGTATGTGCTACGAAGACGCCCCGAACGGTAACAAGTCCGCTATTCACTGGGATCTAGTGCTTATCATGCGTCCTGAATATGGCGGGGGCGAAATCTGGTTCGACGACAAGCTCATTCGCAAGGACGGCCTCTTTGTTCTCGATGAACTCAAATGCCTCAATCCGGAGAATCTGGCGTAGTGCCGGGACTCTGTTGCCTGAATTTTGAATTGACCTAAACTCCCTTTTTGTTAATAAATAATAACTAATGGCTAAAAACTACCTTTTTAGTCATTATATTTATTTTAGTCATTATATTTATATATATTAATGTTACACAACACTAAAAATAAAGGTACAGTATGAACATAAAATCGATGTTTGGCATAGGCCTTGTCAGTTTCGGCGTTGCATTCGCGCAGGATTATGCTGCTCCTGAAGCTGAAACTTATTCTGCTCCGGCAGAAACCTCTACAAACTCATATACGGCTACAACGACCGCTCCATCCATGAGCGAACAGGAACTTCAGAAGCAGGAAGAACAGGCAGCCTCTTCCAATAGTCTCACAGCTCCGGTCCCGTTTGTCAAGCCGGATATTCCGAAGGAATCCAAAAGGTCTTCTTTCAACAGCATTTTGCACGGCCGTTCCTATAACTATAACGGCAACATGGCCGCCGCCAACAACACGGATCTTTTGATGCGTTATCCGAACTTGTTTGCTAACCGCAAGTTCTTCTATATCGAACCGACCAACAAGATGGGTATTCTTTCTCTTGGTTCCTTCTTTACGGCCTTCGATATCGTTCATGCCCCGCTTGACGCCAGCCAACTCGGTAGGCTTACTCTCGGTTACGCCGCGCCTGGCTTCGGCTTTTATATCAGGGCGGGACTTGGCCACAGCAGGGTCAGCAACGATGGTAACGCTACGATCCCGCATATGGGACCGGATGATGTCGATGCTGTTCCTGGTGTGACATCGGTGACTTCCGGCGGTGACGATTGGGCGTTTGCGATATCCAAGGGATTCTTGGGGGTCAATCTCGCTTTGAGCGGCGACTGGATTACCGAGAAAAAGCAGATTCACATTGATCCGGATCAGGGTGACGAAAGAGAGCAGCACTATGATAGCTTGACCGTGAACGTGAACTTGACGAATGCCCCGACCGCAAAGAACTTTACCTGGAATCTCGGTGCGACATTGGTTGCTCATCGCAATGAAGTCGAAGTTGAAGACGATGTTGTCGTTGATGCGGATAATCCGCCAAATTCCTATTTTGAACTGGCTCCTTATCTCCGCGTGGGGCTTTCTGTTCTTGAAAACGATAATGCCCGTGTCCTTGTCGGTGCTGCGGGAATTTTCCCCTTCAGGCATTATAACGACCCGTTAGACGGTTATGTGTTTGCCGTTATTCTTCAGCCGAGCCTTTTGGGTGAAGTCTTTGTCGGAGAAGAGAAAAACTTTATGTTCTACGGCGAAGTAGGGTATGACTGGAACGCATTCACTTACAACAAGGACAACAATAGCGATATTTCCACGATGTTCTACAGAATGAATCCTGTTGTCGCCTCTGTCGGTTTCCGTTATCAGTACAAGGACTTCTTGTCTGTTGAACTCGGACTCGGCAATGAACTTTTCTCGGGTTCTGGCAACTTCTTCAACGGGGATCATACGTTTGTCGATTTCAGCGCCATGGTTCGCTTCTAATAGCCAGTCGCAACAACAGTTTGCAAAAACGCCTCCCGAAAGGGAGGCGTTCTTTTGCATATAAAGGCGATTCCGCAACAAGTGCGGGAAGACAAGTCTGGGATACAATGCAAAAAAGAGTCTAGCAAAAGCTAGACTCTTTTAATCTTGTTGGTCCTTTTGAATCCTATCGGCAAATGTCATTCAAGAAATAATGGCGGGGCTAGCCCCAACCTCTTAGGCTCGATCCATGCAAGCATGGCTGCAACGCTTGCCTTTTGAGGTTGTCCAATCGGCACTCAGTGCCGATAGGATGACATTACTCTGCTTTAGCCGAGGATATCGATTACAAGCGTTCTGCAATCTGGACGGCGTTGAGTGCGGCGCCCTTGCGGATCTGGTCGCCGACAATCCAGATGTTCATGCCATTGTCGCAAGCGAGGTCCTTGCGGATACGGCCGACATAGACGTCGTCCGTACCCATGAGGTTGAGCGGCATCGGGTAGACGTTGTTTGCCGGATCGTCGCAGAGCTGGAGGCCTTCGCCGTTCTTGATGGCGTTGCGGACATCTTCGACAGAGAGTGCGCGTTCCGTTTCGAAGCTGATGGCTTCGGAATGGCAACGGAGTGCAGAAACGCGGACGCAGGTCGCGGCGCAGCGGACGTCACTGTGCATGATCTTCTGCGTTTCGTTGAACATCTTCATCTCTTCCTTGGTGTAGCCGTTGTCGGTGAACACGTCGATATGCGGGATGAGGTTGTAGGCGAGCTGGTGTGCGAACTTCTTCACGGTGACCGGCTTGCCTTCGACGATTTCCTGGTACTGTTGCTGGAGTTCTGCCATGCCTGTTGCACCGGCACCGCTTGCGCTCTGGTAAGAGGAAACGTGAATGACCTTGATCTTGCTCAAGTCGTTGATCGGCTTGAGGGCGACAACCATCATGATGGTCGTGCAGTTCGGGTTAGCGATGATGCCCTTGTGGAGCTTGATGTCTTCCGGGTTCACTTCTGGCACGACGAGCGGAACGTTCGGGTCCATGCGGAAGAAACTCGTGTTGTCGACGACGATTGCGCCGGCATCAACAGCGATAGGAGCGAATTCCTTGGAAACGCTTGCGCCTGCAGAAGAGAGCACGAGGTCAACGTTCTTGAAGGCGTCCTTGCAAGTCAGTTCAACCTTGAGCTTTTCGCCCTTGAAACTGTATTCGCGGCCAACGCTGCGTTCGGAGGCGAGAAGTTTCAGGTTCTGAAGAGGAAAGTTACGTTGTTCAAGAATCTTGAGGAGTTCCTGACCTACTGCGCCGGTGGCGCCCATGATCGCTACGTTACGAATCATAGATTTAACCTTTGTTTATCTTATTGTTGAGGTTGATTGTTCTTTTTTAAACTTTTGATGATTTTTTGGAATTGGTCTATATGCTTTTTGGCGCTTACCATCATGTCTCGTGCTTGCGAGAATTTCTTTGCCTGTTCCTGCGGGTCTTCAAGGAGGCTGTAGGCGTACAGTGCATGGGCCGCACTTCGAAGCGTCTCCGATGCCTGGACTAATTCCGCATGGGCTTCTCTTGTCTCGAGCGGATGGAATAGCCCAACCGCCTTGCGGTTCACTGTCGTCGCCTTGTTGTTGATGGCCAGTGCCTGTTGGCTTATCTTTTCGCGCTTAATCTCGCTTACGTTCTGTTCCATGGGCTCAAAGGAGTCTATGGAGCGCATGACGTCGAACATCTTGTCGATGACAAAATCGGCTTTGTCTGCATACGATTCGAGTCTGTCCATCACTTCGGGACCTAGTTCGACATCGTCGAAATTGGTATCGGAGTGGCCGGAGTCAAAATCGTTTGGCGATCCAGTGGTGTGGGTGCCTTGGGATGCGTTTTTATCGTTGGCCTTGTCGAACGACGAAATGTAGTCCTCGTATTTCTTGTTTGCCGCAACAAGTTCTGCTGGGGAGTACGAAGACGTGAATACTAAGGTTGGATGTTCAAAACAAGCCGTTCCTATGAGGCCGGTCAGCATGCACAAGGAGAAAAGGAGGAACGATACCCTGGAGGACCATTCTTCGCTTTGGACCAGGCAAAGCAGACCGAACAGAAACAGCAAAAAGAACGAGAGCAGGATTCCACCTTCGACATCTTGGACGATGATGGTATTTTTTACGAAGTAGAACAGACAGTCTATCACTATGGTGAGTGTAGAGAGTATGGCCCCGACGACTTTCGCATTACGCCCTGGGGTGGCTGCCGTGGCGAATATCGTTACAAACGATATTCCGAGTGGCAGCGCATAGATGAGCGCAATTTCTGCTATTCCTTGATTCATTCAGACCGTCTTGATTTAGAACGGAAGATCGACATCTTCTTCGGCCATGCCGGCGTCATAAGATGGGGCGCTGTTCGACTGCATTCCGTTAAAGCTGTTGGGTTGGAAACTGTTGGCTTGGCTGAAACCGCTTGCAGCCGGGGCTCCACCTTGGCCGCGCGGAGTGAGAAGCTGGAAAGTGTCCATGTTGATTTCGGTGACGTAGCGCTTCTGACCGCTGGTCTGGTCGGTCCAGCTGCGGTTGGTGAGGGAACCTTCGACGTAGAGGCTCATGCCCTTGCGGATGCCGAGCTGCTCGACGATGTCGGCGATCTTTCCCCAGCCGATGATGTTGTGCCAGTCTGTCTGTTCTTTTTGTTCACCATTGTTGTCTCTATAGCGGCGGGAAGTGGCGAGGGAAAAAGAAACACGCTTACGTCCACCATTGGGATTGACGCGAACTTCCGGATCCTTGCCGATATTGCCGATGAGCATAACCTTATTCAAATAAGCCATATAACTATCCTATTTTATTTTTTGAATTTTCGGCAACAAAAATACAAAAAGAATTTTGACAGTTTTGTGTCAAAAATAAAAAAAAGCCAAATTTTTTGCTTTATTTTTTTTTCTTACAGAAAAACCATGCGACTGTAGTCACATGGTTTTGGAGTGAGGGGGTATTATGATTGAATTATCAGTATTCAAAATTCACGCGGTAGCGTTTGTGCCCGTTCGGAGATACCTTCGCTCCCTTGGCATTTACTAGATTGCGGAGTTCCTTTATGTTTTTCGGGGTCGTGCGAAGGGCCCTGATGGCATTTGTTTCGCTGGAGGAACTGGGAGGAGTGACCGCACTGCTTGAAGAGCTTGCTGCGATGCTGCTGGAAGATGCTACACTGCTGCTAGAAGGGGGCTGTGCAGCGCTTGACGATGCTGGAGCTTGTTCGTTATCTTTGGGAACTTGACCGTTGAAACCTTCTTGACCCTTCTTGGTGAGGGCGATGATGGCCATGCCGTCCTTAGTGAAGATGTTGTTCGGGCTGATATCGACACGGTTTCCGTCGAATGTCCAATCACCCTTGCTCCATCGGTTATTGTCGAAAGTGTCGAAATCGTCTGTCCAAAGGAGCTTGAAATCGCTTCCGTTGTCGCCTTCGCCCGGCTTGTATTCGTAAACCTTGACCCAGTTGATGAACTGGTAAACCGGCAGGATGTTGTCGTTCCATGCGCCGACCCAGCCGGCATCTTCGTGGGACCACAAGTTGAAACGGAGACCCTGCGGTTTTTTGCCGAGGTCCTCAACCTGGTTGTTGTCGCCCTGTCCCTTGACGGTCTTGCGGACAACTTGGCCGTCCAGAATCCATGCCACGTAATCAGGAGTCCATTCCATGCCATAGGTGTGGAATGACTGGTTTGAGGCTGGGTTGATGGTGTGATGCTTTTCGCTGGTCACCTTGCGGTCGGGCTGACCATTGCCAGGGCCGAAACCTGTAATGATGTTGGACTGGAAGCTGTTGGGATTCTTGCCCAAAATCTCAATATCCACTTCGACCCAGGGCTCGTTACCGCCGAGATAAGAATCGTTGTGGTAAAGGAACATGGAACTCACGGTTCCTGAGCCGGCCGCCATCTGCATACGGGCTTCGAACTTGCCATACTTCCAAGTTTCGTTGGTGTAAAGTTCGGCACCGCTGTAATCTTTAGCGCTAACGGCCGCAGTAAGGGCGGCTGCAACAATGGCGCTCTTGACTGCTGTCTTCTTGATATTCATTTTTCCTCCATGAATCATCTAGAAAAAAAATCCCACACATCATTACCAATATAGGTTCGTGTGAGATTTTGCACAATATGACTAAATGATATTACGGAGTGAACTGTATCGACTGTTCGGTTTTTGCGTTATTTGCTGAGGTTGAAACGTATAGCTTGTTCGCCCTGAACTTTCAGTACGTAAATTCCTTTGGACAGGGAGCCCATGGCTATGGATTGCCCGGCTGAAACGGTTCCCTTCATGGACGTGCGACCGCGAATGTCCAAAATTTCGAACTTCAGGCTTTTTCCGCTAGATACGGTAAAACTCGTGTTGCCGTTTTGCATCTGGATTGCGGATTTGTGCGCGATGGCGAATTTGCGGGAATGGGTGGATGTCGTGACTTCGGATGTCGCGAGCTTGTAAAGGAAGTTGAATACCTTGTCTTGCACCGGTTTCTCGTATTCGGTGTCATCGTAGAATTCGTGGTCGGCACCGTTGACAAAATACGTTTCGTGCTCGATGTTTTTCGCTGTCAAAACGGAATCGATGACATAGCTGCCGTAAAGAGTGGGGGCCTGGACATTGAGTGTCATGTTCGACATGGAAAAACCTTCGCTAAGGGGTTTGCCCGTCTTGAAAAGGACCGTCTCGTCGTCGGTTCCGTGGATGAGGAGCACAGGCGTTTTGTTTTCGCCAATGATGTTTGGATTGTGGATGGCGCCCCACAAGGATACGGCTCCGTTTGCATGGGAATCGACACCTTGTTCGCCATAAATGTCCATGCCGCCGAGTTCCGGAGCGCCCGTTTTGTTGATGTAACTAGGAAAGTCTGCTTCTTTGCGGACATAGATATTTTCGAGCGAGAGGATAGCCCCGGCGCTGTTGCCCAAGAGATAAATGCGGTTCGGGTCAATGCCTAGTTTGTCTGCGTTCTTGCGCATGTAGCGGACTGCTGCGCTTACATCCTGGACGCCGCGATACACGGTTCGGGCAAAATCGACGCTGTCGATGCTGTAATTTACCCCGCTCCCCGTGAGGGTGACTCCGCGACGGTACTGGATGGAGGCGGTTACGAATCCGCGGGCGGCGAGGGAATCGCAGTAGTTTACGGATTGCTGGTCGGTATCGTCTTTGGCGCCAGCGACCATGGCGCCTCCGTGACTGACGATGATGGCTGCGCGTTTTGTCTCGTTGTCAGCTTTGGGGGTGTAGAGGTCTAGCAGCAGGGGCTGGGTTGTAACATCGTTTTCGTTGTTGTAAAAATAGATGTATTCCCCGGCAAAGGCGTAAATCATCTGCGTCAACGAGTGCAGGGAACTCAGGTGCGGAACGTTGACCGCGAACTCTACGTCTTTCTTTTTTTCCACTTCGAACATGCGGTCTTTGTAGCGGGTGTCGGCCGCGTTTGAATTGGCTGCGCACAGGGTGAGGGCTGCGAAAACAGAGAAAATCCCCTTTTTGCTTATAAACTGAGACATCATAAATTTTTCCAAGTTTTAAAATTATCAAAAAAAAATATAGACAAATATAATTGTTGTGTAAAGCAGGATGTGAACGAATTAGGAACTTTGGGGAGATATCGTTGTTATAATCTTTGGAATAGGCTGTTCTGTGAGGTCTAAAAGTAATATTTCATAATTGTTTAAGAATAATTGAACGGTGTTGCTGATAAATGCAATAATATTGTAGTTTTGTGAACAATATTTATTTATTTATTTATTGTTATCATAAATTTTCTTGACAAGATATTTTTGTGAAATATATTGTGTGCAGACCTTATTGTCGATTGGCCTAGGGTTGAAAACTTCTAAAAAATGAATTTTTAGAGGTAACTTTAAAAGGAAGACTAATGTCTAAAAAATCGATTCTTCTTCTGATTGGAAGTGCTGTTGCAATGAATGCCGGTGCGGCAGAAAGAGTTGTCGCTGTATCTTCGGCGGAACTCAACGTTACCAAGGCCCAAACCGATGTGCTTGGCCGTCATAATTCAAAGATTCGATATACTCCGCAAAATTTTGTCAAGACGCAGAAATCGAAGGTGTTGGCCAAGGCTGCCGATTATCCGTCAGAAGAGAGTATTGCAAAAACGTATGGTGCTTTTGAACACCGTAATGGGAAAAGATGGTATGCTTTTAATACTGAAGAGGGCTTGTCAGAATCGCAGTATATATCAAGGATTAATAACGTCGAAGATAAAGATAAGGCGAGAATCAAATATATGGAAAAACATGCTGCAGATACAAATTCTTGCTTAAATGCAAGAGATTTGGCGAATTATTCAATAGAAAAGGCGTGGGACAATTGTGTTGGAAAGGATTATTGTACGTTAGTTGATAAAGCCGTTGGAACATACCCTAATACCAAAGAAGAGGTGAAGGAAAATATTGATTTGTGGAATTATACGGCTATTGAAAAAAATTCATATTTGTATCAAACGGTCGTTAATCAGGGCTACACTGGAAATAATATAGGTGTTTCTGTTACAGATATTGGAATTCCGTTAATAGAATACAATCATGTTCCGACTGATAAATATGTTATGTTAACAATGGGGGATGTTGCTCAGGGAATTGCGCATGCGACAAAAACGACTTGGGTGATAAATCATGTTGTTCCCGGGGCGACTGTCTATGGACTTCATGAAAAGTGTGGGATATTTGCTCCAAGCGATGGTTATCAAAAAAATCCTAAGATTTTTATTGGTAATCATTCATACGGATCACCGAATAAGACGTACGCTGCTACAGA
>Ga0310696_10005947_pt1 | contig 14597 bp, 9 predicted proteins | sample AusTroGonzalo_MG_4_FD_203885 | JGI IMG/M metagenome (GOLD analysis project Ga0310696, IMG submission 203885) | Bovine rumen microbial communities from tropical cattle in Woodstock, Queensland, Australia - Gonzalo_02 (v2) (version 2) | ecosystem: Host-associated > Mammals > Digestive system >...
TGGTGAACGAGAGGCTGTAATTGCCCAAACAAAATCATCGAAAACTGCGGCAGGGGAGACCTTGCCGCAATTTTTTTGCCTGAAAACGCTGGAATCCACCAAGTTTTGCTAAATTTGCAGCATCATTGAACGGAAGTCTAATCTAAACGAAAAACAGAATAGAAAGAATCGATTATAAATCAATATAAACAAGGCATTTAGACAAATTACTTCTCTTCGAAAATTGGCGTTTACGAGAGAATGCGTAATTAGAATTTGAATAGATGCTCACGTTATGGCGTGGGCTGGATCATTTTCTGTACGCATTAGGTTACGCCAATACCTCGAAGAGCGGAAAACGGTTGGGTTCACGCTTTTTTTGTCTGATGCTGAAAAGACAGAAAGGAATAATAATCTCAAAACTATACCACTATGAAAAAATCATGTATGCTTTTATTGTTTGTGCTTCCGATGGCGATGGCAAGCCATCACGTTTTGGCACAACAAGTTACGATTACCTTGAATCCTGGTTGGACGTGGGTGAGCTATCCTCGTGCCGACACGATGGATCTTGCAACGGCTTTGGCCTCAATTCCTCCATCGGAAGGGGATGTGATTAAAACGCAGACCACCACTTCCATGTTTATGAATGGGCAGTGGTATGGCGGGCTGCAACGTTTGATTCCCGGCAAAGGGTTGATGTATAAGTCCATGAAGAATGAGGATGTCAGTTTTGTGATAGGCTCGAATCCTGAGATTCCAGCAGGAGCCATCAACGGTTTATTCACCATTAATGTGGAGGGAGACCAAGTGTATTTCTCGCAAGGCAACCTGCAATATCAGGCTTCAACCAACACTTGGCGTTTCGCTGAGCATCAATACGACCGCATCGGGGCATACAACGCCAACATTTCAGAATACTATACAGGTTATATCGATTTATTCGGTTGGGGAACAAGTGGTTACAATCATGGAGCGGTTTATTATCAACCATGGTCAACAAGCAACGCTGTTGTAGGTTATGGTGCTTATGGTGTTGGGGGCAATAATCTGAATGACAATACGGGCATCGCTGATTGGGGCTATAATTCCATAAGCAATGGTGGTAGTCAAACCAATCATTGGAGAACTTTGACCCATGATGAATGGGTTTATCTGTTTGAGACGCGAACAACCGAATCAGGAATGAGGTTCACCAAAGCTCGGGTAAATGGTGTTGGTGGGGTGATTTTATTGCCCGACAATTGGAATACAACCACTTATGAACTCAACAACCCCAATGGAGGAACTTATGATAGTAACATTATCACTCCTTCTGATTGGGAGGTGCTGGAGCAAAATGGCGCAGTTTTTCTTCCGGCTTGTGGAGTCCGTGAAGGGATTGTTTGGAGTGAGAACAATTCGGGAAAGTATTGGTCTGCATCATCTTATTTGTATTATCCAGGTTGGACACCAAATTCTTATTATCTCAGTTTTAGTTCAGAAGGCTGTTATACAGGCTCTTATGATGAACGATTTTATGGAATGGCAGTCCGTCTGGTTTATGCCCCAACATCAGCCTATTTGTTGCCTGCGGTTACAACCGATAGTGTCATGAGCATTGCCGATACCACTGCTGTGGGTAGCGGTTACGTAATGAGCGATGGCGGCTTGACAGTGACCGAACGTGGCATTTGTTGGAGTACGAACCACACCCCGACCTTGAATGATAGTCATGCTGCTGGTGGCACGGGTACCGGGGCTTTTACAGTGGAAATGACTGGATTAACCGCTAATACTACCTACTATGTTAGAGCTTATGCTGTCAATAGTGCAGGTTTGACTTATGGTGAAGAGGTGAGTTTTACTACGTTAGACTATAATCCATGAGTTGTCTCTCTAGGGGGGGACGACATGTAAAGTCCCGTAGGGACGACAGACAATAGGCAGGCGGTGGAATGCAATGGAACCCCTGCCGAAAAACGAATGGTTGTCATTGAAGCCCCGTAGGGGCGACAGGAGCAAAAGCCGTCACCACCTCATCCAGCTCTTCTGGTGTAATCCATTGGTAACCAGCATCCCGCCGCAGCCAGGTCATTTGACGCTTGGCATATTGCCGCGTGTGGATTTTGATTTGTTCGACGGCCTCAACGAGAGAGCATTGCCCGTCAAAATAGGCAAACAACTCCTTGTAACCCACTGTGTTGAGTGCGTTCAGTTGGCGTTTTGGGTATAAGGCCTTGGCTTCCTCAAGTAAACCTTGCTCCATCATCATGTCCACGCGGCGGTCAATGCGCTCAATGAGGGTCTGACGGTCCCAAAGCAGGGCATATTTGATGATCTTGAAATCGCGTTTGGCGGCATTTCCTTGTCGGAAAGAGGTGAAGGTTTTGCCTGTCTGGTAGCAGATTTCCAAGGCGCGTTGCAGACGGCGTGGGTTCTGCTTGTCGACGATGGCAAAATATTCTGTGTCAAGTAGTTGAACTTCCTTAGTTAAAGCGTTAATTCCACCTTCTTGCAAGAGCTTTTCCACCTTCTTTCTGATTTCAGGCTGTATATCGGGCATTTCGTCGATGCCGTTGCACACCGCATCAATAAAAAGACCTGAGCCACCAGTTAAAATTACGTTGTCGTGGGTCTTGAAAAGCTCGTCAAGCAAAGCCAGGACTTCCCGCTCATAATCGGCCACATCATATTTGTCTTCAATGCTGATATTGTGTACGAAATAATGTTTTACTTGAAGCAATTCTTCAGGTGTTGGCGCGGCTGTCCCGATGCTCATCTCCTTGTAAAACTGACGGCTGTCAGCGGAGATGATAACGGTGTTCAGTGCCTTGGCCAACGCAATGGAGAAGGCAGTCTTGCCCGAGGCGGTAGGGCCGGCAATAACGATAAGGGTTTTCATATTAGACTTTATTCGGCACAGGCCCATTATTCGCCACCACAATCGGTTCGCTGATTTCTTTTACCACACTGAGACCCAGCTTTTTGCCTTCTTCCTTCATAAAGTCATAGGCTTCGGCGAAGTTGTTTCCGATGACGCCGTCTAAGATGGCCTCGCGGATGGCGTTTTTGATGACGCCCACCTCGCGACCTTCGGGAATGTTGAAAGTCTCCATGATGGCAATGCCGTCGATGGGAGGCTGCCAGTTGCGTAGGTGGTCCTTGGCCTCGATTTCTTTCAGCTTCTCCTGAACAATCTCGAAATTGTGGTGGAATTTCTTCACTTTTTCCTCGTTCTTCGAGGTGATGTCGGCGTGACAAAGCAGCATCAGGTCATCGATGTCGTCGCCGGCATCGAAAAGGAGGCGGCGCACGGCGGAGTCGGTCACCTCGTCTTCGGCAAGGACGATGGGTCTAAGATGCAGAAGAACAAGCTTTTGCACATATTTCATCTTCTCGTTCAGGGGCAACTTCATGGTTGCGAAAATCTTTGGTACCATCTTGGAACCTTTGAACTCGTGTCCGTGGAACGTCCAGCCTGTACCGTCTTCCCAACGCTTGGTTTGTGGCTTGGCGATGTCGTGCAACAAGGCCGCCCAACGCAGCCAAAGGTCGTCGCTTTTCTCGGCTACTTGGTCAAGGACTTGTAAAGTGTGCAAAAAGTTGTCTTTATGACCTTTGCCTTGTATTATCTCAACTCCTTTGAGAAGTGAAAGCTGCGGGAAAATCAGCTTCAAAAGCCCGCTTTGGTCGAGCAGTTTGAAGCCGACGGAAGGCCGTGGCGAGAGGATGATTTTGTTCAGTTCCTCAGTGACACGTTCCATCGACACGATTTTAATGCGCTCGGCGTTGCGCTTGATGGACTCAAACGACTCATTTTCGATGTAAAAGCGCAGTTGTGAGGCAAAACGAATCGCGCGCATCATGCGGAGCGGGTCATCGCTGTAGGTGATGTCAGGGTCAAGAGGCGTGCGGATGGTCAGATCCTCGAGGTCGGCCATACCGTTGAAGGGGTCGACGAAGGCACCGAAGTCTTCCTTGTTGAGGCTGATAGCCATTGCGTTGATGGTGAAGTCGCGGCGGTTTTGGTCGTCTTGCAACGTGCCGTCTTCCACCACGGGTTTGCGGCTGTTGCGGTCGTAGGACTCCTTGCGTGCGCCCACAAACTCCACTTCCATGCCGTCGTAGCGGATCATGGCCGTGCCGAAAGCGCCGTAATACTTGGCTTCTTTGTGGCCGGGCAGGTGAGAGGCAACCTTTTTGGCCAATGCAATGCCACTGCCTACCGTCACCACGTCGATGTCGTTGGACGGCCGGCGCAAAAGGATGTCACGCACGTAGCCGCCGATGACATAGCTTTTGTAGCCCAACTCCATGCTGGAGTAGGCGATGACCTTGAAAATTGGGCTGCTGATATGTTTCCTAAAGTCGTAATTCATTGTCAGGCAGTGGCTTCTTCAAGGATTTTGGCGTTCTTCGGGATGACATTTACAATGGTTTCCTCGCCGTTTTCGCCCAAGTCGATGGAAATCAGGTCGCCGATGTGCATCTGCGTGGCGATGATCTTGTCGGCCAGCACGTCCTCCACGTATCTCTGGATGGCGCGTTTCAGCGGGCGGGCGCCGAATTGCTCGTCCCAGCCCTTTTCGGCGATGAAATCCAAAGCCTTTTCGGTGAGTTCGACATGATAGCCCATCTCCTCAACACGCTTCACGACATGGCGCATCTCCACTTCGATAATCTTGTGGATGTCCTTCTTTTCCAAAGAGTTGAACATCACTACATCGTCCACACGGTTGAGGAATTCGGGCGCGAAGGTGCGCTTCAGGGCATTCTCGATGACGCTTTGCGAATACTCGTTCTTGGCGTTGAGTTTGGCCTGTGTGCCAAAGCCCACGCCCTGACCGAAGTCCTTCAACTGCCGCGAGCCAATATTGGAGGTCATAATGATGATAGTGTTCTTGAAGTCGACCTTACGGCCTAGGCTGTCAGTGAGTTGACCGTCGTCAAGCACTTGCAGGAGTAGGTTGAACACGTCGGGGTGGGCCTTCTCAATTTCGTCGAGCAGGACGATGGAGTAGGGCTTGCGGCGCACTTTTTCGGTGAGCTGGCCGCCCTCTTCATAACCGACGTATCCAGGAGGCGCACCCACGAGGCGCGAGACGGCAAACTTTTCCATGTATTCGCTCATGTCGATGCGAATCAGAGCGTCCTCAGAATCAAAGAGATACTTTGCCAAAACCTTGGCCAAATAAGTCTTGCCGACACCTGTAGGGCCGAGGAAGATGAACGAGCCAATGGGCTTGTTGGGGTCTTTCAGTCCGGCACGGTTGCGGCGGATGGCCTTGGTCACCTTCTTGATGGCCTCGTCCTGTCCGATGACGGTGCCGCCCAGCTCGCTTTCCATGCTCATTAGGCGGTCGCTTTCATTCTTGGCGATGCGCTGCACAGGCACGCCGGTCATCATGGCCACGACTTCCGCAACATTTTGTTCTGTAACCTTTTGGCGATGTGCCACGGCATTTTCGTCCCATTCCTTTTTGGCCTTTTCGAGGCGGTCGATGAGTTTGATTTCTTCAGAACGGTACATGCCCGCTTCCTCAAATTTCTGTTCAGCGACAGCGGCCTTCTTGTCTTTGCGCACGTCCTCCAAGCGGTTTTCCAACTCGGTGATTTCGCTTGGCACGTCGATGTTCTTGATATGAACTCGCGCTCCGGCCTCATCCAAGGCATCGATGGCCTTGTCGGGCAGGTGGCGGTCGGTGAGGTAGCGGTCGGTGAGTTTCACGCAGGCTTCGATGGCCTCGGGCGTGTAGCTGACCAGATGATGGTCTTCGTAGCGCGGCCGGATATTGTTCAGAATTTCAATGGTTTCCTCAGGCGTGGTCGGCTCGACGAGGATTTTCTGGAAACGGCGCTCCAAAGCACCGTCTTTTTCGATATATTGGCGGTATTCGTCCAAGGTGGTGGAGCCGATGCATTGCAGTTCGCCGCGTGCCAAGGCCGGCTTGAACATGTTGCTGGCATCCAACGAGCCGTTGGCATTGCCTGCACCGACGAGCGTGTGGATTTCGTCGACAAAAAGGATGATGTCGCGGTTGGCAGTCAGTTCGTTGAGGATGGCCTTGATGCGTTCCTCAAACTGGCCTCGGTATTTCGTGCCTGCCACCACCGAGCCGAGGTCGAGCATGACGACGCGCTTATTAAATAAGGTGCGCGGCACGCGGTGCTGGATGATGCGGATGGCCAGGCCCTCGGCGATGGCCGACTTGCCCACGCCAGGTTCGCCAATCAAGATCGGGTTGTTTTTCTTGCGACGGCTCAGGATTTGGGCGATGCGTTCTAGCTCGCGTTCGCGGCCCACGATGGGGTCGAGGCGGTTTTCCTCAGCGGCTTTTGTGAGGTCGCGGCCAAAGTTGTCCAACACGGGCGTCTTGCTCTTTATGTTGCTGGTTTTCTTTGGCTTATCCTGTTGTGGCTTGATTTCGTTCAAAAGGTCGTCCAGCTCGTCGTTTTCCTCCTCATAGATGTTATGTGGCGCAGGGGCGTTTTCCTCTTGCTGCACGGGGTTGTCCTTGCCGGTCGAGGCGTTGTAGCGTATCAGTTCGTCTTTGAAGTTGTCGTAGTTGATACCCTCAAACTCAAGGTTTTGTGAGATGATGTTGTTCTTTTCGTGCAGGATGGCCAGCATGAGGTGCTCCGACCTGACTGTTTCCGAACGGAACTCCTTGGCGATGATGTAGGTGAACTTCAGCACGCGCTCGGCCTGCTTGGTGAGCGGCAAGGCGAGGTTGTTGTTAGGGTAGGGGTTGGCTGTCCTCACCGAGGCTTCCAGTTTCTTCGTGAAGACCTCCATGTTGAGGTTGAGGTTTTCCAGCATCTTGATGGAAATGCTGCCGCCTTCCTTCAACATGCCCAAAAAAAGGTGCTCCAAACCCACGTATGCGTTGCCAAGCCGTTTCGCTTCCTCGTGGCTGAGTGACAATATGTCACGAACCCGTGGAGAGAATTTTGCATCCATATAAATGTAACTATTTGATATTCAACAATAAAAATAAAATGCCCAATCTCAGAAATTTCCTTCGATTTAGGGTGCAAAGGTACAAACAAAAACCGCGCCGCGCCATATTTTTACATCTTTTCAAGATTATTGTGCCTTCTTATACGCATTGGAAAACTTTCCCTGCCCAAAGTTGTGACAAAAACTGCTTTGCAGGCCATATTTCCACTTCCTTGAACAGTCGAGGGATAGGATCGAGTGAAACCACAATCATGCGCACATCTGGATGTTCTTCCTTGAAGGCTTTTAAGCCATGAAGATGTCGCGATTGCACTTCTTCCACAGACTTGACTTCAATGCCAACCTCTGCGTCACCTAAAACGGCATCCACTTCATAGTCGGAATAGGTGTGCCAATACGATAGTTTTTCCAACTGGCAATGATAGCCCAAATAGGCCACAATTTCTTGAATGATAAAGTGTTCAAAAGCGTGGCCGAAATCAGCGGAACCTGGTGTCATGTTGCGGCGACCGAGTAAATAATTGGGAATGCCGACATCGAAATAATAGAAACGGGGCGCCTGTCGAACCTTTCGTTTGACGACTTTTGTATAGGCGGGCACCATGTAGCCGATCAGGGTTTCCTCCAAAATGGAGAAATAGGCCGCGACAGTTTTGGAGTCGATGCCGCAATCTTGCGCAATGTTGCTGTAGTTCACCATTTCTCCGTCGGTTAATGCGGCTGCCTCCAAGAAACGGGTGAAGGTGCTTAAGTTTCTCACTATGGCTTCTGCCTTGATTTCCTCGCGCAAATATACAGCAACATAGGCTTGCAGCATTGACCAATACTTGTCCTTTCGAGCAAGATGATGCCTCGGAATCATTCCTTGGTTGACAGCCCTAACCAAATCGAAATCAGGGATTTCAGCACTGACTAAGGGATAAAGGTGGGTTTGTATTGCCCTTCCACCGAGCATATTGGCTTCGCTGCGCTTCAGCTTTCGTGCACTCGACCCGCTTAGGATGAATCGGATGCCTTTCCGAACGATGAGCCACTGCACTTCGTTCAACAAAATGGGCAAGGACTGCACTTCATCGATGATGACCAAAGTGCCGCTTTCGCATAGCTCTAAGTCTTGTCGCAACAGTGATGGGTTGCGCTGCAAGCGTTCAAAAGTATTGCTTTCAAGTAGGTCATAGAATCGTGCGTCGGGAAAAAGTTGGAGTAACAAAGTTGTCTTTCCCGTCTGTCTGGCTCCAAATAAAAACGTATTATCCTCTATCAGAGCATCTTGTGTTAGTATTCGCTGAATCATTGTGATGATGTTTTCTAGGCTGCAAATATAATAATTTTCGGAATACTATTCCGAATTTTACTAAAATTTTCGGAATTTAAATCCGAATTTTATAAGTTTTTGAAACCAAGCAAAACAACTTTGTTGTCTCTTCTAACTTTGGAAATATCATGAAGACATTGTCGGTTGGGGAGCTTAGAAGGGATGTGAAGTAAATTTTCAGTGCTTTTTATCAAACTTATCCGAAAATTCCCTATCTTTGCACCTTTATTAGAAAAAGCGAAAAACAAAACCCAAAAATGGACGAAAACAATAACATCACTCCTGAGAATCAGGGAGATAACATCCCAGAGAACACGGGAGAAAAAATCATCAAGGTCAACCTTGAGAACCAGATGAAATCGGCTTACATCGATTATTCGATGTCGGTCATCATTTCACGTGCCTTGCCCGACGTGCGCGACGGCCTTAAGCCGGTGCACCGCCGCGTGCTCTACGGCATGAAGGAGTCGGGCATCACGTCGAGGAGCGGCTACAAGAAATCGGCTCGTATCGTCGGTGACGTACTCGGTAAGTACCACCCGCACGGCGATTCTTCCGTCTATGACGCTATGGTGCGTATGGCCCAGTGGTGGTCGTTGCGCTATCCTTTGGTGGACGGTCAGGGCAACTTTGGCTCGATGGACGGTGACAGCCCCGCTGCCATGCGTTACACCGAGGCACGCCTCCAGAAGATTTCCGAGGAAATGCTAGACGACCTCGACAAGGACACCGTCGATTTCCAGAACAACTACGATGACTCGCTGCAAGAGCCGACCGTGCTGCCCACCCAGCTGCCCACCTTATTGATTAATGGTACCAACGGCATCGCGGTGGGTATGGCCACCAACATGGCACCGCACAACCTCAGTGAATGCGTGGACGGCATCATCGCCTACATCGACAACCGCGACATCACCATCCCCGAGCTGATGCAATACATCAAGGCGCCCGATTTCCCGACCGCTGGCGTAATTTACGGCTACGAGGGTGTGCGTGAGGCCTTTGAGACGGGTAGGGGACGTATCGTTTTGCGTGGCGAGACCCACTTTGAAGAACACAACGGCCACGAGCGCATCATTGCCACTTCGGTTCCTTATCAGGTGAATAAGGCCGAGATGATCAAGAAGACCGCCGACTTGGTGACGGACAAAAAGCTGGAAGGCCTCGCCGACATTCGCGACGAGAGCGACCGCAAGGGCATCCGCGTGGTCTATGAACTGAAGCGTGACGCCAACCCCGACGTGGTGCTGAACAAGCTCTTCATGATGACGCCGCTCCAAAGCTCGTTCAACGTGAACAATGTGGCTTTGGTCAATGGACGTCCTTATACATTGAACCTCAAGCAGTTGATAGAGCATTTTGTGGCACACCGCCATGAAATCATCTTGCGTCGCACCCGCTTCGAGCTGAAAAAAGCTGAGGAGCGCGCCCATATCTTGGAGGGTTTGGCCCGCGCCATCGACATCGTCGATGAAATCATCGCCACCATCCGTGCCTGCACGGGCGGCACGCCTGAAGCCAAGCAAGCCATCATGGAGAAGTTCGGCTTCGATGACCCGCAAGCCAGCGCCATCGTGGCATACCGCCTCGGTCAGTTGGCCGGTCTCGAAATCAAGAAGATCATGGACGAGTTGGATGAAATCCACGAACGCATCAAGCATTTCCACGATATTCTACAAAATGAGGATTTGCAGTTCCAGATCATCAAGGACGAACTTTTGGTTATCAAGGAAAAATATGGCGACGCACGCCGCACCCAAATTGTGCCCGCTGCTGGTGAGTTCCGCATGGAAGACATCATCGCTGACGACGCCGTGGTCATCACTATCTCTCACCTCGGATACATCAAGCGCACGCCACTGAGTGAATACCGAGTGCAGAGTAGGGGAGGCAAGGGCTCGAAAGGCTCCGCCACCCGCGACACCGACTTCATCGAACATATCTTCACGGCCACCAACCACAACCATCTGCTCTTCTTCACCGAGCAAGGTAAGTGCTACAAACTCAGGGCCTTTGAGATTCCTGAAGAAGGCAAGAACAGCAAGGGTCGCGCCATCCAAAACCTGTTGCCGCTTGACAAGGACAATAAGGTGATGGCCTACCTCAACGTGAAGAGCATGACCGATGAGGACTACCTCGAAAACAACTACATCATCCTCTGCACCAAGAAAGGCATCATCAAGAAGACCACGCTGGCGGCCTATAAGAACATCCGCCAAAACGGCATCATCGCGGTCAACATTCGTGAGGACGATCAGCTCCTTGAAGCCTGCCTGACTTCGGGCAACGACGAGGTGCTGATGGCTGTCCGCTCGGGGAAGGCCGTGCGCTTCAATGAGCAGACCGTCCGCCCGATGGGACGTACCGCCACAGGTGTGAAAGCAATCACCTTAGCCTCTGAAAATGATGAGGTTATCGGCATGGTGTGCATCAACGACCCGCAACAGACTGTGCTTGTCGTTTCCGAAAAAGGCTTCGGCAAGCGCTCCGACATTGACGACTACCGCATCACCAACCGTGGCGCGAAGGGCGTCAAGACCTTGAACATCACTGACAAGACGGGCGACCTCATCGCCATCAAGGGCGTGACTGACGATGAAGACTTGATGATTATCAACAAGTCGGGTATTGTTATCCGTATGGAAGTCAGTAAGTTGCGTGTGATGGGTCGCGCCACACAAGGTGTGAAACTCATCGACCTGCGTGGCACCGACGAAATCGCTGCCGTCACCAAGGTGGAACATGAGGACGAGGAAGAGACCGTTGAACCTGTTGAAACACCGATCGAATCCACTGAGGCCTCTGAGCCTTTCGAAGGGCCGACTGAAGACCCCACTGAAAACACTTTGGAACAATAATTGTAGAGAAAGAAACAAACTAGCGAATTGTCAAACTTTAAATACCTGAAAAAAATGAAAAAAGTAATGATTTTGTTGGCCATTGTGCTCACTGCCAACGTGATGATGGCCCAGAAGAAGGACAGAACCGATGCCTTCATGTACAACAAGAATGGCCAATATGAAAAGGCCATGGTATCCATCGAGAAGTGCGTCAACCACGAGCAATTCTTGGGGATGAAGCCCAACGACCAGTCGCAAGCCTGGCTGTATCGTGCATCTATCTACCAGAACATTATCCAATCGGGTGATGAAGCTCTGATGGCCAAAGCTCCTGATGCACTTGAGATTGTTTACGAATCGCTGATGAACTGCATGAAGAACCCTGATTTTCTTAAGGACGAACAAATCAAGCAGGAAGTCTATCAGCGTGTGAGCTATGTCATGAACACCTATTATACTAAAGGTGCTGATGCATACAACGCGGGCAACTTTGCCGAAGCCGCTCCCATGTTCAAGAAGGCTTATGACATTGCCAAACAGCTTGGTAGCAACGATGCCAACGACATGCTGAACCTCGCCGCTACTGCCTCATTGCGGGCTGAAGACTACAACATGGCTTTGGAGTACTTCACCGAACTGAAGAACAACGGTGTTGACGATGTGAACATTTACAAGCACTTGGCCGCCTCATACCACGGCCTCGGCAATGAGGACAAGGCTTTCGAGATGATTAACGAAGGCTTGGAGAAATATCCTGGCGACGCCGCCATGATTATCGAGAAGGTGAACGTCTACCTGAAGCAAGGCAAGGGCGAAGAAGCCATCAACGACCTCGTCGAACTGAACAAGCTCGATCCGGACAATGCTTCCATCTTGTTCATCCTGGGTACCATCTACGGTGACGAGAACAACGACGTCTATAACAGTGACAAGGCCATCGAGTACTACGAGGCCGCCATCAAGGTGAACCCGAACTATTACGATGCCATCTACAACCTCGGCGCCATGTACATCACTCTGTCGAACAAGCTGAAGACCCAAGCCAACGACTTGCCGCTTGACAAGGTCAAGGAGTACAACGAACTGGTCGAGCAGGCCGAGGAACTCGTGCGTACGGGTCTGCCTTACGTGAAGCAGGCTTACGAAGCCCAGCCCACGCCTGAAGTGAAGAGCGTCTTGAAGACCATGTACGTGCAACTCAAGATGTTTGACGAAGCTAAGGCCTTGGATGCAGAATAATTGACAATAATCAACAATGAAAAAAGCCTCGGGCGACTTTAGTCACTCGAGGTTTTTTTGTATCATTTTGAATTTCAAAGGGTTATTTTATTTCCTGCCCTTTAAGATTGTATCGCTTGCCTTCCTTGATGATGAGAACTTGGCCATTCTCGAATACCTTGTGCGCTTTTTCGGTCGGAGTGTTTAGGTTTTCATCGATGCCAAATCCTTCAACGACAATGCGTACTTGCTTGGCTGGAATACCATCGCCGAAGCAGATGCCACCTTCAACTTGGCTGACAATGCCCCCGCGTGGCTTTTGCAGCCAACAATCGTTGAGGTTCAATTGACGTGTTGCAACAGCCATCCGTGAGGTAGTGACTTCAGCCAATAGTATTGCGCCATTCACCGTTAGGTTGTCAGCGCAGTCGAGAGCAAACATCCCATCCTGCGAATTGCGCGAAAGCAGGTCGAGGGTCACATTGTTTTCAATAGTGATATTGGGGCATTTCAGCGCCGACCCTGAGATGTTAGACGTGATCTTCAGTGTCTGAGGTTCTGAGGTTTCGATGAACAGGTTGTCGCTGCAATCGATAGAGGCCGCCATCTCGGCATTGCCTTCAAGCCTGATGTGGAAGTCGTTTCCAGTAGCAATGGTCACGAAATTCGTGTTCAAGTGATAATTGAAGCCGTCTTGTAATGTCAGCGTGTTTTGCGTTGCGTCATACGCAGCCTTGCCGTCGCCGAAGATGTCGGCGGCGTTTTCGGCGGTCACTTCAAGTTCGCCAAAGGTGATGCCGTAGCCTTGTGCCTTGGCCATGCTGACGGACATCGCAACGACCGCTAAAAATAATGTAATTCTTTTCATCGCTTTAGTTTTTTAAGTTAGTGTTGATGTTATGAAAACTGATCGTTTGAATCACCATCTTCCGGAATAGCCGCCACCGTGGCAAAGTGTTTCGGCTCCACATCCCCGATGCTGTATATAGTCACAACGAAGACATCGGCTTGGTCGCAGATGGCGCACAAGGCCGTATTTATGACGCTCTCGGTGCTGTCGGAGAGGTAGCTGTCGGGGTCGGAGACGTGGATTTCGTTGCCTTGCATGCGCGTGTTGGGCACGGTTTGCACCGTCCATTGGGCAAAAGCCGCATTCGCCCAAAACAATGAAAGGCTTAATATGAACAATAGTTTCTTCATGGCATGACAAATTTTTATCTCGTTCCGTTGATTTTTGTGATGCCAAGGTTTTTCAAAGGCGTGGAAGGGTCCATCTTGTATCTGACGCCTTTCCCGTCGTCATAGACTTGGGCTATGGTGCCCTTGTCGCTTTCCAACGTCCACCAGTTGCCGCTACCTGTGTAGGGGATGGCACTGTAGTTCTCTCCATCGTAGTAATGATGGATGTAGTCCACCAGATTGCCCACGGTAGTATCAATAGGCAATACAATTTCCAAATCGCGGTTTACATAATCGTCAGCGGCACAAACACTTTCGCGACTATAGTGAATGCGGATTGGTTTACCGTTGGATTGTTGTGTAGTTGGTTTTTTGAATCCAGAAATCTCGTCGAGGGTAAAGAAGGGCTTGTATATGCCAGGGTTCTGTGCGAACTCGTTGCAGAGTTCCTGTTTCTTGCCCTCAAGGTTTTTGTGCTCCCAGTCAAAAGCCTCTTCTTTGTTCTTCCATTGCCGTTTTTCAGGCCATGTCTTGAACTCTTGATACTCCTGTTCCGTGAGGAGGCAATACTCAAAATAGTCAGAGTTACGGTTAGGATAGCCGAATGCGATGCTGTAGATTTTGTCTACATGGTACTCTTTGCTCAGTGCATTCTCGAAATGCCCTAGCAACAAGTAGATACCTTCATATAATACCTTGTCGCATTTGAAATCTCGTGTCTCGAACTGGATAGAACCGAGGCCTCTCTCCAAGACCAACTCCTTCTGCATCATATTTTCCACCTCGTTGATTTGGCAGTCGAAGAAACCGTCGATGGCGGTGGTGAGCAAGCGGCAGAACCGTTCGGCATTGTGGTGCTTGCCTGTGATGGTGCTAACTAAATATCTACTGTTTTCGATGAAGCCTTTGCACTCGTCGGGATAGAAAGCATTGTGGATATACACTACAGATTCGCCATTGTGTTTGATAATGGCCATCGGCTCGTAGGGCTGGCAATCAAAGGTGTATTTTTCGCCTCTGTAGAGCAATACTGGATTGTCAGCTTCAAAGTAGAGCTTGCGCTTTTCGTCTTTCCAAACAACCTTGCCGTTGAGAGTCTGCCGTTCCTTTTCTTTCTCTTCGG
>Ga0310696_10005949_pt1 | contig 14595 bp, 17 predicted proteins | sample AusTroGonzalo_MG_4_FD_203885 | JGI IMG/M metagenome (GOLD analysis project Ga0310696, IMG submission 203885) | Bovine rumen microbial communities from tropical cattle in Woodstock, Queensland, Australia - Gonzalo_02 (v2) (version 2) | ecosystem: Host-associated > Mammals > Digestive system >...
ATTGCATCAAAGAAGTATACAAATGAAGAGTTAAGAACAGGCAATTTACACATAGTTATCAGAAAGAATAAAGAAGGAAATTAACCGATATTGTAAGGACTTTTCAGAAAAGATTCTATAAACAGGTCTATTTCCCCGTCCATTACAGCATCAACATTTCCGATTTCAACGTTTGTTCTGTGGTCTTTTACCATTTTATACGGGTGAAAAACATAGGAACGAATTTGTGAACCGAAATTTATATCAACATTTTCTCCCTTTAAAGAGGACAGTTTTTCTTCGTGTTCAGCCTGTTTAATAGCAAGAAGTTTTGATGCAAGAATTTGGAGAGCAGTTTCCTTGTTTTGAAGTTGAGAGCGCTGCTGCTGGCATCTTACGACAATTCCTGTCGGCTTGTGAATAATTCTGACCGCAGTTTCAACCTTGTTTACGTTTTGTCCGCCTGCTCCGCCTGAACGCATTGTATCAACAGAAATATCTTCGGGGGGAATTGTTATTTTCTTTTCAAAATCTTCTATTACGGGAGTTACTTCAAGGCTTGCAAAACTTGTCTGTCTTTTTCCGTTGGCATTGAACGGTGAAATTCTGACCAATCTGTGAACTCCTTTTTCGGCTTTTGCATAGCCGTAAGCATATTTTCCGCAAATTTTGACGGTTGCCGACTTTATTCCTGCTTCTTCACCGTCGGAACGTTCTATCAAATCTGTTTTCCATCCTTTTTTCTCTGCCCACCTGCAATACATTCTCAAAAGCATTTGAGCCCAGTCCTGAGCATCCGTCCCTCCGGCTCCGGCATTTACGGTTATGATTACATCGTTTTTATCATATTCTCCGCCGAGAGTCTTTTCAATTTCTTTTGCTTCAAGTTCTTTTATTAATGTTTTAAGACTTATTTCAGCCTCTCTGAGGGTTTCTTCGTCTTTTAATTCATCATAAAGTTCAATGAGAACAGTGGAATCCGATAATTCTCTCTCCCATTTTTCAATCATAGAAATTGTATCTTTTGAATCTTTCAGCTCTTTTGATATTTTTGATGACAAGTCTGCATTTTGCCATACTTCGGGTTTTTGAAGTTCTTCTTCGTTATGTTTAACAGACAAAAGCAACTCATCAGGCTTCAAATAATCTTTTGCCTTTTTGAGCATTGATTTTGCATTATTGAGCATTTGTTTTATATCATCGTAAATCAATTATTTTGCTTTCTTTTTATCTGTTGCAAATTCCGAATCCATTCTCGGAAATACGGGGTGAATTTTTTCTTTTTCTGTTATTTTTCCTGCATTAAGTCTGTTATTTTCAATTTCGGAATATTTTATATTCATATCAAGTGATAACTGACTGAAAATTTCTTTGGAAATATTCGGACAGTACGGATAAAGCATAACAGCAATTTTTCTTGATGCTTCCAAAACATCGTATAAAACCTGTCCGCATTCGTCCATTTTGCCTTCTTTTGCAAGCGACCATGGTGCTTTATCGGCGACATATTTGTTTACAATGTTTGAAAATTCGACTATTTTTTCAGCGGCTTCACTGACCTGATAACGGTCAAAGCATTGTTTTACACAATTTACAGCTTCATAACCCGCTTTATCTGTTTCACTGTCAGTCATAATAAATTCCGGTTTGATTTCTCCGTCAAAATATTTTACAAGCATATTTAACGTGCGGTTTAAAAGATTTCCTATATTGTTTGCCAAATCTGCATTAACTTTTTCTTTGAAATCCGCATCGGAATAATTTCCGTCACGTCCTGACGGAGCTGATGTAACCATATAATATCTCAAAGCATCGGCATTTTTCAGTTCAAAATTCTTCAAAATATCAGCAGGAGAAATCACATTGCCCAAAGACTTACTCATTTTTGTTTCGTCAATTGTTATCCAGCCGTGAACGCACAATGTCTTTGGTAATTCAACTCCCAAAGACATTAAAATTGCACTCCAATATATTGCGTGGAATTTTAAAATATCTTTTCCGATAATTTGTACATTTGCAGGCCAGTATTTCTTAAATTTTTCGGACGGATTTTCGGTATCATAACCGAGAGCGGTTATATAGTTTGAAAGTGCGTCAATCCAAACATAAATAACCTGTTCATCATCGTCAGGAACAGGTATTCCCCAGGACACCGAATTTTTATTTCTTGAAACAGAAATATCTTCAATATTTTCAAGTTGTTTAATAACTTCATTTGCCTTAAATGACGGGGCAAGATAGTCAGGATTTTCTTTTATATGTTTAATTATTGCATCTTTATATTTTGTAAGTTTAAAAAAGTAGTTTTCTTCCATTACTTCTTCAGGTTTTTTCAGGTGGTCGGGGCAAAGTCCGTCCTCTGTTAAATCTCTTGCGTTGAGGAAAGATTCACAGCCGGAACAATACAGACCTTTGTATGAATGTTTGTATATATCTCCGTTTTCAACGAGTTTTTTAAAGATTTTCCGGACGGCTGTTTTGTGTCTTTCCTGTGTTGTCCTTATAAAATCGGTGTATTCGATACCCAACTCTTTCCAGCAGTCCTGAAAACTTTGTGAATTTTCATCACATAATTGAACCGGTGTAATACCTCTGCTTTCGGCAGTTTTTTGGATTTTGACGCCGTGTTCGTCTGTTCCTGTCAAAAAATATGTATCTTCCACTCTCTGACAAAAATGTCTGAATATTACATCTGCCATAATTTTTTCGTATGCGTGACCGATGTGAGGTTTCCCGTTAACATAGTCTATTGCCGTTGTAAGATAAAATTTGTCCATAATTCCCCTTGTCAATTTATTTTCATAAGTAATAATTAACATAAATAAAATATTTTTTAAAGAAAAAAAGGAAAGGCAGATAAAATGTCCAGAAATGACGGCAGAAAAAACGATGAGGCAAGAAAGATAAAATTCACAACAGATTATACAAAAAATGCGCTTTCTTCGGTACTTGTAGAATTCGGTAATACAAAAGTAATTGTTACGGCAACAAACGACGATAAAAAGCCAAAATGGATGGACAAAGAAGATTCAAGAGGGTGGATAACTGCGGAATATTCACTTCTTCCGACATCAACATCAACAAGATGCCAGAGAGAAAGAACAAAAATTTCGGGTCGTACACAGGAAATTCAACGATTAATCGGCAGAGCATTACGTTCATGTGTAAATCTTGAAAAATTAGGTGAAAGAACAATGATAATAGATGCCGATGTTATTCAGGCAGACGGTGGCACGAGATGTGCAAGTATTTGCGGCGGATTTGTTGCACTTTCGCTTGCTTTTAAAAGAATGCTTGAACAGGGTTTATTGTCCGAAAATCCGATAATAGAGCCTATTGCTGCTGTATCAGCAGGAATCCATAACGGAGAAGTTATTCTTGATTTGAATTATGAAGAGGACTCATCTGCACAGGTCGACAGCAATGCTGTTATGACTCTTTCGGGTAAAGTTATTGAATTTCAGACAACTGCCGAGGGTGAACCATACGATATTGCACAAATGAACCAAATCATAGAATTATCAAAATGCGCTATTCAAAAGATAATTTCTTTATATCCTGATTTGAAATAATACTTTTGTATCTTTATATAAACTTAATGCCGAATTGAACAAACTTATTGTATAATCTTATAAATTGATATTTTGTCGGAGATATAATATGTGCGGAATAGTCGGTTATATAGGAAATAAGGACGTCGTAAACGTACTCGTTGACGGTCTTGTAAGTCTTGAATACAGAGGATATGACTCGTCGGGAATTGCCCTTAATGATAATGGCGAAATTAAAGTTTACAAAGCAATCGGCAAACTAAACAACCTGAAAGAACTTTTAAAAACAAAAAAAGAAGAATTAAAAGCGGTAAAAAGCGGTATAGGTCACATTAGATGGGCAACTCATGGCGGTGCAACTGAATTTAATGCACACCCTCACACCTGCAACTGCGGAAAGTTAGTTCTTGTTCATAACGGGATTATTGAAAACTTTAAAGAACTAAAAGAAGAACTGATTGAAAAAGGCTGTATGTTCCGTTCTCAAACCGATACAGAAACAATAGCACATCTTTTTGCATATTATTTCGGAAAAACACATGACCTGAAAGAAGCGGTCAGAATGGGATTGCAAAGATTAAAAGGCGCTTATGCTCTTTGTGTTATGCACAAGGATGAACCGGATAAAATTGTTGCAACAAAAAGAAATGCACCTCTGCTTATAGGTTTGGGGGAAAGTGAAAACTTTATTGCGAGTGATATTCCCGCATTTATTGAACATACAAAAAAAGCCATCTATCTTGATGATGGTGACATTGCAATTGTAAAAGCAAATGAACTGGAATTTTACAATACCGACAATCAAAAAATTAATAAAAAAGTTGAACAGCTTCCGTGGGAACCGGTTGCTCTCAGCAAACTGGGATTCAAACACTTTATGCTCAAAGAAATTCACGAGCAGCCCGATATCATACGAAATGTCTTAAACGGAAAGTTGTTCGACATAGATGAGCCGATTTTATTAGACGAAGTCAAAATTGATAATGATACTCTTAAAAATCTGAACAGAATAGAAATTATTGCCTGCGGTACGTCTTTACATGCAGCAATGATTGGTAAATACATTATTGAGGACTTTACGGGAATTGCTGTCGACGTTGAACCCTCAAGCGAATATATTTACAGAAAAACCGTAACAAATGCAAATACTCTTGTAATAGGTGTTTCTCAATCAGGAGAAACCGCAGATACTATTACGGCAATAAGACAGGCTAAAGATAAAGGAGCGCATGCCTTAATTATAACAAACCGACCTGATTCAAGTATGGCCCGTTATGCGGACAGTTTAATTCCTGTTAATGCAGGTATCGAAATCAGCGTTGCGGCAACAAAATCTTATACTGCACAATTACTAGCCTTTTACTTACTGGCAATTAAACTTGCCGAAACAAAAGGAACACTCTCAAAAGAATTTTTGCGTAATTTAAAACACGAATTAATTCAAATTCCGGTAAAATTAGAAAAGATATTAAGCCACAAAGAAGAAATTCAGAAAGTTGCAAAAAAATTTGCAAATCACAGGAATTTTATATTTATAGCAAGAGGAATAAATCTCGCAACAGCTCTTGAGGGTGCATTAAAACTCAAAGAAATAAGCTACATAAATGCAACCGGTTATGCCGCAGGAGAATTGAAGCACGGACCTATTGCCATGCTTGATGAAACAATGCCTGTTTTATCAATATTAATACCCGGCGGAATAACTTACGATAAAATTCTTTCAAACAGTGAAGAAGCAAAAGCAAGAAATGCAAGATTAATTGCGCTAACTTCATCCGATGATGAAAAACTGAAAGATGTCTTTGAAGATATTATCAGAATACCTGAAGTTTCGGAATTACTATCTCCGATTATTGCAAATATTCCTTGCCAGTTAATTGCATACTACATTGCGGAATTTCTCGGTAAGGATGTTGACCAGCCAAGAAATCTCGCAAAATCGGTTACGGTCGAATAATGATTACGACAAAACAGATTATTATAAAAAAGCAATTACCCTTTGATGCTGATTACATTGAGAGTGAATTTCAGAAAATGAACCTCAATGTACTCCGCTGGGCAGTTGTCAGAGTGGAAGAGAAAAATTTTGTTATTGATGCTGCGATTATTGAAGATTGATTTACAAAATCTGCGGAAGAATCAATCTCAAATCTTTTTCGTCAATAATAATATTTGCGTTTTCTCTCAACACGGGTTTTCCGCAAAAAGCAACCCGTTTTCCCGCATACCGGAACATGCTTAAATCATTTGCTCCGTCACCAACCGCCAGTGTGTCATTATAATCTATTCCGAGGAGATTTTGAAGAGTTGTAAGCATTGCTCCTTTACTTGTGGAAAACATCATTTCCCCGCCGACAAGTCCTGTCATCTGACCGTTTTTAAAATGAAGAATATTAGAAAATTCCGCATCCAGACCAAGTTTTTCTTTCGCGGGAATTGTTGCGGATTTAAAACCACCGGAAAAACAAACCGTTTTGTATCCTGCCTTTTTAAGTTCAGTTATTGTTTCTTTTGCACCGTTCATTAACGGCAGGTTTGCACAAATTTCTTCTGCTATTTTCTGCGGAAGTCCCTTTAACAATGAAACTCTTTGTATAAGACTTTCAAAAAAATCAATTTTACCCTCCATAGCCGACTTGGTAATTTGAGCAATTTTATCTTCAATATGAAACTCTTTTGCCAAAAATTCAAGAGTTTCGCCGTCCATAAGAGTAGAATCAAAATCAAATACCGCAAGTTTCATTTCCAACAACCTTTATTTATATATCTAATAAATAATATCATTCTGAACTGAGGATTTTTATTTTGTAATATTTCTTTATAAAAGTTTTTTGGTGAATTTTCAACTTAACACAACCGAAATTGAAATTGCAGAACACCTGAAACAAATATCTTTTCCTAATCATGCGTATGAATCAGGACAAAATTTATAAAACATAAAGCCGAAAGTTTTTTAGTGCAAAACTTTCGGCTTATTTTTAAGTATTATTTACCTCTTAAAGTTCCATGATTTTGTGCTGTTCAATGTTCAAATACCCTTCGGGACAGTGAGTTGAACAATAAATTGTTTTGTTTTCTTTAATGAAATCACGAACTCTGTTAAGGGTTTCTCTTGCTTTGTCTTTATCTTCAAATATAACAGATAATTCGTTTGCTTTGAGTGCTGCATCGCAATAGGTTACATCACCGTGAAACATATAATAAGTATCACCGTCCTGAAGAATTGAAACGGAATTGCCGTGTGTATGAGCTCAAGCCAGGATAAGTCTTTGTTTTCAGCATTAAAAACTTTGCTTAAATTCAGAGAATATTCAAACAATACAAGTTCTGCTTTATCCTGAAAATTGTGGTAGAAAGTTCTTTTTGATAAACCGCAATTATCCGTAATATCTTTAATCGTGATTTTATCAACAGACTTTGTTTGGGCAAGTTCCTTTAATGACTTTGCCAATAATTCTTTTGCTGATAATCTCTCTATCAAAACCACACCCAGCAAAATCTCATTTTATCTGATAATACCATAAACAAAAGCCCAAAGTTTAAATTTAAATACTCTCGGCTTTAATATTCAGATATTCTTTTATTTCATCAAGTTTTTTCATACAGTCAGAAACTCCCAAATCGTAGATAGCCTGCAATTTGTTTGTATCTTTTTCTACTCTTTTCATTTTAATTAATTCAGACGGACGAAGAACAACTATTTTATTTTCAGCTTCATATTTTTCTATCAAATCCATTGTTTCATTGTATTTTGTACAGGAATTATTTGCAGTTTCAACAAAATTCGGGAATTTGCCGTAAAAGAGTTTATAGGGTAAATATGATTTCCCCTTTCTGTTATAACCAGCAGGTCTTGTTAATACTACAATGATTTTTTCATAATTTGCTTCAAGAGCTTTTGCAAAAGGTACGGCATCTGCTATTGCTCCGTCTAAATACAGATTTCCTTTTATTTCAACCGGCTTTGATACAAAAGGCATAGAGCCTGATGCTCTGAAATATTCCAAATCTTTCCCGGCATCATCAATTTTTATATATTCGGGTTTGCCCGTCTGTAAATTGGTTACAACAGCATAAAAAACAACAGGATTGTTTTTGTATGTTTCAAAATCAAGTTTATCCAATTCATATACAAGTTTGTTAAAACAAAAATCTCTGTTCATTACATTACCTGTTGTAATGAGTGAATACAATCCCATATAATTTTTTTCGTGTGCATATTTTAAATTGTATCTTATTGCCCTGCCTATCTGGCGGGACTTATAATTCAAACCGAATAAAGCGCCTGCTGAAACACCATAAATCACATCAACATTAATATTGTTTTTCATAAAAACATCGAGAACACCCGCTGAATACAAGCCTCTCATTGCTCCGCCCTCTAATATTAATGCCGTTTTATGTTTCATAATATTATTCCTTATCATTTATTTTACTATAAAAGCCGAAAGTTTGAATTTACAAACCCCCGGCTTTTAAAAAATCTTTTATAAATGTTCTCATCTGTACATTATCATATTTCGGTGCAAAAAATTACACTCTACATTCTTATGAATGTTTAAAACGAAAAATCAAAAAGTTCTTTTACTTCTATATTTAGGGCATTTGCAAGGATTTTTATTGTTTTCATTGTTACATTTGCCTCGCCACGCTCAATTTGCCCTATATAATTAAAATTCATATTAACAATTTCCGCAAGTTTTATTTGTGATAATTTCCGTTCTTTGCGAATATATGCTAATTTTGCACCAAATCTTTTTTCTAAATCAATATTTAAATCCATATCAACATATAGTATAAAAAACTTAATAATATATATCTAACTACTGACGGGTAGTATATAATAGTTATTAGCTATTATTTTTATATAAGATTCTGGTGGCTGAACTATAAATGCGAGGAAATGAATGGAACTAAACAAGAAAAAGGCAATATGCGAAATAATTGATGCGAGTATCATTAATTTTGTTACGGGTTTAGAAAGCCGTTACGAATCAGAAGCCGTCGATCCAAACGGTGTCATAAATTCTAAAAAAAATAATTGCTTTATTGCTGAATTAGGCGAAGAATTCATGTTTTATAGTGCTTTTGTCAGGAGTTTTGATAGTAGTTTTGGCAAAGTTCTCGAAAATATGGGGAATTCCATTGCAAAACTAAGTTATGTTGTAAATGGTTCAATAAACTCTTTTTTATTACCCGAGCAAAAACAACATATTGCAAATTTGATGAGTTCTTATGAACAACATATAAAACCTGAAGTAAGACATTATGAACAACAAAGTTTCATAATTCCAAACAATATTGATAGTTTTAAGATGTCACATGCAACAGATAACTATTTTTTTAATCCCGATAAACAAGAACATTATATTATTGAACTCAAAGCCGGTGGTGATTTAGATAATAAGAAATCCCGAGCAGAAAAAATTGCTATGTTGGAAGAATATTTTTTATTAAAAAATCTTTTATATGATAAACCTAACGAAAAAGTTTTAATTTTTTTTGCAACTGCTTATAACAAATATGGCGAGGGTCGACAATGGAAACAAGAAAGAGTTCGTCAATTTTTTGCTGATGAGGAATTATTAATAGGACAAAATTATTGGAATTTTGTTTGTAATGATCATCAGGGATTTAATATTGTATTTGAACAATACAAAAAAAGCGCCCGATACATTAAACAATCGCTTATAAAAATTAAGTCTTTGTATTTTAACGATAAGGAAATTAAATGTTAAATATAGAAAAAATCAAAGACTATATGCTATTTAATGCTGATTGTTTTCAAAAAATGAAACAAATACCTGATAAGTCAGTAAATTTAATACTGTGTGATCCACCTTATAATTTAGCAAATTATAGTACGGGAAATATGAATTTTAGTTGGCGATCCGAAATTAATAACGATGTTGCAAAATGGGATGAGAAACCTTTGAATCCTGCAGATTTAGTTTCTGAATTTGAAAGAATTATTAAACCTGACGGAAATATCTTTATTTTTACAAGTTACAATCTTATTGGCAAATATCACGAAGTCTTTGACCCCAAATTTGATACTTTTCAATTTATGGTTTGGCACAAAACAAATCCTATCCCAAACATCAGAAAATCATCTTTTTTAAATAGTTGTGAACTTATTGTCTGTCTATGGAATAAAGGACATACTTGGAATTTTTCAAAACAGAATGAAATGCACAATTTCATTGAAAATCCAATTTGTATGGGTGCAGAACGATTAAAAAATCCTAAACACCCAACGCAAAAACCCGTTAAAGTTTTAGAACATATAATTAAAATTGCAAGTAATGAAAATGATCTTGTATTAGACATGTTTATGGGTGTTGGAAGCACAGGAGTTGCTTGTCTTAACTTAAATCGAAAATTTATTGGAATAGAAATAGACAAAAATTATTACAATGCAGCAGCAGAAAGACTTAATAAATCATTAGAAATATCTGCATTCCGCAACTAAGACTTCTCACTCGCTCACAAGTCGCTGAACCCACAAAACATTTCTCCGTAACAACCATTATACCAAAATACAGGACATGAAAACATATCCTGTATTTTGGTGGAGGACTTAGTCCTCTCAGCAATATTCTCTTGTCAATTCCCTGATACCCCCGTTTTTACAGGGTTATTTTTTAAAAATTCAGGGATTCGGTACGTTTATTATAATGGCAACCCCTCTGTTTGTAAAGTTCTCTACCCCAAATTCCCTAAACAACCTAACAGGGAATTATTAGGGAATTTTATTTTTGAAACAAAAAGGAGCAAAAAATATTCCTTAAAATTTTAAATGATTGAAAATTTTTAATAAAGTCTTTCAATATACCAATCTGAATTTCTATAGTGGTTAAAGTTCCATTGCAGATCGAAATAAAAATTGGTTTCCGGATTTTTGTTGTATTTAAAATATGGTTTGTTATTGTCTGTTTGGATAAAACTTTCAAGTGCGGCTTTAATTTCTTTGGCAAAGCGGGTTTGAAATTCTGTGTATGATAGTTGGATGCGCTCTTTTGTTCTTTTATTTTTCAAAATCATCTTCAAACCCTCTTATATTATCAAGTTCAATATTGTAGAGTTTTCCGGTTTTATCAACGCAAGTTGCAAAATCCACAGTCTTATCGGCAAATTTGTTTTCCCATAAACAAATTAGTAACCCGATTTCCTGTGTTTTTAAATTTAAAATTTTTGTTCCGTATAATTTGTAGTCTTTTTCAACCATATTGTGCTCCTTTCGGTTACTATATTAATCACTCGGAACGAGCAGAATTGGAACTCATAGAGCCCAATTCTGTATCATTCCGACACATTTGTAATTAACTCCAGTCCGGATTTTCTCTTTTGAAATCATCAAACAATTCATTGTATAAATCGTCAATGTCATTATCGTAGCTATCAAAACAACTATCGATAATATATACGCCTGATGAAGATGCAAATGTGCCCTTGTTGAATTCTGTTAAAAGTTGTACCAAAGCGTCGACTTGATCATCGTGAGCACCATAAGGAAACACTTTTACTTCTTTTGTAAAGTTATCTAGCCAATCTGCATTTTTTAGTAACCTAACTCTGCCATCTCGGATTAATTTTGTAACACATGCTGCTCTTACAGGTTTGGCGACTTCCGGCTTAAAAGGAATAGGATAACATCCGTCTTTTTCAAGTTGTTGTATAATTCCGGAACCAATATCTGCATCTTCAATAACTACTTCATTTGCATGGGTTATACATTGCATGTTCTTTATTTCATCTAACAAATCCGGAAATTCAAGCCGATACCTACTAATATCAAGAATATAAATAATATTGTTAATGATTGCGCCAGTAACGCAGACTGAAAAATCATTGTTTTCTCCAGTTTTGTGCGCACAATCCCAGCTTTGAACAACAATTCTATTATCTCCCGTTGGCAATTTTTCAAAGTATTTAAAATCGTCAAAATTTATAATATTACCTTTTAATGGTATAGGATTCTGTTGATACTGTGCAGAAAAATTATATTCCGACATAGCCTTTTTTAAATCCAATAAGACTTCAAGAGGTTCGTGTTCCGGATTAAGAACTTCACCTGCTTTTCTACCAACAATTCTTCCGTCTGAAAGAACAAAGCTTTCGTCTTTTTCTGCAATCGCAGGAAGTGATAATACTTCCCATCCGCCCTGTTTTTCGAGTATCGCAGTAAGATCTTCTTCATGCAACCTTTGCATTATAACAATCATTACGCCCTCTTTTTTATCATTAAGTCTTGAAAGAAAAGTATTTTGGAACCAGTCATTAAGATTTTTTCTTTTTACGTCAGAAAGAACATCCGCCGCACTGCAAGGATCATCTAAAACAAGATAATTGCCACCAAGACCCGTCAAAGCTCCTTGCACAGTTGTTGCCGCTCTTGAGCCGTGTTTTGTTGTTTCAAACATATCTTCTGTATTTTTTCTTCCGATTCTTGTAGCAAAAATATCTTTATAAAATGGCATTTCCATTATAGACTTTGTATCTCTAGATAATTTATTTGCTAAATCAGAAGAATAACTTACACAAACAATTTCTTTTTGCGGGTCTTTTCCTAAGAGATATGCCGGTAAACAAACTGATGTTATAAATGATTTTAAATTTCTAGGCGGAATATTTATTATAAGCTTTCGTATTTCGCCCCGCATGCACTTTTCTAATCGATCACAAATTAATTCAATTGCAAAAGAATCGTGAAAATGTTCGCTTCCGTGTGTTTCATTAAATGCTTTTTTAACAAATGCATAGAAATTCTCTCTGCATAAAGCATTAAATACTCTTTTTTTAGTTTGTCCGTGGTTAATTTCTGTCGCTAACATTGTTTTCTCCTTTCCTAGTTAAGTAGTCCTCTAATATTTTTTTATCGTCTTGCGATAAATCTTCCTCAATATCTTCAACCTTAATTGGCAGTTTATTTAATAAAGCAGATAAAAGCTTCATTGTAGCTTTATCTCCGTTTAAGGCTAAAGCAATTATTTTCTTTATTAGTGCACGTTGTTTTGTTATCTTAATTTTTCTGCCATTTTCCATTATTATTAAGGTTTTTTCCGTTTCTTCCCGCAGGTCATCTTCAAAATTTTTAATGAGTTTCGGTCTGCCTTTGGGATTGCCGGATTGTCCCTTTTTAAACTGATTCTTTTTAGGTGGTTTCTTGTAACCTACCTCGTATTGTTTTTCGTTGTCTTCAGGCTTCATTTTGTTCTCCTTTCTTTGTTTGCTGCATATTTCTTATAAATTCAGCCTTATTTCCTGTTAATTTTTCCCATCTGTAAATCGCAACATTGCAATATTGCGGGTCAATTTCTATCAAACGGGCATTGCGTTTTGCTTGTTCACATGCAAGAAGAGTACTTCCGGAACCACCAAAGCAATCTAAAACAATATCGTTCGGAGCTGACGCATCAAGTAGAACTTCATGCAAAAGCCCGACTGGTTTAACCGTTGGATGCAATTTCAATAATTCGAGCGATTTTGGATTAGTGGCGCTAACACCTTTGTGATTCCAAACATTTGTTCTGTAGCGTCCGTTTTTACCAAGCTCTACATTATTGATATGCGGTGCTGTTCCGTTTTTAAATACGCATATTGCTTCGTATTGGCTCCGATAAAGGCTACCCATTCCTCCGTTCATTTTGTTCCAGATACAGATATTTTTTAAATCTGCATAAAATTTTGCACCGGAATTAAGGAATATTTTTAGCCCACGCCAATCAATAAAAAGATAATGAAGCGAGCCGTTTTTTGAAAACTGAATCAGGTTTGTCATAAAATCACAAACAAAATTTTCAAATTCGGCATCTGACATTTCTCCGGATGCCATTGCAAATTCTTTGTGTTTTGTTTTACCCTTTCCGCATACGTGTCCCTGAATTTTGACGTTATAAGGAGCATCCGTTAAAACCAAGCCAGCTTTTTCATTACCCATTAATGCTTTGTAGCTTTCAATATTTAGGGAATTCCCGCATAAAAGCAGGTGTTTGCCAAGCTTCCAAAGATCTCCAGCATTTACTCTCTTTTCGATTTTGCTTACATCTTCAATCTCATCTGCTTTGTCGGACTTATCTTTTTGCTCGCCATATCCGTCAATAATGATTTCATCAATATCTGCAATATCAAAGCCGGTATCGGTTATGACTACCTCGTCAGAGATAATCAGTTCTTGCAGCTCGATTTTCAAAAGTTCTTCATCATAAGTTGCATCTTGAGCAATCTTGTTATCAGCCAAGCGATAAGCCTTGACCTGACTTTCGCTTAAATGCTCAAGCATAATAACCGGAACTTTTGTATAACCAAGTTCTTTTAGGGCTTCCAATCTGCCGTGCCCTGCAATCACTTCATAATCTTTGTTTGTGAGAATCGGTGTCACGACTCCAAAGGTTTTCATACTTTGGATAATTTTTGCGATTTGCTTTTTTGTGTGAATTTTTGCATTACGTTCATAAGGTTTTAAGTGCGTAATGTCCACATAATCGATTTTTAGGTCTGGATTTGTTGTCATTTTTGCTTACTCCTTTTTTGTTCTAAAAAGGTATAGCTTGGGCACTATATCTTTTATTGAATATTGATGAGTAAGACTTAAAATACTGTAATTAACGCTATTTAATAATTGATTATTTTTATTATCAACAACCAAATTTTTAAAAAAATGTTGATAAACATGTGTTTTTTGATAAAAATAATTAAAAAGGAGTAAAAATCATGAAATGTCCTAAGTGCAATAACAAAAAAAATATAATTAAATACGGCTTTTATAATGGTGTTCAAAGATATAAATGTAAAAATTGTAATAAATTATTCAAAAGCGAAAAAAATTACGCAATCAAAACAAAAAAAGAAAAAGATTTTGTGCAAGCATTATATAATCTGTTAAATATACAACCAGAAGAAATTTCTGATAAGTACAAAAATTTAGATATAGCACCAATAATTTATAAAGATAATCTGAAAAATGCGCCTGATGACATAGCAGTTATAATTAAAAATTGTTCATGGGAAAATCATAAACGTATAAGCTGTAGGAATCCAAAAGCTTTATTATGTCTTTGTGGTA
>Ga0310696_10005950_pt1 | contig 14591 bp, 14 predicted proteins | sample AusTroGonzalo_MG_4_FD_203885 | JGI IMG/M metagenome (GOLD analysis project Ga0310696, IMG submission 203885) | Bovine rumen microbial communities from tropical cattle in Woodstock, Queensland, Australia - Gonzalo_02 (v2) (version 2) | ecosystem: Host-associated > Mammals > Digestive system >...
AGGAGTAAAGAATAAGCTGAAGAGATTCCTCGACGAGAGTCAGTGTCATGTAGCCATCTCGATGCATTCTCCCCTGCACGAGCAGCGCCTGCAGCTGATGCCTGCCGAGAAGGCAATGCCCATCAGCGAGACGGTGGCCCTGCTCAAGGAGTATGACTTCACACACCAGCGCCGCTGCTCCTTCGAGTACATCTGCTTCGGTGGTCTGAACGACAGCCTGCAGCATGGCCAGGAAATCGTAAAGCTGGTACAAGGATTAGAGTGCCGCGTCAACCTCATCCGTTTCCACGCCATTCCCGATGTCGACCTGCCCGCCAGCGACCCGCTGCGCATGGAACAGCTGCGCGACTATCTCACCAGTCATGGTGTCTATGCCACCATCAGAGCCAGCCGCGGAGAGGATATCCTTGCCGCCTGCGGCCTTCTATCCACCAAGGAGTTACAGAACAGATTATAATACTAAACAACAATGGAAGACAGAAAAATAAGAGTAGCCATCACCCACGGCGACATCAACGGTGTGGGCTATGAAGTGATATTCAAGGTATTCGAAGACCCCGCCGTGCTGGAGCTGTTTACACCCATCATCTACGGCTCGCCGAAGGTGGCTGTGTATCATGGCAAGATCTTAGGCTATGAGCCGCAGTTCAACATCATCAGCGATGCCCGCGATGCCAAGGACGGCCGTGTCAATCTGGTCACCACCTTCGAAGAGGAGGTGAAGATTGACCTGGGCATACCCACGCCCGAGGCTGGCGAGGCTGCACAGCGTGCCATCGACCGTGCCTTGGCCGACTACGCTGAGGGACTCTTCGACGTGCTTGTCACCGCCCCCGTAGCCAAGAACAGCATCCACGGTTTCGACGGTCACACAGCCTACATCACACAGCACCTGCACATGCCTGGTGCCGGCAAAGAGCAACTGCACGGTCTCACCATCCTGGTGAGCGACAACCTGCGCATCGCCCTGGTTACCAACAACGTCTCGTTGAAAGATGTGCCCGATGCCATCTCACAGCAGAAAATTGTGGACAAAGCGAAAATCTTCCACCAGTCGCTGCGTCGCGACATGCGCATTGCCAATCCCCGCATCGCCGTGCTGGCACTCAATCCTCGCGGTGGCGAAGAGGGTATGCTGGGCGACGAGGAGCAGGAAATCATACGTCCGGCTATCAAGGAGCTGGCAGCACAAAGCATTCAGGCCTTTGGCCCCTACCCTGCTGACGATTTCTTCGGAAACGGCGACTACGCTCAGTTCGACGGCGTGCTAGCCATGTATCACGACCAGGGACAGACGCCCTTCAAGGCCATTACCAGCATCAGCGACGATAAGGGTGTGCGTGTCACCGCAGGCCTGCCGCTCATCCGCACGGCTCCTGCCCACGGTGTCTATTTCAATCTGGCTGGACAGGGACGGATGGAGGCTGATTCCATGCGCCATGCCATCTACGAAGCCATCGACATTTGGCGCAACCGCCAGAACTACGATGAGCCGCTGGCTAATCCCCTGCCAAAGCTCTATCACGAGAAGCGCGACGAGAGCGAGAAGGTGCGTTTCAACATGCCTCGTGAGAGGAGAGAAGAGAGAGCAGACAAGGCTGAATGAAGACGCTGCCCTTCCTCCTGATGCTATCAGCCTGCTACACGGCCTGCCAGACTCCGCATCGCGGCGACCTGCTGTTCCATGTGCCGGCAACGGGCAACCACATCACAGAGGTGACGCAGGGCACGGCCGACCATGTGGTCATTTACCTGGGCGGCGACAGTGTCTTGGAGTCCATTCCCGGGAAAGGCGTCGTGGTGAGCAGGCTCAGTACCATGCTGCAGCGCGAATCAGGGCAGTATGTGAGAGGACGGGTGAGAGACGTGGATGCAGAGCGCAGCATCAGCAATGCCTGCAGTTTCATAGGACGGCCCTACGACTCTGTTTTCTCCAGCACGACTGAGGCCATCTACTGCTCCGAGCTGGTGCAGCAGAGCTACGTTGACAAGCAGGGTAAGCTGCTCTTCCAGCCCATCGCCATGTCCTTTCACGACAGCATGGGCCACATCACCTCCTACTGGCAGGACTTCTACAGCAGTCGAGGCCTTGCTGTTCCAGAAGGGCAGCCAGGCAGCAATCCTGCCAACCTGATGAGCCAAACGAAAACAAAGAGATTAAAAAGATAATCATCACTATTTATAAACCATTTAACATTAACATCAAAACATTATGACAATCAATGAAATGAACTTTGCCGGTAAAAAGGCAATCGTGCGCGTTGACTTCAACGTGCCCCTCGATGAGAATGGTAAGATTACTGACGACACCCGCATTCGCGGTGCCCTGCCCACGCTGAAGAAGATTCTGGCCGACGGCGGTGCTGTCATCATCATGAGCCACATGGGCAAGCCCAAGGGCAAGGTGAATCCCAAGCTCTCCCTGGGTCAGATTCGCGAGGCTGTGGAGAAGGCTCTCGGCGTACCCGTTGCTTTCGCTCCCGACTGCGCCAAGGCAGCCGACGCTGCTGCTGCCCTGAAGATGGGCGAGGCTCTGCTGCTTGAGAACCTGCGCTACTATCCCGAGGAGGAAGGCAAGCCCGTGGGCATCGAGAAGACCGATCCCGCCTACGACGACGCCAAGAAGGCCATGAAGGCAAGCCAGAAGGAGTTTGCCAAGACGCTAGCCAGCTATGCAGACTGCTACGTGATGGACGCCTTTGGCACCGCTCACCGCAAGCACGCCTCTACCGCTGTCATCGCCGACTACTTCGACGCCGACAACAAGATGCTTGGCCTGCTGATGGAGAAAGAGGTACAAGCTGTTGACAACGTGCTCAGCAACATCAAGCGCCCCTTCGTCGCTATCATGGGCGGCTCGAAGGTCTCTTCCAAGATTGGTATCATCGAGAACCTGCTGGGCAAGGTCGACAAGCTCATCCTCTGCGGTGGCATGACCTACACCTTCGCCAAGGCTCACGACGGCAAGATCGGAAACTCTATCGTGGAGCTCGACAAGCTCGACGTGGCCCTCGGCGTTGAGGAGCTGGCCAAGAAGAACGGCGTGCAGCTGGTGCTTGGCAGCGACTGCACCGCTACCAACGGCCTCGACTTCGGCACGATGACCGTAAAGCCCGGCTCCGAGATTATCACCTGCCCCGCCAACGACGTGCCCGAGGGCTTCGAGGGTGTCGATGCTGGTCCTGAGAGCCAGAAGGCATTCGCCGAGGCTATCAACGGCGCCAAAACCATCCTGTGGAACGGTCCTGCCGGTGTGTTCGAGTGCGACGACTTCACCGCAGGTAGCCGTGCTATCGGCGAAGCCATTGCCAAGGCTACAGCCGAGGGTGCTTTCTCGCTCATCGGTGGTGGCGACAGCGTGGCTTGTGTCAACAAGTTCGGTCTAGCCGACCAGGTGAGCTACATCTCAACCGGTGGTGGTGCTCTGCTCGAGGCCATCGAGGGCAAGGTGCTCCCCGGCGTAGCAGCAATCAAGGGTGAGTAACCATTGAAAGAAGCATATTATGAACCATCCAACGGCGAATAATATGAAGAAGATACTCACATTCATCTTGGGCATGATGGTCGTGGCAAGCTGCGACCTCGTGTCCAAGTCTTCCTCTGACAAGGAAGAGGTAAACATTGACGAACTTGAGGGCATGGCCTTTGAGACAGAGCAGTTGAGCTTCTCCTACGACAAGGACAAGGTAGAAGTAGGCATCAACGTAGAGTATCCCAAGGACGGCAACCCCATCCTCGTCAACGCCATCCGTGAATACATCAGCGAGACGTTGGGCGGCACCTACGACGGCGACCTTGAAGAGGGACAGCAGCTGGTCGACTACTACGGCGGATACTACGAGAAGGAGCTGAACGACGAGAAGCAGGAGCAGATTGATGACAACGACGGCAACGACGAGATCATCAACGGCTTCTACCGCAACTACGACATCAAGAAGGAATACGAATCAGACCAATTCGTCACCTATCTCGTCAACAGCGACATTTTCCTGAACGGCGCCCACGGAGTGGAGTCCAGCTACGGCATGACCTTCCGCAAGAGCGACGGCCGCCGCTTCGGCACCGACATGATGCGCAACCTCTACTCACAAGACCTCTATGCCATCATCAAAAATGGCCTCATAGAATACTTCGGACAGTATTCCGACGAGAGCGTCACCACCGACGAAGACTTGAAAGAGTACATCCTCACCGACGACGACGTCAACTACCTGCCACTGCCGAAGAACGCACCCTACATTACCAAAGAGGGCTTCGTCTTCACCTACCAGCCCTACGAGATTTCGTTCTACGCAGCCGGTATGCCCACGTTCACCGTCCCTGTCAGCAAAATGAAGCCGTTCCTTTCCCAAACGGCGCTGAAAATGCTTGGCGAGGACTGATTTTATATCAAGCTTGTAATCATCGAAACGTTAATGAGGGTGTGCCAAAAATTTGACACACCCTCATTTTCGTTTCCTTACGTCCAATTATTTGTTGTGAGTATTGTTCAGGGAGTCGTCAAGGACATCCTTTGACAGGCCAAGAGCCTTGGCCGACATGGTGAGATACATGCGCTCGGCCATGGTGGGCTGCGAGTCACTCACGGTGGCCACGGCGACAAGCGAATGGAGAGTATCGAGGGCATAGTCGGGATCGCAGGCCAGCAGGTCGAAGTCGACATCGTAGCTGAAGTCGCTGACATTGCCCTCGGCATTGCCTACGTTGCCAAGCAGCTCCAGCTTCTCATTATCGTCAAGGCCCGACTGCGCCACCTTTTTCTCGATGACCTGGTATTTGGCATCTGCCACGGCGCCATTAATGTTTGCCATGTTCACCATAGCCTGAATGACGGCACGCTGCTTGGCCTCGGGATGACGTTCGCTCTGCTCGGCCTTTGAGAAAGAGGCCTTGATATTGTTGAAGGCCATGGCATCAATGTCGCCATCGGTGAAATGCATTTTCTGCGCCTTGAGTCGTTTCTGCAGCCGACGTGCGCCAGGCTTGAAGGTAAACAGGGTAAGACTGCCCGAAAAGATGCCTCCGGCGATGGGAATGAACTTGCCGATGCTCTTGGTGAATCCTTCTTTCGTGAGCTTCATGCCGGCAATGCGAGCGATGCGCACAGCAATGGGATAGACGGCGGCCTTGGTGATAGCCACTCGCGGCAGTCGGCCCACGGCCTGCTTGGCCAAACCCTTTGCCAACTCGGAGATGCCCTGATCAGCCACCTTCACGCCCATCATCGAGCCCATGAAAATAGTGAGCAGGTCGGATGACATCGCGTTCATCTCGCCCTCCTCGTCAAGGAAGTCGGGGAAGCCATAGAGGTAGGCCAGCTTTTGCGACAGCACCACGACATGGAAATAATACTGGAGGATGTCGCCGGGTATGGTAGCGGCCATAGCAAGGCCTCCCGGCAATCCAGCGATAGTGCTGGCGGTGGTGGCCAAGGCGGTATGACGATTGATGACGCGCTGCGCCACATTGTCAATGGCCTTGTCGCTGACGATGGTATAGGGCCGAACATTCTCAAGCATGTCGAGCTTCGTGGCGCCACAGTATGGTCGCAGCTCCTTGCGCAGGAACATCACGCGGTCGACCTTTACGCCAGGCAGTTCCAGGACAGAAGAAAGGATATGGTTCCAGGAGAGGAGTTCTTTATTTCGTGCCATTATTTCTGTATTTTTTGATGATACTATAAGCTGCATAGAGTCCCTGCTCGCCAGCCTTGCTCAGGTCTGCAATGCCGTCAGCCGTCTGCCCGGCTTTCAGGCGGCAGATGCCGCGGTTGTAGTAGGCCTCGGGCAGATTGGCCTCAGCCTCGATAGCCTTCGTGAAGTCATCGATGGCGCCAGTGTAGTCGGGCTGTTGCGCCTTCAGGCAGCCACGGTTGTAAAACAGATAGGCGCAGGTGTGATTGGCATCAATGGCGTTGTCGAGCTCGGTGATGATGCCCATGTTCTTCGGCATTGTCTCATTCGTCCCTCCTACAGCATTTTGATACTGGTTGAGACGGGCCTGACAGAATGTTTTCAGCCACACAGCGGCAAGAGAAAGGGACGAGCCGCGTGAGGTAAGCGGCTGGTGTTCGATGATGAGTGATATGTCGCTGATGGCAGTTGCATAGTCTTGCAGCGTCGCAAGGGCTGTGGCCCTGTGCAACAGCAGCGGCAGAGATTTGGTAATACTCGCCTGACTATCGATGGCGGTGCTCAGCGAGTCGATATAGTTGAACCATGCAGTGGCATGTTCCGTGTCGAGCGAGGCCTGCGCATTACTGACATAGAGCGGGCGCTCTGTTGTCTGCTCGTTTAACTCGTCAATGCGAACATCATGGTGACGTGTCTTGTTCACATCATCTTGCTGCGGCTCGAGTGCGAGGGTGAACATCGGCAGCAGGTCCATGTCGGCATGACGATTCTGCACCCGTCCGCGATAGTCGCTCTTGTATTCACGCTCAGGTTCCTGTTCGTCGGCCACCACCAACTCATCGTATTTCTCCATGTCCAGATCGCTGCGCTTGCGCTGGTTGCGCTTCGTGGCCTTGGGCTGGATGCCATAGAGCTGCTGATAGAGCTGAGTGCGGTAGACCTTGAACTCGTCGAGTTCGGCCTTTGCCGTCTGGCCTAAGCGGCGATAGCAACGGGCACGGTAGATGATGGCGGTATAGAAATTGGGATACTCGTCGATGATCTTCGTATAGTCACGCACAGCCCCACGCAGGTCGCCGGTACGGTCGAGCAGCACGGCACGGTTGAAAAGAGCGAGCATGTTGTCGGGCTCAAGGCCGAGCACGAAGTCGAAGTCGGTAATAGCACGGTTGTCATCGCCCACATCGGCACGTAGCAGGCCGCGGTTATAGTGGCCGAGGAAGTTGTTGGGCTCCAGGTCGAGGGCAGCGTCATAGTCGGACATGGCGCCACGCAGGTTGTTCTGATTATAGCGGGCCAAGGCACGGTTAATGTAGTAGTTGCCCGTCTTCGGCAGCAGGTGGATGGCGTGGTCAAGCTGGTTCTCGGCATCGGGCCACTCCCGGCGCGAAAGGCTGATGATGCTGCGTGCGGCCCACGTCTTACCGTCGTAGGGATCAATCTCGAGACTCTTTTCCAACGCCTGTATGGCCTGCGTGGTGTCGGTCATCTGCATATAGACATCAGCACGCATGGTGTAGGCCTGTGCATAGGTGCTCCAGCGGGCATTCATGGTGTCGAGCTCAGCCAATGCCACCTCGTAGTCCTTGTTCTGAAGATGACAGAGCACACGGTTGTGCCAAAGCGAACGGTTGTCGGGAGTGATGGCGAGCGCACGGTTGTAGTCGGTGATGGCCTCGGAAAACTTCTCCTGCTGGATGCGCGTCAGGCCACGCAATTCATAGATGCCGACAACATAGGGATTGCGATCAATGGCCTCGGTGCAGTCGGCTTCGGCACCTGCAAAATCATCTAGATTATACTTGGCCACGCCACGAAGAAACCAAGGCTCGTAGAGGTAGGGCTTGGCCGCAATAGCCTGATTAAAATACTGCATACCAAGGACATAGTCCTCGTAGTAGAGCGCCGAGCGGCCGATGGTGATCAGCCTTTCGATGTTGTATTGGGCAAGAGAAGTGATGGGAAATAAGAATAATAAAGTCCATCCCCAACCCCTCCTGAAGGGAGGGGCGTTAAAAAACTTTGTAACTTTGAAGAAGCGTAATAAAAACATCCTCAAAATATCTAAACTCCCCTCTCTTCGGGAGGGGTTGGGGGTAGGCTTTTTACCTCCTCACTGGCTTTGTCTTATAAGCGCAACGGTAGCGGCCCTGGGTGAGGGCCTTCAGCTTGCTCTTAATGAGCTGTTTGCGAAGCGGCGAGATATGGTCGATGAACATGCGGCCTTCCAAATGGTCGAACTCGTGCTGCATGACACGGGCCAGATAGCCCTCCACCCATTCGTCGTGCTGCTGAAAATCCTCGTCCTGCCACTTGACATGAATACGCGTGGGACGCGTCACCTTTTCATGGATGGCAGGCAACGATAGGCAGCCCTCCTCCGAGGTATCAACATGTGTGTCGTCGACCTCGATGATGTGAGGGTTGATGTAAACCCGAGAAAAGTCCTTGTATTCAGGCATGTCTTCAGCCAATGGACGCAAGTCGATGACACTGAGGCGGATAGGCAGTCCTATCTGCGGAGCTGCCAGGCCAATGCCCTCGCTGTCGGCCAGCGTCTCCCACATGTTGGTGATGAGCTGCTTCAAGTCGGGGTAGTCGGGGGTGATGTCTTCGGTCACTTTTCTCAGCACGGGCTGACCATATATATAAATAGGTAGAATCATTTTTGAGGTGTGAGGTGAGAGGTGTGAGGTGAGAGGTGTGAGGTGAGAGGTGTGAAGTTGGATTACTTCTTTCGTGAGCGCATGTAATCCTCGAGGATAATAGTGGCGCTGATCTGATCGACCAGTGCTTTGTCCTGGCGCGCTTTCTTGTGCAGGCCGCCGTCGAGCATGGACTGATGGGCAATAACGGAAGTAAATCGCTCGTCGTAGAACTCAATGGGAATGTCGGGCTGTGCCTTCTTCCAGCGATTGACGAACTGCTGCACACGCTGCATGTTCTCGCTGGGCTGTCCGTTCATCTGTCGGGGCTCGCCGATGATGATGCGCTCCACGGGCTCACGCTGGGTGTATTGGACGAGCCAATCGTATAGCTCTGACGTGGCGACAGTCGCCAATCCTCCGGCAATAAGCTGTAGAGGGTCGGTGACTGCCACGCCGGTACGCTTCCGGCCATAGTCGATGGATAGGATGCGTGCCAAGGAGAGAGGTTTACTGTCCGTTGTAGAGCAGCCAAGCGTCAGCATAGGTGCTGCGCAGCTGGTCGCGGCTGGCAACGGCATCAGCCTTGTTGTTGTAGGTGGAAGCAACAACACGATACATGTTACGCTCCTCGTTCTTCACAATCTGTGCGGCATAGCCGGCATTCTTCAGACGCTGCTGCAGACCCTCGGCATTGGCGATGACTGAGAAGGAACCCACGACGACGCTGTAGCTCTGCAATCCAGCACCGCTGACCACGCTGACACGCTCCTGGCGCACCTGCACATTGTCACGGTTGTCAACAACCTGTGTCTGAGTGGAAGGTGTAGTGACAACGGGGGTCACGACGGGCGTCTCAGTGGTAACAGGCTGAACGGTGGGCTGGACAGTAGGCTGCTGTGTCTGCTGCTGGGCAGCCTGAGCCTGAGCTTTCTCGTAAGCCTTCTTATAGGCCTTCTCGCTAGATCCGCAACTGGTGAATGACATAGCCAGGCAAACGCCTGCTAACATAAAGATGTACTTTTTCATAATAGTTGTTTATTGTCGATTAATATTGATTTTCCAGCGCGAAGTTACTAATTCTGCTCGAAAAACATAGCATTTACGTGCATAAACTTTGTTAAATGAACAAAAACTAACATTTTTATAAAAAAAATAACGGCTTTTCATGCCTGTATCTCAAAATTATTCGTAAATTTGCAGGTGAATAATCATTAACATCCATTACTAACAAAAACAAAAAAACAACATGAAAGGACTTGGTTACATTGGAGCATTCATCGGCGGAGCCATCGCCGGTGCTGCCGCAGGCCTTCTGCTGGCTCCTGAGAGCGGCAAGGACACACGTGCAAAGATTTCGGACACCGTCAACGATTTCATGAAGAAGCACAACATCAAGCTGAACCGCAAGGACGTCGGCGATTTGGTTGACGACCTGGAGGAAGTGGCTGACTAATTCTCAGAAAAGATGCTGTCGAGCGACAAAAATGTAGAAACCATCGCCCAACTGATTGAGGCGCTGAAACATTATCTCGGACTCCAGACGGAGTACGTGAAGCTCGACGTGATAGACAAGGTGGTGCGTCTGCTGACGAGGGCCACCTTGGCTATTCTTTTATTCCTCATCCTCATCGTCGTGCTGCTCTTTGCTTCGCTGGGCCTGGCTTTCTGGCTGTCGAAGCATATCGGGCTCACGAGTGCCTTCATGGCTGTGGCAGCAATGCACGCCTTTGTGCTGCTGCTCATCTATGCCTTCCGCCGTCCCTGGATAGAGCGTCCGCTGGTGCGCTATCTGGCCCGCCTGCTGTTGAAGGACTAATCAAGCTGTAATTATTTCCCCCTACTGCCAACGATGGACAAGACACACGATTATCGTACACTTGAAGAAATCCGCCAGCGCAAGAACGAGTTGCGCAGGCAGATAGACCGCGACAATGAGCACATCAGCCAGCTGTGGGGTTCACTCTTCGTCAAGCGGAAAGACTCCACCACAGGCCAGTTTGTGACCAACCTGCTCTCACATGGTGCCATGATGATTGATGCCTTCCTGCTGGTGAGGAAACTGCGTCGCGACTACGGCGGACTGATGCAGTCGCTGCGTAGGAAGAAATCATGAATTGATGCAGCTGCTGCGTAGGAATTGATGCAGCTGCTGCACCTTCCGAATCCTAAATCCTGATTCTTAAGCCTGACGCCGATACTCCTGCGGCGTCATCTTGTATTCGTGGAAGAAGTTGCCGATGAAATAGTTCGGCGTATAGAATTTACACTCCATTGCAATCTGCTCGATGCTCATGTCGGTAGTGCTGAGCAGCTCGGCAGCTTTCTGCAGATTGATGACACGGGCCAACTCACGAGGATTCTTGTACAGATTGCCTGACACGATTCCGTAGAGCTTGACGATATCCACGCCACCAGCCTCACTCAGCTGACGCATATTGAGCTGGCGCTCATTGTGTGTATTGATGAAGGGAATCAGCTTTATCATGATGTCGATGAACTCGGGATTCAGTTTATCAGCAGAGTCGGAAGCTCCCGACAGGTCTTCGCCAACTGGCGTAAGAGGACGATTGGCATAATCCTCGCATCGCTCAGCAAAGAAGCGAATCTTGCGTATAATGTCACCCTCCTCGCTATTGCGACGGACACGCATACGCGTATTCTTATTAAAGAAGTAGAAATTCACGATGAGCAACGCCAGCAGCACAGCCCCCAGCAGAACATACAGGCCGGTGGTGCGCCACCAAGGCTCCTTGACGTGGACAATCCATACAAAGCGCTGGTCGTCGGGCAAATCCTCCTGCCACTGGTCGGGGAAGAGCGATGCCTGCACCTCTACATGATAGTCGCCAGGCTTCAGGTTCACCATCGGATAGTGGAGCAGGCCCCTGTCGTCGACCTGTGAGGAGGTGCTTGTCGAGTAGACCTGCCACTCATTGCCCAGCTCCTTCACCCTGACACGATAGTAGGTCTGAATGGGACGATAGTAATTCAGTGCAGAGAATGTGAGGGCGATAGAGTTCTGGTCACTCTTCAGGTTGATATGCTCCACACGTGTCATGGCCCTGTCTACGATGACATGGCCGTCATATTCCTTGCCAGCCACCACGTCGTTGCCGTTCATCAGCATGCGCACCAGCTTGGGCTTCAAGTTGGTGATGACGTGCGGCACATTGACATCCTTCAGATTTTTCGGATTGAACTCAACGACGTGCTCCACAGCCTGCATCAGGATGGTACCGTCGTCAAGCATCATCACCTTACAGTTCTCGAAAGACTCGTCCGGCACATTATCGTTGGAGGTGAAATTGTTGATGAACACAATCTTCCCGTCGTCGATAAGGAAGAAAGTGATGCCGCACGACGTGGCCACCCACATATTGTGATCCTGGTCTTCGATGATGGAATGCACCACCTCGTTGTTCAACCCGTTGGAGCGGCTATAGTGCAGTTTCTCGCCTCCAGGCTGCTCGATGAACAAACCCAGTCGGGTGCCAATCCATTTCCAGCCGCGGCTGTCGCTTGTCAATTCACAATTCGCCCTGATGCCGTCATAATACGAGATACTGGTATTTCCCGGCGCCTCATACAGCATAGCACCATAAGTCATGGCCCGATCATCCGACCAAGGATAGGCACGGATAGACAACGAGTGCGGACGCGCATAAAGTACGCCGCGTTTCTCAGTACCTATCCACAGGCCGCCTTGATGGTCGAAGGTCATCGCATTGCAGTCGGTAGCCATCGTCTGACCGTCGCTCAGCTGCACCTCAGGCACATGCTCAACCTCCTTCGTATCAGGATGATAGACGTAATAGCCATATTCCGATGGGATGTAAACCAGCTCACCCTTCGAGTCAATTGTCATATTGTTCAGGTGATGGTCTATCTCCATCACCGTCTCGTAGGTATTCTCCTTGGCACTGAAGAAAAGAAGGATAGCTCCCTTGTCGCCGTTACGGATTTGGAAGAAGCCGTCGCCAAAAGGCTGCAGCACGGAGGAGCCTGAATACTTCTCCACCATGTCGCCCTCGTAGGCCTTCACCCTGCACACAGTATTGCCCAGCGTGTCTGTGCCCAGCACTTCGCCGTTGTCATAGAAGAAATAGACGGTATTGTCGGCCACATCCATGTCCTGCAGGATACGGTCTCGCAACACGTGATAGGTGCGCTTGTACTTGGCGCTGAAGAGTCCTTCCTCCGTCACGAACCACATTGAGCCCAGCTGGTCGACAAAGAGGTCGAGCACCTTACTGCTGCATCCCTTTGACTTGATGATGCTGTCAGCCTTATTGACATATTTCTCCGACATCAAGTCCAGGCACATCACTTTGTGCTTGTCTTTCAGCCAGATGTGATTATCGTCGTCGAAGTAAAGGTGATAATGTCCCTCATACGACGGCAATTCATACTCATATTCGGCCTTGGTGTCGGCATGGGTAAAGGACTTACCGTCGAAGAAATTCAGATTACCAATGGTGGAGATAATGATGCGGCCGTTGGACGTACACTTCACAACCTGCGCACTATTGTCGGCCAAGCCGTTGGAAGCATTGATGACAATAAAAGACCGTTCCTCCTCAGAGGCTTTGGCCTGCAGTGCAGTAAGCAATACAGGAAACAAAAAACACAATAGTCTGTATACGCTCATCTGTAATGCCCAACTAAGTCGAGGTGACAGGACTCGAACCTGCGACATCCTGGTCCCAAACCAGGAACGCTACCAACTGCGCTACACCTCGATCATATTGTCAAGGAGGAAAGGACTGACCTTTAACCGTCAACCTTTAACCCTTAACTTTTAACCTTTGATAATGCCCTGCTCCACGAAGATCTTCTTCAGTGCGATGACCGAGCGCTCCACCTGCTCATTGGTGTGCGTAGCCATCAGGGCATAACGTACCAGCGTGTCCTGCGGGGCACATGCCGGCGGAATAACAGGATTGATGAACACGCCTGCATTAAAGGCAAGGGCGGTCACCAGGAATGTCTTGTCTACATCGCGTACATAGAGCGGAATGATGGGGCTCTCCGTGTCGCCAATCTCGAAGCCTTCCTCGCGGAAACGCTTCAGGGCATAGTTCGTCACGTTCCACAGAGCCTCGATGCGCTGCGGCTCCTCCTGAATGATGTGCAGGGCCTCCATAGCGGCGGCGGTGGCTGCGGGAGTGTTCGATGCCGAGAAGATATAGGTGCGGCAAGTGTGACGCAGCCAGTTGATGGTATCGGCATCGCCGGCGATGAATCCGCCGATGCTGGCCAGCGACTTCGAGAAGGTACCCATGATCAGGTCCACATCGTCTGTCAGGCCGAAATGGTCGCATACGCCCCTACCCTGTCGGCCGAAGACGCCGATGCCGTGGGCCTCGTCCACCATGACGGAGCAGTTATATTTCTTCTTCAGAGCCACAATCTCGGGCAGCTTGGCTAAGTCGCCCTCCATCGAGAACACACCGTCGACGACGATGAGCTTGATGGCTTCCTCGGGCAGTTTCTGCAGCACGCGCTCCAGGTCTTCCATGTCGTTGTGCTTATAGTGCAGCTGACGGGCGAAGGCGAGGCGGCGTCCATCAACGATGGAGGCGTGGTCACGGTCGTCGCAGATCACATAGTCGTCCTTGCCCAATACTGCGGGGATGACGCCCTGATTCACACTGAAACCTGTAGAGAAGCACAGACAGTCGTCCTTGCCTACGAACTCGGCAATTTCCTTTTCCAACTGAATATGTAAGTCAAGCGTACCGTTGAGGAAGCGGCTGCCGGCACAACCCGTACCGTACTTGTCGATGGCTGCCTTAGCCTTGTCAATAATGCGCTGATCGCCCGTCAGGCCTGTGTAGGCATTCGATCCGAACATCAGCACTTTATGTCCGCCCATATCAACCTCAGTGCCCTGTTTTCCCGTGATGGCACGGAAGTAGGGATAGATGCCTTTGGCTATCGCCTCCTGAGGTCTGCGATACGATTTGTATCTCTCTTGTAGTTGTCCCATAACTATGTTTATAGGTGTAACATTTTTTTTCAGGCTGCAAAGTTACACAAAATTCTGTAAATACAATTCATTTTTTGAAAAAATGTTTGATTTTGTCATTTTTCTTTCCTTTTACGCCTCATTTTCCGACATATTTAGTACATTTGCACCCATGCAAGACGCCAAAAAACGAATTTTATTCATCGTCAACCCCATCTCGGGCACCAGTTCGAAGAAGGGATTCGACAAGATTGTGGAGAAAGTCATCGACCGCGACCGCTTCGAGTACAACATCATCCGCACCGAGTACGCAGGCCATGCCGCCGAGCTGGCAGCCGACAG
>Ga0310696_10005951_pt1 | contig 14590 bp, 18 predicted proteins | sample AusTroGonzalo_MG_4_FD_203885 | JGI IMG/M metagenome (GOLD analysis project Ga0310696, IMG submission 203885) | Bovine rumen microbial communities from tropical cattle in Woodstock, Queensland, Australia - Gonzalo_02 (v2) (version 2) | ecosystem: Host-associated > Mammals > Digestive system >...
GCTCTCCGCCTTCAGGGTATAGCAGCATATCAGGAACGTCAGGCCCAGCATCACCAGCATCACGGCAGCCACTGTCAGCATGACGAATCTCTTGGTCTTAGAGGTCTTTCTGTCTGTTGCTCTTTCCATGATTATCACCAAGTTTACAATTTTAGAATACAAATATACGAATAAGCTCCTATCATAATATGATGTACGCGTAAGAATTATGTTTTATTAACATTCTGAACGATACAAGAATTCAGATAATTTCGTATTTTTGCAATTGTACACCCCAAACAATCGTATGCATCGGCCTGTTATCATATTGCTCAGCCTTCTGCTCCTATCTGCCTCCATGTTCGCAGAAAGCGGTTTGCCTATCATCGAAGTCAAGGCAGACCGTACGATGATTTACCCACAGCGCATGGATCTGACAGGGGAGGAGACGCTGATGGATATCCTCCAGATGGTGCCCGATCTGATGATTGCCGGCTATGAGGATGTCATCTCGAACTACAACCTCCGCATCGACAACTGTCCGATGAATGGCGACACGAGGTTGATTCTGAGTCAGATGAAAGCCAAGGATATCGCCAAGATTCAGGTGTGCGACAATACGGGTGTTCAGAAGGGAACCATCGGCATGGCCAGGGTACTGGATATCAATATGAAGATGCCTGATGCGCTGAATGGGTTTGTGGAGGGCCAAGGAGGCTTTGGAAAGGAAGTCGCAGGTATTGGCGCCGTGAATGCGTTATACGGTAGTAAGAGCACCGATCTCTACGCCAATGCCTCTTATCGTCATCAGGAGGGGAATAAGGAGTATCTGACGCTTCACATGACGAACCGTTTTGATGACAGGAATAAACTGCTGACCTATTTCACCCAGCAGTATCTTGACCAGCCTAATGGTATGTCGCGAAAGGTGATGGGCAGGGCGCGCTATTTCCACACCTTCAATGACCTGGGTACAGAACTGCTCCTTGTGGGAGGTTATCAATATGCCAGCGACTGGTCCTCATCCAGCAAACTGCCCTTATGTATTGTGGAGTTGAATACGCCTTTGTTCACGAAACAGTTGGCGATGACGCTGGGTTTTGAGGGTGACTTCCAGATGACCAGTCAAAAGAATACGGATCAGAGTTGTGATGTCTTCAACTATGATATCTACCTGCAGTTCACCTATGCTTTGCCCAAGTGGAGGTTTACAGTGGGTAATCGTGTGATGTTCTATGAACGGAAGAAAAAGGAAGGCACCATCAGTCAAAAGCGTTCCGACACCCGTGACAATGCAAATGCCTGCGTCATCTTTGTGCCTGATCATCGGAATCAAATCCAGTTGGGTTATTATCGTAAATACTTTAATCCGGCGATGACGGAGGCAGTGTTCGAGGATCGCTCCATCCATCAGATGAAACTGGCATATGCCTATAGCAGGCAGAAACTGACGGTACAGACGGAGGCGGATTATTATATGATAGAAGGTGATGAGAACTTGACGGAACTGGCGGCATCGGCCTATTGGAAAACGAAAGGACTGAGTCTTGTCGGCGGCTCCAATCTGTATATCGCCAAGAGTGGAACATCGGCTTCCATACGGTTTGCCCCGACGGCCTATCTTCCGCATGCGTGGCAGATAGCCATGCAGGTGGTATATTACACCAACAATTCCCCCAAACGTGAGGCGACGGGTGTACCTGTCTATGGCTGTCTTTCTGTGAACAAGCAGTTCGGGAGGCATTGGAACGTTGGCATCGACTGGCATGATATGTTTGATGCCTTCTGTAGTGATGCAACAGTCAACAGACATGCAGCCAATGTGAAGTTGCAGTATAGATTCTAATGATAAATCGAGAACGCATATGGTAAGTATTGAACTGGATATGATACAGACAGCCGGCATCGGTGCCTTGGCCCTTCTGGTCGGTATGGTTTTAACGCGAAAAGTTGATTTCCTGCAGAAATTCTGTGTGCCTTCGCCCGTTAGCGGTGGTATCATCTTTTCATTGATGACCCTGATGTTATATAGTTGGTTCGATATTGAGGTGTCGTTCGATGGTACATTGCAGGCCGTCTTCATGCTGGCTTTCTTTACCAGTGTCGGTTTCCAGAGCGACCTGAAAGTCATCAAGCAGGGAGGCAAACTGTTGGTGATGATGCTGGTCCTGTTGGTGGTCATAATCTCCTTGCAGAACCTGATGCCGATGGGCATCACCCGCCTCTTGGGAGTCGATCCCTTGATTGGTATGGCTGCCGGTAGTATCTCCATGACAGGCGGACATGGCACGGCAGGTGGATTTGCGAGTGTTCTTGAAGGCATGGGCCTGCATGGGGCAGGGACGATCGGCATGGCTGCTGCCACCTTTGGCCTGATTTCCGGTTCAATGATTGGCGGTCCGTTGGCAGAGCGGATCATCCGCGCGAAACTGACGCATGAACAGGTGCAGCCGCAAGATGAAGAGATCGACCCTGCTATGGCTGGTATCGAGAGCGACGAGGCATCCCCGACAGGTCGTACGAAGCGTGTCAGTACCAACGAACAGGAGTTCCAGCAGTATGCGAAGGCCACTTATTGCATCATCCTGGTGATGGGTGCTGGTACGCTGATGAGTTGGCTGTTGGCCAAGACGGGCATCACGTTCCCCACCTATTTTGGTGCTTTGATCCTTGCCGCCATTGTTCGTAACATCATCCCTGATAAACATCTTGATATGGAGCGAATCATCAGCGTTGGCAATATCTGCCTGTCGTTGTTCCTCGGTATGGCGATGATCTCCCTGAGACTGTGGGAACTGTCGAGTCTGGCCCTTCCGTTGGTCGTGATCCTGTTCTCTCAGGTGCTGATGATGGCCATTTTTGCCTACTTCGTAGCCTTCCCCCTGTTGGGTCGCAACTACGATGCTGCCGTGCTCTGTGCCGGTATGTGTGGCTTCGGTCTTGGTGCTACCCCCAACGCCATGGCCAACATGAGTGCCGTGTGTTATAAATACCGCTATACCGTCAAGCCCTTCCTCATCGTTCCGATCATCGGTGCGATGTTCGCCGATCTGATCAATACAGGCATCATCACGTTCTTCCTGAATATATTGTAGTGTCATAGAAAAAAGAATTGTAAACGATTTTTCCTTTTCCTTAAAACCTGTTCCTTGATCTGGGTTTTCGCGGTTTCACTATGAAAATCTTACTAGTGCACTTAGAAAAATTTTTTTTGTAGTTATGCCGCAAATTTTATTGCCTTATGTCTATCTTCTAGCAACGGCACAAAGGTACGAATTTTTCTTCAATTATGCAAATTTATAAGCGATTATTTTTACTTTGATTTGAACTTTTTTCAACCGAGGTTATTCCAGTTATAACTTATTCACTTTGGACATTTACATTCTGAGAATTCATAAGGTATAAATTTAATATTATATATATTATATATAATATATATAATATTATTAATATAGAATTATTTATTCTATTCTATCTTTCTTCATTCCCGTTTTTTCGATGTGATATTGAAAAACCTAAATGTCCAAAGTGAATAACTGAATAAGTGAATAAGTACAAATTTAGACATTGTTAATTATTTTTTTTTGCATCTTTGATCTGTTAGTTTGGCAGATTTGGCTATATTCCACCCGCCGGAGCGACATAATCCGCTTGAAATATAATAAGGCTCGCAGCGGTATGAAGGATATAAAAATGGGCTCCGCTGAGCCAGCGAATTGTTAAACTTTAATCGTAATAATATGAAAACTTTACCATCTCACGAAGGAAAAAACTAAAACTATGATTATATCTCTTCGTCGCTGTTCTCTGGTTGTATGAAGCCGATGGGCTTACGTGTCTTCGTCTCAGATGGCTTGGCTTGCAGTTCTGCAAGGGCTGTGCTGATAGCATCGAGTTGAGCCCGGGTGCTCTCGTTTATGTCGTTCTGATCACGTAAAGTCTCGTCCATGTCTATTCCGCTATTGAGAAGGCCAGAAAGCATAGCTAATCCTTGTTCGGTGAATGCATAAGGCAACTTTCGGGTGCCTCCCCAATTTGAAATTCCATTTTGGAATATCAAGTTTTCTTTTAGTTTTTGAAACTCTTCTTGATTGAGTTGAAACATGAAGTCCAGAGGAAACCTTTTTTGATTTCTCTTTACGGCTTTGTTGAGATTACCAGTTGTGACATGATAGAGATCTGCAAGGTCTTTGTCAAGCATGACCTTTACACCTCTTATCTCATAAATGAGATTCTGAATGTTTTGTAATTCGTCCATAGTCTTATTTTTAAGTGCGACAATTATTTATTGACTGCAAAGGTACTCCAAATATCTGAAATAACCAAATGTCTTTTGTTTTTTTTAGAGTTTTAGTGCGAGGGACAGTCCTTATGGTAAAAGCGTTGGATGATGGTTGGGGTTGCTATGGCGATTCAAAAGAATGGGACTGATAGCCTCGATCGCTCGACCTTGGTCGCTCTCCTTCTTGGAGAGAACTTCGCGATGCTGAAACGGTGGTGGCTCGCCAGGAAATAGATGAAACCCGACAAGTACCCGACAAGTACCCGACAAGTCGCGTTGGGGTCTGTCCCTAGTAAATAAAAATCGCACAGAGGATTGTTCTGTGCGATTCTTGTATTGTAAAGTAAGTGATTAGAGGCTGAACTTGTAACCCGATACTACTCGATAAACATTACCTTGCTGGAATCGCGTGGTTTAGCCTCGGGTGTCTCATCGGGATAGCCGACTGCCAGGATGTAGTTGATCTTATAGTCAATGGGGATACCCAGTGCTTCACGGAAGAACTCGGTCTTGGGGTCGCTCTGGATGAAACGGACGATGCCGCCGAGACAGCAGGTGCCGAGACCTATCGACTGGGCTGCCAGCATAATGTTCTGGCCCAGCATACCGGCATCAATCTCACCACCGCCTTTCGCAGGCGTGCAAACCAATATAATATTAGGCGCATTGCGGAACAGATTTTTGAAGCCTTTGTCGCGGGCTACTTGCTTGGCGTTTTGTTGTTTGAACACGTTGTTAACCTGAGCGAGCAACTCCTGATTCTCTACTACGCGCAGAACCCAAGGCTGACGGTTACTGCCACTGGGGGCGTTGATGCCACACTCGACCAGATAGGCGAGTTTCTCGTGCTCTACAGGCTTGTCGAGATACTTACGGATAGAACGTCGGGCCATGATGGCCTGGGTCACAGGGTTGTCGAGCGGTAATGCTTCAATAGCCGTTGAATCGACCATTGTTGAATCAACGGTTTCCTGTGCCATGGCGTTGCATGTACAGAAGGCTGCCAGGCAGCAGACTAAAAATAGTTTTTTCATTTGTTGGATTTTTTATATGGTTATTGTTTTCTTACGATGACACTGCCACTGGCCTGATGGGTGGCGAGGATGAGTACCTCGGCAATCTGGACGTGGGCTGGGGCATTGGCTGCATAGACGGCTACATCGGCGATGTCGTCACCCGTCAATGGCTTGATGCCCTGATAGAGTTTTGCGGCACGATCGGTATCGCCCTTGAAGCGGATATTACTGAAGTTCGTCTCTACAAGGCCTGGCTTGAGGTTGGTGACGCGTACGGCGGTGTCGGCCACATCGATACGGAGACCGTCGGAGAGGGCTTTCACAGCAGCCTTTGTGGCACAATATACATTGCCTCCTGCATAGGCGGCATCGCCAGCCACGGAACCGATGTTAATGATATGTCCGCTATTGCGTGTAATCATTTTTGGTACAATCAGACGCGTCATGGTGAGCAGGCCTTTGATGTTGGTGTCGATCATGGCCTCCCAATCGTCTAAGTCGCCTTCGTATTCGGGTTCGAGCCCGAGGGCGAGACCAGCGTTATTTACTAGCACATCGATCTGTTGCCAGGCGGCGGGCAGACTCTCAATGGCCTGACGGGCTGCCTCACGATCACGCACGTCGAAGGCGAGGGTGAGTACCTCGGTGCCTTGTGCCTGCAGTTCAGAACTGATGGCTGACAATTTTCCGGTGTTACGACCTGTCAGAATCAGACGGTCGCCATTCTGGGCAAATTTGCGGGCACAACCGAGTCCGATTCCACTCGTAGCCCCAGTGATAAATACAGTTTTCATGTCTTTTTTAATGATTTCGGTTGCAAAGATACAATTTTTTATGAATGATTCGCACGTATTTGGCATTTTTTTTGTAATTTTGCAGCCTGAAAATAAACATTATATAATGCAGAAGGAAGAATTTCAGTCTTATTTGGAGAAATATGCCGATCAGATAGAGCATTTCCGCCAACTCGCACACGACCTTCATCAGAGTGTGAATCAGACGTATGCAGGTATGTTTCCATACGGTTTCCACCTCGATATGGTGGTGGAAAGCGTGCGAAATTACGGCCATCTGGTTTGTGTGCGTGAAACGGATGTGTTGCCGCTGTTCTTCGGTGCCTATTTCCACGACAGCATCGAGGATGCCCGTCTGACGTATAATGACGTGATGCGACAGGCTACGCAGGTGATGTCAACGGAGCAGGCCATGATGGCGACGGAGATCGTGTATGCCCTGACTAACGACAAGGGGCGCACCAGGGCTGAAAGGGCAGGGGAGAAATATTACCAGGGGATCCGCGAGACCCCGTATGCCCCGTTCGTGAAACTCTGCGACCGACTTGCCAATATCACGTATTCATGTACTGGCGAAGGCAATAAGGGTACCAGGATGAGGGAGGTCTATAAGGGCGAGATGCCCCACTTCCTGCCTGCCATCAATCCCCACAGCGACGATCCGCGTCTGGCGGTGCCCGTAGAGGTAGTGGAAGCCTTGGCAGAGATCCTGATCGAAGAAGTGGACAAGGATGAGATACGGCGTCAATGGGGTGAGATCTGAGATGGAGAATAAAAACAGAAAGACTTTCGGTAATGCCTGGATGCACCGTACGCTGATCAAGTTGTTACGTAAGGTGGATATCCGCTATGTCTATCGCTTTATGGCGGTATGCGTGATCCCTGTGGCGATGGTGTTCAGTCCTGGTTCGAGGATGGCCTACCAGTATTTCCGCAAACGGAGAGGCCAGGGTCGTTGGCAGGCGCTGCTGAGCGCCTATCGCAATCACTGTCTGTTCGGACAGACGGTGATCGATAAGTTTGCGATGTATGCCGGTCGTCATTTCGAGGTTCACTCTATAGGTCATGAGCATTTTTACGCGCACGTGCGCGATGACCAGCCCGTGATGCTGCTGAATGCCCATGTCGGCTGTAGTGAGATGTTGGGCTATAACCTCAGTCAGACCAAGCCTTGTAATGTCTTGGTGTATGGCGGCGAGAAGCAGGAGTTGATGGAATACCGAAAGAAGCAGTTTGCTGACATGGGTATCAAGATGATCCCTGTGGGAACGGATGGCGTGGACATCATGGAGATTGTGGATTGTCTGGATTGTGGCGAGGCGCTGAGTGTGTTTGCCGACCGCTTTATGAATCCGAAGAAGGTGCTTCATTCGACGATCCACGGCTTCAAGGTAAAACTCTCCAGAGGTCCGTTCTCCCTGGCTGTGAACAGAGGTCTCGAGGTGTATATGGTCCTTGCGATGAAACAGCAGGACGGCTCGTACGACGGCAGAATCATCTATCTGGATTATGACAAGACGTTGCCTCATCGCGAACAGCGTCAGCAGTTGGTGGATCTCTATACCGCAGAAATCGAAAAGATACTCGAAGACTACCCGTTGCAGTGGTTTAACTACTTCGACATCTGGGAAGATTGAGTAGAACAAAGATAACAATAGCATGGAATTAAGTGCAGGATTAAAGAATGTTTTTACAGCAGAACAGCAGTCGGCTGGGGAGGCTCAGCGCTATGCACAGATCATTGCCTGGGGGCCTATGGTGTTCCAGACGGCAAGGATCATGGTGAAGTGGGGCATCCTGGAGTTGATTAACCAGTCGGCCAACGGAATCACTTGTGAGGAGATCTGCAAAGAGACGGGACTCTCCGACTATGCCGTGAAGTGCCTGGTGGAAGCATCACTCTCCATGGGTATTATCGTAGTGGATCCCGAGACCGACCGATTCAGTATCACGAAGGCAGGGTGGTTCCTCCTGAACGACCAATCCACGAGGGTGAATCTGGATATGAATCACGACGTGAACTATCAGGGGATGTTCTATCTGGATGAGTCGCTGAAACAGGGGCGCCCCGTAGGTCTGAAGACCTTGGGCGACTGGCCTACGCTGTATGAGGGCTTGTCGGTATTACCCCAGCAGGTGAAGGAGAGTTGGCTGAACTTCGACCATTTCTACAGCGACGAGTCGTTTGAAGAGGCTCTGAAGATCGTGTTTGATGAATATCAGGTGAAGCGGCTCTACGATGTGGGCGGCAATACGGGTAAGTGGGCACTGCAGTGCGTCGGTTATAGTACGGATGCCGAAGTGACCGTCCTCGACCTGCCCCAGCAGATCAGGATGATGCAGGAGAATACGGCAGGCAAGCAGGGAGCGGAGCGAATCAAGGGCTTCCCGATCAACTTCCTCGACGAGCAGGCTGCGTTCCCCAAGCAGGAGGGACTCGATGCCATCTGGATGAGTCAGTTCCTGGACTGTTTCAGTATGGAGCAGATCGTGAGTATCCTGAAACGGGCCCAGGCGGCGATGACTGCCGACACCCGTATCTTCATCATGGATACGCTGTGGGACCGTCAGCGGTTTGACACCGCTGCCCTCTGTCTCACGATGACGAGCCTTTACTTCACGGCGATGGCGAACGGCAACTCGAAGATGTACAACACCAGGGATATGGAACAGTGCATCCGTGAGGCTGGTCTGGAGATTGAGCAACTGTATGATCATCTCGGACTGGGTCATACCATCATCGTGGCGAAGAAAGCAGAATAAACAAACAACCAAATAAAATGGAAAGAACAGAAATTGAACAGAAAGTGAGGGCGTTTCTGATCGACGACCTCGAGATCGACGAAGACAAGGTGTTCCCTGAATCCAGACTGAAGGAGGATATGGGCATCGACAGTCTGGATTATGTGGACATCGTGGCAGTGGTGCTGTCAACCTTCGGTATCAAGGTGAATATCGAGAAAATGAAGGCAGTGAAGACCTTGTCGCAGTTTATTGACTATCTTGAAGAAGAACTGAAACAGAAATAATCATGGAGTTAGAACAGATTGAAATGGCTTCTCTTATCCCTCAGCGGCCGCCGTTCATGATGGTGGACAAGATCCTGAGTTGTGATGATACCGACGCCGTGACGGAGTTGATGGTACGGCAGGACAATATCCTGTTGGACGACTCGAAACTCTCGCCTGCAGGTATCGTGGAGAATATGGCACAGTCGTGTGCTGCCAGAATGGGTTGTGTGAACCTATTGCACAACAGGCCTATCAAGTTAGGCTATATCGGAGAGATTAAGAATTTGAAGATTTACCGTCAGCCGCTGCAGGATGAACGTCTGACTACTGAGGTGCATATCCTGATGGATGTGTTTGACATGACACTGGCAAGTGTCTGTACCAAAGTGGGAGAGGAGGTCATTGCAGAGGGCCGTATGAAACTTGCCTCCACCAATATCGAGGCAGAAGGATAATAACAATTAAAAACGAAGAAAAGAGATATGGAAGATTTACTGTTGGAAGTTAAGAATGAGGTTATTGAAGCACTTAACTTGGAAGATATGACACCTGAGGACCTGGGGGACGATGATCCTCTGTTCGGTGCCGACGGTCTGGGACTGGACTCTATTGATGCCCTGGAGTTGATCGTGCTCCTGGAGAAGAAATACGGCATCAAACTGCAGGATCCCAAAGACGGCAAGAAGGTGTTTAAGTCTGTCAGAGTGATGGCAGAGTTTATTCAGGCTAACCGTACAAAATAAGACTGTCTTGGAGCCGATTTATATAACGGGCGCAGGTGTCGTCTCGGCGATAGGCATAGGCAAGGCAGAGACGTTGGCGTCACTTCAGGCCGAACGGTCGGGTATCCGTGAAATCAGGTATCTGAAGTCCACTCATACTGACCTGCCTGTAGGTGAGGTTCAACTGAGTAATGACGAGATGGCTGAGCGACTCGGGTTAGGGGATAGCCAGCGCTACACCCGTACTGCCCTGATTGGAAAACTCGCCCTGCAGGAAGCCCTGCAGGAAGCCCAACTTGCCGGTGAGGCCCTTGACGAGGTACATTTCATCTCTGGTACGACCGTTGGCGGGATGGACCGGAGAGAACAGATACATGCCCAGGAGCCTGGTTGCGGACGGGAGATTGCCGAGATTGCCACGCATAACTGTGCGGCATGTACGGAGATGATAGCGGAGGGCCTTGGTGATTTCGCCTCGATGGCGACCCTCTCTACAGCCTGCTCGTCGGCCACGAATGCCATCATCACAGGAGCGAATATGTTGCGCTGTGGTCTGGCGGATATCGTGGTGGTAGGCGGTGCGGAGTGCCTGTCGCTGTTTCATCTGAATGGCTTTAACGCGTTGATGATCCTGGATCACCAGCCCTGCAGACCCTTCGACAGGGATCGGGCAGGCTTGAACCTCGGAGAAGGTGCAGCCTATCTGGTGATGGAGACGGCCGCATCGGCCCAGCAGCGCGGTCTGAAGCCGAAGTTCGTGCTGAGTGGCTATGCCAACACCTGTGACGCGTTCCACCAGACTGCCTCCTCACCTGAGGGAGAAGGGGCGTATCTGGCGATGACTGCCGCCCTGAAGACAGCAGGTCTGAAACCTGAGGATATCCAGTATATCAACGCCCACGGCACAGGTACACCCAACAACGACGAGTCGGAGAGTAAAGCCATCCTGCGTGTGTTTGGCGAACACTATCCCCCTGTATCCTCTACCAAGTCGTTTACGGGTCATACCACGAGTGCATCGGGTAGTATCGAGGCCGTGTTCTGTCTCCTGGCCCTTGAGCACCAGTTTTTACCGAAGAACATCAACTGGAAGACACCGATGGAAGAGGGTATCCAGCCTGTGACAGAAGAGGTGGCGCATCCCCGTATCCAGCATATCCTCAGCAATGCGTTCGGATTTGGTGGCAATGACTCCTCGTTGATCTTCTCTAAAGTGAATGAATGATGGGAAAAGTATATATCCAAGCAGCAGAACAGATCTCTATCCAGAACCCGCTCTCTGAGGCGTGGATGGAAGAGCCGATCGTCTATCACGAGCCTTTCGTGAAGGCTGTGAACCCTGCGTTTCGCGAGTATATCGCCCCCAATGAGGCCCGACGGATGGGTAACATCATGAAGCGTGCCCTGGTCACCTCGTTGAAGGTGCTGAAGGAGACGGGTATCGAGCATCCTGACGCCATCATCACTGGTACGAGTATCGGCAGTCTGGACTACACGGAGAGGTTCCTGGATGATCTGGTGGAGAACGGCGAGGAGTCGCTGAGTCCCACCTATTTCATGCAGACGACGCATAACACTGTGAGTTCGACAATCAGTATCTACACTGGTACCCATAGTTATAACACCACTTATTCGGAGGGTGGCATCAGTTTCGAACTGGCCTTGAAGGATGCCTGGATGCAGTTCTGTTTAGGACAGATATCCAACGCTCTCGTAGGCGGACATGAAGAGATGCTGGCGTCGTATTACGAGTTGCTTCGTACGACGGGTTATGTGGGTGTTGAAGGGATGGTGCCCTGTAGTGAGAGCTCGATGTCGATGATGCTCAATACGCAGGCCTCACCTGAAAACCTCTGTGAATTGGCTGGTGTCAGCGTCTTCCGTACGAAGTCGGTCCAGAACATCCGCCGACAGTTGGAGATGCTGGCAGAGAAAGCCAATGTCAAAGTGGAGGCTATCCAGACGGTGATGACGGGTGTGAACGGGAATCCGGAGAACGACCGTCTGTATCAGGCCGTATTGGATGAGTTCTTCCCACAGGCGGAACATCTGCAGTATAAACAACTGTTCGGTGAGAACTTTTCCGTATCGGCATTAGGACTGTATGCGGCTGCTCATCTGATGAAGAAACAAGGCACGCCTTTGATGCTGTTTGTAAACTTCACCATGAATGGCGATTGTGCGTTAGTACTCTTGAAAGGTATATGATTCTGAAGTTATTGCCCATATCGCTCTTGCAGTGTATGCTCCTGACGGGGGGACAGGTGCTGATGAAGTTTGGACTCCTGAAGGCAGGTGACTTCTCCTTCTCATGGGGCTACTTCGGCCGACTGCTGATCAACTGGCAGTTTTTCTGCTGTGGTATCTGCTTTGCCGTCGGTTCCGTGCTCTGGATGTATATCATCAAGAACTTCCCATTAAGCATGGCGTATCCGATGGTGAGTCTGAGTTATGTGATGGGCATGTTTGCGGCGATGATCTTCTTCCACGAGCATATATCGATTGAGAGATGGGTCGGCGTGTTCCTGATTCTGTCGGGATGCGTGTTGATAGCGAAATAGAAATTATTAAATGTAGAAATATGTTGAGATCGTTTTTTATCATAGTGACGTGTCTGTCTGCCCTGTCAGTGATGGGACAGACCAAACTCACGAGCGAACAGGAGAAGCAGGTGCTGGCGAAGATGGAGAAGTCTTCGAATGCGCTGCGTACGCTACAGTGCGACTTCGTGCAGTCCAAGCGGATGAAACTTCTGAGTAAGGAGATGCAGTCGAAGGGTGTGCTGTATTTTGTGAAGCCCGACAAGATCAGATGGCAATATACGACACCTTACGACTATACGTTTATCATGAACGGCGACAAGGTGCAGATCAAGTCGGCTAAGTCGACCAAGAATATCGATATCCAGGGTAACAAGATCTTCCGTCAGATCACGACGATCATCCTGAATACCGTGACTGGTGGCGGTATCATGAACTCGGCCGACTTCGATGTGACGTTATACAAACAAGGTGATGTGTATTTCGCCAAGATGTTGCCGAAGAAGAAGGAAGTGAAGCAGGTGTATGCTGCCATTGAGGTGTATTTCAACCCTACACTGACGATGGTGGAGAGCATCAAGATGATAGAGAAGTCGGGTGAATACACCACTGTCAAACTGCTGTCTCCCAAAGTGAATACAACGATTAATGAGAGCGTATTTAAGGTTAATTAGTCTGTTGCTACTGTTCTTCCAGTTGCCTTGTCTGGCTCAGGAGGAGATCGTGCTGACTGACTCTGTAGTAGTTGACACCGTTGTCACAGACACTGCAGAAGTCAGACAGTATAATCTGTTGCTGGAAGCGGGACCACATCAGATCTCGGGTGTCTGTGTGATGAAAATGGTGTCACCAACGGAGGTCATCGGCACCGTGATCAATGAATTCGGACTGACTGCCTTTGATTTCGAGTACAACGGCAAGAAGACCAAACTCTCGAATCTGCCGCCGTTCCTGGACAAATGGTACATCCGTAAGGTGCTGCAGGGAGATATGTCGTTTTTCTTCTCCAACCTTCCTAAGCAGAAGGATGTGTGGAAGATCAGTAGGAAGATCACCTTCTCGCCTGATGGTGAGATCCACCTGACAAACATCCGATTTAAGATAAAATATACATTTACTCCAATTATAGAAGAATGAGACTGATCAACGATTTATTCGAAGTAGTTTCCACAAAACAGGGTGAGGATAACTACCAGTGCCAGGTGAAGTTCAATCCTGAGCACCGCATTTATAAAGCCCATTTCCCAGGCAACCCTGTGACACCGGGTGTCTGTCTGATGCAGATAGGTGAGGAGATATTAGAAGAGAAATACGGGAAGCAACTGCAGTTGAATGTCGTGAAGACCATCCGGTTCAAGAAGATCGTAGGACCGAATGACACCCCTGTCTATACCTTTACGAAAGAGGTACTGGATCAGGATGTGTTGACTGTGGATATCACCGTCTCTGACGAGGCGGATGAGGCTGTGAAAATGTCGCTGCAATATAAGGTGCTGGATGTATAAGGTATGTGTCATCATACCGACGTATAATAATGCCGGGACAATCGCACAGGTCATATCCGATGTGACAGCCTACTGCCAGGATGTGATTGTGGTGAATGATGGTAGTACAGACGAGACTGCCGTCATTCTTCAGCGTCTCCCTATGCCCATCACGCTGGTGTCGTATCCTCAGAACAGAGGTAAGGGCCATGCGCTGGTGAAGGGCTTCCGGAAAGCCAAGGAATTAGGCTTCACACATGCCATTACGATTGATGCCGACGGCCAGCATTTCGCTGACGATATACCTCTCTTATTAAACAGGATGGAGGAGAAGCCCGAGGCCATCATCGTGGGCTGCAGGAATCTTACGGAGAAGAATATGCCCCGACAGAACACCTTTGCCAACAAGTTCTCTAACTTCTGGTTCCGATTGCAGACGGGCATCGACCTGCCTGACACCCAGAGCGGATTCAGACTCTACAACCTGAAGGCGCTGAGACAGTTGTCGCTGATCACCTCGCGTTATGAGGCGGAACTGGAGTTGTTGGTGTTTGCTGCCTGGGCGGGTTGTCCGATCTCCTCTGTCAATGTGAGGGTGTACTATCCCCCAGTAGAGGAACGGGTGAGTCATTTTCGTCCTGTCTATGATTTCTTCCGTATCAGTGTGCTGAATACGATCCTGTGTGTAGGTGCCTTGTTCTATAGGTCGTTCTATTTCATCAAGCAGGCGCTCTATACCATCTTCTCCTTTTGTTTCTTCCT
>Ga0310696_10005953_pt1 | contig 14586 bp, 17 predicted proteins | sample AusTroGonzalo_MG_4_FD_203885 | JGI IMG/M metagenome (GOLD analysis project Ga0310696, IMG submission 203885) | Bovine rumen microbial communities from tropical cattle in Woodstock, Queensland, Australia - Gonzalo_02 (v2) (version 2) | ecosystem: Host-associated > Mammals > Digestive system >...
CCCTGAAAACGACTGTAAGCTTTACGAAGCCATAGAGACGCTTATAACGACAAAACCGAGCATAGCAAACGCGTCGGTATATGACAATATGAAATTTGTTGTCACAGAGGAGGTCGCGAAAAGAAACACAATGACCGAAAGCATAGGGATTGACAACATCTATAACAACAAACTCAACGAAATAGGGGAAAAGTACCATACAATCCTAAACGACGACGAGAAGGAGTTTGTAAGCGAGGTCTCATCGAAAGATGTTGACAGAAAGGCCATTTTCGACTCAAACCGTGAATATCTTATGGGTAAAATTGGAAAACTTGTGGAATCAGACAAGGAGAACAAGGATTCCTGGAAAACCATTTACGAGAAAATAGAGAAAAAAGAGTATTCGGAAAAGAACGCTTTGGCTGACATCGCTGAATTGATTGAGATAAAAGAAACCCTTGGAGAATAAGGGACACATAATTTTTGGTTTTTGGTTTTGGGCGGCGGATATTTTTCCGCCGTCTTTTTTATTGAAAAAATTTGCATATTTGAAAAACTTTCCGTATCTTTGCGGCGTGAAACAGAAAGGCGAAAAAACGGTGCCTGAAAACCGCGCGAAACATTTATAACAATGTAAAAATGTATCAAAGAACACTGACAGAAGAGCATCTGAACACAAATTATCTGTTGTTCATTCAGAAATTACAGAAATACAACTGTTATTCGGATAAACTTTTCGAGAAATACGGCGAAGACATAAAATACGCCAGCTTCTCCACAATGGAAAAGTTCGGAGGTGCCTACCGAGGTTCCCTCATAGACATAACACTTAACGTACTGTGCAAAATAGGATATGTCATGAACGAAATGGTTTTCGGGTTTGACAAAAACGGGAGGATAAAATTCCCGCTCATGTGCGTGAACAGTGAAAAACTCATGAGAGTGCTTCTACTCATGAACATAGCGAAAGCTGAAATGTTTATACCAAACCCTAACGACTGGAGAAGGAACAACGGTACACCATATGATTTCAACCAGGACCTCGCGACCAATATGAAGCTGGGCCAGAGATGCGTTTACCTTTGCAACACTTACGGCATATCACTTACGGAAGACGAGACAGAAGCTATCTACATGATAGACAACGAGAATGACGAAGGAATAAGGTTCCGCTCGCCTTTGGCCGCGATTGCCATGGCGGCGCAATCCCTCACACTGGTTGAACTGAGGCAGAGATATTTGGCCGACAACAAAAAAGAGGAGGAGGAAAAATGAAACATCTTGACGGTTATGACATGCGGGCGCGAAAACCCACTACTTCAGTGGTGGGACGAAGTTGCAAAAGAAGCATACAGAATATCGGATATTGTACTAAAAAACACAGGGAAACAGGATAAAAAGAGGATTTGTCCGATATTCCTAGTTCCTCGTTAATCGCTTCGAAAATTTCCTCTGTTAACATGGTGTCTTGTTTTTTTCTCACAAAAAAAAGCGCGCTTTTTCTGTTAAAATGGCGCGCCTTGTGCTGAAAGAAAGATTTTGTTAGTATCTTCCGGCTCTGAACTCGTCGATATGCTCGTCACGATATTGTTCCCAACCTTTCAGGTCATACATTCTGAAAATATACGCGAGAATCTGAGCCAAAGTGCTATCACTCATCGCCCGTACAATAGCTTCGTTAAGTTCCTCGTTACCTAATTCGTTGGCGGCAAAATTATAAGCCAGTTCGGCCTCATCGTTCTCAACAACCCATCCGTAACTTTCCGCCTCGTTAACGACTTTTCTTAAAGCCTCGGCCACGATTTCTTTGATTTTGGTTTCATCAACCTTTTCAGGGAGGCCTTTGTGCTTTGTTTTGGCAAACTTCTTGACTTCTTTTCTTGTCATACTGTCTGCGGCTTTTTTGATTGCTTTGCTGGCCTTTCCCTTCGGAAGCTCGCCTTTCTGGTAGGCGTCTACCATTCCGAAAAACTGCTGTTGTTTAACGCTTTTTGCTGGCATAGTCTGTTTTGTGTTTATTATTGTTATTTTTTTCTGAAATTCACTTTTTTACCCGTCGGTACCATCTTGCATTCGTAAACGTTGTTATCGCTGTCGATAAACATGGTTTTTCCGTCAGAGGTCTGTCTTATCACCATCAGGTCCGGCGTGCTTTGACGTGACAAACCTTCGTTTAATGACCGGAAGTTTATTTTTGACAGTCTTTCGTCAATAGCTGTTTCAACAATAGACTTTATCAGACTGTAATCGATACTAGCGCTCTGTGTACTGGTACTTTCGTTAACCATGGATACTTTTTTCGCCTCGTTCGATTTCCTTTTTTCCTCGGCCTCGAGCTTTTTCCATATGTCGTTCGACTTCCTTACGCCTTCGAGTTGCTCAACAACCTGCTCCACTTCTGAATTTACTGCCAGAAGAGAAGTGTCAATAGGGTTGTTCATTATCTCGTTTAGTATCTCGCTCGGCATTGAGGTGGCGTTAACCTTCGCGTCCTTGTAACCGCTTTTGATAAGCTCAAGCTCCCTCTCCGGGCTGTAAACATCGTTTGATACAGGACTAGGCTTACCGTAAACCATATTGTCAAGTTTGTCAACGGTCTCTACTATGCACGAAGGTTTCGGTTTTTGCGAGAAACCGCTGTTCGTCGCAGGTCTCACGCCTGATGCTTTCTCCTGTTTGTATGTTTTGAGGATTTCCTCTAATTCGTTTGCCATATTTTTCCTTTTTTATACTAAAAATGAACACATTCCCCTAATAAACAACAATTGGTATCCGTTAATAGTCTGTATCAGTATCTGGGATATTCCTGTTTACTGAACCGGCCCTGTGCAGATTCCTCGTGTCAGCAGCTCTCGCGGCTCTTTTCTCGTTTTCCCTGCTGTATCTGTTCTCCTTCTTACGCATGTTCTGGAGGTCTTTCTCGGCCTGGTTCCAGAAATCGTCGTCCAAACTGACAGAAGATGTGCCTTCCAGTCTCGACGGGTCTATCTTCCCTTTGACAAACGCCGGGTTTTCCCTGTCAAAATCAACAAGTTCCCTGTTTACCGAACCGGTCCTGTGCAAAGCTCTTGTGTCAGCGGCGTTTTTCCATCTTTCCTCTTTCCTTCTCTCGTTATAAGCGTCCATATCACCCCGTTTCTCAAAATCGTTCCATTGAGGTCCTTTCAAATCAGAGCCTTTTAACTGTGAATTGTCTTTTTCCATGCCTTTTCTTCCGAAACCGTATTTGTTTCTCAAATCGGCAATGTTGTATACTTTCCCTTTGTTTGCCGCAAGACTCTTCAGTCTCCTCTCACCTGCCGGAATGTAATTGCCTTTTTCGTCTGTGGTTGTGTCAGGAATCTCGGCTTTTGCGAGAACGGTTGTCATGACTTTGTCCCCGTCCGGATTGTATCTTCCGTAACGGTCAGACGGAACCTCGTCGAAAATCTGTCCTGTATCTTCCCAATCCTCAATACGGTCAACCCTGAGTGTTTTCCAACCCGGTGTAAAAGTGTCGTTTTCTCCGGTGCTGTCACCGTACTCCTGGAAAACCCTGAGAAGTTTGTCTCCCTTGCTTGAAAGACCGTAATCGTACACGTCGACAACACGATAACCCTTGGCCTTGTCCTTACCGCCCGAGTTGTAGTTGATTCTGACTTTATGGCGGTTTGAGATGGCGTCGGTTATGTCTCTTGCCGATGGTGTGTTCTCCATCAGTATCTCTTCCAGAAGTTTTCCGAACATTGGGTTAGGTTTTGTTATAATGAGAATTGCCCCTCGGCGATGTTAGCCGTTGTGTCCACAATGTTCGCGGAATATTGGTTTACAGGGCTGTAAAGGCTTCTTGTCATTGCGGTGTTCCTGGCGTCATTGTCGGCGTTGTTACCCGCGCCTGACGACAAAGCGGTGTCGAAATTCGAGTAGTTTATGACACCTATCTGGCCGTTGCAGTTGGGAAGCCAGAATCCGTGGCCGCCGCTTCCGGTACCTTTACCCTGTGCATCTCCCGTGGCTAATGCGTCACGATGTGTCGAGGTGTACTCGTTTTCCCTGTTGTAATCGCTTCTTACTTCTTCCTCATGGCGTTCAGCCATTGAGTATTTTTCCAAACAACTTTGCATTTTGTCTCTATTTTTTTATGTTATTTTTTCTTTTTTTTTATCGCTTCGATTAACAATCTTAGCTGGTTTTCTGTTATGTTGAATATTTTTCTATCCCTGGACTCGTATCTTACGCTTTTCCCGTTGTAAACTGATTTTGACGCGTTGTCTGTTTTTATTTTTGACATTGACGGCCTGTTCTTCCTGCGGTTCTGTCTGTCTTTCTCGTGCGGCTTTATGAAAGCGTTTTTCTCTCCCGCGTCTTTCCTAGCCTGCTTCCAGTCTTTTACAGCTTTTGTGGCAGCGGAAAGCGTCATGTCAACCCACATCCTCATTTCTTCTCCGCCGTTAAGCCTGTACTCTTCTGTTTGTTTGGCGAGCTGGTGTGTGTCAAACCAGTTTTTCAGTCTTTTCATCTCCTCGTATCTTATCCCTCCCTGGTCCGCCATCGATATAAGGAAACGGAGCCTTTTGAAACCCTCACAGGATTTGTCGCCTTTGTAGTTGGCAAGTGTTTCCTCGAGGTGTTTCTGAAGGTTTGTTCCTACCGGGAACCTTCTTCCTTTCAGCTCGCTGTTCTCGTTTATGTAATGCAACATATCAATACGCGTTTCTGTATAATAGGTTGGCCTGTACAGCCCTTTCTGTAGCGTCAGGAAGTTTTGGTTTCGCCGGAGTGAGCTCTTGTCCGTCAGAGGTTTTTCCGTCCGCTGTTACCTCTGTGTCGCATCTGGTTTGCGGATAATCGTTGTCATCACCCATAAGTATGCTGTCTTTCACCGCTTCCTGAAGCTTTCTGTATTGTTCCTCTGTTATTTTGAAAATTTTTCCCATTAGTGATTTTACAATATTTACTTATAAATAGACTTTTGGAAAATTTTAGAGATGGCATATAACAGCATAAAAAATCATAACTGGTTTCCGCTTGCCATGGAGGTAAGCTGGAATGACTACTGGGATTTCCAGCTGGCGGACACAAAATTATCGTCAGACTATAATTCCGGCCTTGTGAAGGATTGTCTCATATCATACATAGACACAAGTGATGACGAGTGTTTTGACGGAAACAATCTTTTGTCCAAAAGAGGTTACAAGTGGGACAAATCGGTTAACAAGGGTTTGAGGCTTGAGCACATAGGTGTAACCGGAATGGACAACGGATTGATAAAGTTCGACATGGAAACCGTTACTAACAAAGAGTTTGACGAACTGTTCTCACAATCTGTCACGGATATACCGGAAGGAGACACGAGACTCAGGATAAACAGCGTTGCCGGAAACAACGGGAGATTTTATTACGGAAACTCGTTCATGCGTATGGGTGACGAGAATGTGGCAAGACTCAACGGGGGGTTTTTCCAGGGGTTTTTCAGGACTGGAGACGGCTGTGAATACAATGTCCTTCCTTCAATTTTGGACACGTCATGGGGTTTTGAGGTGACGTTGAGAAGATGTGATTTCGAAAACGAAAGCGGGCTTCCGAGAATGAATGACGTATATCCGGACAACAAGGGGATATTCCTTTACATCGGAACAAGGTCGGAGAACAAATGGTGGAGGTATTACAACGATGACACAGACAACAAGGAAACTTCGGACATGACACTTTACGGACCGGGGATGGAAATGGTTTCGGAGTTCGAGACAGATAACAAGTTCCTGATTTTCGACAGGACAAAGGACGGACTTACGGTTTATGACACAGAGGAAGGGGAGGACATAAGCGCAATCATAACGATGCCGGAAGGAGAACTGAAGGAAAACCCGTTTCTTGTGTACCATAGAGGGAAAGGGGGTTGTTGCGTTTATGACGACATACCGGACTCGATGTTTGAGGGAAGGGAATATGACATTGAATCAGACCTTTACAACAACGCGTTGGCTTTCAAGGTTAAAGATGACGGTAGTGTGGGTTATCAGTATCTTGTTAGGGATTGTGAATCAGAGGATAGAAAACACAAGATTGAGAGCGAGTTCTCAAAACCCGGAATGGTTCCTTATGACGAATGGGCTGTGATACACATAAGGGTTGACAGCAACACGCCGTATCCGTCAAAATCATACAACGCAACAGACTTGTCAGGTTTGAGAATGAGGATAAGGATATATGTCAACGGAAGGCTTGTTTTTGTGTCAAGGGAACTCGAAGGTTTGAGACTGCGCAATCTTTACGATTTGGAAGAAAGACAGGAAGGTGTGGCTTTCAACATATCAGTAGGGGGCGGAACACAAGGACTTGCCGATGTTGTGTATCAGGATTACAAAGAGAAGTTCCATAAAACACTTCCGCTTGAGGAAAGTTTCGGAGGAAGTTTTTCCGGTTATATAAGGTCTTTCAAATTTTATGATTGCGGCCTTACTTTTGACAGAATAAGGTCAAACGCGATATTCGAGATAGGAAAAACAAGAAAAGGAAAAATATAATATTTATAACAAAATAGGCTTTTACATAATTTATTATGAGTGCAGAATTAAAAGACAATATTATATTTTTCAAAAACAGACCGTATAGGCTTTGGTCTCCGGAGGACGGAGGGTATCCGGCTGATGCTGAAAGCTCTGGTTGTCTGACGTATAACGAAATGAACAACAACCTCAACACTCTTGAGGGAAGGGCGATTAAGGAAGTCCGTTATGACGATAACTGCAATGTAGTGATAGAGCTTCTGAACGGGATGGAGTTTTCCACAGGAGCCCCTTGCTCTGAAAGCCAGTGTGTTTTAAACGAGGATTTGAATTATGGTGACATGTTCAAATACGGCGGATGCAGTTATAACGACGGTAATCCTCATTTCGGATGGCTGACATCAAATGGAAGCGGGATGCCGGACGCTTATAACAGGAATATAAACGACACATTTCCGGCCGGTACAACAATAGAGTCTGTTTTGAGACAGATTCTGGTTAGCGGAGGGGCTATTGTCCGTAATGTTGTTTTGACAGGTAGTATAACTTTCGACTATAACGAACAACGTGAGTATAGTGGAAATGTATCTTTGTCAGGTGGTGGTTATAACGGAAACTGTACGGTATCATTCAAAACCAACGTGGACACAAAAGTGCAGAAAACAACAGGAAATTTTTCTTCTGATGGGGAATATAATGATATAACAATAACTTCTTTGCAGCTTCCAACGGTGGAAAACGTAAATTTCTACGCCAACGTTACTGTTACAGTGAAAGCTAAAGAAAGCGGGACAGTAGACGCGAGATATGTCTATGCTCTTAGTCTGATAAAGGAAGGTGAAAACATGGATTGGGAAAGTAATGAGGTTTCCGTTTTGTCAAAAACAACACCTCAGGACGCTGAACCTGTATCACAAACCAATATAAACAATACACAAACAGTATGGACAGAGTTTCTTAATGGAAAACAATTTAATCCATATTATTTTGTTGATGAAATTTTTAATGAAGCGAACCCTAATTCAGGTGGCGACAATGTAAGTGTGTTGAGACTTCCGTTAAGTATTGGAGAATGGAATTATTGTTTGCTGTACTGGGACGACAATTCAAATAAATGGGTAAAAACATCCATTGTACAACATGGCCAATCAAACGACGGTGAATTTGTATACTACAAATTCTGTGATGACGGAGGATTAGGTGAAAGAAAAAGTTTATGTGTTAATCTTTGATAGAAAATGGGATACAAGTATTCAGTAACTTCAGACAATCCTACTCCTTATATTCCGTTTAATGTCATAAGGAGTATGCCTATTGAAGAGAGGTCTGTCATAGAAACACGTATGGATTTGATAAACCCTGAAACGTGGGGTGGATACGACAGAACCGGAACTCCGAAAAATTACACTTATGATGGAATTATTGTATCAGTTGTTGACGACCCAGAGCCAACAAATAACGGTGTTTACTTTCTTTGGAGAAGAAACTATTTTGATAAATTCGCGGATATAGATGAAACTGACCCGAATTACAGTACTCGTTATGACCAAAGAGGGTGGAGAAAAATAGACGGAAACGGAACAACGCCTGGTCCTTCGCAGGTTGACGTTGACCAATACACAATTAAAGAGGGCACTGAAGAGTATCTTCCGTCCGACGAACAGGTGTCTGGATTGCATGTTGTCAGGATTGACGGAGGAGATTTCCAGTGAACAAAACACATAAAACACATAATAACATAATAACAAAAAAGAATTCTTTTTATGGCAAACACTTTGATTAAATTTAGAAGAGGCGCTGGCAACTGGTGGGATGGAACTAACAAACCTTCCGGTGCTACTGGTTACACCAATGGTATCGTTGATTATGGTGCAAATAGCGGTTATAACTACGACACCACCGGTGGAAAAAGCATTTTTCACCAATTATCCATAACAAAAGGCGAACCTTGGGTTAACACAACCACAAAACAGTTGTGGATTGACAACGTGGTTATCAACCCCGCAATCAAACTGACTTTGAACGGTTCGGCAGTTAGCTCGTCTATGACTTTTGACAGTGATTCATACGAAGCGCAGCAGGTGTTTAACATTGAGACAACTGACCAATACCTTGAAAAAGTGGCTTCAATAGAAATGCCAACAACAAGTGCAGGTGCAAGTGATATTCAGACTTTCATGGTTAATGTTATAGGTGGGCAGTCGAGCGATTACACTGCTACCTTAGACAATGGTGTTTGGACTGTTACTTGGGGTACTTCCAATCCACAAACCTTTTACGCTGGTGGTGATTATATCGGATTCGGTTGGGCACTTGCCACTGGTGTTACTACTCCTACTTTCTTGCAGATTCCTGACACTGACACAAAATCAAAGAATGTTGTAACAAATTCAAACATTGGTACCACTAATTCAAACGCTGATTTGACAAATGGAAACGTTTACTTTAATAACGTTGAAACTGTAGGTGGTGTGGATTCTGCTAGCAGCTCTGTGAAAATTGAGGGTACTGCTGATATTGGTGTGACATATGACCACACAAACAACAAAATACAAATAGGTCATACAACAAGTATTACAGCTGGAACAACAACTTTCAGTCTTTCTGGAAACCAGTTGACAAGCAGCAAAATAACATACGACGATTACGGTCATATCACTGGAGTTGCAAGTGAAACAGTCAACCTTCCGATGGGTGGCGGCGGTAGTGCGAACACTTTTGCTGTCGCAGCAGAAACTACAGACTCTGTACAACCGACACAGGGATATGCTCAGGCTGTTATACAAGAAACTCACAGAGCTGATACAACAATCACAGGTGTTGTTGGTACCTCTGGACAGAATACTGTTACATATTCCGGAACAATTGCTGCTGGTGATACTTTGACATATAACAACCGTACTTATACTGTTGATAGCGTCAGCGGAACCACTGTTACTCTTAACACTAATCTTGAAGATAGTATCGCATCAGTAGATTATGTAACACGGAATTATCCTGTAACAACAAAAATGTTTAAACTGCAGCAAAGTGGTCTGACCTCTTCGACATTGAGCTCATACTCTGGAACAAAGGTTACCTTTGCAAAAGCGACACAGGATTCTGACACCGCTTCTAACAGTGATGCTGCAAGCACCATCCTGATGAATGTTGATGTAATCGACGGTGGCACATTCAACTAAAAAAATTAAACAATGTTAGACAGAAACTATATTCGTGAAGTTGTGAAGCAGGTGATTAACGAGACTGTGACTTTTTCGGAAAAAGTACATCCTGACAACGATAGGTTTATCACAGGCGACGCTATAGAGAGGAAAATATGGTACGTATATAACAAACTGAACACAAACGGGGCGATGTTTCGGTCGCCCCTTGTTACCACTTTCCCGAGGGAGGAAAGGGACGAGTATATGTGCAACATACGTTTCACCTCTGACAAAGTCATGGTTGACGAGGCATATGTAAGGGATTTCACAAACAAATTTCTGGAAGAGCTGAAATCCCAGTTCCAATATGACATACTCAGAAAACCGTTCGTGAAGGACAAGGAGTTTGAACGCGAGTTGGCCGGTACAAAGGGAATGGTGAAATTGAAAACAATAAGTTTCAGTATTCTTGTCAACGCGGATTTCAAACAGAAAAAAGAGGTTGACATATTGCAGCATACACCTGACCCAAAAGCGGACAGGGAAAGAAGAATGCGTGAGAAGTTCAGAAAAGCGGAGGAAGCTCTGTTCGGACCTAAACGAAACGCATAGTCAATCCTCTCTCTGTGAACATATAGTCCAAGTCTTCCATCAGGTCGCCATAATGGACAACAATACGGAAAGGTTCCGGATAATCGTCATATGACGACATGTCCTCATAAGCGAGGGCAAGAATTCCGTCCCTGCAGTCTTGCATAGAGAAACATGTGTTGTCTTGAGCGAGATTCAGGGACATTTCCGTCTTAAGCTCTTTCACATATGAGTATTGCGTCTGGTCCGGCAAAAGAACCGAATTCTTCTCATTTCCGGCCGGTACCCTTTCCCAGTTCTCACCCCACGCGCTGTCAGCGTCCTCACTGAACAGAAAATGGTATATGTTCAATCCATTGCTGTCGACGCCTACATGCTGCACATATATCACACGGATTTCCAATCCGTCGTTTTCTCCGTTATTTGTCATTTTCCGATTTTATTACGTCTTTTGCCATCATTTCCTTGTAAAGCACTTTCTCGAACATATCCTGGCTTATCGAGTCTGTGAAAAGCTGGTAAACGCATTTCACATCCCTTGTCTGCGTCAGACGGTGTATTCTGCTTTCCGCCTGCTCGTTTGTGGCGGCAACCCAGTCATAACTGTTGAAAAAAAGCCATCTCGCGTTAGGTAAGCTGATTCCGACACCCATAGCCTGAACGTTTCCGATTATCACCATGACATCGGGATTGTTCATGAACTCGTGCTGTGCCTTGTCCTTCGCCTTTGTGGTCATCTTTCCGTTATAAACCACGCATTTTTTCTTGTAGTAATCCTTGAAACGGTCCATCTCGTCCTGGAATGTGGTTATGATTACCACTTTCTCGCCTTGTTCGACAAGCTCGTCAACTTTGTCTATGGTGTGTGATACCATCTCGTTAGATAGATACTGCCTTACCAGAATGCCTTCCACCAACTGTCTGTATTTATCGCTTCCGTCGTCCTCTCCTCCGTCCCTGGCTTCCACATACTCGTCCCACAGTTCTGAATATCTCTTTGCCTGTTTTTCGTCAAGGTCGTAGTATTCCGTGAGGACAGTTTTGTCCACCATGTCGTTCATGTCTTTGGTTAGCCTTCTTATGTACAGGTGTTTGATTCTGTCCCTAAGTTCGTCAAGGTTTGTCGCGCCATCCATTTTCATGATAACCCTTCCGTCACGCAAATGCATTTCCTTTCCTCCGCAATACCGTTTCACGTAGTATTTGTAATCGGATGTTATGTCTGCGTCAAGAAGCCTGAGGATATGGTAAAGGTTTATTGGTCTGTTTGTCAGAGGTGTTCCTGTTGAAAGATAAACCGCTTTTGGTGTTAGCTTGTGTATCAAATCGTTAACAGTCTTGTATCTTATGGAGGTGTTGTTCGACAGTTTCTGCGCCTCGTCGATTATGACACAATCAAAACCAGCCTGGTAAAGAGGTGATTCGTCAAGGCATCTCTTGACGAGTTCGCTGTTCCTTGATTTTCTCATTTTCGGCACCATCAGACCGGTTGTCTTGGATTTCACAAGAACTGGAGCGGTTATGGTTTTGACAACATTTCCGTTAGCGTCCTTAATCTCCTTTTTTTCCATCACCGGTTCTTCCGGAACAGTGTAAAAATTCTGGAGTATGTCATAGTTTATGATGGTGAACTGTTTTGTTTCCTCCCATTTGGAGCCGTTTATTACCGTTATGTCACTCTCATCCCTATAGAAAGTTATCTCTTTTTTCCAGTTCGACTTCAACGACGCCGGAGCTATTATCAGTATTTTTCTGTATTTGTTCGCCAATGCGGCGACAATCAGCTGTGTTGTCTTTCCAAGCCCCATCTCGTCGGCTATGATGCATCTTCTGTTCGCTGACATGAACCTGACTCCGTCTTTCTGGTGTTCTTTGAGTTTTCTTCCTATAGGCTCTGTTATTTTGTCAAACGCGTCGAAATCGATTTCCACAGTTTTCCAGTCTTTCGCCATGACCTCTCCTATGATGTTCTTTTTGCTAATGTACATCAGCCTTGGCGGAACTGATGAGCGGTATTGCACATAACAATGGTAGCTGTTTCCCATCTCTCCTATTATCCTGGTTATCCTGATTTTCTCCGGCTCGAAGCCTATCTCGTATTTTTCGTCCAATGCGTAACCAAGCTCTTTGGTTATAGGAAACACCTTGTTGACGTCAACAGGTTCGTAATCATGGTTTGCTAGGACGTATTTCACGTCAAAATCGGAAAGAATATAACCACGCTCTTTTATAGCGTGTTTCAGGTAAAGAATCCAGTTGTTCTTTCCTGTATAGCTCCTTACCAGCGAATAGGCCTCGGTGATGTTCTTCTGGTTCGCCATTTAGAAAGCGTTATCTATCATTTCAATGATGTCCGATTCGTTGCATTCAAAATCCTTGATACGGCCTTCCCCGTCTATGTTTAGAGAGATATAATCGCCATATTTTCCGATAAAATCGGGAACATAAGACTCTACGACGATTATATCGTTTTTGTTATTGTCAAGCAACGTGTATACTCCTTCGTCGACCACCTTGTAATAAACTTCCGCTGTAGTTCCTTTGGGCCAATCGACAATTACTCCGTTTTCCAAATCAATAGTCGGTCTCCAATGGAAATTCTTGGAGAATGGTATTTCACAATTATCATCACACACTCCGTTTACTTTCGCGTCTTCCGGATGGTTGATTTTGGCGTCAATTTTCAGGTATTTCACATTGACGTTCTTTGGAACTTTAATCTCTATTATCATGATACTTTTTTTTACGCGGCAAAGATACAAAAAGTTTTTGGTTTGAGCAACATTATTCTTCAAAGAATTCGCATTTTGTGTTTATTTTCATCCATTTCAAGTCAAGCTTAACATGCGCTAAACTCTCGACAAAACTCAATGCATAATCAAACCACCGCTCTGATAATATCTCGCCTTCGGTGTTGATGAAGTTATACTTACTGTTGAGTTCAACCACAGCAAAACCTTCGGAGAATCTCCATGCGTTATCGAACCACCGCTCTAACAACATCTTCCCTTCTGTGTTGATGTAGTTCCACTTTCCGTCGAGATTAATCCTTGCGAAACCTTCTGAGAAGCTACATGCACCATCAAACCACTGTTCCGACAATATATCGCCTTCGGTGTTGATGAAATTATACTTCCCATTGAGCTCGACCCACACGAAACCTTCTGAAAAGTTCCATGCATTATCGAACCACTGTTCAGACAATAACTTTCCTTCTGCGTTTATGAAGTTATACTTCCCGTTGAGTATAACCTTTGCGAAACCTCCGGAAAAGCTCCATGCGCCATCAAACCACCGCTTTGACAATATCTCTTCTTCGGTATTAATAAAGTTCCACTTTTCGTCTAATTTAACCTTTGCGAAACCTCCGGAAAAGCTCCATGCGTCATCAAACCACAGCTCTGACAACAGCTTGCCTTCTACGTTTATGAAGTTATGCTTGCCGTTGAGTTCAACCCTTGCGAAACCTTCTGAAAAGTTCCATGTGTCATCAAACCACTGTTCTGACAATAACTTACCTTCGGTGTTGATGAAGTTGTATTTGCCGTCACGCTTAACTACTGCGAAACCTTCATAGAAGCCAAATAAATTATCGAATCTTGCAACGTCAGTCATGTCGATTTCTTTCAAAAGCGTGATTTCGGAACAGACGAACTTTCCGTCACCGTCTTCTGACACTATCATATCGCCGCCGCATTCCACCTCGTAATACGCTGTTTGACCGTTGTTCGGGTAAAACGGCCAAGTTTGCCATAACTCTTGGCATGCGTGGAATCCGCTCCTGCAAACTTCAATTTTCCCTTCGTGTTTGTAGGTTTTGCCAGGCTCGTATATGAAACCTCGGCAGGACAGTGTGCCGTTCTCGCTTCTGTTGAATCCTTTGTAAGCTCTCATTATTTACTCGTTTTGTTTTTACGCGGCAAAGATACAAAAAGTTTTTGGTTTGAGCAACATTATTCTTCAAAGAATTCGCATTTTGTGTTTATTTTCATCCATTTTCCTCCGAGTTTAACCAATGCGAAACCTTCGGAGAAAACACATGCGTCATCAAACCACTGTTCTGACAATAGCTTGCCTTCGGTGTTTATGTAATTCCACTTGCCGTCAAGTTCAACCACTGCGAAACCTTCACAAAACCACCATGCGTCATCGAACCACTGTTCTAACAACATCTTCCCTTCTGTGTTGATGTAGTTCCACTTTCCGCCGAGTGCTACATTTGCAAAGCCTTCTGAAAAACCCCATGTGTAATCGAATCTCGCAACGTCAGCTACATCGATTTCCCTCACCAGTGTTATTTCCGAGCAGACGAACTTTCCGTCACCGTCTTCTGACACTATCCCGCCGCATTCCACCTCGTAATACGCTGTTTGACCGTT
>Ga0310696_10005954_pt1 | contig 14585 bp, 11 predicted proteins | sample AusTroGonzalo_MG_4_FD_203885 | JGI IMG/M metagenome (GOLD analysis project Ga0310696, IMG submission 203885) | Bovine rumen microbial communities from tropical cattle in Woodstock, Queensland, Australia - Gonzalo_02 (v2) (version 2) | ecosystem: Host-associated > Mammals > Digestive system >...
AGCTATTCGACACACATGCCCATTTCGAGGGGACGGCGGAGGAAACCGCGGCGGCGCTTTCGCGCGCCTTCGCCGCCGGGGTGACGAGGGTGATGGCCGTCGGCGGCAGCGAGGCGCTGAACGACGGCGTCCTGCGGGCGGCCTCCGCCGCGCTCGCGCCGGGAATGCCCGTCGTGTACAAGGCGCTTGGATGGGACCGCGACCAGGCAGGGCGGGAGCTTGCCGGACTGGACCTCTCGGACGTCGCGGCTGTCGGGGAGATCGGACTGGACTACCACTACTCCCCGGAAACGCGCAAGGCGCAGACCGACCTCATGGCTCAGCAGCTCGAACTCGCGTCCGCGCACGGACTGCCCGTCGTCATACACACTCGCGACGCGGACGACGACACTCTCGGTCTCCTGCGCGAGATACCGTCGCGGGGCGTCATACACTGCTTCACCGGTACGCCGGCGTTCTGCCGCGCGTTGCTGGACCTGGGGTTCTACATCTCCATTTCGGGGATAGTCACGTTCAGGGCGGCGGACAACGTCAGGGAGTCGGCAGCCGTAGTTCCGGACGACAGGCTGCTCGTCGAGACCGATTCCCCGTTCCTCGCGCCGGTTCCACTTCGCGGACGCGCTAACGAGCCGGCGTTCGTGGTGCATACTGCCGAGTTCCTGGCAAAGATGCGCGGGATGGACCTCGAGTCGCTCGCGGCGCTCACCACGGCAAATGCGCTCGCGTTGCTTGGCAGCTGAAGAGAAGCGACACTGGAGTCGCCGGCGGCCTTTTGTTGAAATGCCGCGAATTGGCCGTATGGTTGCTATCGGCAGGGGCAATTTGGTATAATATGACCAATATACCGCTGAAAGGAACATAAATGGGCATCAGAATACTGGGAACCGGCAGTTATCTTCCTCCGCGGGTGGTGACGAACGACGAGATTGCCAAGTCCCTCGACACCTCCGACGAGTGGATATACTCGCATACAGGAATCCATTCAAGGCACATGGCCGGGGAGGACGACTGCACGTCCACCATGGCCGCGAAAGCCGCGAGGATCGCCCTTGACGCCGCCGGGGTGAAGCCCGAGGAGATAGGGCTCATCGTCCTCGCCACGTCCACGCCCGACTACAACCCGTTTCCGTCCACAGCCTGCGTCGTGCAGGGCCTTCTCGGCTGCGTCAACGCCGGTGCGTTCGACCTCCAGGCCGCCTGCGCGGGGTTCGTCTACGCCCTCGAGCAGGCTCGCGGGTTCGTGAACTTCTATCCGGACAAGAAGGCGCTCGTCATAGGCGCCGAGTCCCTCACCCGCATTCTCGACTGGACCGACCGGGCGAGCTGCATCCTCTTCGGCGACGGCGCGGGGGCGGTGGTGCTCGGGAACGATGAGCCGCCGGGAGTCGCCTCGCTCAAGACGAAGGCGCATACGATCCTCGGGGCGGACGGCAACGGCTCGCATTTCATAAAGCGCACGGGCGGATGCCGCGAGGCGCTGCCGATTTCGCCCGTCACGAACGTCCCGGAGAAGCCGCAGCCGTACCTCCCCGAGCTCACGCTCAAGGGGCACGACGTATTCGTGTTCGCCGTCAAGACGCTCGCGAAGGTGGCGAGCGACCTGTGCGACAAGCTGGGGACGAAGCCGGAGGACATCGACCGCGTCTTCGCGCACCAGGCGAACGGGCGCATCATCGAGGCGACGGCGCGCAGGATGAAGCTCCCCCTGTCCAAGTTCTGGCTCAACCTTGAGACGACGGCGAACACCAGCGCGGCGTCGATACCGATTTCGCTCGACCAGGCCGTCCGTGCCGGGGAGCTGAAGGACGGGATGAACATCGTAATGGTCGGGTTTGGCGCGGGGCTGACGTACGGCGGCACCTATTGCCGCTGGCCCGAGCTTTGATCCAACAAACGGAGAAAGACAAATGAAGAAGGTAATGATCACCGGCATCGGGATGCTCACGGCCGTGGGGAACGGCAAGGACGCCACGTGGGAGGCCGTGAAGGCCGGAAAGCCCGGGATAACGCGCATCACCAAGTTCGACCCGTCGCGCTGCACATGCCAGGTCGCGGCCGAGCTAAAGGGCTTCGACGAATACGCAATCGGCGGAGGGCTCCTCGACAAGAAGGAGGCCCGCCACATGGCGAACTTCTCCAAGTACGCAGTGGCCGCCGCGGTCGAGGCTTGGAAGGACGCCGGGCTGGCCAGGGCCGGCGTCGAGGGCGACGCCGGGTTCAGGCCCGACATGGACCGCGTAGCGACGGTCCTGGGCAACGGCATCGGCGGGCTCGAGGTGACGGGCGAGTCGTTCAAGACGCTCTTCGACAAGGGGCCCGACAGGCTTTCCCCGCTCGCGATACCCGAGCTGATCGCCAACGAGGGCGCCGGCAACATCTCCATCGCGCTTGGCGCGAAGGGCGCGTCGCACGTGCTGGTGACGGCCTGCGCAAGCTCGACGGACGCGCTGGGGTACGCGCTGGACATGATCAGGTGCGGCAGGGCCGACGTCGTGGTGGCGGGCGGCTCCGAGGCTGTGATCATGGAGTTCTGCGTCGGCGGCTTCATGAAGGAGAAGGCCCTCGCGACCAAGTTCAACGACTGCCCGGAGAAGGCGTGCCGTCCGTTCAACGCCGACCGCGACGGCTTCGTCATGGGCGAGGGCGCGGCGATCCTCGTCCTCGAGAGCGATGAGCACGCGAAGGCGCGCGGCGCCAAGGCTTACGCCGAGCTCGCCGGCTACGGCGCGACGTGCGACGCATACCACATCACCGCGCCCGACCCCTCCGCGGACGGCGCGGTCAAGGCGATCGAGATCGCGCTCAGGGACGCAGGCGTCGAGGACCGCACGACGGTCGACTACATCAACGCGCACGGCACGTCGACGAAGCTCAACGACGCGATGGAGACGACGGCGTTCAAGCGCGTCTTCGGCGACGAGCAGGCGAAGAAGATCAACATCTCCTCGACCAAGCCGTTCCACGGGCACTGTCTCGGCGCCACCGGCGCGATCGAGGCGGCGCTCACGGCGCTCGCAATCAAGGATGGCTTCGTCCCCGCGACGATAAACTACGAGAACCCCGACCCGGAGCTGGACCTCAACTACACGCCCAACGTCGGCGTGAAGCGCGACATCCGCGTGGCGCTGAGCTCGTCCCTCGGCTTCGGCGGGCACAACGGCATCCTGGTGTTCAGGAATGCCGAGGGTTGAGAAGTTGGAAAGTTGAGAAGTTGAGAGGATTGACATGGAATTACCCCAGCTCAAGAACACGTACAACAAGCCCGGCATCGAGCTTCTTCCGCACCGCTCGCCGTTCCTATTCGTCGACACGCTGGTTGCGGCCGACGAGACCGGCGCGGTAGGGGAATACACCTACACGGAGGAGAAGAACGACTTCTTCAGGGGCCACTTCCCGGGCAACCCGATCGTCCCAGGCGTGGTTCTGGTCGAGTCGATGGCGCAGGTCGCCGGCGCGGGCATAGTCGCGCGCGGCGCCCTTGCCGCGACGCCCGGCAAGGAGCCGGTGTTCGTCCTCGCCACGGTCGAGTCGGCGCGCTTCCGCCGTCCGGTGCGGCCCGGCGACAAGATGACCACCATCGTCGAGAACGTCAGGGTCGGGTCCAAGCTAGGCGTCTTCTCAATGAAGGGCTATGTCGCCGGAGAACTCGCCTGCGACTGCACCGTCAAGTGCATGCTCGGGGAGAAGTGAGATGATAAGGATCGTCGACGCAGGCGACCCGCGGGTCGCGCGTTTCAACGCACGCCCTGCGTTTCCGGACGAGGCCGAGGACGCCGCGCGCGCGGTCCTGGCCGAGATCAAGGCCAGGGGCGACGCCGCCGTGAGGAAGTACGTCGCCAAGTTCGAGGGCTACAAGGGCAGGAGCCTCAGGGTCGAGGCGGACCTGGCCGCGCTCGAGAAGTCCATAAGCCCCGAGATCGTCCGAGCGGTGAAGGACGCGCACAGGCGCGTCGCGAGGTTCTCGAAGGCATCCCTCCGCGAGGGGTGGTCCATGCCGACGCCGCGCGGCGGCAAGACAGGCGAATTCTACTCGCCGATGGACCGCGTCGGCGTGTACGTTCCGGGCGGCACGGCCCCGCTCGCGTCGACTTCCATAATGACCGTCACCCTCGCCAAGGCGGCGGGCGTCCGCGAGATCGTCGCCTGCACCCCGGCGGGGAAGACGGGCGAGGTCAACCCCGTGCTCCTCTACGCGCTCGCGCTCGCGGGCGCCACCGAGATATACCGAGTAGGCGGGATCCAGGCGATCGGCATGATGGCCTTCGGCACCAAGACGTGCCGCAAGGTCCAGAAGATCGCAGGGCCCGGCAACGCATTCGTCACGGCTGCCAAGAGGCAGGTCTACGGATACGTCGCGATCGACCAGGTGGCTGGCCCCAGCGAGATAGCGGTGCTGACGGACGGGTCCGTCGACGTCCGCTGGATCGCGGCGGACCTCCTCTCACAGGCGGAGCACGGGAGCGGACTCGAGAAGTCCCTTTGCGTCTGCACGTCGAGGAAGTTCGCCGAGGAGGTCAAGGCGGAGGTCCTGCGCCAGACGGAGACGCTTTCGAGGAAGGCCCTCGTCCGGCGCGTCATCGACCGGGACGGGATCCTGGTCGTCGTCGCGAAGGGCGTGTCCGAGGGGCTCGAGGTGGTGAACCGCTTCGCGCCGGAGCATTTCGAGATCATGACGAAGGACGCGCTCAAGGTGATGAAGGGCGTCAGGAGCGCCGGCGCGGTCTTCGCCGGGGCGTGGACGCCCGAGTCCGCCGGCGACTTCGTCGCGGGTCCGAGCCACGTGCTGCCGACCGGAGGGGCCGCGAACATGTTCAACGGGCTGACGCCCGACGACTTCCGCCGCCGGCACAGCTTCGTGGCGTTCACGAGGGAAGACCTTTCCGAAACCCGCCGCACGATCGAGGCGTTCGCCGCGGTCGAGGGCCTTGACGGACACGGACGCGCGGCGACTGTGCGTTTCGAATGAAGCTTACGTTTGTCCAGCGACACGCCTACGGATGGGGGGCCGCGTTTGCGTCCCTCATCTGGCCGTTCTTCCCGGGGCGGCGCAGGCTCGCCGTGGAGAACATACTCAAGTGCGGCGTCACGGACAGCCCCGCCGAGGCCCGCCGGCTGGCCAAGGCCAGCTGGAGGCACCTCGCAGGGCACATCGCCGAGGCGCTGTGCGTCCCGGCCGTGATAGGCGAGGACAACTGGCGCGAGCACCTCGACGTGGAGGGCGCGAGCCCCGTTGCCGTGAAACTGCTCCTCGAGGAGCGCGACAAGCCCATAATCATCGCGAGCGCCCACCACGGGGCGTGGGAGGCCGCCACGAACCTGCTGTCCTTCGCCCGCCCAATGATCGCCGTCGCCCGGGCCATGAACTCGAAGATGATATCCAGGTGGATGGAAAAGCACCATTTCCGCGGCAGGATAACGGTCATCGACAAGAACCACGGCTTTACGCCTGACATCATGCGGCAGTGGCTCGACACGAAGGCTGCGATGACGATACTTATCGACCAGCATTCGAAGAAGGGCGCGCGGCTGACCTTCTTCGGCCGCACGGCGCTCTCGTTCACGAGCGCGACGCGGCTCGCCATCCGCTACGGAGCCCCGATAGTCGTCGGCACCTTCGTGCGCGTCGCGCCCTACCGCTACAGGCTCGTGGGCGGCGACCCGGTGTCCTTCCCGAAGGGCGCGGACAGGAACGCGTCCACTCAGCTCCTGAACGACAGGCTGGAGGAGGCGATACGCAAGTATCCGGAGCAGTACCTGTGGTTCCACAAGAGGTGGCGCAATGGCTGACTGGTACAAGACCCTTGCGGGGCTCCTGGGTCAGGATCCGTTCTTCACCCTGCTCGAGTACGCCGGGACGTTCGCGGGCGCGATATCGGGCGTGCGCCTCGCAAGCCGCAAGCGGTTCGACTGGTTCGGGGCTTATGTGATCGGCCTCGTCACGGCGCTCGGCGGCGGCACGCTCCGCGACCTGATGCTCAACCTGGAGCCGTTCTGGATGCAGGGTCCGAGCTACATCGTCATCACGTTCCTCGCCGTCGTCTCGATCTCGCTCTTCGGGCGCAGGTTCATCGACGGGCACGTCACGTGGTTCGTCTTCGACACGATTTCCATATCCCTCTTCATGGTCATCGGCCTCGAGAAGACCCTCAACACCGGCCATCCCTGGTGGTGCGCGATATTCATGGGCGTGATCACGGCCGTGTTCGGCGGCGTCCTTCGCGACATCTGCATAAACGAGGTGCCTCTCATCTTCCGCAAGGAGATATACGCGCTCGCCTGCGCGGCCGGAGGCGCCGTGTACCTGCCGCTCCTCTACTGGGCCGGACTCGACTCGCGCATCTGCGCAACAGTGTGCATGGTGACGATCTTCGTCGTGAGGGCGCTTGCGATCCGCTACCATCTCGGCGTGCCGGTACTGACCGGGCGCACGGCGAGGATATTCCACCACCCCCGGGCGAAGACTAGCAGAATTTCGGATAAAGTGGTATAATTACAGCCGACATACAGACGGAGGAAAGGCAGACATGAAAATCAATCTAATCGCTAACCTGAACGGTGCGCTTATCGGGCTGAGCTTCGGCTCCGAGCGTGAAATCACTGTGGGCCGCGAAATCGGCTGCACGATCGCCCCCCTGACCGCCGACGGACTCTCCCGCCACCATGCGAAGCTGTATTGCAAGGACGGCGCATGGTATGTCGAAGACCTTGGCAGCACGAACGGGACTTATGTCGGCGACAAGAGGATAAGCTCGCCCGAGAGGCTCGAGGCCAAGGTGAAGCTCCAGTTCGGCCGCTTCGAAGCCAGCGTGGACGAAATCGTGGACGAGACGGAGTCCGCGCCGCAGCCCGTGGCGTCGGAGCCGATTTCCGCTTCGCCCATCGTGCTCAAGCCCGTCGCCCCGGTTCCGCCGGTCAGCCAGCCCAAGCCCGTTGCGCCGCCTCCGCCCGTCGAGGCGCTCAAGCCCGTCGAGGCGCCAAAGCCCGTCGAGGCTCCGAAGCCCGTCGAGGCTCTGAAGCCCGTCGAGGCTGCCAAGCCCGCCGAACCGCTCCCGCCCGTCGAGGAGCTCAAGCCGGTGGCCCCTGCAGAGGTGCCCTCGATGACTCCCGCCGAGGCAGCCTCGGCCGGCGCCGCCGCGCAGGCCGCCGCCGCGCTCCCGACCGCGTCGAGGCGTCCGACCCTCCCCATAAAGCCCGGGATGCGTCCGCTGCCGGCCGGAATCCGCAAGCCAACGATTGGCGGAGCCGGGCTTAAGACGAATCTCAAGATGCCTCCGAAGGCCGGGCTGTCGCCGACGCTCAAGCTTCCTCCGAAGCCCGCCATGGCCACCGGGCTCAAGCTTCCTCCGAAGCCCACGATGGCGACCGGCCTCAAGCTTCCGCCCAAGACGCCGGTCGCAAAGCCCGCACCGGCCAAGCTCGAGCCGGTCGCCGAGCTGACTCCGCTCTCGCCGGTTGAATGAACAGGGCTCCTGAATACAGCGCAATGAAGAAGCTCGTCCTTGTGGCGGCGTTCGCCGCGTCCGGCGTCCTTTTTGCGGGACGCCCCGTGGCGCATTGGGACGTGATACCCTACCAGAGGGTCTCCAAGACCTTCAAGGCGGGCGTCGTGGCGTTCCACGAGAAGGGCGTGACGGTCGACTTCACCGTAAACGGCAAGAAGGTCGCGTCCGTCGACAGGCCCCAGTTCAACGGCCGCACAAAGACAATCGAGCATTTCTTCGTCTTCGACGCGTCGAACTACAGTGACGGACCAGTCACGGTCGGCGCCACGGCGAAGGCTCCCGGCGAGAAGCCTTTCCGCCTGCCGGACATCGTGCTCTACGCCAACTCGAAGAAGACGCTGGGCTCGCGCACCACGTGCTGGGTGGACCCTGTTAACGGCAACGACTTCGCGGACGGGAGCAAGGACGCCCCCGTACAGTTCATGAAGCAGGCCGTCAGCAAGGCCGGCGACGGAGGGGTGGTCTACCTGATGCCCGGCATCTACCAGGCCAAGATGATCGGCGGAGGACGGAGCCGCAAGTACTGGACGCTGGTGACCCCGGCGCCAGGCGTGGACCGCTCGCAGGTCAGGTTCGTCTCGGGGCGCACGGGGACGGACAAGATACACTTCAAGAACGTGGAGATGTTCTGCAACGTCAAGAGCGGCTACGGCACCATAGTGATGGGCGAGAGCGGCGAAACGATGGCGTGGTTCGACAACTGCCGGTTCTCCAACAGACACGGCCGGGCGGACGGCGCCACGACACCGTTCGGAAACAGGCTCAGGGCGTTCGTGACCGGCGGGTCGACCGAAAACATGGGCACGGGGCCTTTCGCCGAAATCGTCCGCGGGCACTCGATATCGGGCGTCGCGGGCGACGCCTTCAGCGGCAGCAACAGCCTTTTCGTCAACTGCACGGTCAACGACATCGACGCGAACGGCAATGCCGTGGAGAGAGACTTCTACCGCGCCTTCGCAACGGGCGACAGCTGGGTCCACGACACGATCCTCTACAACTGCCGCGTCACCGGATGCAACGGGCGGGCCTTCTCCGGCACGAGGTTCCGCGACAGCGCGGTCGTCAACGCGACCGTCGAGTCCTGCGCTCCGTCCACCGTCCACACGCAGTTCTTCGGCCCCGTCGAGAACGTGCTCTTCGCCAACGTGACGGTGAAGAACCAGACCTGGCAGTGGATGACGGAGAAGGACGGGAGGGCGAACTTCGCACCCAAGGACGTGCGGCTCCTCGGCGTCGCGGCCGACGGGTTCGCCGGGTTTGACACGGTCGACGGGTCCCGCGGACTCACCGTGTTGCCAGAATGCGACGAGACGATTTTTCCCAAAGGAGAGAAATGAGCGAAATCAGCGATCAGCAGAGGCGGCATTCGGCGGCGCACATGATGGCGCGCGCCGTGCAGAACGTGTTCGAGGACGTGCAGGTCGACATCGGGCCTGCAACGGAGGACGGATTCTACTACGACTTCGACCTCCCCCACAGGATATCGACGGACGACTTTCCGAAGATAGAGGCCGAGATAGCGCGGCTTATAGCGCTTGACGAGCCGTTCGTCAGGAAGGTCGTCTCGCGAGAGGAGTGCGCGAAGATGCTCGAGGGGCAGAAGTACAAGCTCGAGCGCCTCGCGGACATCCCCGAGGGCGAGGACATCTCCACGTACGCGGTCGGCGACTACGTCGAGATGTGCCGCGGCCCGCATGTCGAGACCGCCTCGCAGATCGGCGTCGTCAAGCTGACCCGCGTCGCAGGCAGCTACTACCGCGGCGACGAGAAGAACAAGATGCTCCAGCGCGTCTACGGCATCGTCGCGAAGGACCAGGCGGAGCTCGACGCGATCATAGCCCGCGAGGAGGAGGCCAAGAAGCGCGACCACCGCGTCCTCGGCAAGCAGCTCGAGCTGTTCACGATCACCGAGTCCGTCGGGCCCGGCCTCGCGCACTGGCTCCCGAAGGGCGCGCGCATCCGCGTCGCGATCGAGGAGTACTGGCGCAAGAAGCACTACGAGGCCGGATACGAGATTGTCTACACCCCGCATGTCGGCAAGTCCAACCTGTGGGAGACCTCGGGCCACCTGAGCTTCTACAAAGACGGCATGTTCCCGGTGATGAAGGTCCAGGAGGGCAGCGGAAACGACGCCTACATCCAGGACTACTACGTCAAGCCGATGAACTGCCCGTTCCACATCCAGGTGTACCAGTTCAAGAAGCGCTCCTACCGCGACCTCCCGATGCGCCTCGCCGAGCTCGGCACGGTGTACCGCTACGAGAAGGACGGCGTGCGCCACGGTCTCTTCCGCGTGCGCGGCTTCACCCAGGACGACGCCCACATCTTCTGCACGCCCGAGCAGATCGTCCAGGAGATCAAGGACACCGTCGAGTTCGCCAAGAACATGCTCGGCAAGTTCGGCTTCCACGACATCCAGGCGTACCTCTCCACCAAGCCCGCCAAGGCCGTCGGCGACCCCGCGCGCTGGGAGCAGGCGACGCAGTCCCTCCGCGACGCCCTCGAACAGGAGGGCATGAGCTACGAGGTGGACGAGGGAGGCGGCGCGTTCTACGGACCCAAGATCGACATGAAGATCAAGGACGCGCTCGGCCGCCCCTGGCAGCTCGGAACGGTCCAGTTCGACTTCAACCTGCCGGAGCGCTTCGACCTCACCTACATCGGGACTGACGGCAAGGAGCACCAGCCCTACATGGTGCACCGCGCGCTGCTCGGCTCGATAGAGCGCTTCTTCGGCATCCTCATCGAGCACTACGCCGGCGCGTTCCCGCTCTGGCTCGCGCCCGAGCAGGTCCGCGTCCTCCCCGTAAGCGACAAGGCCCTCGACTACGCGAAGAAGATACAGTCCGCCCTCAAGGCGAAGGGCTTCCGCGTCGACGTGGACGCGTCGCCGGACAAGCTCGGCGCCAAGATACGCGAGGCGACGGTGCAGAAGGTCCCGTACCAGGTGGTCGTCGGTCCGCGCGACGAGGCCGCAGGCACGGTGTCTGTCCGCTCCCGTGCCGACGGAGACCTCGGCGCGATGAGCCTTGACGCGTTCGCAACGAAACTGGATGCCGAAATCGCCATGATTTGATATTGCTATTTGTCTCCCATTTTTTGCTATATTCTTTCACGGCAGGTTCGTGCTAGAATATACGCGTAGGCAAGAACAAGGGGAAACCCCAAATGGGAGAAATAGCAATGGATACAAAGATACTTCAGTTCGGCGAAGGCAACTTCCTCCGCTGTTTCATCGACTGGATGGTGCAGCGGATGAACGACAGGGCCGGCTTCGACGGCGCCGTCCAGATAATCCAGCCCATTGGCGAGGAGCTTGGCGTCCCGTCCAGGATCCTCAACGAGCGGGGCGGACGCTACCACACCTGCCTTCGCGGCGTGATTGGCGGAAAGACGGTCGAGGAGATCGAGGAGATCGGCTGCGTCAAGGGCGTTGACGTCGCGTCCAGCGTCGAGAAGTACGCGGCCGAGCCGTCCCTCCGCTTCGTCGTCTCGAACACGACCGAGGCCGGCATACAGTACGTTAAGGGGCAGGATACCTTCCCGGCGAAGGTGCTGCGGCTTCTCAAGGCGCGCAAGGCCGCCGGACTCGGCGGTCTCGTCTTCATCCCCTGCGAGCTCATCGAGCACAACGGCGACAACCTGAAGAAGTGCGTCCTCCAGCACTGCGCCGACGAAGGCGACGCGGCGCTCTCCGCGTGGATCGAGAAGGAGTGCGTCTTCTGCTCGACGCTCGTAGACCGCATCGTTGCCGGGCGGCCCGATCCCGAAAGCGCCGCGCGCTACGCCGAGCAGCTTGGCGAGAGGGACGACGTCCTCGTCTGCGGCGAGCCGTTCCACTTCTTCGTCGTCGAGACCCCCGCCGGATTCGACCTCGAGTCCGAGCTGCCCCTGAGGAAGGCCGGCGTCAACGTCGTCTACACGACCGACATGCAGCCCTACCGCACGCGCAAGGTCCGCTTCCTCAACGCCACCCATACGACGATGGTCTACCTTGGGATGGAGAAGGGGTTCGAGGAGGTCGCGCAGTGCATCGGTGATCCTGACTTCAACAAGTTCGTCCGCAAGGTCGTCTTCGAGGAGATATTCCCGACGGTGGGCCTGCCGGACGCCGAGAAGAAGGAATACGCCGAGAGCGTCCTCGAGCGCTTCGCCAATCCCTTCGCCCACCACAAGCTTGCGTCCATCGCGCTCAACACCGTCGCGAAGTGGAAGACCCGCTGCCTCCCCGTCGTGTGCGACTACTACAAGCAGTTCGGCAAGCTTCCCGAGGCAATGATGCAGGGCTACGAGGCGATCGCACGCCACTACGACAACATGAAGTGAGAGAAACGAAAGGGGAATCAAATGGCTACCAAGAAGGCTTTCATAAACGACGACTTCCTTCTAACGACGAAGGCCGCGAAGGAGCTCTACCACCGCCACGCGGAGAAGATGCCCATCATCGACTACCACTGCCATCTCCCCCCGGTGGAGATCGCGGAGGACAAGCGCTGGACGGACATCGCGCAGGTCTGGCTCGGAGGTGACCACTACAAGTGGCGCCAGATGCGCTCCAACGGAGTAGAGGAGCGCTTCTGCACCGGCGACGCGCCGTGGCACGACAAGTTCGTCAAGTTCGCCGAGACGATGGAGCGCCTCGTCCGCAACCCGCTCTTCGACTGGTCGCACCTCGAGCTCGCGCGCTACTTCGGCGTGACGGAGATCCTGAACGGCGCGAGCGCCGAGCGCATCTGGAAGAAGTGCAACGCGAAGCTCGCGGGCAAGGGCTTCTCCGCGCGCGGGCTCATGAAGAAGTCGAATGTCAGGGTCGTCTGCACGACGGACGATCCGGTCGATTCGCTCGAGCACCACCTCGCGATCGCGAAGAATCCGTTCTGGACCCAGATCCGCCCCGCGTGGCGCAGCGACAAGGCGTCCAAGATCGAGAACGTCAAGGCGTGGAACGAGTGGATGGACAGGCTTGCCGCCGCCGCGAAGACGCCGGTGAAGACGATGGACGACTTCCGCGACGCGATGGCGAAGAGGCACGCGTTCTTCGAGAAGGCCGGGTGCGTCATTTCCGACTACGGCATAACCGAGGTCTTCGCCGCCCCCTACACCGAGGCGGAGCTCAAGGCGATCTTCAAGAAGGCGCGCGCTGGCAAGGCCGTGACGCCCGAGGAGGCGCTCAAGTTCAAGAGCGCCTGGCTCTTCGAGGGCCTCAGGGCCGACGCGAAGTCCAACTGGACGACTCAGCTCCACTACAACTGCCTCAGGGACACGAACAAGGCGATGTTCGGCAAGCTCGGGCCCGACACCGGCTTCGACTGCATCGGCGACTGGTCCGTCACCGAGAATCTCGCTAAGCTCTTCGACCGCCTCGAGCGCGAAGACTCCCTCCCGCGCTGCATCCTCTACTCCCTCAACCCGAAGGACAACGAGATGCTCGCGACTCTCATGGGCTGCTTCCAGAAGGCGCCCGCGCGCGGCAAGATACAGCTCGGCTCGGCGTGGTGGTTCCTCGACCAGAAGGACGGCATGCGCCGCCAGCTCGACGTCCTCTCGACGCTCGGCTGCCTCGGCAACTTCGTCGGCATGCTCACCGACTCGCGCTCGTTCCTCAGCTACACGCGCCACGAGTACTTCCGCCGCCTCCTCTGCCAGAAGCTCGGCGAGGAAGTCGAGAAGGGCGAGATACCGAACGACCTCAAGTGGCTCGGCAAGATCGTCGAGGACATCTCGTTCAACAACGCCAACAGCTACTTCGGATTCGGCGCATGATCATCAACCCCAAGGACAATGTCGAGATTCGCGGGGACGGACACAAGTACGCCCTCCGCGACATCTCCGAGGGCGAGAACGTCGTCAAGTACGGCATGCCAATCGGACACGCCACGTGCGCCATAAAGAAGGGCGAGCACGTGCACGTCCACAACGTCAAGACGAATCTTGGCGAGGTTCTGGAATACAGGTACGAGCCGGACGAGGCCGCGATCGACGGATGGAAGACGGTCGAGCCGAAGGAGACCTTCCTCGGCTACCGCCATGCCGACGGACGCGTGGGCATTCGCAACGACATCTGGGTGATCCCGCTCGTCGGCTGCGTGAACCGCCTCGCCGAGCGCCTTGCGCAGTCGTGCGGCGGGCTCGCGCTCACGCACCCCTATGGCTGCTCGCAGATGGGCAAGGACCACGAGACGACGGCAAACATGCTCGCGCAGTTCTGCCGCCACCCGAACGCAGGCGGCGTTCTTGTCGTCTCCCTCGGCTGCGAGAACAACACGCTCGAGAGCTTCGCCGCCCGACTCGGCTTTGACGGAAAGACCTTCGACTCGGCCTCTGGCACGTTTCAACCTTGCAACCTTTCAACCTTTCAACCTCTAAACATCCGTTTCTTGCGGGCGCAGGACCCGGGCGACGAATACGAGAAGGGCCTCGCGCTCGTCAAGGAGCTCGACGCGGCGCGTCCGAAGGAGCGCGTCGAGGTCTCGGTGCGGGAGCTCGTCGTGGGGTTGAAGTGCGGCGGGTCGGACGGCTTCTCGGGTCTCACGGCGAATCCGCTCGTGGGGCGCTTCTCGGACTGGCTTGCGGCGCGCGGCGGCGCGACTGTGCTCACCGAGGTGCCGGAGATGTTCGGCGCGGAGACGCTTTTGATGAAGCGCTGCCGCACGAGGGCGGTCTTCGACAAGTGCGTCGAGATGATCAACGGCTTCAAGGACTACTACACCTCGCACAACCAGGTGTGCTACGAGAACCCGAGCCCCGGCAACAAGGCGGGCGGCATCACGACTCTCGAGGACAAGTCGCTCGGCTGCGTCCAGAAGGGCGGCTCGTCGCCCGTCGAGGACGTGCTTCTGTACGGCGAGAGCGTCAAGGCGCACGGCCTTTCGCTCATGACGGGTCCGGGCAACGACCTCGTCGCGGCCACGGTGCTCGCGGCGGCAGGATGCCACCTTATCCTCTTCACGACGGGGCGCGGCACGCCCTTCGGGTGCGTCATTCCGACGATGAAGGTTGCGACGAACGACACGCTTGCCGCGAACAAGCCGAACTGGATCGACTGGAACGCCATGTCGAACCCCGACGTCGAGGAGTTCGCGA
>Ga0310696_10005957_pt1 | contig 14577 bp, 34 predicted proteins | sample AusTroGonzalo_MG_4_FD_203885 | JGI IMG/M metagenome (GOLD analysis project Ga0310696, IMG submission 203885) | Bovine rumen microbial communities from tropical cattle in Woodstock, Queensland, Australia - Gonzalo_02 (v2) (version 2) | ecosystem: Host-associated > Mammals > Digestive system >...
TCTTCTAAATCCATAATTACTCCTTACACTTTGAAAGTGTTTCATAATATTGTTTATTTATAGACTCGCCGTAATTACCACCAATAACGTGGTTGAATTCTTTAATGAGTTCATATTCAAATTCACCGGTTTCATCTTCCAAAACCCACTGCATTTCTTCTATCCAATGAGCTTTGATATGTTCTTTCCACAGTTCTTCATTTTTATGAATGAACCCATAGAAATCGCAGACAGGAACGTGATCTTGGTTGAAATAGGCAATGTCTATTTTTTTGTAAAACAGGTCTGTAAACTTTTCCATATACGGAAAGTCCTTGTCCGGCTCTGTATCTTTCTCAAAACAGACATACATTACAGTGTCAATTTGAGTGTCAGGAACATCAAAATCACACCAGTTTTTATGCATAGAAAGATATTCATAAAGTTTCATAAAACCCCCTAAACTTCAAAGTTGGCTCTTCGCAAACATTTGTTGTAAACTTCATTAAGAGAAGCTTTGATAACGGGCCAATCATCTACTAACTTTTCTGTTGTATATTCATATAGAACTTCTTTGCCGCCAAGAAATGATTCTTCGTTTTTTACCATTACAGTAGGCTCTCTTTCTGCTAAAGACCACTCATCTATACCAATGAGGTCTTTTCCGACAAATACGTGCCAGCCTCTGTAATTAACTTCTACATACTCTTTAGCAGAAGAGTTCAATTTAGAAGTATCAAACGTCTTAAGATAATCAGCAATTTTCTGTCTGATTTCTTTTGCTTCTTCTATGTCCATAAAATCCTCCTTACAACATTCTGCAACGATTTTCAGTGCAGCGTTTATTAAAGCGTTTGCACTTTGTTTTTACTGCCTCTCCAGTTCTGATGTTATAATCAACTCTGAAGATATTGGCTCCCTTGTACCAATTTTTAGTTCCGTGATATTTATAGTTCAAAGTGTCGCAGTCATAAAAATAGTAAGTATAAATATCACCCTTCATAGTTGCGTCAAAGATTCCATATGTGCCGGAAATATCAGCACATCTGTCTTCATCTGACGCTTTTGCAAACCACATAACGTGGTCTTCAAGTTCTTCTCCCGACATACCGTCGTGTTTCCATTTTCTTACTAGTTCGTCATACATAAATGCCTCCTACATATAGAATTGATCTCTCTTTCTGAGTGAGAGTGCTGTTTCAATATCATCAAGAACACTCTGATCTTTTTCATCGAGCATATCGTGAACTGTTCTTGTAAGTTTCAAAATGTTTGTGATTGCTCTTGGTGATAATTCGTAACGCGTAATCGCCTTGTCCAAAGTTTCCTGAGCTTTTCTTGTAAGCTGACAGTACATTTCGATTTCATCTGGAGTCATCTGACTGTTCAAATGTCCTTGACGCTTATACTGACGTTTCCAAGCTCTTTCAACTAAGAATCGAATGCGTTCACGAGTAAGCTTTTCTCTCTGTCCTTCTGTTTCGTCATTGAAGTCGTAAACAATTTCAATTCTGTCCAGCAATGGAGCAGAGAATTTCTTCCAATACATATCAATTGATTTTGCACTGCACAGACATATTTTTTCTTTGCTTCCATAATTACCGCAAGGACACGGATTAGAAGCCATAAGCAACTGAAAATCTGCAGGGAAAGTTGTCGCCCTTCCAGCTCTTGAAAGCGTTATTGTTTTAGTTTCAAGAGGAACGCGAAGCATCTGCAAAACAGAGCTTCTAAACTCTGCGGCCTCGTCTAAAAACAACGCCCCCTTATGAGCCAAACTTATCTCGCCTGGGCGGCACTGTGGACCACCGCCACAAATGCCTTCAATACTTGCAGTCTGATGTGGAATGCGGAATGGTCTTACAGCAATCTTTTCTTCAGGTTTAAGAAGACCTGCAATAGACCAAATTCTTTGAACAGAAGTTCTTTCTTCATTCAAAAGATTTGGAGTAATGTCAGGCATATTTTGAATCATCATAGTCTTGCCACAACCTGGACTTCCGATAAACAGAAGATTATGACGACCTGCCGCGGCAACGGCCATAGCAAACTTTGCATCTTCGTGTCCGGCATTATCAAGATGTGATTTTTTAAGCAAGTCTGTAAAAGTAACTTCAAGGTCATCATAATTGTCTTCGGCCTTTCCGAATCCATTGTTACCCATTGTTTCACCAATAGATTTATAAGCATCAACTGCGTCCGCAAGGCTATCTACTTTATGTACGATAATTCCATCAGGAAGAGCTTCGGTATTCATTGGAACAATTGCATATTGAATTCCGCACTCAACAGCATTTTCTAATGCAGAAAAAACTCCGCGAACAGGTCTTACACTTCCGCTTAAATCAAGTTCTCCAAGAACAATGACTTTTATGTCTTTGTTCAAGTTGAGACTTCTATCCAGGATTGCCAATGCGATAGGTAAGTCAAACTGTGCACCATCTTTTCTGAGGTCTGCAGGAGAAAGAGAAATTAAAACTCTTTCAGGCGGAAATTCAAAACCACTGTTTCTTATAGCGGCCCGAACTCTTTCGCGAGATTCTTTGACTGCATTGTCAGCAAGACCCACAATATCAACTGCAGGTATGCCTCGACGTAAGTCGACTTCAACATTTACAAGGCTTCCCTCGTAACCAAACTGTGCATTTGTGTAAATCATAAATACTCCTTCTTGCTTATAAGCAAGCTGATAAACTCTCTCTGTAAATGCTCACACCGAATGGCAGTTTCTTTAATGCATTGATATTGATGCAGCTTATCACTGGATGTTTCTCCAGTGCGAAGCTGCAGGGATTTAATAACGGTTCTTGCATTTACGCTCTGCTCAGATACCATAAACTTGTGTCAGTCTCTTTAATTGCTTGATTAGAGGGCTGAAATGCTGTTGAACTTTGAAACAGCACGAGCAGCCCATCTAGTAAAATTAGTTCCAAGTATCTGTAACTCTGAAAGAAATGCTCATAACAAACGGCAGTGTCTTTAACGTTGTGATATAGTCCAGATGAGCGGCCGTAGACTTTATACTGCGGCTCATCTGGAGTATTAAATCTTGTTCCTTGCATTTCCACTTCTGCTTAAACGCACTTATAACGCTTGGTCTTTCTTTACATCTGCGATGAGACAACCCGTCTGCGTACGGGTTAGCTATTAATTACGTTCCTAGTACGTTTGTTTGACTGTATACTTATAACGAGCGGGCATATCTCTAAAAGCTTGATGATTATCAGGATGAGAGATCACGAGTTTGGTGATCTCTCATCCTGATCAGTTGAATTACGTTCCTCGTATACTAAAGTTGCCTGCATACTTATAACGAATGGTCTTTCTCTAATTCAGCGATATTGTACGCCGGACGACGGTTCACATTTCCATCTTGTCTAGGATGGACATTGAACCGTCGACGGCGTATCATTAAATTACGTTCCTCGTATGCTAAATTGACTTGTGCATTTATTGTCTACGGTCATCTCTCTAAAGGCTTGATGTTTATACCTGCTACAGGAGGAAGTATTGCCTCCTGTAGCAGGTATCAAACTAAACTTCAGACACCTAATGCACATATTCTGACTTGAATATACTTATCACTTGTGGTCATAACTTTAAGAACTCGATAATTAGAGTCAGGAGCCGCGTGGTGTATTCGACGCGGCTCCTGACTTTGATTTAAATTCAGTGCCTCGTATATTCGTTCTGACAATATACACTCAACATTTATGGTCAATCTCTTTATAGCTTTGATTTAGCATCTCCTGGAATCGATGAGCGGTATGGCTGTGGATTCCAGGAGATGTCTATAAAATTAATGTCTTGTGTATAATCCATTGGCTTGGCTTTTTTTTTACCACTTCAATTCAAAGTGAGTTTTTTCGACACTTGTCATAAGAAGTGACATAAGCATATCCCATCTTCTGTTAGAAGGACTGTAAGACAGGACTTCTTTGTACATACTTTCAACTAAGTCCAAAGATGACTTCATATCGGTGCAGCTTGGAATGATGAAACCGTGAGTGCGGATAATGTTCTGCAGTGTGTAATATGCACCGGCACCCTTGAAACAATTCAACCAACGCTGAGGCATATACTTAAGTTTGTTTCTGAAATGCCAATATTCAGAATTTACTGCATTCAGCAACTGCTCCAAAGATGAAGCATAAGAGATTTTTAATTTCATTTTTTCACGTCTGTCTCCATAGGATGTAATTCCATAGTCAGCAAGCTCTTTGAAGATATGTTTCATATCATCAAGAGTGAAGAATGTAAAACGCTTGTCATCGTTCTTTACCTTCTTAGAGATAAGTTTGAGCTGCAGGCAAAGTTCATTCTTGGTCTGTCTGAATACATAACGTGTGTCGTAGCGTTTGCGGACAGCGTAAGTCCAACTCTTTGAACCGTCACCAATAAGTGCGAATGTCTGGGCACAGATCCAACGCCTAAAGAGTTCAGGATTACGGATAAAACCCCCTTGTTCGATAGTTTTAAGAATCGGGTCGTCTGCTTCAAAGATAGCCTTGAAAGATTCGTTAGAAGACATTAAAGCCTGCATCTTGTCTACATCGATACCGGCGTTCTTAAGAGCCTCAATTCTTGAGTTGACTTTTGTAACGTTTTCGTTACGGATTGTTTCAGGAACAAGATAGTGAGTTCCCTCACTGAGTTCAGTAACAGGTGAACCACCTCTTCCAATAACAAAGCTAGTTCCGCAGTTTGGACAAACAACTTCAGTTTTTCCCATAATAAATCTCCTTAGTGGCTAAAACCACTTCTTAAATAATGTCAGTTTGCTATCAGCAGGACTCTGCCAATACCATTTATCTCCAAAATCCCAATTGTTGTTGATGATAAGTCCAAGCACATAGATTTCTAATCTTGCTCTCGCCACGTATCTGCTTTCGTTTTCAGCGAGCTGTTTGGTGCTTAAGTGGCTTTCATCAAATGCAAAGAAGTATTTTGAATCTGCCTTTCTTGAAGGCACTGAATATTTATAGTTTCTGAACAGTTCAAGCAATTTTTCTTCCTTGTCGTCTGACTGTTCAAACTCTATATCCACTAAAAAACCATTCAGTCTAACTTCTTTTTTCTCGAAGCTAATTCTGTATGGTTGACCGTCTTCGACTTTCTCAATAAAGTCATTTACTGTCATAAAGACCTCACCAAGTTATCGAACATATCCCTATTACCCAATGCTTTCTTTGCAGCATAAAGTGAGAGATATCCCGCAATTTCCTTTTCAGTTCTTTGACGATTTGTGCTAACGTTGCCACCGGTCCCCCTTGTAACAACTCCATCTTTTTTGTTCAATTCAACGCCAAGTCCACCCAACTTAAAACGTTTCGTTTGAACGGCCCTTAAACAATCCATTACAAAGATATTCATTGTCTGAATATCTCTTACATTTGTGATGTAAGCCAGGACGCATTTAGCCCAGCAATACTGCCCTTTGTACAAGAACGCGTTTACTCTTCTAACTGCTTCCTTGAGAGTGTTTGAGGTCTTACAAATGTGAAGGATTGTTTTTTGGAAGTTCCTTAATCGTTTTGCAGATATAGAAATTTCTGTGTCACGAATCATAAATCCAAGGAACTTGAAGAACCTGGACTTATCAAGAACTTCTACTTTTTTAGGATTGAGAATAAGTTCCTTTTCGTTTAATCTGCGTTCAAGAATTTCCTTGCCCTTTTCCCATTCATTACCAATAATGAGAATGTCATCAGAATATCGAACGTAGTAAACATCAAGAGTTTTAATCTCTTCATCCATTTCGTAAAGAACTGCATTGGCTAGAAAAGATGCCACTGCACAACCCTGCTTAAGTGACTGGAAGTGCTCTATCTCATTGCCATTTACGTCTTTACATTTGTCGTTTTCATAATAACGACGAAGAAGATTGATAATAACAGACTTGCCCGTAATTGCTTCAACTTTGTCAAAAACTTCTTCAATGAACCGTAGCGGAACACTGTCAAAATACTTTGACAAGTCAGCTTTAATACCGATTGTTTTAAGATTGCATCCGGCAATTCTGCTTACAACCTCACGAACAACTTTACCACAGGACAAGTCGGTTTGATATGCTTTTGAACGTTCTGAAACAAGGCTGCCACAGAACTCAAACAACATATCATTGATGATAGACAAGATCACACGGTCGCGATACTCATTGATGTAAACAATACGTGTTCCACCGTCATCTTTTGGAATTGCCTGCTGGTGAGGCCGTTCAATGTTGTAAAGATTGTTTTTAATCAAAACACCTAAACCTTCTCTGAAGTCAGGACTGCACATTGTTTCCAATTTGTCATACGGCATATTTTTGTCTACCGCGACCTGGATTGCTTTTTCCCATCGTTCAGACTTAAAAAACTCTTCATAAAGTTTATCCATAGATTTTTCCTTGCTGTTAATTACAGACTTATTTTTTTTACGCTATCAGACGATCTGCTTCATCTAACCACGTCTGCACCTTGTCTTGAGGAACCAAACGTTTCAATGTTGTATGCATTACGTCTTTAAGTTCAGAAACAGTACACCCGACAAAAGCGGTAATGCTTCCGTGAAGTCTTCTGTTATAGGTAGTTGCTGCTTTCTGCAGTAATTCATCCAACTCGAAAAAATTGTCTTTTTGGTAATCTTCCATAAAAACTCCTTGTTATTTGTATAACATTTGTTAAGTCTTGTTAACTTATGTTACAGTATATCTAACATTTGTTAGGTTTGCAAGAAAAAAATTATGCTTCGTATGCAAATCTTGATGCCCGAAAACATCCGAATTTCTTTTCTTTTAAGACTTTGATATCATCTGCGTAAATCTTGACGGTCTTCCGTTCATTTCCGCCGGAAGTTTCCACCAAGTCAAGTTTCAGATGACCCTTAATTTCAACAGTATCACCCTTCATTACGTCAGAAGTTTCTATCTTTGTTCGGTCTGTCATAATCGTATTAAAGATAGACTCGCATCTGATAGTGTCACTTCCTACGCAATGGTCGTGCGGCACCGCGACTTTTGTTATAAGAGCACCGGTGTTATGAATGTAACAGTTCAGCACTCTTCCACTTAATTTTACTTCGTTCAATTTTCAAACCTCCTGTCATCAATAACATCTTGAACAATCCATCGTAAGTCTTCCATATCTGCAAGACTGTCACGTTTTTCCAAACGTCTCTCAACTTCAAGGATTTCTTCATCTGTAAGTTTTACATCTTCGCCATTAAGACTTAAAAGTTCTTCAACGGTTTCAATGTCTTCCTTGCAAAGACAACCCCAAGATAAGACATTATCAAACTCGCTTTGATTTCCGTCTTCATCAATTACGATAAGTTTTTTCATAGCGGCCCCTACTTTCTCATATTCTTAAATACAACTCTGTCGTGTGAGAACAAAAATGTCTTGAACATCATTTCATCAGTAGTTACCAAGTTTCTGTTGAAATCAAGTCTTGCAATGTAGCCGAACTTTCCATAACCATTAAATGTTACTTGTCCGCGACATTGTGGAACAATACGTTTATAATCTTCCCAAGTCTGAATAAACCTTAAAGGGCAAGAGTTATAAAACATATGTGGAAGCACATCAATTGGATAAAGATCTGACTGCTCGTAGCCTCTGTCAATCATATCCTGAGTTACTTTCCTGTGATTTGTCAGATAAAACTTGTGGCAGCCGTCAAACAAGAAATACTTGAAATCTACTGTTTTGTTGCCTATTTTCATAACGCCCCCCTTATAAAGCGAGTTCATACGGAAACATTTCGATAATCTGCTCATCTTCATCAGTAAGCACATCACCCAACTCTTCGTGAATAGCATCAATTCTTCTCTGCCTTTCACGTTTTTCTTCTTTTGACCATTCTTCAAGTTCTTCTTTTGTCATTTAGGACTCCTTGAAAAACACATCGAGTTTTTCATAACCTTCAGGAAGTTCATTTGAGAGACAAATCTCGTCAAAAGCCCAGGTTCCCACGTCTTCAAAGCAGGTTCCACCTTCGTGATAATCACCACCGCCGCGGTTATTTCCAAGAGCAGTAAGAAGAGAAATCGGGAAGATACACATAGTATATTTCTTACCTTTCCATTCTTCTGTGAACTTACTCTTTTTGTAGTAATCTTTCAAATCGACATAGGTTTCCTTTGAGTTGTTGATGAGATACTTTACAGAATCCATCTTAAATTTAGTTTCATCGACATAGATGTAATCTTCATCTTCCCTATCCCAAACTTCGTCATATGAAAAGCCAAGGGCCTTACACTCGTCTTCTTCTGCGTAATCGCCGCACCAACAAACTTTTTTAGGATTATCAACAAGTCTTTCTGCAAGTGCTGTTGTAAAATCGTTTCTCCACCAGGAATGTTCCATAAGTTTAAGTCCGTTGTAGTAATTATAATCTGGACTTCCTCGTTTCTCCGATTCCAGCCACTTCTGATTTTGAACGTTGAAATACTCTCTTTTACCATTTTTATCTTCTGTGATAACGTGATAATACTGTCCCATAATTTTTACTCCTTAATATTCTGTGTATCCGTAAATAATTTTGCCTTTGATTAATTTTTCAAAAGCATCCAAAAGTTCATCCCGAACTTCAGAGACATAATCAACTGCATCTGAGTCGTCGAAAGGAATCTTAAAGACATCTGCGAGGAAGGCGAAGCAGTCAGTAATCTTACCTTCAACTTCGTCTTCGATAGCGAGAGGAGTAGCACAAAGACAATAATGAATACCATTTTTCACTACTTTCTTTGTTGCATACTTCCCCTCTGTGTCGCAGAGTTCCTGAGCCTGTTTTTCAAAAACGTCGCTCATAACAACTCCTTAAACGGTTCCGGCTTCGGCAATATTGTTTTCTGCAAGAACTTCACGAAGTGCCTTAATTGCTTCCGACATAGCAGCCTTTGATTGTTCCACAGTTGGAAATTCACAGGTAATATCCATCTGAGCCATACCTTTAGCATTAGTGCTAAAGTTCATTCTTACTCTCTGCTGTTCAAGTGTTAATTCTTCCATAGGTTTCTCCTTAAATGTATTGATTTACAAGTTTCATAATATCTTCACGCGTTTTACACGCATTAAGCTTCTTGTTGAAACTAGCCATTGATTCGTAGCTTTTTACGTTTTCGTAAAAGATACCCATATCGCAGTAACATTCATTTACTACGATGTCAAAAAGTTCGTCTTTTTTAGACATAATCGCACCCCCTTATTCAGCGACTTTTAATATTTCTTCTTCCTTTTCAAGAAGTTTTAATTCGTGAAAAGAAGAATATCCATATTTACCTACGATAATGTGGTCCACAAGACGTAAACCAACACTTTCGCAGCCTTTCCGAATTTCATTTGTTGTTTCAATATCTTCATCAGACGGAGTAGTGTCTCCTGTCGGATGATTATGAAACAACATAATGCCAACAGCGTCTTTCTTAAGTGCATAGACCAGGATTTCACGTTTACCGACAAGACAGTTGTTTATAGTTCCCTTGAACATAACGCTTTTGCCGATAACGTTACGCTGAGTATCCAAAAGAATGACACCAAAGTTTTCACGCTTACGACGCGAAATATTTCCCAAAATGTCGTAAGCATCACCTGGATAATTTATTCTCATTATGCGACCATCCTTTCAAACATATCCGAAAGTCTTTCTTCAAGCTCTTCGTAAGAGCAGAAATTATTACAGCCGCCCGAATAGTCTTTTTCAGACTGAGCTGTTCTGTAAAGCACATTGTCATACCAATGTCCACCAACGTTGTAACGAACATCGCCTACACTGACGTAAATAAACTTTCCATCTTTTTTAAAGAAAGCAGACCATTCGAAATACATCGGACTGAAAGTTACTTCTGCACCAAGCTTTTTGGCGAGAGCCTTAAATTCCTTTCTTGCGATTGGAATAAACGCTTTCTTAAAATAATTGGCGTGAGTGTAATCACCCCAATATTCTTCAGGAACATTACAATTCTCAAAATCGTAGTCCCTAAAATCTTTTACTGTTTTCATACAGCCTCCTTTAATGTGATGCCGTGTCTTTTACACACTTCATCAATAAGCATCTGCTCGTTCTGTTCCATAAGGCGTAAAGCTTCTGCTTCACCTTTCTTTGACTGTCTGTTCACTTTATTCAAAAGCATATGCAGGCCCGTAAAACCCTGGAAAGAAACAGAAAACTTATCAACAACAAGAGGAGTTACCGAAAGATAATAACCTCTTGGTTTAGGCTCATAAGTTGCGTAGTTTATTCCACCAAGGTCATAAAAAACGCGAACTTCCAAAACATTGCAAGATACATCTCTTCCGTCATTACACGGAATTCTTTTACTGAATACTGTCATATATCCTCCTATGCAGCGTTGATTACATCGAAAACGTAGTCCGGCTCTAAACCAAACCACGACATAAGAGCATCTTCAATTTCTTCAAGATCACCATTCTGAATATCTTCTTGAATGCTCTCCATAAAATCTTTGACTTCAGACTTTGCCTCTTCTTCAGTCAAACCATCGCGACGCATTAAAATCTTTACTATACGCCCCATAATTTTCTCCTTACAGTCGAGCTGTTAAATAAAAAAGGCTCTCTTTTTGAGAGCCTAGTTTTCACAATTGATAATTTTCTGTATCGCTTCCCAATCTGAAGCAACCATAAATCCGTCTACAAACTGAGCATAATACTTATGCTCGACCCCATTTTTGTCCTTAAAGCGGACAACTCTTCCAAAAGGTTTCATTTGAAATCCCCCTTATAAAACTTTTTATTAAATCGCTTGAACGTTTCCGGCGTGCAAGGATTTCCCCATTTGTTGCTCTGCTTTATAGTGATAGCACCCTCACGACAGAGAGTATCCACGTAAAAGCCCCATTCTTGCTGCATAGACCAATAATCGCTGAAAGGCTCGTTGTAATCCACGAAATGTTTGACTGCATCTCTAAAAGTCATAGATACTCCCCAAGAACAGAAACGTCCTTATCAAACTTTTCCCGTTTGTTAATATAATACCAACACGCAACTGCAAGATGAGTAATGTAATACGTTCCTTCGTCGCAGTCTGCATAGAAAATTAAATCCTTTTTCTCTAAACTAGAGAAAACTCCTCTAAGCTGACGAGCAGGAATTTCATCTGTAATGTCGTAAAAGTCAACAAAGTTTGCGTTATCAGACAAATTCTCTGCCATTGACGAATAATTGAAGTTGAAGTAATCGAAACACTTCTTCTCAAAATCTGTAAGACTGTAAACAGTCTTTTCAACAATTTCTTTTGATGTCATACATTACTCCTTTGGTTTTATTTTCCCTGAGCCATAATCAATTCCAAGACAAAACATCTCGTATATATCATCAAGTGTATATTGAGCGTCATTGAATTGTTTGCAAAATACATTGTATGGAAGCCCAAAACCATTTTTAGAAAAATGCTTGCAGATACAATCTATGAACAGTTTCTGATATTCTTCCTTTGTCATTTACCACTCCTTTGTCTTTTCAAAATATTCAGACTTAGCAGCAAGATAAGCTTTCTTCTGCATATCCGAAAAGTTGGTTCTTGCAAGATATTCAGAGGTTCCCTCATCTTTATATTCAATTCTGCAGAAACAAGACAGAACATCCCAATCGGCTTGCCAATTGATACCGTATTCGTGGTTAAACATCTCATACAGAAAAGCAGATTTGCAATAATCAAAATTCTCCATAGCGTGTGCTTCACGCTCTTTGAGAGTTTTCCAAAGTTTGATATGCTTTTCCACAAATTCTTTGTCATACATCCACGCGAAGCAGACCGGATTGTCGTACATTCCTTTGGTTTCTTCCAAAAGTTTCTGACGTTCTTCTTCAGTTTTCCAACAATGGAAATGACTGATATAATCCACCTGTAAACCGTAAAGGTTTGTCAAAAAATCTGACTTGGCACGATAGTCATCTGCAGACTTTAAAGGCTCACAAATTTCTTCTTCGGTGAAAAGTTTGTTCGGCATACGCTCAAGATACCACGCTTTACATTCTTCGTTAGTTTTTCCAGGATGATGCAGAGCATAATCATTTGCGTATTTGATCTGATGATTGTTCTTGAATACCATAATCGAATAGCCGAAATATTCCCCTAAATCTACGAGATAACACGAAAAGCCTTTGATGTTTAAATCCTCGCTTGCCATTTTCTGAACTTCTAATTCAGAAAGATTTTCGATTTCTGTAATAGTCATAAATTACTCCTTAAGAGCAGAACGCGGCACAAAACACGCGTTCGGATTCCAATTCTTTGTAATGCGGTTAAAGTGCATACAAATTCCTGCGTAATCGTGAAGAAGTGTATCTTCATTGTTAAGAAGAACTTTAAAATCAAGAGGACAAATTTTATCCACTTCTTCAAAATCCATCATAATCTGCCACTTTTTACGAGTAGCCATATTCCATTCTTTAAGACGAGCCAAAATTTTGTCTGCAATCTGAGAAATGATTTCAAACTTTTCCTTTTCTGTCATAGATTACTCCTTTTTGATAAAAACCTGGTCGTAATACTTGATGTAATCTTCGTATGCGGCCGCGGTTAAAAAGTTCTTTGCCTTCTCTTTGTCGGCAAGCTTTAAAAGAATTTCTTTGTCATCCAAGTCGGAAATATCATCGTCATAGAATAAGCCGTACAATGCTGTATACATACTAATCCAGTCAGACATTTTGCGGGCCAGGAAAATATCGTGGTAAAACTTTTTAGTTTCAGCGTCAAGCTTAATAGTTATTGTTTTACTCATAGATTACCCCACGTCTTGTATCGACAAAACGATACCCGCGACCACGAAGATTTCCAACGCGATTCTCGGAAACATAACAAGAATGAGTCCACTCTTGTGTACCAGGATTTCTGTATTGAACAGAAATATAAACACCTTTTGCAGTAGCCAAAGGTTTAACCTTTCTTCTGACAATTACTCTTGCCATAAAATACCCCCTAAATTTAAATTTCCCCTCAAAATAATAATGGACACGGCACGATCACCATCAAATAAATGAACGCTCATAAAAACGCTCAATCCTTCATTCATACAAACTCCTTAATTTGCAACAGCAAGAAACACGCTTCGTGCTTCCCACTTGGAATCAAAAAAATACTGTCTTACTTTATTACCGTTTTTGTAAATAGTTATGACAGTACCCGTCAAACAAAGGCGATATTCGCCAAATTCGAATTCAAGGTGATCCATAATTTTCTCCTTAAAGCTTCGAACAAGTCCCAAAAAGGAACGCCCCCTAATAAACGATTTCGTCGTACTCTTCCTGGGAAATGTACTCCAAAATCTCCTCCGACAAACTACCTTCTGACATTTCTGCCTCCTCGCGTTCAAAGACGCTGTTAAATAAAAAAGGCGTTCCAAAAAGGAACGCCAACCAATATTCCAAAGGGTAAAACTTACCCTAAAAATCTTCATCGTCAAAATCATCGTCATCATCATAAATGGTGATGAAATGAAACATATCTTCCGGCTCCTCATTCAAGTGATAATAAGCCGAAAGGTTTTCGGGATTGTAAAAAACGGTTCCGTCTTCACACTCACATACACAAGAAGTGCTGTCAGTGATTTCATCAAAAGAATCGTCTGTGATATGGTCATCAACGTTAATAGGTTCAATTGAACATTCAAGATGTTCAGACAAAAATTCATCTATAGTCATAAATTTCTCCTTAAAATTTAGAGAGAGTTCCAAAAGTGAAACGCCCCCTTATAAAAGATTTTCAATTTTATTAACTAAGGCCAGGTCGTTGGCAATATCCCGATTAAAAATATTCCTGACTTCTTGAGAAAAATGTTCCCCGCATTTATCAAGAGTTTCCCTATCTTGCTGAATACGTGTTTCGAGCATAGTTTTAATGCGAATTAATTCAATTTCCGTAAACATATAATTACCCCTTAATCACATATTTTTATCGCTTCGCAAAGTCTTTTGATAAGCTTGTGAGTATAAAAATGCTCATCGTCTTTATGCTTTTCGCAGAAAATATCCACGTTTCGACCCGTACCGACAAAATAACCCTCAACCGATTTCGCGTCGTGATAAACCAGGTTATCAGTAATAAGCCAATGGTAAACATTGAACATATATGCAAAGGCTTCTTCTTCCCCGAGTTCAGAAATGCATTTCTTGTACTCCATATTAAGACGCTTAAGTTTCTTCAAATCGCCATTATAGGCTAAAGATAACTTGTCATCGAAAAGACTGAAGTGAGTATCAAAGTCTGAATACTCCTTAAAGTCGTCCAGGACATACTTAAACTTAGTTAAAGCCTCGCCGATAGACTTAGCCTCACCGGCCCAACCGTTTACGCATTTTTTGTTTTCGTAAACAACTACATCAAGTTCGATTTTCATAGTTTTACCCCTTTCGATAAATTCCGATTTATTTTTTCTAACAGTTCTTTTTTCTCAGAAACTGTTAATCCATCACAAATTTGTTTTTCCCGATAAGAACCAGGAACGCGTTTTCGTGCGGTAATCTTAAAAGACTCCACCGCAAAATCAAGACGTGTTTTATTCATAAAAAAGATCTCCTTAAAAGCTTTCCTTAAAATCAAAAGCGGGCCTTAAAAACTCGCCCGAAAAGTTATAAGGGGGAGTTAGTAAAAC
>Ga0310696_10005958_pt1 | contig 14576 bp, 14 predicted proteins | sample AusTroGonzalo_MG_4_FD_203885 | JGI IMG/M metagenome (GOLD analysis project Ga0310696, IMG submission 203885) | Bovine rumen microbial communities from tropical cattle in Woodstock, Queensland, Australia - Gonzalo_02 (v2) (version 2) | ecosystem: Host-associated > Mammals > Digestive system >...
TCAGGAACTGGTGCGAGCGCAACGGCCAGAGGTTCGAGGACTGGTGGGGTACGGACGGCGGGTCCGGTGTGGAGCACTACCACTTCATCGGCAAGGACATCATCCGCTTCCACTGCCTCTTCTGGCCCGGGATGCTCCACGTCGCCGGGTTCGAGCAGCCCGACAAGATCTTCGTTCACGGGTTCCTCACCGTAAACGGAGAGAAGATGTCGAAGTCGAAGGGCACGTTCATCAACGCCCGCACATACCTCGACCATCTCCCGCCGGAGGCGCTCAGGTACTACTACGCCGCGAAGCTCGGCGGCACGACGGACGACATGGACCTCAACCTCTCGGACTTCGTCCAGCGCGTGAACGCCGACCTCGTCGGCAAGGTCACGAACATCGCCTCGCGTTCCGCGCAGATGCTCGGCAAGCGCCTTGACGGACGTCTCGCGACCCTCGCCGGACATGACGAGGAGCTTCAACTCCTTCAGCGCCTCCGCGACGGAGGGGAGGTTGTCGCGAAGCACTACGAGGATCGCAGGTTCAGCCAGGCTGTCGTGGAGATATGCCGCCTCGCGGACGCGGCGAACGAGTACTTCGACCGCAAGGAGCCGTGGAAGGCCGTCAAGACCGACCCGGAGGCCGCGCGCGTCACGCTTACCGCCGCGCTCAACGCCTTCCGCATCCTCGCGATATACCTGAAGCCCATCCTCCCCGCCTACGCCGACAAGGCGATGAAGCTCTTTGGCGAATGCGAGTGGACGTGGGATTCGCGCGACACGGCAATCGAGGGCAAGACGCTCGGCCAGTACGAGTACCTTGCGTCGCGCATCGAGGCGGCGCAGGTCGATGCTATGGTCGCCGCAGCGACGGTGAAGCCCGCCGACTCCGGCGAAGTCGCCCACGAGTCGAGGGCGAGCAAGAACAAAGGACAGGCTGGTTCGTCCGTCAATGCCAAAGCAACGGCTTGCGAGGTGATGAAGGACGTACCTCCGCTGAAGGGTGAGATCGCGTTCCCAGACTTCGAGAAGCTCGATCTGCGCGTCGGCGTCGTCGAGAGCTGCGAGGTCGTTCCGAAGAGCTCTAAGCTCCTCAAGTTCGTGCTTGACGCGGGCGCGATAGGGAAACGCACGATATTCTCTGGAATCCGCGCCGCGTATCCCGACCCAGCTGCGCTCGTCGGCAAGGAGGTCGTGTTCGTCGCGAACCTCGCCCCGAGGAAGATGTCCGTCGGCGTCTCGGAGGGAATGATCCTCTTCGCCGGCGAGCCGGGTGCGTGCGGTGGAGCATTGGTTCCGACGTCGCCGGCCGGAGGCGGGACACAGGTGACCTGACAGGAGGCAAGGCGATGATAGAATTCACTGATGGACAGAAGAAGACCGTAGCGACGGGGCTAACCCTCCTGTCGCTGTCGTTCGTGTTCGTGTTTGCCGCGTTTGTCGCGTGGATGGTGCTGAAGGCGCTGTCGTTCGCATCGTCCGCGATAGTGCCCGTGGTGCTGGGGTTCTTCCTCTCGCTCTTCTTCAAGCCATACTACGGATGGTGGAGGGCGCGCGTGAAGAACCCGACGCTCGCGCTCGCGGCGATGTTGCTGACGGTATTCGTCCCGCTCGGAGTGTTCCTGTGGTATGCGGGCGCGGTGACGGTGGATCAGATATCCAACCTCGTCAAACAGGGGCCGGCGATGGTCCATCAGGTGCTGGCGTGGCTGCGCACGACGTTCCCCAAGTCCATCGCGCTCCTCGACCAGTTCGGCATCAGGGTCGAGAACATCGGTGACCTCTACGCGAACTACGGCGGCGCAGCGCTCAAGGCGGGTTCCGGCGGCGCGATCAAGTTTGCGAGCGGGATGCTCTCTGCGCTCGTCACTCTCATTTTCTTCGTGTTCTTCCTGACGTCTAGGCCGAGGCGCGGAAGCGACATCGTCTCTCAGATGCCGTTCCTGAAGCCCGAGACTCGTGGATTCGTCGCCGCGCAGATAGACGCGTTCGTCGACATCCTTATCAGCTTCTTCCAGAGGCAGACCGTCATCTGCATTCTCGAGGGCATCTACTACGGACTTGGCTTCACGCTTGTCGGGCTGCCGTACGGATTCCTCATCGGATTCCTCCTCGGCGTCCTCAACCTCGTCCCGCTGTTCGGGACCGTCGTGTTCATGCCCATCGCACTCCCGCTCGCCTACTTCGGCACGGGGGGCTCCGCCACGCGGATCGTCCTCGTCCTCGTCGTGTGGGGTATCGGCCAGTTGCTCGACGGTTACCTCATCACGCCGAAGATACAGGGCAACAAGACAGGACTCGGCTATGCCGGCGTCATATTCTCGTTCTTCTTCTGGGGGAAGGTCCTCGGTCCCGTGATGGGGCTCCTCCTCGCGATCCCGCTCTCGGCGTTCTGCGTCGTCCTCTGGCGCGCCCTCAAGTCGAAGTACATCCGCCCGGTAGTGTGAGCCAGCAGCGTTTTGTCTTGGCATTGAGACACGGAGTGCTTTGAGCATGAAGAAGGCGATCATACTAACAGATGGAAAGGCTGGACACGAGAATCAGTCCAAGGCGTTTGCACGCGCGCTGGGATGCGAGTTCGACCTTGTCGAGGTGCGGTTCAATTTCGGCAGAGTCGGCAAGCTGTGCAGCTATATCCACGACCACTTGCCGCCACTCTGGTTGATGAACCAGGCGCTTCTGGGGGCTAAGACGGCGGACAGGACATTTGCGAACCTATGTGAGTTTTGCAGGAACCTTCCGGCAAATGGCTATTCCGCCGTCATAGGCACTGGTTCAGGCACCTTCTTCGCCGCGAAGGCCGTGGCGCGACGCCTGGGTATTAAGTGCGGCGTCGTCCTCTATCCGCGCGGTTACAACCTCTCGACCTTCGACTGCATCCTCGCACCGTCGTTCGACAATCCGGCGAAGCTCCCCAACGTCGTGGAGATTCCGGCGAACCTCGTTGCGAACGACGCGGCGTTCTACGAGAAGGGCGTTGCCGCGTTCAAGGAGCGGTATGCGGGCGCGACGGACAACCTCGTGGGCGTGATCGTCGGCGGACCGAACAAGTGCTCGTCGATGTCCGCCGACTGGATGAAGGCCCGGCTTGACGAAGTGTTTGCCGCGAACGGTGGCGCGCAGCTCTGCGTCACCACTTCGCGCCGCACTCCCGCCGACGTGGAGGCCGTCGTTGATTCGTACCCGTGGGCTTATAAGCTCATCTATTCGAAGGACCACTTCAATCCGATTCCGGCGTTCGTGAAGCTTGCGAAGAGGCTCTACGTGACTGCGGAATCGACGGGGATGCTCTCCGAGGCGTGTACCTTCGGTTCGGCGGAGGTCATCGCGCTCGACAACCTGAAGCCGGGTCCGCATAAGTTCCGACGTTTCGTGGATAACCTGCGCGCGGCTGGCTACGTGGATGGATCGCGGAAGATAGACCTCTCCGCCGAGTTCGCCCGGGCAAGGGAACTGATGCGCACATGAACCTCTTTGGACTGAACAGGCACACGCTCGGCAACATCATAGCCCTGAGCCAACCGACCATAGCCGTCGTAGCCTTCGGTATCTGGTTCCTGATAAGCGAAGTTCCGTCAATAGCCCAGAACGAACGCCTGCGTGTTCGTGCCGAATACCGTGCCAAGGCTGACGAACTGCGCGGCAATCCGCAGACCGGTTTCCAGATAATTCGCGGAAAGGGTCAGGATTGGGCAAAAGACACGAAATTGCGTCCCGGCTATTGGGGGACAGTCCCCGAAGGTTCGTCCTACACCCGCCTGGGGACAGACCCTATTCTAAACCCCATTTTCTCAATATCATGGGGGACAGTCCCCAAAGGGATGGTATTGGTCTGGTATGATGGCGGGAAGCGGGGATGCGTCGCGAAACTAGTTGAGAGGGAACCTGAACGGAACTATTTTGCCATATTCTGGATCGGAGGGTCGTTGTTCCTCTTCATCCTCGTCTCGATGACGTTCTTCAGCATCCGGTATTTCATCGAATACGTCAAGACGCGCGACGACTTTCTCGCCGCCACTGCGCACGACCTCACCACTCCGCTCGTCGGGATGCGCTACATGATTGGACGCAGCGACGACGAGGCGCGGACACTAAACGAGAGAATGATACGCCTCGTAGAGAACATTAAGGACTTCCTGCACCTCGGCGGCAGGCGCACAAAGCCGCAGGCCGAAAGCATAGACATAGTGAAGTGCTACAACGAGGCGTACGCGCTCTTCAGGGATGATTACCGCGACATCTTCGGCGGTGAGGATGTTCCGATAGAGGTTGCGGAAGGATTGCCGCATGTCCTCGCAGACGAGACGATGACCGTACAGGTGTTGTGGAATCTGCTGGGCAACGACCTCAAGTACGCTGCGCCGTTCGGCCCGGTGCGGGTAAGGTTCCTCGCCGAGGGCGGATTCGTCAGGGTTGAGTTCGTGGACGAGGGAAAGGGAATGTCCCCCTCGGAGATGCGCCGTGCGTTCGACAGGTACTACCGGGCCAAGACAGTGCTCGTCTCCGGCAAGGGCGGATTCGGCATCGGCCTCTGCACGGCGCGCGAGTTCGCCGAAGCGATGGGCGGTTCGCTCACCGTGCGCGCGAATGATCCGCGCGGGTGTGTTTTCGTCCTTTCGTTACCGGTGGTATGTGGCGTCCCCGATACGCCGCCATCGTGCCTTGAAACTTCACAGAGGAGGTGTTGAGATGACTATAAGACGATTACTCGTAATTTGTACGGCGGTGTTGCCTGCGGCGCTTTCGTCTCTTGCGGCGACGAACAGCGTTGAAGCCGCCACGCTTTCGGAGAAGTCATGCCAGCTCGTGTTCTCCGGCTACGAGGGTGAGGAGGCGTTGAAGGACTTTCCCGCGCTCGTCAAGATTCCCGACGGACTTGTCGGGTTCGACTACGCCGATTCGACTGCGGACGGGAGTGACCTTGCGTTCTTTGGCGCGGACGGAAAACGCCTTGCACACGAGATAGACACATGGGATTCGGAAGGTACGTCATATGTGTGGGTGCGCGTGCCGGAGGTGACGAAGACGACGGCGATCACGGCACGGTGGGGAGGCAACGGGCGGGACGCCCGTTGTCCCAGTGCAACGGGCAAGATGCCCGTTGTCCCAGTCTGGAACGACGACTATCTTGCCGTGTGGCACTTCTCGAAGTTCACCCATGGTGTCACAATCGATTCGAGGAATGGTCTCGCCGCCGAATTGCGCGGTAAAGACGTACGCAAGTTCATCAACGCCCCCGCCTACATCGGCAAGGGTTACTATGCCGCCTCGCGCACGACGAAGACGGGCACGTACCTCAGCGTTCCAGACGACGAACGCTGGACGGTTTTCGCGAAAACTGGACGGCTCGCGGTCTCGTTCATGGTGAACAGCACGATGGATCCAGATTCCGAGACCGAGAAGCACCATGCGCGGATATTGAGTAACAAGGCGGACTTCGGCGACGCGCTTGGATTCGAGGTCGCCGTGGCCGGCGGCGAGCGTATCTGGTCGTGCGGGCAGGGCCGGGAAAACTTCTGGTACGACGTGGACAAGCACGGCGGCATGGACAAATATTCGTTCCGCGACGGATGGGCGTATGTCACCGTGACGTTCGATGGTCCGAACGGCGAGAGCGCAATCTATTTCAACGGACGTCGCGTCGTGTCTGCGAATGGTGCGGCGTACGCGCCGAAGGCGACTGGGCTTCCGCTCGCCATCGGACACTTTGCCGAGGCGATTGTTTACGAACGGCAGGCGAACGAGGAGTACTTCTGCGGGTATCTCGACGAGCTGCGGCTCTCGAAGGCAATACCTTCGCCAGACCGTATCCGCGCCGACTATCTCACGCTCACGCGTCCCACGCAGTTCGCCGTGGCTGAGGGCGGCAGGGCCGCGACCGTGCTGATCCGTCGGCTCGCCTCGGGCGACACGCCGCCCGTCGCGCCGGACGTCGGTTCGTGGCGTGGCGTCAACGCGGTCTCGATGTTCTACGCGCCATGGAACAAGACGGATGACTGCGCCTACGGACGCTACCTTGAATCCGAATTCGCGCTCTTCAAGAAACTCGGCCTCAACTTTGCGCGACTGCCTATCGACTACCGTTTCTTCGTCTCGGCGGACGATTGGGAGTATTGGCTCGAGGACGGACTCGAAAAGGTGGACGCCGCAGTGGAGTATGGGCGCAAGTACGGAATCCACGTGAACCTCTGCCTCTATCGCGCCCCCGGCAAGGTCGCCTATCCGGCGGAGAAGGGGACGAACGCCGTGACGAAGGATCCTGTGGCGCTTGAGGCCTTCAAGCGCATTTGGCGCGAGTTCGCCCGCCGCTACAGGGGAATCCCGAACAGCGAACTTACCTTCAACCTTGTCAACGAGCCGACGTTCAGAGACAGTGACTACATCCACGTGTTCGGCGAGACGATAGACGAGATACGCAAGGTCGATCCAGGACGATTCGTCATGCTCGACGGCAACCAATGCGCTACGAAGCCCGTGCCGCATTTCTTCAATGTGCCGCTTACGGGTCAGTCTTTCCGTGGCTACGCGCCGCATACGTTCAGCCACTACGGCGTCTGGTACGGCGGGCATCCCAAGGAGAAGCCGCGCTGGCCGACGGGACCAGACGACAAGGCGATGCAGTGGGTCGCTGATGCCCAGGCTAAGATGCTCGCGAAACAGGACTGCGTGCCGAAGGGATATCCGGTGATGATCGGCGAGTTCGGATGCTACGCCGAAATGGACCATGAATCGTGCCTCAAGTGGATGGAGGCGGGTTTCAGGGAGTGGAAGAAGCGCGGATACGGCTGGGCGATCTGGGACTATGACGGTCCGTTCGGCCTTGTCGATTCCCGCCGTCCCGACGCCGAGTACATTGAAGTAGATGGTCGCAAGGTGGACAAGAAGATGCTTGAACTCCTGCGTCAGAGGAAACTTACGGGGACAGACCCCATGGAGGGCGGCATATGGGCTGGATCGGCGGTGCGATAGGCTATGCGGTCGGTTCCCGGTTTGGTGCACTGGCCGGGATCCTCGGGGCCGTGATCGGCAGCGGAATCGCCGACTTCCTCGTCGGGAACTCGAGGTCGTCCACTGCGTACGGGCGGGCGAGGTCGCGTACCGCCTCGCGTGGTGGCTCCCCGCAGCAGCGCGAAGTCGTGTTCCTCACTGCCGTGGGTGCCATGCTTGCAAAGCTCGCAAAGGCCGACGGCCATGTGGACGAGTCGGAGATCAGGGCGGCCGAGCAGGCTTTCGTACTGCTCGGCCTCACCCCGGAGAAGCGCAGGATATGCGTACGGGCGTTCCGCGCGGCGAAGACGGACGACCATTCGATATTCGACTACGCCGAGTCGTTTGCCTCCGTCGCGCGGGGAGTGTACATGCGCGAGCTGATGTACGACATCCTCTGGGACATGGCCTGCGCCGACGGCGAGGTGTCGGCCGAAGAGCGCCGCATCCTCGAGATGATAGTCACGCAGCTTCGTATCCGCCCGTCGCTGTTCGCGGAGCAGCGTTTCCGCCGCATGGGCGCACATCGCCAGTCCGACCGCCAGTCCGACCGCCGTTCTGACCGTCAATCCGCCCACCGTCCCGACAATGGCGCACCGTCCCCCTACGACATTATCGGCTGCGACCCGTCCGCCACGGACGACGAACTTCGCCGCGCATACCGCGCGCAGGCGAAGAAGCACCATCCCGACCTTCTACGCGCGCAGGGGCTTCCGGAGGAGATGGTCTCGCGTGCGAACGAGCAGATGGCGCGCATCAACGCCGCGTGGGAGGAAATCAAGCGCGCCCGGGGCATGTAGTCCGGGACGCGTACACAACCCCAACTTCGGCCTGAAATATGATATAATACCAGTCTTATGAGAATAGTCGTCAAGGTTGGAACACATGCAATCGCGAACAAGGCCGGCAAGCCCGACCATGCCGCGCTCGCCCGGCTCGTCGCGCAGCTCTGCGCGCTGAGGAAGTCCGGGCACGATGTGTTCTTCGTGTCGTCCGGCGCGGTTGCCGCCGGAGTGGAGGCGCTTGGCCTCAAGTCGCGCCCCGCCGACGTCAACGACGTCCAGATGTGCGCCGCCGTCGGCCAGGCGCGCTTCATCTGCGAGTACGAAAGGCTCTTCGCCGGCCACGGAGTGAAGATCGGACAGGTCCTCCTCACTCACTACGACTTCGAGGACCACCACCGCGCGCAGAACGTCAGGAAGTCCCTCGACCACCTCGTCCGCTCCGGGATTGTCCCGATCATCAACGAGAACGACGTCGTCGCCGACGAGGAGCTCAAGGGCAGGACTTTCGGGGACAACGATTGGCTGTCGTTCCTCATCGCGAGGCTCGTGAGGGCGGATGCGCTCATCTTGCTCACGACAGTGGACGGGCTCTTGGATGCAGAGGGGCGCCGCATACCGCGCGTCGAGAGCTTCCGCAACATCTCGCGCCTCATTCGCGCGAACGAGGGCGGCGGGCTCTCGAAGGGCGGCATGGCGTCGAAGCTCCGCGCGGTCAAGGCCGCCGTCGCCGCCGGAATAGACGTGTACATCGCGAACGGACGCCGCAGCGTCCTAGGGCCGATCCTCGACGGGAAGTCCGTCGGGACGTTCTTCCCGTGTTCCGCGCTCTGACGCAGGGGGGATGCGCCATGCTTCTCAGGCTCAACGGAATAGACGTGGACTGCGTGATAGGCGAGCGCCCCGACGAGCGCACTCGCCTACAGACCCTGCGCATCGACGTCGAGCTGGACATCGCCGACCGTGCGGCCGAGACGGACGAACTTTCGGACACTGTGGACTATGCATCGCTCGCGTGCCGCATCCGTTCCGCGCTTGCGTCCGCGCAGTGTCGCATGATAGAACGCGCGGCAAAGGTCGTGCGCGACGTCTGCCTCGCCGAGCCGAAGGTGCAGGCGGCGAAGGTGTCCGTGACGAAGGCGGGCGCGGTGCCGCACCTCGAATCGGCTCAGGTCGTGTTGTGAGGGGACCATTATGAAACCAAAGGCAGTTGTGTTCGATTTCGGAGGCGTGATGACGACCTCCACCATGCCGCAGCGGGTGATTGCGCTTGCGGCTGAAAAGGGGATAGAATGGGACGTGCTCATGCGCGGGTTCAACGCGCACCGTCTCGACTACGACGCGGGGTTCATAACAGTTGACGAGCTTTACGCACTCGTCTGGCGCGACGCTGGACTCTCCGTCCCGCCCGAGACGACGGCTGCGTTCGTCAAGGCGGACGACGAGAGCTGGTGCTTCCGCAACGAGCGTACGCTCGCGTGGATGCGTACGCTGAAGGGACGCGGATTCAAGATCGGCATCCTCACTAACATGGCGCCGGCCTTTGCGCGCGAGCATTTCGAGTCCAAGTTCGCCGATTTCCTCTCGCTCGCGGACGCCGCAGTGATCTCCGGCTACGAGGGACTCGTCAAGCCGCACCGCGAGATATACGACTTGCTTCGCTCGCGCATCGACCTCCCGGCTGGCGATCTCTGCTTCATTGACGACCTCGAGAAGAACATCGTGGCCGCGCGCGAGGCTGGATGGAACGCGATAAGGTTCGTGACGAACGACCAGGTGGAGTCCGACTTCGAAAGGCTCGTCGCGCAGGGGTGAACGTAGTTCTCCACGCCTGTTGCGGACCATGCGCGTCCGCGTGCGTCCCGCGCCTCAAGGACGGCGGGCATGGCGTGACGCTCCTCTTCGCGAACTCCAACATCGACACGCGCGAGGAGTTCGAGCGCCGCAGGGTGGAGGCGGAGCGCCTCGCCGCACACGACGGCGTCCAGTTCGCCGCGCTCCCGTACGACCACGGAGACTGGCTCGACAAGGTCGCGCGCGGGTTAGAGGACGAGCCGGAGAAGGGTGCGCGGTGCGAACGGTGCTTCCGCTACAGCCTTTCGCAGGCGGCCGAATTCGCGCGCGCAAACGGGTTCGACGCCTTCACCACTTCCCTGACGGTATCGCCGCACAAGCCGAGCGCCGTGGTGTTCGCGGCGGGACACGACGCCGCGTCCGGCGGGCCAGAGTTCCTTGACGAGGACTTCAAGAAGCGGGACGGGTTCAAGGTCTCCGTGGAGCGCACGAGGGAGCTTGGCCTCTATAGGCAGTCTTACTGTGGATGTGAGTTCTCGCGCCGCGCGAGGGAGGAGGCCGCGCGATGAGGACCGTGCTGGTCACAGGCGGCACGCGGCGCCTCGGCGCGGCGATCTCCGAGCGGCTCCGCGCGGCGGGATGGCGCGTCGTCACGTCGTCGAGCCGTCCTGACGCAGGTGCCGACATAGTCGCGGACCTCTCGGACGCGATGGGCCCGGCGCGGCTGTACTCGGCGTGCCTCTCGCTCCTCGGCGGCAATCCTCCGGACGCGCTCGTCAACAACGCCGCGCTCTTCGCCGGCGACGAGGGACTGCTCGAGCGCGTCAACCTCGTCGCGCCGCGAAAGCTGACGACGCTGATGGCCGGACGAGAGAACGGGCGCGGCGCGGTCGTGAACGTCATCGACGGGCGCGCGCTCGGCGGGCCCCGGGCGGACGACACGCCGTACCTCAGGCTCAAGCGCGCGCTTGTCGCGGAGACGCTTCGCCACGCCGCGATGTTCTCCGGGACGCTCCGCGTGAACGGCGTGGCGCCGGGTCCAGTGCTCGCGCCGGAGGGAGTGCGGATGGCGGCGGGCGAGATGCCGCTGGGGCGTCCGCGCCCCGGGGACGTCGCCCGTGCAGTGGAATTCCTCCTTGACGCCCAAGCAACCACGGGATGCGTCATCCCCGTTGACGGCGGGCAGTCCAGTTTGCTATGATATGCCATATGAGAGACGACCTTGACAGCCTAAGGACGCTCGGCGCCAGGACGGAAGCGCCGAAGGACTACGACCCGTCGGTGCTGGAGTCCTTCGCGAACCGCCATGCGGAGCGCGACTACTGGGTGACCTTCACCGCGCCGGAGTTCACGACGCTGTGCCCTAAGACGGGACAGCCCGACTTCGCCACGCTCACCATCCGCTACATCCCGGCGAAACGGCTTGTGGAATCCAAGTCGCTAAAGCTATACCTCTTCGGTTTCCGCAACCACGGCGACTTCCACGAGGACGTTGTCAACGTGATCTACGACGACCTCGCGAAGCTGCTGAAGCCGAGGTACTTGGAGGTGTACGGCAAGTTTGCCGCGCGCGGCGGGATAACCATCGACCCGTTCGTGAACGGCGGGACGGGTGCGAAGTACAAGGCGCTCGCCGCGCGGCGCTTCGGTGAATGGCAGGGCGTCAGGGGGTAGGATGCGCTTCTGGGGCATAACTGGCACGAACGGCAAGACGACCACGGCGTGGATACTCGCCGAGTTTCTCGCCGCCGCGCCCGGAAGGCGTCCCGGATACATAACCACCGTCGAGGCATTCGACGGCAAGGAGCGTTTCCACACCGGCTACACGACCCCGCCACTCGCGAAGCTCAGGGAGCTTTACGCCTCGATGGAGGCGAACGGATGCACCGACTGCGTGATGGAGGTGTCGTCCCATGCGATCCACCAGGACCGCGTCGGATTCGGCACCGTAACGACGTTCTCCGGCGGGGCGTTCACCAACCTGACGGAAGACCATCTCGACTACCACAAGACGATGGAGGAGTACTTCCGCGTGAAGCTCTCGTTCGCGGAGCGTATCGCCGCGTCGTCGCCGGGCGCACCATACGTCGTATGCACCGACGGCGGCTGCGGACGCGAGATGCTGGATGCCGTGAGGGTGCTTCCGCTTGATGTCATTGAGGCAACAATCGAAAGGCCGGCATTCGACCTTTCGGGACTCAAGCTCGCGGGCGACTACAACAAGTCCAATGTCCTTGTCGCCGCCGCGCTCGCCGAGGCGTCAGGCGTGACGCGAGAGGCGATACAATCCGTAATCCCGACGCTGACGCCGCGATGGGGCAGGCTCGAGCTCGTGGAGAATCCGAACGTCAGGGCGAAGGTCTATGTCGATTTCGCCCACACGCCCGACGGACTTGGGAAGGTCCTATCCGCCGCGCGCGCGTTCACGCCGTCCGGCGGAAGGCTGTGGGTCGTGTTCGGCGCGGGCGGCGACCGCGATCCGATGAAGCGTCCGCTCATGGGCGCGGCGTGCGCCCGCAACGCGGACGTCCTCGTCGTCACGAGCGACAATCCGAGAAGCGAGGATCCGATGGCGATCATCGGCCAGATACTGGAGGGCGTCGATGCGCCGTCCGACAGGGTGATGGTCGAGCCAGACCGCGCCAAGGCGATAGCGCTTGCGCTCGGAGGCGCGGGTGCGGACGACGTGGTGATCATAGCGGGCAAGGGCCACGAGACCACGCAGGAGATCAAGGGCGTCAAGATTCCGTTCGACGACCGCGAGGTCGTGCGCAAATTCATTTAAGGCAAAAACAAGCAAGGAGAAAAGAAATGAAGAAACTGATGATATGCAACATCGCAGTCGCGGCAACGCTTTTCGCAAACGCGGCGGAGGCCACGCCAGACGAAATGCTCGCGGTACGTCCATCGGAGGCTCACCTCGAATACCAGGGGCGTGAGATAATGGCGCTCATCCACTGGGGGCTCAACCCCTACACGAACCAGGAGTGGGGATTCGGCAACGCACCGGTATCAAAGCTCACGCCGTCCCGTCTCGACCCTGCGCAGTGGGTACGGGCGATGAAGGCGGCGGAGATCAAGAGCGTTGTATTCGTCGCGAAGCACCACGACGGATTCTGCCTTTGGCCTTCGAAACTGAACCAGGACTATTCCATGGCGGCCGTGCCCGCTCCCAACACTGGACGCGACCTCGTGCGCGAGATGGCGGACGCCTGCCGCCGCGAGGGGCTGAAGTTCGGCGTCTATCTCTCGCCGTGGGACAGGCACCAGGGCAACTACGCGACGCCCGCCTACGTGGACTACTTCTTCTCGCAGTGGAACGACATCTTCGACAACTACGGCGAGATATGCGAGATATGGCTCGACGGCGCGAACGGCGGTACGGGCTGGTACGGCGGAGCGAACGGCGGCAAGGGCGAGAGGCGGTCGATACCGAAGGGCTACTACAGGAAACCGGAGCTTCTCGCGCTCATGCACCGCAAGCACCCGCGCGCCGTTGCGTTCGGCGGACACGGCGAATGGTCCACCACGTGGTGCGGGAACGAGAGGGGCATCAGCCCCGAGACGTGGTGGTGTCCGCGCAAGGGGGACGACGGCGCACTGCACTGGATGCCGTCCGAGGCGGACTTCCCGCTGAGGCGCGGGTGGTTCTTCCATGCGAACGAGAAGCCGAAGTCCCTCGCGCATCTCGTGAAGATATACTTCGAGACCGTCGGACGCGGCGCGGTGATGAACATAGGAGTCGCGCCGGACACCGACGGGCAGGTCTGCGAGGCGGACACGAAGAGGCTCGCCGAGTTCGGCGAATGGGTGCGCGACTTCAACTCCGCCGACCTCGCGAAGGGCGCGAAGGTCACCGAGACGCGCGACGGCAATACCCTCACCGTCGAACTGTCGCTCCCGGAAAAGGTCGGATTCAACTGCGTGGACATAAAGGAGAAGATCGCGGATGGGCAGCGCATCGCGTCGTTCTCCGTCGAGGTCCCAGACGGCGGCGGCTGGCGCTGCATCGCGAAGGGCACGACCATCGGGTATCGTCGCCTTGCGCGCGTTCCGTCCGGCGCCCACGACCGCCTGCGCGTCGTGATGGAGGGAATCGCCGCGCCGTCGATCTTCCCGATCGCGCTGCGCAGGGCGAAGGGCGTGTCGGACGAGGACCTGCCGCCGATTGACATCTACTCCAAGCAAGGCTGGAGGATCGTGGACGAGTCGTGCAGCTACACGCACAACGCGAAGGGAGCCATTGACGGAAACTACAGGACGCTTTGGCACACGCATCCGACGAAGGAAGGGCCCCAGCCGCCGCCGCAGAGCTTCTCGGTGGACTGCGGCAAGGAGCTTCTCATGCACGGATTCGACTACATCCCCCGCCTTGACGGATGCAAGCGCGGGATGGTGGACGCATACGAGTTCCACGTGTCGTCAGACGGCAAGGCATGGACGAAGGTGGGCGAAGGCGAGTTCGGAAACATCGAGGCCAACCCCGTGAGGCAGCGCGTAACGTTCGCGAGTCCCGTCAAGGCAAGGTATTTCCGCTTCACCGGAACGCACTCGCTCGGTAAGAACGACCATGTCGCCCTCGCCGAGATCGACGTCTGGTAGTTGTACGGATTCGATGCGTTACCATACCCCGCTGGCGAGTTCTCGCTACGGTGTCCGGCATTATAAAGAATTACGGCCATTAGACGAGTTGCAGAAGTGCCACAAAACTTCTGAAATTTATGGTATAATGTGCGTCACAACAATAAACGAGATAAATGAAAGGCCGGATGTCAGAACTGACTAAAAACAAGATTGACTATCTCGTGGTTTGCGTGAATGATTTCGCGGATGCCCATGGGATGTCATATGTTACAGCTTTTGACTATCTTAAGGCTCACAAGGGGCTCGCCTTTCTTTCTGATCACTACGATATAGAGCATACTTATTCCATTGAAGAGGCCGTTGCAGATCTTGCCCAAGTCTGTGCAAGGAATGGAGGTGCGGCGGCATGACTCTATATCATGGTTCCAACATGTCATTTCGGACG